>Ga0222427_100664_pt1 | contig 37641 bp, 30 predicted proteins | sample 2B20Ametagenome_FD_182890 | JGI IMG/M metagenome (GOLD analysis project Ga0222427, IMG submission 182890) | Enriched microbial communities from leaf-cutter ant dump, University of Wisconsin, Madison, United States - 2B20A (version 2) | ecosystem: Environmental > Terrestrial > Nest > Insects nest...
ACCAGGCCGCGGCCGTGCGTCACCATGAAGTTGATGGCTTCGGGCGTGACGAATTCGGCGGCCATGACGAGGTCGCCTTCATTTTCGCGGTCTTCTTCGTCGACCAGGATGACGATACGGCCGGCGCGCAGCTCGGCGATGATCTCGGCAACCGAAGCGATGCCGAAGGATTCCGGCTCGGAGCCGGGCAAAGAGGACAACTGGACGGACATGGCGGGCACGCAAACCAGGCGGGAAAGCCCGGATTTTACCGCCCCTGGAGGCAGAACCCCTATCCGGCCCTTCCGACCCCGTCCAAAGAGAGGCATCCGGTTAAACTTCCGGCCGGAGACCCCCCTCAGAAATGACGTCCCAAAGAGGAAAAAGCCCCATGCAAGCCCTTGCGGCCATGCCCTTGTCCGTCGCGGCGGCCGTCCGCGTCGTGCTGACAGACATCGACGACACCCTGACGACCGAAGGCCGCCTGCCGGCCGACGCCTACGCGGCGCTCGAACGCCTGGAACAGGCCGGCATCCAGGTGGTGCCCATCACGGGCCGCCCCGCCGGCTGGTGCGACCATATCGCCCGCATGTGGCCCGTGCGCGCCGTGGTCGGGGAAAACGGCGCGTTCTACTACGCCTATGACCGCCAGGCCCGCCGGATGACGACGCACTACTGGACCGACGCCGCCTCGCGCCAGGCCAGCCGCCGCAAGCTGGACGCGATCCGCGACCGGGTGCTGGCCGAAGTCCCGGGCGCCGCCGTGGCGAGCGACCAGGACTACCGCGTGGCCGACCTGGCCATCGACTTCTGCGAAGACGTGCCCGCCCTGCCCGACTCGGCCATCAGCCGGATCGTCGGCATCTTCGAGGAAGCCGGCGCCCAGGCCAAGGTCAGTTCCATCCACGTCAACGGCTGGTTCGGCGACTACGACAAGCTCACCATGACCCGCACGATGTTCCAGCGGGAATTCGGCGCGGACGTCGCCAGCGCCCTGGACAGCACGCTGTTCATCGGCGACTCCCCCAACGACGAGCCCATGTTCGCCTATTTCCCGATCTCGGTCGGCGTGGCCAACATCCAGGCCCAGCTGCACCGCCTGACGCACCGCCCGGCCTTCGTCGCCGCCCATCACGGCGGCGCGGGGTTCGTGGAAATGGCCGACCGGCTGCTGGCCGCGCGCGCCTCCCAAGCACAGCCGGCCTGAGGTTCCCGAAACGTGGCGACATCCAAGACTCCCTCCCCTGCCGCCGCGAACGACGGCCGCCGCAGCATCCAGTCCATCGAGGTGGGCGTGCCGCTGCTGGCCGCCCTGGTCGACGCCGGCAAGCCCCTGACCCTGCGCGACCTGGCCGCCGGCGCCGGCATGACCTCCGCCAAGGCCCACCCCTACCTGGTCAGCTTCATCCGCGTCGGCCTGGTCCAGCAGGACGCCATCACCGGCCAGTACGAGCTCGGGCCCTTCGCCCTGCAGATGGGGCTGGTCAGCCTGCAGCGCCTGGATCCGGTGCGCATCGCCATGCCCGAGATCGCCAAGCTGCAATCGGAAATCGGCCATACCCTGGGCATCGCCGTGCTGGGCTCCCACGGCCCCACCATGATCCACATGACCGAAGCCAGCTACCCGGTCCACGTGAACATGCGCAAGGGCACGGTGATGTCGATGCTGCATACGGCCACCGGCCTGGTCTTCGCCGCCTGGCTGCCGCCCAAGGTCAGCGAGCACTACATCGCCCGCGAGGAAGGCGACACGGCCGTCATCGCCAGCACGCCGCCTCCGCGCAAGGCGTCCCGCGCCAATATCGAAGCCCAGCTCGCGGACATCCGCGTGCATGGCATGGCCCGGGCGCTGGGCAACCCGCTGCCCGGGGTCGACGCGCTGTCGGTGCCGGTGTTCGACAACACCGGCAACATCGTCCTGGCCCTGACCAGCCTGGGCCCGACGGGCCTGTTCGACGTGTCCTGGGACGGCGCGATCGCGCGTCCGCTGCTGAATTGCGCCCAGGAGATCTCCCGCAAGCTGGGCTACCGCGCCTGAGCGCACTTCGCGCAAAAACGAACATAAAGCGAACATTTCGAACAAAACGCGAAAACAAAGGCAGGGACTTTCCCAGGTGTGCCGTCCCCTCTTATGTGATTGAATTCAGGAAACATTCATCTACAAGAGGAGACACACCATGCACGCCTTGCGTCTATTGCAAGCGGCCGCCGTTGCGGCGTTCGCGTTCGGGGCGCCCGCCGCCCACGCCGCCGACACCTGCTCGAACCGCGGCGACCTGGACCAGATGTATTGCGACGCCAACAAGGACCTGGTGGCGGACACCCCGTCCGACGCCTCCAAGCTCAAAACGCCGTCCACGCTGGTGTTCACCTACACCCCGGTGGAAGATCCGGCGGTCTACGAAGACATCTTCAAGCCCTTCACCAAGCACCTGTCGGAATGCACGGGCAAGCGCGTCGTGTTCTACCAGGTGCAGAGCAACGCGGCCGAAATCGAGGCCATGCGCTCGGGCCGCCTGCACGTGGGCGGCTTCTCGACGGGCCCCACCGCCTTCGCGGTGAACATCGCCGGCGCCGTGCCGTTCGCGGTCAAGGGCTACGCCGACGGCTTCCAGGGCTACAACCTGATCGTCATCGTCAAGAAAGACAGCCCCTACCAGAAGCTGACCGATCTGAAGGGCAAGAAACTCGCCCACACCGCCCCCTCGTCCAACTCCGGCCACATGGCGCCCGTCGCGCTGTTCCCCAAGGAAGGCCTGACGCCCGACAAGGACTACAAGGTGATCTTCTCGGGCAAGCACGACCAGTCCGTCATGGGCGTGAACTCCGGCGACTACGACGCCGCCGCCGTCGCCTCCGACGTGTTCAAGCGCATGGTCGAGCGCGGCCAGGTCAAGGAAGCCGACTTCCGCGTGATCTACCGCAGCGAGAAATTCCCGACCTCGTCGTTCGCCTACGCGCATGACCTGGAGCCGAAGTTCCGCGACCAGATGCTGAAGTGCTTCTACGACTACCGCTTCCCGGCGGAAATGTCGAAGGCCTTCGACGGCGCCGACCGCTTCTACCCGGTGACCTACGAAAAGGATTGGGCCATCGTCCGCCAAGTCGCCGAATCCGGCGGCGAGAGCTTCAACCGCGCCGCCTACGACCGCGAAACCGCCAAGAGCAAGAAGTAAGTCCAGTATGACGACGTCGCTACGCATTTCCGGCCTGGTGAAGGAATACCGGGCCGGCCAGCCGGTCCTCAACGGCATCGACCTGCAGATCGCCGGGCAGGGGCTGACCGCCATCATCGGCCCCTCGGGCACCGGCAAGAGCACGCTCTTGCGGTGCATCAACCGGCTGATCGAGCCGACCCGCGGTGAAATCGTGCTGCAGTCGCGCGATGGCACCGTGGACCTGGCCCGGGTGCGCGGCGCGTCGCTGCGCCGCGCGCGCCGGCGCATCGGCATGGTGTTCCAGGAGTACAACCTGGTCGAGCGCCTGACGGTGATGGAAAACCTGCTGACCGGACGGCTGGGCTACACCTCGGCCGTCAAGGCCTGGATGCGGCGCTTCGAGGCCGAGGACATCGAGCATGCCTACAAGCTGCTCGATACCGTCGGCCTGGCGGGCTTCGCCGACCAGCGGGCCGATGCGTTGTCGGGCGGCCAGCGCCAGCGCGTGGGCATCGCCCGCGCGCTGATGCAGCGCCCCCAGCTGCTGCTGGCCGACGAGCCGACCTCGTCGCTGGATCCCAAGACCTCGGTCGAAATCATGGAACTGCTGTCGGCGCAGGGCAATGCCACCGGCATCCCCGTCATCGTGAACATCCACGACGTCGAACTCGCCCGCCGCTATGCCTCGCGCATCGTGGGCATGTCGGGCGGGCACGTGGTCTACGACGGCGACGGCCAGGGCCTGGACGCCGCCACGCTGAAGACGATTTACGGAGGCGAGTCTTGGCTGGAATGACCCCTCCCGGCGGCGCCCGTCCGTTCGCCATGTCAGGGCGCGCCAAGGCGGGCCTGCTGTTGCTGCTGGCCTATACCGTGTATGCGGGCGCGCAGCTGGACTTCAGCTGGGCGCGCTTCGAAAGCGGCATGGGCCACGCGTCCACGTTCCTGGCGCGCATGTTCCCGCCCAATTTCGAGAAGCCCGCCACCTTGTGGAAGGGCATCGCCGAAAGCCTGGAGATCGCGGTGCTGGCGTCGGTGCTGGGCGTGCTGATCGCGCTGCCCATCGGCCTGCTGGGCGCCCGCAACATGATGCCCGCCTGGGTATCGTGGCCCGCGCGCGCCATCGTCGCGCTTTGCCGCGCCCTGCACCCCGTGATCGTCGCCATCCTGTTCGTCAAGGCCGTGGGCTTCGGCGCGCTGGCCGGCATCCTGGCGCTGACGGTGGCCTCGATCGGGTTCATCGGCAAGCTCTTCACCGAAGCCATCGAGGAGATCTCCCTCAAGCAGGTGGAAGCCGTGCGCGCCACCGGCGCCTCGTTCGCCAACGTGATCATCTTCGGCGTGCTGCCGCAGGTGTTCGCCCGCTTCATCGGCTTCGCCACCTACCAGTTCGACTCCAACCTGCGCAACTCCACCATGGTGGGGATCGTAGGCGCGGGCGGCGTGGGCGGCACCCTGTTCTCGGCCTTCCAGCGCTTCGACTACGACTTCGTCAGCGCCATCCTGCTGACCCTGATCGCCATCATCATGCTGGGCGAAATCCTGGCGGGCTTCGTGCGCGCGGTCTTCCTGGACAACCTCGGCTTCGAGCGCATCCTGCAAAGCCGCTTCACGGGCGCGCGCGGCGTCGGCAACAGCCGGACGCCGGCGGCGCGCAAGGCGGAGGTGGAAGAATGAACGCTTCCGCCTCGACCCTGAACCCGGCGGGCACGCCGCGCGTCTGGCAGCGCTACAGCATGGGCCAGCGCCTGCTGCGCTTCGCCCTCTACCTGCTCGTGGTCGCCGCCATCGTGCAGGCGATCCGCGGCGTGGAGGTCATCCCGGAGTTCCTGTACGACGCGCCCGAGCAGATGGCGGACCTGTTCCAGCGCATGTGGCCGATCGACTGGGCCTACTACCCGGAGGGCGTGCACGCCGCGCTGATCGAAACGCTGCACATCGCCACGCTGGGCACCATTCTGTCGGTGATCATGGCCGTGCCGGTCGGCCTGCTGGCAGCCAACAACCTCACACCCAGCAAGACCGTGAACATGCTGGCCCGCCTGATCCTGGTGTCCAGTCGTTCGGTCAACTCGCTAGTGTGGGCGCTGCTGTTCATCGCCATCTTCGGGCCGGGCGCCCTGGCCGGCACGCTGGCCATCGCGTTCCGCTCCATCGGCTTCGTCGGCAAGCTGGTGGGCGAAGCCATCGAGGAAGCGCAGCGCGGCCCGATCGAAGCCGTCACCGCGACCGGCGCCAGCAAGGCGTCGGTGATCTGGTACGCCTACTGGCCGCAGATCCGCCCCGCCTTCTGGTCCATCGTGCTGCTGCGCTGGGACATCAACGTGCGCGAATCGGCCGTGCTCGGCCTGGTCGGCGCCGGCGGCATCGGCATGGCCCTGGACACGGCGCTCAACCTGTTCCAGTGGGACCGCGTGGCCCTCGTCCTCGCCGCCATCTTCGGCGTCGTCGTGCTGGCCGAAATCCTCATCACCCAGGCTCGCAAGCGCATCCTCTGACGCGCTCGCGCCGCCCTACCGCGTTCCTTTGCTCCGCCCGGAAACGGGCGGTTTTTTTTCGATGGACCGTCCCACGAAAGAAGGCCCCTTGGGGGAAGCGGCAAGCACGCGCAGCGCGGGGGCTTCCCCCCTTCTTTGTCAGAAACGGATATTGAGGCTGGCCCTGACGCCGTGGTCCTGGGCCGAGCTGGCGAGCTGGCCCTGGTAAGACAGGCCGAACGCCGCCTGGCGGGTGATCTGCACATCCAGCCCCGCCTCGATCACCGCGCTGTCTTTCGCGATGGGCGCGCCCGCCACGGTGAACGCCTCGCCCGCCGAGAAGGCCTGGGTGGCCAGGGGCATGACGTCGCCGAATGCGTGGCGCCAGCCCAGCGATCCGCGGCCCGCGGCTTGCGCGCCGCCCAGCTCGAAACGCGACATGGCCCGCGTGCCCAGGGTCGTGAAGGTGGACTCGGTCGTCTGGCTCTTCCCGCGCAGCGCGGCGGGGCCGCCGCTTTCGCGATAGCCGTCCGTCTCCAGATTGACGTAGGCGATATTGGCGAAGGGCTCGAACGACACGGCCGGCGTATCGATGCGGTAGCTCAGGTCGGCGAAGGCCTGGGCGGTGCGGCCGTCGTAATTGGCCTTGAGGCGATCGGAAAACCCGCGCATGGCGACCGAGCGCCGGGTGGTGATGTCGTGCCAGCTGTAGGCCAGGCCGCCGCGCAGCCCCAGCGCGCCCCATTGCCCGCCGGCGTAGGCGCCCAGATGGTAGTTGTCGCTGTCGCCCGAGGACGCGCGGTCCTGCACGTCGAAGTCCGAGCGGCTGTAGCCCGCCATCACGCCGAGCCGCCATGCGTCGGACACCGGCGCATCCGCGCCCATCAGGAAGCCGCCGGTCGAACTCTTGACCCGGGCCGCGTTGCCGTCGCTATCGATATGGCTCCATGAGCCCATGCCCTGGATCCAGGTGGCCGGCCCGTTGGCGTTGGCCGGCGCAAGCCGGGCGCCCTCGCCGGCGGAGACGAGCACGGGCGCGGAGACGGCGCCGACGCCGCCCGCGGCCGAACGCAGGCGTTCGCCCACGGCATCGCGCAGATAGCGGCTGTCCTGCAGCAACACGCTCTTGGCCGAGGCGTGGACCTCGCCGGACAATTGATCGAAGCTGGCGTGCAGAAGCGCCGGGTCGTCCGGCAGGCTCACCACGGCGTCGTACACCGCGTGCCCGCTGGCCATGCCCATGCCGTCGATGGCGCCCGCGGCCGCGCGCTGGTTGCGCGTGCGGCCCGTCAACGCCATGGCCGACTCGTTGCGCTCCAGCCTCAGCGAAACGCTGCCCGCGCCATAGTCGTAGTCCAGGGACGGCGCAAGAAAGGCGAAATCTGAGGAGACGGCGTCGAAACGGCCCGACAGGAGGCCGCCCACTTCCATGATCCTGTAGGTGCTGCGCGGCCCATAGTTGCCATCGGCGCCGACGTGCATGACGGAACCGCCGTTGAGGGTGGCGTTGCCCGTTACCCGCACCAGGTCGGCGCCGGAGCCGTCGGGATTGGTTTCGACCACGAAGCGCGAGCCCTTATCCATGATCAGGTTGCCATCGATGGTCAGGGTGCCGATGGAGTTTCCAGGCGACAGCGCGCCGCCGCTGCGCACCGTTACGGTCGAACCCGCGCCCGCGCCGACCGTTCCGGTACCGCCGAGCATGCCGCCCGCGCCGATGCCGAGCGTGCCGCCCAGCCTGCCGTTGACCGCCAGCCGTCCGCCGCCGACGATCATGCTTCCGGTAAAGCCCGAACCGTCGCCGCTGAAGTTCAGGACGCCGTCGCCCTGCTTGGTCAGGTCGCCATGGCCCGACAGGAGCCCGGCCAGGTCCAGGGTGGTGCCGCCGGCCACGTCGAGGCCGCTGGCTTGCGCCACCGAGACGGCGCGCGACGTGGAGAACGAGGCCGTGGTCGCCAGCGTGCCGCCGCTGAGCGTCAGCCCGCCGGCGGCATTGCCCAGGTTCGCGTCGCGGCCGATTTGCAGCGTGCCGCCCGTGATGGTGGTGCCGCCGGTATAGGCGTTGTCGCCGCTCAGCACCAGCGTCCCCGCGCCGGCCTTGGTCAGCGTCGCGCCGCTCCAGCCCGTCGCGGCATTGGCGGCCTGGTCGGCCAGCGCCGCGCCCACCGTGAACCGGTCCGAGGCATTAGCCAGCGTGAACGTGCCGTGCGCCAGGCTGTTGCCGGCGGTCCAGGCCAGGCCATAGCCGGCCAGGTACTGGCGGTTGTCCGCCGACTTGCGCGTGTTGACGCTCAGGTAGTCCACCGAGCCGGCGGCGCCGCCGGTGCTGATGCGGGCGAAGTCGCCGCTGATGCCGTTCGCGGTGTCGATCAGCACCACCTCGGCCGGACTGGTGCTGTAGATGCCGCCCAGCCGGAAGGTCACGTCGGCCCCGAGCGTCACTGTGTCGGCGCGCAGCGCCGCGCCGCGCATACCGGCCGTGAGATCCAGGACGGTGTGGTCGGCCATGCCGACGTTGCCCGCCACCGCCAGGGTTGCGGTCCCCTGCAGCGCCAGGGCGCTGCCCGTGCCCGACACCTGCAGATCGCCGGCCAGGCGATTGGCGGCGCCGGTCGTCGCATCGCCATACTGCAGCGTCCCGCCCGTCACTTCGGCCGCGCCCCCCAGCTGGTCCAGCACCACGAGCCTGCCGCCCGACACCGTGGTCTTGCCCAGGAACGCGCCGTTGTCGCCCGTCAGCAGCGTGGTGCCGGCGATCTGGTTCAGGCGATGGGAACCGTTACCCACGCTGGCAAGCCGCGTCGCGAATGCGTAGGCCGTGTCGCTATGGTTGAAGTTCACGGCCGCGTTGCCGGCGCCGAACTGGATCGTGCCGGCGTTGAGCGTGCCCGCGCCCACGGCCGCTTGCCCCACCGGCGCGCCAATGTTGATCGTGCCGGCGGTCCGGTAGAACAGGAGCGAATCCCTCGCCAGCGAGACGCTCCCCGTGTTGTTGGCGCCGACGTTGACAACCCCGCCTTGCGCGATCGTCAGGCTGCCCGCCCCCGTCCCGACGCCGAATCCCAGCGTCATGGTGCCGCTGTTGTTCCAGGTGGAGCCGGCGCCGCGGACGATGACATTGCCGCTGCCGCTCATGCTGCCCACAACGCTGTCGCCGTTCGAGACGGAACCTGCCCCCTCGACCATCAGCGTGCCCTGGCCCTCGACATCGCCCACCCTGAGCTCGCGGGCGTTGGCCCAGGTCGAGCCGCGCCCCGTCACCAAGACGCTGCCGTTGCCATTCTGGGTCTGCCCGATGACCCCATCAACGCTGCTCACGTAGCCCCCCGCCAGGATCGACACCGCGCCGCGCCCGCCTTTGGCCCCCACAAGCAGAGCCTCGCGATTGACCCAGCGCGACCCGGCGTCGGAAATCGCCACGCTCGCCGTGTCGTTCCACTGGGCGTCGACCGTGGCGAACTGGTTCGAGACCGTGCCGCTGTTGAAGATGCTCAGCTCGCCCGGCCCGTCGCCGCCGACGAACAGGTTGTCCGTCAGGGCCCAGGTCGAACCGGGATTGAAGACGCTGACCCGCGCCGTAGCGCCGGGGGCCATGCCGGCATCGATCCGGCCTTGGGCCGTGCCCAGTATGTTGAGGATCTGCAGGGATCCCCCCGAAACGCGGGTGTTGCCGTGGAACAGCGAGCTATCGCCCTGCAATTGCGTGGCGCCAGCATAATGATTGAGCTGGTGCTGGCCGCCCCCGCCGCTGCTCAGGGCGGGGGTGAACATCACCGGCCCGACCGAATTGAAGTTGAGCGTGCCGGCGCCGGCGCCAAAACGGATCTCCGACGCATCCACGAAGCCGGCGGCATCGGTGGCCGCGCTGCCGGGCGCGGTGCCGATGTTGATGACGCCGACCGACCCCGGATTGCGGCCCAGCTCGACCAGCCCCAGGCCATTCGTGCCCACCGAGACCACGCCTGAGTTGGCCAGCGTCAGGCTGCCGCTGCCGCTGGCGCCGATCACCAGACTGCCGTTCATGACCCAGGACGCGCCCCGGCCCGTGACCGTCGCCGAGCCCACCCCACCCGTCGTCAGCCCCAGCCAGCCGCTGGCGCTGCGCACGGTCGCCCCGGACAGCTCGATCAGCAGTGAACCGGGCGCGGTATTGCCGACGACCAGATCATTGGCGTCGCCCCAGTTCACGGCGGGCGTCACATCGCCGTCCACCGCCACGCCGGCCAGCGCCGGTGCGGCGGCCGCCCCGCAAACCATCGCCAGCACTGCCGCCAGCGCCACGCTCCGCGGCCGGCTCCTGCCCCGCCCGCGGGCGTGCTCGCTGGCGACCTGCCACTGGCCGGAGCGGCGATTGAAGACGATGCGATACGTGCGGTTCATGGCGCTTTTCTCTCTCAGGGTCGGCGCCGGCTTGTGGAGTGTTCACGCGGGCGCAATCGTCGGTCGGGACATGGCAGGAACTACCTCATCCGACACTTACAATTAGAAAAGAGGGGCTGAACCTTGCATATCACTGATACTGGGTAAATTGCGGGGATTTGGTCCGATCTCCAGTCATGCTCCGGAGCCGCTCTTGCGGTTGTTGATGCGCCGCAAACCCGTTTATGCTCCATGTGAACCAAATATGACCGGTCATCAAATCACCCCTCTCGTTTGATTAAGATCTCGGCTTTTGCCGTTGGACACTTGCCGCCATGTCGGAACAGGAATTGAAACTGCACGTGCCAGCGGCCTCGCGCCCAGCCGTGCAGCGTGAGATCAAGCAACGCGAGGCGACGCGCATCCGCCTGCATGCCATGTATTTCGATACGCCCGAACGCGAACTCGCGCGGGCGCGCATCGCGATCCGGCTGCGCCAGGAAGGACGCGATTGGGTGCAGACCCTGAAGATGCCCGGCATCAACGCCATTACGCGCATCGAACTCAATCATCCGCGGCCCGGCCCCGTGCTGGACCTGTCGGTCTATGCGGGCACCGAAGTCGAAGCCGCGCTGTCGGCCATCAAGGGCGAACTCGGCCTGCGCTACGAAACCGACGTGCAGCGGCTGCTGCGCAAGGTCCGCACGCGCTACGGCACGATCGAACTGGCCTACGACACCGGCATCCTGCGCGCCGGCGCGCTGGAGTTGCCCATCTCCGAGCTGGAATTCGAATTGGTCTCGGGGCGCCCCGCGGCCATCTTCGCGGCCGCGCGCGGCTGGCAGCAGCGCCACGGCCTGGTGCTGGACCCCCGCAGCAAGTCCGAGCGCGGCGATGCGCTCGCGCAACTGGCGCAGCGGCTGGCCGACGCGGACGCCATCCCGGGCGAGGACCTGGAAGCCCGCCGCGCGCAGGCCATCGCCCAGTTCTGGGCGCCGCGCGGCGCGGCCGGGGTCAAGCTGCGCGAAGACATGACGCCATCGCAGGCCATGGCGCGCATCGCCGCCGAATGCCTGGACCAGATCGCCCGCAACGCCTCCGTGCTGGCCGAGGTAGACACCGAAGACGCCTACCGGGCCGGCAACTCCGAACACGTGCACCAGCTGCGCGTGGGCGTGCGGCGGCTGCGTTCGGCCTGGAAACTCTTCGATGGCTGGATCGCGCCCATTCCCGACTCCATCCTGCAGGGCGTGCGCACGCACTTCGCCGCGTTCGGCGCCAACCGCGACCAGGACGTGCTGAACGAAACGGTGGCGCCCGCGCTGATGCGCGCCGGCATGCCGGTGATTCCCATGGAGGCCGCTCCTCCCGAACAGGACGCGCGCGCGATCGCCGGCGGCAAGGCCTTCCAGGCGTGGCTGCTGGAACTGCTGGAATGGAGCCTGGAGGTGCCGCCGGCACTGGCTTCGTCCGAAGGCCAGGCCATCGCGAACGGCACGCCCAGCGACTCCGCGCCCGAACCCGCCATCCGGCTGGAAGGCGGCGTGGCGGGCCCCAGCGTGCGGCCCACCATCATCCCGATGCTGGCGCCCGAGCCCGACCCGCAGCGCCTGCGCAAGCAGCTGGCCCGCCGCCTGCATCGCTGGCACGGCAAGGTGGCCGACCAGGGCACGCAATTCGCCACGCTGGACATCCCCACCCGGCACGAACTGCGCAAGCGCGGCAAGCGGCTGCGCTACAGCCTGGCCTTCGCCGAATCGCTGCTGCCCGCGAACAAGCTGCGCGGCTACCGCAAGCTGCTGTCGCGCGTGCAGGACATCCTGGGAGAGATCAACGACCTGGCGGTGGCCAAGGATTACTACGAGGCCTGTACCGCCACGCACCCGCAGGCCTGGTTCGCGCTGGGATGGATCAGCGCCCGCCTGCAGGAACTGGCGGAAGACGCGCAAAAGGCCTTCGACGACTTGGCTGCAAGCAAACCTTTCTGGAAATGAAGCGGGCTTGAACTCAAAAGGGACGGCTTGCGCCGTCCCTTTGCGTTTGTCCTGCTCCGGCGCAAGCGCGCCGGATTCGCGAACATCAATCCGACAGCAAGGCCCCTGCGAATTCGTCGGCCACGAAGGGCTGCAGGTCTTCCAAGCTTTCGCCCACGCCGATCCAGTACACCGGGATCGGGCGCACGCCCTGGCTGCCCGCGGCCACCGCCGCCAGCGTTCCGCCCTTGGCGGTGCCGTCCAGCTTGGTCACGACCAGGCCCGTCAGATTGATGGCCGCATCGAAGGCGCGGATCTGCGCCAGGGCGTTCTGCCCGGTATTGCCGTCGACCACCAGCAGCACCTCGTGAGGCGCCGCGGCATCCGCCTTGCCGATCACGCGGCGGATCTTCTTGAGTTCTTCCATCAGGTGCAGCTGCGTCGGCAGGCGGCCGGCGGTATCCACCATCACCACGCCCATGCCGCGCGCGCGCCCAGCGTTGACGGCGTCGAACGCCACCGCCGCCGGATCGCCGCCGTCCTGGGAAATCACCGTAACGTTGTTGCGGCTGCCCCATTCGACGAGCTGCTCGCGGGCGGCCGCCCGGAAAGTGTCGCCCGCCGCCAGCAGCACGCTGGCCCCCTGGCGCTGGAACGTGTGCGCCAGCTTGCCGATGGAGGTGGTCTTGCCCGCCCCGTTGACGCCCGCGATCATGACGACCAGCGGCTGCGCGCGCTTGAGGTCGAAATCGCGCTCCAGCGGACGCAGGTGGTCGGCGAGCAGTTGGCGCAGGGCGGTCTTCACCTTGGCCGGGTCTTCGATGCGCTCCTTCTTGACCCGGGCGCGCAGCGCGGTCAGCAGCTTCTCGGTGGCCTCCAGGCCCGCATCGGCCATAATGAGCGCCGATTCGAGTTCCTCGAACAGGTTCTCGTCGACCTTGACGCCGACGAAAATGCCGCCAATGCTTTGGCCGGTGCGCGACAGGCCCTGCTTCAGCCGCGACAGCCAGGACGCCTTCTTGGGCGCCTCGGCGACGGGCGCGGGAACGGGCTCGGGCGCCACGGCCGCGGGAATCGCGGCAGGCGCCGGCGGCGCGGCGGGCGGAACGACGGGCTCGCGAACCGCCTCCGCGGCGGGGGCGGGCGCAACGGCGGGCGGCGCGACTGCCGGCGCAACCGGAATGGGTGCCGGGACCTGGGCCGGGGCTTGAACCGGGGCTGGGGCCTGAACTTGGGCAGGAGCCTGAGCCTGGGCTTGAGCCGGAACCGGGGCCTGGGCTGGCGCCTGGACTTGGGCCGGAACTTGAGCCGGGGCCGGAACCGGCGCCTCAGGCTTGGGTTGGGGCGCCGGCGCCGGGATGGCCGGCGCGGCGGCGGGCTCCGCCGGCGCGGGGACGGCGTCTACGGCCTCCGGCGGCGGCGCGGGCTGGGCCGGCGCGGCGGGCGGAGGGGATTTTTTCTTGAAGAAGCGGCTGAACATGGGTAACAAGTATATTCGTATCGTCGGGGGCCAATACAGGCGCACCCCCATCGTCGTGCCCGACGTGGAGACCTTGCGGCCCACGCCCGACCGGGTCCGCGAAACGCTGTTCAACTGGCTGACCCACCTGTGGGGCGGCGAATTCGCCGACAAAACAGTGCTCGACCTGTTCGCCGGCAGCGGCGCCCTGGGGTTCGAAGCGGCCTCGCGCGGCGTGGCGCACGTGCAGATGGTCGAGCGGGACAGGGCCGCGGCGTCCGCGCTACGGACACTGCGCGATAAACTCAAAGCCGACATGATACGCATCCATGTGGGCGATGCCATGCAGGTGGCCGAACGCATGGATGCGTCCCGGTTCGACCTGATCCTGCTGGATCCGCCCTTCGGCCAGGGCTGGCTGCCGCGACTGTGGCCGCTGCTCCCGGGCATCCTGACCGAGCGCGGATTGGTCTACGTCGAAGCCGAAACCTCTATCGAAGCCCCCGAAGGATTCACGATTTTGCGACAGGACAAGGCAGGCGCGGTCCACTACCATCTCCTGGAATTTGCTGCATTGCGCAAATAGATCAATAATCCGAGCTTCGGAGGATGGTGTACACCACTAATAACGGTACGGAGCTCGCATGATCACCGCTGTATATCCCGGCACTTTCGACCCGCTGACCCGAGGCCACGAGGACCTGGTCCGCCGTGCGGCCACGCTTTTCGACAAAGTCGTGGTAGGGATCGCCATTAGCCGCAACAAGAAGCCTTTCTTCAGCATCGACGAGCGCGTTGAGATCGCGCGCGAAGTGCTGGGCCACTATCCCAACGTGGAAGTGCAAAGCTTCGGCGGCCTGCTCAAGGACTTCGTGCGCGACCAGGGCGGCCGCGTCATCGTTCGCGGCCTGCGCGCCGTGTCCGACTTCGAATACGAGTTCCAGATGGCCGGCATGAACCGCCACCTGCTGCCCGACGTCGAAACCCTGTTCATGACGCCCTCGGACCAATACCAGTTCATCTCGGGCACCATCGTGCGCGAGATCGCCCAGCTGGGCGGCGACGTGAGCAAGTTCGTGTTCCCGTCGGTCGAGCGCTGGTTGCAGGAAAAGGCCAAGGAGCGCCGCGAGCAGTCCTGGCCGGGCTGAGCGGCCGGCGCCGCTCCCTCCCCGAAGGGCGCGCTCCGCGCCCTTTCTCCGCTGCCCCGGCCGAACGGGCGGCGGCGGTACAATAGCGGTCGCCCCACCGCTTTTACCGCAGCCCCGCCATGGCCCTGACCATCACCGAAGAATGCATCAATTGCGACGTTTGCGAGCCCCAGTGCCCGAACGAGGCGATTTCCATGGGCGCGGACTATTACGTGATCGACCCTGATCGCTGCACGGAATGCGTGGGCCACCACGACGAGCCGCAATGCAAGGTGGTATGCCCGGTGGAGTGCATCGAACTGCACCCGCAATGGCATGAAGGCCAGGAACAGCTCATGGCCAAGTACCGCCGCCTCACTGGTGCCGCATGAGCGACGCCGCCGAATCCAGCATCGACCTCCCCCCTCCCCGCCACCGCGCCCGCCGCGACCTCTCCGCGTCGGCCGTCGCGGCCGGCCTCGTCGCCGTCCTGGTCAGCTTCGGCGGAACCGCCGTGCTGATGGTGCAGGCCGGCCACACCGCGGGCCTGGACGCGGCGCGCATCGGCTCCTGGATCGGCTCGCTGAGCCTCGCCTTCGGCTTCGGCGGCGCCTTGTACAGCCTGCGCACCGGCCTGCCCATCGTGATGGCCTGGTCCACCCCGGGCGCCGCCCTGCTGGTCACCGCGCTGGCCGGCGTGCCATTCAACGAGGCCATCGGCGCCTTCGTGCTGGCAGCCGCCCTGACGCTGGCCTGCGGCCTGTTCGGCTGGATCGACCCCATCCTGCGCCGCATCCCCGGCGAGATCGCCGCGGCCATGCTGGCCGGCGTGCTGCTCAACTTTGGCATGGGCATCTTCGGCAACATCAGCCATCAGCCCGCGCTGGTGCTGGCGATGTGCGCGTCCTACCTGGTCTGCCGGCGGCTGGCGCCGCGCTACGCGGTGCTGGTGGTGATGCTGGTGGCCATCGCGATCGCGTTCGCGCTGGACCTGATGCGGCTGGACCTGCTGGACTGGCGCCTCACCGAATTCGTCTGGACCACGCCCGCCTTCAGCGCGCAGGCCGCGGTCAGCCTGGGCATTCCTCTGTTCGTGGTGGCCATGGCCTCCCAGAACCTGCCCGGCCTGGCCATCCTGCAAGCCGCCGGCTATCGCCCGCCCGCGTCCCGCCTGGTGGCCTCCACCGGCCTGCTGGGCCTGCTGGCCGCGCCCTTCGGCGCGCACAGCGTCACGATGGGCGCCATCAGCGCAGCCATCTGCACGGGCCCCGAAGCCCATCCGGACCCGGGCAAGCGCTACATCGCCGCCGCCACCTACGGCCTGGGCTACGTCGCGCTGAGCGTCGTGGCGGGCGCCGTGGCGGTGTTCTTCCAGGCCCTGCCTCCCGCCCTGCTGGCGGCCCTGGCCGGCCTGGCCCTGCTGGGCACCATCATGGGCGGCATGGCCGCGGCCATGGCCAATCCCCAGCGCCGCGAAGCCGCGCTCATCACGCTGCTGGCCACCGCATCGGGTTTCAGTTTCTGGGGAATCGGGTCGGCCTTCTGGGGCCTGGTGGCGGGCCTGCTGGCCCACGCCGCTTTCGAATACCGGCGCGCCGGCGCGCAGTAGCGCCGAAGAGGGGTTGCCCCGCTTGCGCGGAGCCGCGCGCGGCCTCTCAGGCGGGCCAGGCGGCCACGGGCGTGTCGGGGTGCACCTTCATGATGCGGCAAGGCACCTGCACGAAATTGGAGATCCAGGCCGCGGCCAGTTCCCCTTCGTCGATCACGTCGATGGCCTGTTCGCCCACCTTCATGCTGTAGCGCACGCTGTCGTCATCCTCGATGACGTCCAGCGGAATATCCATGCGCAGCATGCCCGGCGCCTTCAGCACCAGGTAGCCCAGCCGCAGCTCGACCGACACCTCGGCCAACCGTGGGCACAGCTCGCGATTGAGCCATTGCCCGGAATCGTTGGCGATCAGCCACTGGCGGTGGTAGCCGGCGGCCTCGGCCTGCCCCGTGGCGCCGCATTCGGCGATGGGTTGGAAGTGTGCGCTCATTTGCCCAGCAAGCCCTTCAATGCCTTGTCGACCGCCGCGCCGTTCTTGCCCTTGCCGGTGACGGCTTCGCGCAGCTTGTTCTCCAGGCTGCGCTTCAGGATGGCGCCGACGGCGTCCTTCCAGAGCAGCGTGTAGGTCGGTTTCTCGAACGGCCCCTTCACGTGCACGGGGATGGTCACATCCTTCAGGTCGATCAGTTCCTGGCCTTCGGGATCGGCGGCGGGGTTGACCACGCGCGCCCGCGCCACCAGATCCAGCTCGCTCTTGACGAAGTCGATCGTGGCCGGATCGCCCTGCGTCACGCGCAACAGCGGCGACACGACGTTCAGACGCTTCACGGCGGCCACGCCCTTGGTGAACGCCAGGTCCGCGTCCATTTCGGAGAAGGCCGTCTGCTTGCTGGTATCGGCCGGCACGGTCTCGTCCTGCGACTCGGGCTTGAACGCGGCCTTCAGGTCCCGCAGCGTCTGCGTGAGGTTGATGCCCTTGACCGCGCCGTCGCGCAGGCGCAGTTGCATGGTGCCGCCCAGGCCGCTCTTCATGGCGTAGGCGTTCGCGCCCGCCGTCTTCAGGTCCAGCGCCAGGCTGCCGGTGCCGCTCAGCACGTTCCGGTTCGCCAGGTCTATCAGGAACGGTTCGATCGCGATACCCGCCAGCGACATCTTGGTGGCCAGCTGATTGCCCTGCGCGGCGTCGACCGTCAGGGCGCCCGCCAGCTTGCCGCCGTAGAGCCCGGCCGTCAGGCTGGTGATTTCCAGCTTGCCCTTGTCCAGCTTCACCGACGCGCCGACGTCGTCGGCCTTCAGGCCGCGCACCACCAGCTTGCCGACCTTCAGCGTGCCGTTGACGCTGGGGCCGACCAGGGCGGAGAGGTCGATCGAATCGTCGGCGGGGGCCGCGGGAGCCGGCGCGGGCTGCGCCGGCTTGCTTTCGTCCTTCTTGCCCTCGGCGGGCGGCTTGGGCGCGGGCGCCGCCACGGGCGGCACCAGCTTGTCCAGGTCCAGCGTATCCACGACCAGCGCGAAATTCACGCGGGGCGAATCGCTCAGCTTGGTGATGTCGGCGCTCAGGTCGAACTTGCCGCCTTCCAGCACGGCGTTGATCTTGCTGGTGGCTTGATCCTTCAAGAGGTCCGCAGTCACGCTGCCGATCACGGGGATCTGCAGGCTGCCCTTGGGCAGTCCGGGATCGGTGATGTTGACGTCGCCGCGCAGGCCGGACAGGCCGCCGCTGCGCTGCAGGAGATTCAGCGACAACGGCGACGCGAAGTTCAGCTTGACCACGCGCTCGCCCTTTTTCGACGTGCTGTCCAGCTTGGCTTCCTTGATGTCGAGCTCGCCGGCGTTGCCGCTGATGCCGTTCAGGCCGAAGCTGGCGTCCAGGCCGCTGATGCGCACGCGGCCGGTCAACGCTTCGCCGGTGGCGGAGGCGGGGGAAATATTGAGCGCCGGCGCGTCCACGGCGAATTCGAACGGGCCGTCGGCCACGCCGCCCTTGGCGCGGATGGCGAGCTTCTCGATCTGCAACTGGCTCTTGTGCGGATCGATCGACAGCTTGGGCATGGCCACGCTGGCGTCCACATTGGTGGCGCGCGCGGCGGGATCGGTGACGTCGCCCTGGAACACGACTTCCAGGCCGGCCACGTCCAGCGCCGACTTCTGGCCGTTGAACGCGAGGTTGCCGCGCATCGCCAGGCTCTTGGCTTCCGCGCCGGGCAGCTTGCCGTCCATGCGCAGGTCGAGCTTTTGCGCCGCATAGCGCTTGGCGGACGGGTCCAGCGTCAAGAGCGCCTGGCCGGTCAGGTTGGCGTCCACGCGCGGGTTGCCGCCTTCGACGCGCGCGGTGAGCCGCACGTCGAACGGCTGGTTGAACGTGACGCGCCCGGTGTTGGCGTTGATCTTGGTGACCGCCACCGCCATGCCGCTGATGGCGTCCTGCAGTTGCACTTCGCCGTCCTTCAGGTCCAGGCCGGCGATGTCGATCTGCATGTTGTTGCGGGGCTGCGGCAGGCTGCCGTTGGTGATGGCCTGCGCCGCGCTCTGGGCCGCGCCCACCAGCGCTTCCGCCGGATTGGCCGGCGCCTCGGTGACAGGCGTGGCGCCGCCCACGAGGTTGCTGAAATTGAAGTGGCCTTGCTTGTCGCGGATCACGCGCGCCTTCAGGCCGCTGATGGCCACGTGGTCCACCACGAAGCTGTTCGACAGCAAGGGCCACACGGCAACCGCCAGGCGGGTGCTTTCGATGGAGGCGAAGGTCTCGGCGCTATCGGGCTCGGACAGCGACACGCCCTGCACCGACAAGCCGATGCGCGGGAACAGCGACAGCTCGATCTCGCCGTCGATCGTCAGCGTGCGCTGGTAGCGTTGCTGGACAAGCTCTTCCAGCTTGTACTTGTACGCATTGGGGTCGAATGTCAGCAAGAAGATGGCCAGGCCAACGACGGCCACGACAACCAACACCACCAGGCCTATCAAAATGCGCTTGAACCACGTTTTCATTGCTGCCCCGTCGGTACCTCGACTGGAAATCCTCGAATGCCGCCCACCGCGCCGGAGCGCGAGGATGGTGCTTTACCGGTGGAAAAGACCACCGGGCAGGCGCCGCTGGCCCTTTTGAGAGGTGAAGACGCCGGCCGGGCCGGCGCACAGATACCGCTATCGTAACAAATCGGGCCGCGTTCGCGACGCGGCCCGCCAAACCGCCGGCGTCCGCCCCTTGGAATTCGGCGCGGAAGCTGACGATTTTCTGTCTGGCGGATTGTAGGACTAGAATGATTGATACATCAATCATTGATCCATCCAACAATGTCCGCCCCCGCTTCCGGCACCCCGCACTCACCCGGCCAGGTGCTTCCCTTCCGGCAAACCCTGCTCGCCATGCTCGGCATGTGCTTCGTCATGATGATGGTCGCCATCGACCAGACCGTGGTGGGCACGGCGTTGCCGACCATTGTGGCCGAACTCAAGGGATTCGAACTGTATGCATGGGTAGCGACGTCTTACCTGCTGACGTCCGTCATCACCGTGCCCATCTTCGGCCGGCTGGGCGATTACTACGGGCGCAAGCCCTTCGTCGTGGCGGCCATCGTGCTGTTCACCCTGGCCTCGGCGCTGTGCGGCGCGGCCGACAGCATGCTCGCCCTGGTGCTGGCGCGGGCGCTGCAGGGCATCGGCGGCGGCATGCTGGTGGGCACCGCCTTCGCGTCCATTCCCGATCTTTTTCCCGACCCGCACGTGCGCTTGCGCTGGCAGGTCATGCTCAGTTCCGCCTTCGGCATCGCCAACGCGGTGGGCCCCACGCTGGGCGGCGCGCTGACGGAACACTACGGCTGGCGCTCCGTCTTCTACGTGAACCTGCCCATCGGCGTGCTGGGCCTGTGGTTCGTGGCCCGCTACCTGCCGCACCTGCGCAACAACACGGTCGGCCCCGTGCGGCTCGACTGGCAGGGCGCGCTGCTCATCGCGCTGGCCCTGGGAACGCTCCAGCTGCTGGTCGAACTGCTGCCCAAGGAAGGGATCAGCACCGCCATCGTGCTGCTCGGCGCCGCCAGCGTCGCGGCCTTCGTCCTGCTCTACTGGTGGGAGCGGCGCTGTCCGCATCCGCTGCTCCCGCTGGACATGTTCCGCAACCGCGGCCTGGCCATGCTGTTCACGCTGGCCCTGCTGGTGGGCGTGACCATGTATTCGCTGCTGTTCTATGCGCCGCTGCTGCTGCAGGGCGGCTTCGGCCTGTCGCCGCAGGACGCGGGCATGCTGATCACGCCGATGGTCGTCTTCATCACGGTGGGCAGCATCGTGAACGGCCGCATCATCACCCGGATCCGCCATCCCAACCGCATGCTGTACGCGGGCTTCATCCTGATGGCGCTGTCGTGCCTGGGCATCGTCACCACCCACAGCTACACCTCGCACGGCGTGATCGCCGCCTACATGCTGATGGCCGGCCTGGGCATGGGCTTCATCATGCCCAACCTCACGGTCTTCGCGCAGCAGACGGCGGGCCGCAGCCACCTCGGCATCGCCACCGCGCTGCTGCAATCCCTGCGCATGATCGGCGGCATGCTGGGCACGGCCATCGTGGGCACCATGGTCAGCCACAGCTACTTCAGCGGCGTCGAATCCACGCTGCGCGGCGCTTCCGCGCGCTGGCTGCCGGAGCTGAACGATCCCCAGATGCTGGTCAATCCCGAGGCCCAGACGCAGTTCCTGGCACAATTGGCGCACCAGGGCCAGGATGGGACCTCGCTGATCGAGATCGCGCGCGTCGCGCTCGTCGGCGCCATCCATGAAGGGCAGCTCATCGCCCTGGCCGTCGCCGTGTTCGCCCTCTGGTGCGTGCGGCGCGTGCCCCCGGTTCAATTGGTCCGTCCCAAGGCGGAGCCGGCCAGCGTCGGAGAATAGCTTTTGCCCAAACAGCAACAAGGCCTGCAGGTCATCCAGCACATGGGGCTGACCTATCGCGTCATGCAGAGCGCATTCAGCGGCAGGGTGGGCCACGCCCTGCCCCGCTGGCGCATCCTCCTGGCCCTGCACGAATGCGGCCAGTGCTCGCAGAAGCACCTGGCCGAACGCTGCCGGCTGGACCCCGCTTCCCTCACGCGCCAATTGCAGGCCATGCAGAAACTGGGCTGGATCGCGCGCGCCGTGGATCCGCAGGACAACCGCCTGACCAACGCCAGCCTCACGCCGGCCGGGCAGGCGGTCGTGAACGAAGCCCTGCCCAAGCGGGCCGCCTTTTTCGAAGAATCGCTCAAGGGCCTGTCGGCGGCCGACATCGACACGCTGAACCGCGTGCTCAGCGTGCTGGAGCAGAACTTCCTGCATGCCGCCGGCGACAAGCCAGCGCAGGCCTGAGCCGCCCTGCTTGCGCAACGCCGACATGCCCTTGCCACCCGAACCCTACGTCCCCCGCCGCATCGCCTGCCTGGACACCTGGCGCGATGCCGCGCATACGATCAAGGCCTACGCGATCCAGCGCGATCCCGACCCGGCCGCGCCCATGCTGTCCGCCGAGGTGGCGCGCGCCGCCCGCGACGCGGCGGCTGCCGTCCTGCGCGACCATGCGGCCGGCGAACGCAGCCACGGCCTGGGGTTCTGCATCGTGCACGTCGGCGAAGAAGCCGTCTGGCTGCTAGTGGACTGGTGGCTGTCCGGCGGCATCGTGTGCCAGCGCATGCTGTCGGCGCCGCTGGACGATCCCCGCCGCTTCGAGCCCGTGCAGGCGCCGGCCCTGGCCTGCGTCTGGGAACTGGCGGTCACCGCGCATGAGCGCGACGCCTGGGTGCGCCACATGCTGCGCGCCGAGCCCAGCCCAGAGGCGTGGCTGGCCGACGTGCTGCCTGCCGGCAGCTACTGAACCGGCGCTTGCGCCGAGGCCGCTCCCCGCGCCTCGTCGTGCAGCCAGGCCACGAACGCCGCGACCTCCGGCCGCTGCTCAGACTCCGGCAGCATCACCACGTAGTAGGCGAAGCGCGCAGGCCAGGGCTTGTCCAGGGCCAGCGCCAGCCGCCCCGCGGCGATCTCCTCCCGCGCATATTCCTGCGGCACCAGCGCCAGGCCCTGGCCGGCCGCTGGGCTGGATCGCCGAGCACGCGGACGGCTGGCTGACCTACCCCGACGCCACGCACGCCGCCGAAGGGCCGCAACGCCTGGCCGCCAAGATCCGCGCCTGGCGCCAGCGGGTTCCCGACGGCGGCTTCCGGCCGCACATGACCAACAAATGGCTGGACCTGACCGACGACCCCGACCATCCGCGCTCGCCGCAACAAGGCGGCTACGTGTTGCGCACCGGCCGCAAGGGCCTGATCGACCTGCTGCACACCTGGCAGGAAGCCGGCGTGAACCATGCCGCGCTCGGCATCCAGTTCGCACGGCGGCCGCCCGCCGACGTCATCCAGGAGCTGGCCGAGGAAGTGCTGCCACATTTCCCGTCGCTCGCAGGGCCCGCCGCGCTGCCCGCGTCGTGGTGAGCGCCTGCAACCCCGACATCCCCAACACGCGGACGCCGTCACGATCCGGACCGTCGATCCGGGCGACCGGGAACCTGGGCGGCGTTGAGCGCCCGCCAGCGAAACCCGCCGCATTTAGGTAAAGTACGGCCGTAACAGATTCACGAGAACTGAAACATGTGGTCAATTTATCGAGGAGCACTCATCCTCACGGCGGCCCTCGCTCTCGCGGGATGCGACAAAGGCCTCGATACGCGCCTGGCCACCACCGACGCAGCCGCCTACAAGGCCTCCTTGAACAAGGCCTGGGCGGACATGACGATTGCGCAGCGGGACGCGTTCAACTGGGCCGTCAGCGATTTCGATCTGCAGCGGCTCATCGACAAGTACCCGAAATTGACGCCACGCCTGGTCATCACCCAGGAGGCCGACGAATACATCCGGACCCAGGGCGAGAGAGTGGCGAACGCCACGGCGGAGATTGCCAGGAACGCCGACAGATTCGCGCAGGAAGAGAAGCTTCTGCGGGAAGTCGAAGCGGAACTTGCGAAGGTCACGGCCAAAGGCGTGAGCATCGACAAGGACAAGTTCTTTTCGCGCTCGGATTTCGCGTACGAGGTCACCAACGGCAGCCGCTTCAATATTTCTTCGGCGCAATGGGACGCGTGGCTGTTCCTCAACGGCGAACAAACCACGGATCGCCATTGCCAGGTTTCCAGCTACTTCAAGCACAAGGGCGGCCTGCCCGCGGGCGCCACCAAGACGGCCACGGTTTCGGTCGGCTTCATGGATTGCTCCAACTGGGACACCCTGGAGGTGCAAAAGGCATCGACGCGGTATTTCCAGCTCAAGCTGATCAATAGTTCGGTCCGGAACTTCGATGAGCGCAACGTGTTGCCCACGTTCGCGCCGGATCGGGCCTTCTACGAAAAGAGGATCGCCGAGGCCACCAAGCAGGCCGGCATCGCCACCACACACCGGCGCTCCGTCGACTGATCGCCGCATGCCGGCCGCCGACGCTCACCCCGCGCCGGCGCCGCAATGAAAAAAGCCCTGCCAAGCAGGGCTTTTTGATACGCGCGGAGGCGTGGCGTCAGACGTTGATCACACGTTTAAACGTTGATCGGTCGGCAAAGGGCCGTGAATGCTAGGTTTCGCGGGGAAATCGGGCCACGGCCTTTGCGGGAATCGCTGGAAGTACCCCCAGTTGTACCCCCATAGGGGTATCGGAATGATAGATCAGTCTGGATGCCGGTGCCAGCGCTGCGCCTGCCGGATAAAACGGGTATGGCGCAGACCGCATTGTTGGCTGACGCCTGGAGCGGTACGCGATGAGATGCAGGGGAACGGGCCGCTGTGGCCCAGACCTCGGAGAACTCTCATGGCAGATCATCACACCCACCACAACCCGCTGGGGCAAGATGCCCTGTTCACCACGCCTGCCTCGCTCATGCTCGATGCTCGCCTCACGCCGCTGGAGCGCAATGGTTGGCAGGTTCTGCGCATGCTGCGCTCTGCCGATGGCATCAGCCCGCTGGCGAATCTGGGGCAGTTGCGCCGCTATCTCACCTCTACACCGCTGGGGCAGCGGGCCGGGTACGAGACGGCCCGGCGCGTTCTCGTCGTGCTTCGGCTGACGGGGTGGATCAGTCTGGTGGGCCAGCAAAGCGATCCTCTGACCGGCCATGTGCTCAGCGAGCTGTATCAGGTTCACGAAAGCGCCCTGCACTTCCAGCAGGCCTGCGCACTCGATGCCAGTCTGCCCGCGCTTTTGCAAGCCTCCATCGGCCACGAAAACAACCAGGTGGATCGGGTGGCCGTCCACATTCAGGCAACGCTGGTGCAGGCACCTGAAGCCGCCCCCATTGCGACCCACGATCAGCACCACGATGACGATGATTTGCCCCCTACGCCGCCGTCGCAGGCGAGCGAACCACTGCCATTGCCTGGCAATTCCGCTAGTAGCACGCTTGTTCCGCAACAGACCGAACACGCTCGCCACATGAAGGCTGAGCAGGACAGTACGTATAAGACGTATATGTATAAAAAAGAACGTACGTACCGCGCGCGCGAAGAAAACAGCGATCCCGCATCGCGGCCGGTGAGCTTGCCGCCTTGCCTGAGCAATGCCCAGGCAGATCAGAAAAAGGACGTGCAGGCCGCCTTGCGGCGGCTGCCGCCGCAGCATCGCCAGGAAGTACTCGACGAGTTGCAGGCACGCAGCCAAAGTGGCACCGTGCGCAATGTCGTGGCCTACTTCTTCGCCTTGGTGAAGCGCGTCTTTGCGAGCGAGTTCCGCTTGTGGGCAGGTCGCAAGGAGACATCTGCCACCCCACGGCCTGCCGAAAATCGGCCTGCTGGTGTGCCACGCACCGAACACCGCCCTGAACCGACGGCGCAACCGGCATCGCGTGAAACCGCCCTGGCGCACATCGCCAACATCCGCAAGATCATGAACGCCTCGACGAACGCTGGAGACATCGCAGCGCAGGCAATGCAGGTCAGGGGATGGCAGCCGCATCCTGCGTAGTAAATGCTGCCGCGAAACGGGGCGTCACTGCACGCCGCAGTGACGCCCCCGCTCACGCCAGCAACAATGCGGGCGAATACCGAATCCTATTGCGTGCGGCAGACATGATGATGGCCGCCCTAAACTGACCGGGCAGTTGCCAAGACCGATGGGCTTCGACATCGGCAACCCCAACAGCGCAGGTTCCCGCAAGCGCTGGCCCGTCAGGGCGGAACCACCCCAGGTATGCCCAGGCTCCGACCGCATACCGGCCCTACCCAGGGCGGAGCCTTCTTCGTCTGTTTGAACTCATTCCTACCGCGCCGCCTGGCGCACTGTCCTTTGCGGCAATTGCCTGTGCGCAACGCACCGGGCTGCCGCTGCATTTCTCATCCCACTCACTTCATAGGAGGACTCGTCCACGTTCGCATCACTTTCGTCTTGTAGTACCTCCGTCCGGGCTCCCAGCAGGGAGCAAGACGGACGCCTCATTCGAGGCTCTGGTGTCTCCTGAACACCATGCCCTTGCCCTCACGGGATCTCGCCTTGGCGAGCTGGCACCAACACTAACCACTGAATTTCAGGACAACGCAGTACGGCGCTTTGCTTGGAGGCTGAAGATGGACGACTTGACCTACACCCTGCGGCAGCTTTGCCAGCGCAACCGTGACGGCAGCCACAACACACAGGCCGACCGGATGCGTTCTCTCGCTCTGGCTGCGCGACAACTACGCGCGGCCGGTTTCCGGCAGATGAAGGCTTCGTCGCTCAAGGGCAAGCACGTCCAGGCGTTGCTGGACCGCTGGCAAGGCGAAGGTTTGTCGTCTGGCACTATCAAAAATCGGCTCTCCCACCTGCGCTGGTGGGCGGAGAAGATCGGCAAGGCCGGCATCTTGCCCTCGGACAACACACAGCTTGGTGTGCCCGAGCGTCGCTATGTGACCAATATCAGCAAGGCCCGGGAACTAGGTGAGAGCCTTGAGCAAGTCACCGATCCCCACGTGCGCATGAGCCTTCAGCTACAGACCGCCTTCGGATTGCGCCGGGAGGAAGCGATCAAGTTCCAGCCCAGTTATGCGGATCGGGGTGACCACATTGCCCTCAAAAGATCGTGGACGAAGGGCGGGCGTGAGCGAACGGTGCCCATCACCACGACAGAGCAACGCGATATGCTCCAGGCAGCACACCGTCTGGCGGGTACAGGGTCATTGATCCCGGCAAACAAGACCTACATCCAGCAGCGGCACGTCTACGACGGGCAGTGCAAGGCTGCAGGACTGAGCAACATGCATGGGCTGCGGCATCGGTATGCGCAAATGCGGTATGAGGTGCTGACGGGACGGAAAGCTCCTGCGGCGGGTGGTCTTCCTAAAGTTCGGCTCAGTACCAGTCTGCGAATGAGCGACCTACATGCCCGGCAGCAGATCAGCCGCGAGCTTGGGCATGAGCGTATAAATGTAACGACGATCTACCTCGGCACCTAAGGCTTTACGAGCCAGCAACATTCGCGTCAGTTTTTCATCTGGCGGCCAACCTCGGTGGGATCTTGTGTTGAGTATGACGGCTCCTTACTGCGTCCCAGAACTAGATTGTCCCTCCCGCACACGTCGGAAGATCTCGAATGCCAGATGCTCATGTGCAGCCGAACGAAAAGTCTTGTCGGTCATGATGCGCGAGAAAATTTCCTCATTGCCTTCCATCCGGTCGATGAACAACTCATCCAGTGCACGTTCCAGATAGGATGAGAAATCCCCCAGATTGTTGGCACGAGCAGCCTCGATGATCTGTTCGTTGCCCTCCGCCGTGGCTCGAATCTGGTCGAAGAACAACTGGTCTGCCTCATTGAAGTCGGTGCCGAAACGTTCATTGAGCTTGTCCACCAGGCTCGACAACATTACCGGCTCCTCAGCCACACGCAAGGTGCCCACGTCGGTCGGCCCCTTCAACATATCCGCATAACCTTTGCTTAGTTCGATAGAACCTTCGGTCATCTGCTGCAGCCGGAAGTAGCGCAAGGCCACCTCGTCATCCAGCGTGAAGGCCTGTCCGTCGCCAGGCGGCGGCAGCTTGGCGATCAGGTTGCGCACGAAGGCATACAGCTTTTCAAGCTCGCTGTCCTGATAGGGAATGATCTGCGAGAGAAAGGCGTACAGATTCCGGTAGGCGGTGAGCTGTCCGCGAAACTCCTCCTTCTCGTGTTCCTCGCGCTCGCCGAAACGGTGCACTACCACATCCAGCAAGGCATTCATCACACGGTGGTCGCTGGCCGAGTGCTCACGCTTGGGCCGATACCAAACCTCAGCAAAGGCATCCACATCGGCAGGCGCGAAAATGGCCCATTCCAGCAGTTTGTGCTGCAACTCGGAGAGACGGTGCGGATCTGCATTGTCCCCGATGGGTGTTGCTTCGTAGTAGGGCTTGAAGGCCTTGTAGATATCGTCCTCTTCGTTGGCAAAGTCCAGCACGAAGGTACGCGTCTTGCCCGGTGCCATGCGATTGAGACGGGAAAGGGTCTGCACTGCCTGCACTCCGGCCAGCTTCTTCACTACATACATGGTCTGCAACAGTGGTTGATCGAAGCCGGTCTGGTACTTCTCAGCTACCAGCAGCACGCGGTAGTCGTCACGCTCGAAGGTCTCAGGCAGCTCGCTTTCGGCTAGCCCGTCATTCATGGACACTTCGGTCCAGGATGCGCCAGGGTTTTCTGGGTCTTCCACGGTGCCCGAAAAGGCCACCAGCGAGCGGATGCCAGTATAGCCGTTGGCCTTGATGTAGTGGTCGAATGCCAACTTGTACTTGACGGCAGCCAGCCGCGAGCCGGTGACCACCATGGCCTTGGCGCGCCCCCCCAGTTCGTGCATCACGTAGAGCCGGAAGTGTTCCACGATCACCGACACTACTTGCTCGATGTTGACCGGGTGCAATTCCAGGTAGCGGGTCAGCGCCTTGGCGGCTTTCTTGCGCGGCACTTCCGGGTCATTCTCCACCTGCTTGATGAGGCCGAAAAATCGTTTGAAGGTCGTGTAATTTTGCAGCACGTCCATGATGAAGCCTTCTTCGATGGCTTGTCGCATGGTGTATTCGTGGAAGGGTGACGTTCCCGATATTCCCGGCTCGTCGAACAATACTTTGGTCTTGAACTTCGGCGTGGCGGTAAAGGCGAAGAACGACAGGTTCGGCTGACGCGCGCGCTTGAGGGCATCGCGCAGCATCGCCGCCCTGGCTTCATCGGAAAGGTCGTCATCCTCCTCATCCGACATCTGAGCGGCAATCGCGGCCTCGATACCGTCCCGGTTCAGCATTCCTCGCAAGGCAGTCGCTGTCTCGCCGCTTTGTGAAGAGTGCGCCTCGTCCACGATCACGGCAAAGCGCTTGCCTGCGGTGTCGATCTTCACGCCTGCACCTATGCCTTCAAGTGTGGAGAGCGCCCGCGAGATGAAAGGAAACTTCTGGATCGTGGTGATGATGATCGGCGTGCCCTGTGACAGGGCACGCACCAGTTGCTGGGTGTCCTCGTCGATCTTCTCGACCACGCCGGTCTTGTGCTCGAACTGATAGATGGTGTTCTGCAGCTGCTGGTCGAGCACGCGCCGATCGGTGACCACCACCACCGAATGGAACACCTTCTGGTCATCGGCATCGTGCAGGCTGGCCAGCCGGTGTGCCAGCCAGGCGATGGAGTTGGATTTGCCCGAACCTGCCGAATGCTGCACGAGGTAATTGCGCCCCGCGCCATTCGCACGCGCGTGGGAAACGAGTTTGCGCACTGCATCGAGTTGGTGGTAGCGCGGGAAAATCATCGTTTCCTTGCGGATGGTGCGCGCACCCTTGTCGGTCTTGACTTGACGCTCCTTCACCTCCAGGTGCATGAAGCGTTGCAGAATGTCGAGCAGGCTATCCGCCTGCAACACCTCATTCCACAGGTAATGGGTTTTCCAGTTGCCCTCCACGGGCGGATTGCCCGCGCCGTGGTTGTTGCCCCGGTTGAAAGGTAAGAACACCGTCTCCTTGCCTTTCAAGCGCGTGGTCATCCACACCTCGTCCGGATCCAGCGCGAAATGCACCAAGGCGCGTTTCTTGAAGGCGAACAACAGATCGCGCTCGTCACGGGCGTCGCAGTACTGGCGCACCGCATCCGTCGCGCGCTGGCCGGTCAACGGGTTTTTCAGTTCCGCCGTCACTACCGGCAGGCCGTTGAGGCTCAGCGTCACATCGATGATGCAGCGGCGGTTCTTGCCCTCGGCATTTTTCATCACCGAAGTGAAATCCACCTGCCGGGTGATGGTCAGCCGATTGGCGGCATACAGCGCGGCCGCCTCCGGATTCATGCCCGAGTTGGGGCGAAAGTACGCTAGCCGGAAGGTCTTGCCATAGCACTTGAAGCCGTGGCGCAGCGCATGCAGCGTACCCTTGATGTCCAGTTCTTTGGCGAGGCTGTCGAGAACGGTGGCTGCGGTCTTAACGCCGAGCAGGGCTTCAAGCTGCGCCCATTTGGTGGGCTGGCTGTCTTTCAGGAAGCCAGTCACGTCATCGGGAAACAGAGCGAGCGACTCGTCGTAATCAGCAGAAGAGCGCTTGGCGTAGGCGCCGGTGCCGACCAGCCCGGCTTCGATGGCGGCTTCAAAGTCGTGTTCGGTATGGCCGGACATCGGCAAGCTCCTTATCCGTTGAGTTCTGAGAGTTTGCCGGTGACGGCGGCAGTGATTAGGGCGACGCGATATTTATTAAATTTTTGCAGACTGACTTCAATTTTTTCCTGCATCGTAGCAATTCGTCTGCATTCAACATCAATATTATTAGCTAGTTGTATTTGTTCCTCAACTGGAGGAACAAGGACATTAAAGAACTTTACATTTCCGCAATTCAAGTGCGGATGCAGTGCACCAGTCTTCACCATCTGCAAAAATTCTTGGCCATAGTCAGAATTGAGAAGCCAAGAAAAATATCGCCCTGACAACCTCGCTCGAATCGGCGAACAAACGATAAGTGCGTGGCAGTTGCAGCCCTCGTACTCTGGTGTAACGACAGCAACTTGGCCAATATCGCCCGTTTGGACAATCAAAACGTCATCTGTGCGCAATATAGATTTTGCGTGTTGATCGCTCCATGATTTTTCAACGAAGAAATCGTTCCCGAAAATGATGTTGTTGTTTTTGATATGTAGAGATTGAATATATCGAATGCCATTTTCTACAAAAATGTCACGAGTCGGACCGACATAACCATTCGTGATCTTGTTCGTGATCTTATTGAGTGAAACGACATCCCAATGTGCCGGAATATCACCAAGCCAGTCGATGCCGGAGAGCTTCATGGGGGCATCAGGGTTCAGGCCCTTGGTGACGGCGCGGGTGATGAGGGCTTGGCGCTTTTCAGCTAGTCGGACTAGAAGTGCGCGCTTCTTTTCGATCAACCCGTCGATCAAGGCGATCTTTTCATCTAGGAACCGGGCTATCCGACGTTGAGTTTCGAGGGGAGGAAGAACTAGCGGGGCTGCTTTTACCTTCTCTGCGGTGAAGTGCGGAATCGTTGCCACATTGCAGATCATCTCAACGTAGCCTGAAGCCTTGAGAAAGGTGAACCAATAAAAAATGAACTCGGAGGCAATCTTCGTGTGAGAGTTTGGTCGAACACGGTTGATCGCGTTCTGAAAATAGAATTCACCCTCAACATCAAAGACTGCTGTACGCCCCGCATCACCACCCTCGCTTACAAGAATGTCTCCTTTTTTCAGACGAAAGCGTTGAGCTTCCTGTGGGCGTATCCACATACTGAATTCATGACTCAAATCCAACCCGCTTTTTGCGATATTAATGGCCCGTAGATATGGCTTCAGTTCATCGCGTTCAGACGAAGGGTCGCTTTGGAGCATCTTGCCGAGTTGAACGTCGCAATATTTCCCGACACTCGATCTGATCCAGTTGTCGGGCGTTTCATCAAGACGGTGCATTCCGTCGCCCTTTTCAATGATTTGATTCATGATTGCTCCTTCTTGCTCTTGCTACCGCGTCGGCTATTCCCCGTCGATTGCGTGCGCTCAGCACTAAGAAGTTTTGCTGCTGCTCTCAGGTCATCAAGATAGTGCTCTCCCGCATCGGCTTCGGCCTCCAACCGCCGCCGCTCGGCAAAAGCGTCGTACTGCCCTTCGGCCCAGTCCAGGGCCTGCTGGTGGCTGACCTTGCCAGCGTTGTCCAGCACCGGCAATTCGGTATCGCGCAGGAACTTGTCGAGAAAGCCATCCCAGTCGGCCAAGCGAATGTCTTGCCGACGCATGGCGCGGAATTCGGCTTGGTCCAGGAACATCACGGTGATGCGGTTGAGGGTGTCGATTTCCCGTGTGTCCAGGTAATTTTTGGCGGTACCCACGTCCTGCTTAAGCACGCGGCTGCCTTTCCAGGTGTTGACGCCCATGTTGGGTTTGGATGCATCGGCGCGATTGCGGATGATTTCCGCCGCCGTCAGGCCGGTTGCAGCGTAGTGCATCTTGTTCTGCATGGTCGCGAAGAAGCGCTGGGTAGCCTGGTCGCCCTCGCGGTAGTCCAACGCTAGCTTGAAAATTTCACGAATACGCTGGTAAACCCGGGCTTCGCTGGCGCGGATTTCGCGGATGCGGGCCAGTAGCTCATCGAAGTAATCCACCGGGTTGGTGTTGCCCTTGAGCCGCTCGTCATCCAGCACAAAGCCCCTGGTCAGGTACTCGCCCAGGCGCGCGGTAGCCCACTGACGGAACTCGGTGCCACGCGCGGAGCGCACGCGATAACCGACGGCAAGGATGGCTTCTAACCGGTAGTGCTTGGTGCTACGGGAGACGGTTCGTCCTCCCTCCTGGCGAACTTGTAAGTACGGCTTACACGTTGCCGCCTCCTCCAGTTCGCCTTCGACGTAGATCGCCCTAAGGTGCTGGGTGATGTTCTGGGGCGTGGTCTGGTAAAGCTCGGCGATCTGGGCCTGGGTCAGCCAGACGGTTTCGCCGGCCAGCAGCACGCGGATGCCCCCCGCATCCCCCCCAGCCGGGTAGATCAGCAATTCACCTTGCGTGGCAGGAACGATGTCCCTCTTGCTCATGCCAGCAGTCCTTTGAGCAAATCGGCGATTTCGCCTTCCAGTTGGCGGATGTCAGCCTCGATTTCTGGCAAGGGGCGCGGCGGCTTGTAGGCGTAGAAATGCCGGTTGATCGGAATTTCGTAACCGACCTTGGTCTTGTCGTAATCGACCCAGGCATCGGCCACGTGGGGCAGCACTTCCTTCGCCATGTAGGCGTCAATCACGTCGCGAAAAGCCTCGATCAACCGGTCATTGGGCTTGTCCGGGCCAAAGTCCATTGGTAATGGGAGTACGGTACCTGCGGGCAGCGGAATGTTCTCGGTGTCGCGCAGTTCACTGTCCGGCTCCAGCCTGCCCTTGGCGTCACGGCAGATCTCGGCCTCCGGGTCGCGCTCGCCCAGCGCAGCGAAGATGGCCTTCTTGATGGAGCCGGCCAGTTTCACCCCAGCGGCTTTGGCGGCCCTGTCCAGATCGGCTTCGAACGCCTTGCGATCCCTGTAGCGGCCTTTGGCCTCCAGCCTGGGCAGCAAGTTGCGGATGGCGTCTTGCTGTTCACGGCCTTCCTCAATCTCGCGTGCTGCAGCTTTGTCGTCCTTGCGCTTCTTGGAGGTGGCCAGATTGGCGAAAGCGGATTGCTCGTCCAGCCTCGCGATGCGCTCGGCGCTAGCCTCGAAGTTCATGCGCAAGGGACGTTCCACCGTCACCTTGAGGAAGCCGAACTCACGGTTCTCGAAGATGCGGGAAACAACGCGAGTTTCTTTTTCGCCGGTCTTGTGATCGATCACGACCTCTGCCGTCTCACCATCCAGGAAATTTCCGTAGAGGCGGGTCAGTTCGCGTATCTGATCTTCGGTGATTTCGTGGCGCTTGTTGTTGAGGCTTTTCTTCATGCGCTGGCAAAAGCGTGTGCCGTCGATCAACTGCACCTTGCCGCGTCGCTCGGGCGCCTTGCGATTGGTGACCAGCCAGACATAGGTGTAGATACCGGTGTTATAGAAAAGCTGGTCGGGCAACGCGACGATGGCATCAAGCCAATCATTCTCGATGATCCAGCGGCGGATGTTGGATGGCCCCGATCCTGCATCGCCAGAGAACAGCGGCGAGCCGTTGAAGACGATGGCGATCTTGGAGCCGACGGCGTTTTCATCCCTGGCCGTATAGGGATGCATCTTAGCGATCATGTGCTGTAAGAACAGCAGCGAACCGTCGTTGATCGCCGGCAACCCCGCACCGAAACGACCGGAGAAGCCCATTTCCTTGTGCTCGCGTTCAACAACGGTCTTCTGGTCCTTCCATTCCACCCCGAACGGTGGATTGGCCAGCATGTAGTGGAATTTTTCACCCTCGAAGCCATCGCGGGTTTTTCCGTCGCCCAGGGTGTCGCCCAACACGATGCTGCTGGTGTCCTCGTCCTTGATCAGCATGTCCGAGCAGCAGATAGCCCAGGATTCGTCGTTGTACTCCTGCCCGAATAGGGCCAGGTTGGCCTGGCTGTTCTGGTCGAGGATGAACTTTTCCGATTCCGACAACATGCCGCCGGTACCGCAGGCGGGATCGTAAATGGTGCGGAAAATGCCTGGGGTGTAGACGTCTTTCTCGCCCGTATAGACGAGGTTCGCCATCAGGCGAATGACTTCGCGCGGCGTGAAGTGATCGCCTGCTTCTTCGTTGGCCTGTTCGTTGAAGCGCATCACCAGATGTTCGAACAGGTAGCCCATTTGCAGGTTGTCAATGCGGTCCGGATGCAGGTCCACATCGGCCATCGCCTTGACGATGGTGAACAGTCGATTGCTGGCGTCGAGCTTTTCGATCTGGTCGGTGAACTTGAACCGTTCGAAAATGGTTCTCGCCGTAGGGGAAAAGCCGTTGATGTAGGAGACGAGGTTCGGTGCAATGTTCTCCGAGTCGCCCAGCAGCCGCTCGAAGGTAAATGGGCTGGTGTTGTAGAGCGGATGATTGCGCTTGGGGTCTGCTGCACGGCCTAGCAAGCGCTCCATCGCACTTTCCGGCATGTTCTGCGCCGTCAGCTTTTCGTATTGTTTGAGGACCTTGTCCTTGGTTGGCTCCAGCACGCAATCCAGGCGGCGCAACACCACCATCGGCAACATGACCAGACGATATTGAGGTGGCCGGTAGGGGCCGCGCAGTCGGTTAGCGATCTCCCAGATGGTGCTTTTCAGTGCTTCGTGTGTGTGGACGTTCATCAAAAATCTTCTTGTTCCAAGTGCGTAAGTTCGCCAGTACTGGTCGCGTCCTGGCATTAGCGAGGGGTTTTGCCGGCAAGCTCAGGCCGGCCAGTACAACCGCTTCAGCGGCACGATTCGCTTGGTTTCAGCATCGGTGGCGTCGTAGTGCTCGATCAGAGCGCGCACCACATGATCCAGCGTCCACATTGCTAGCGGGATGGATGCGCGATCTGCTTCGTACTGTGCGTCCTTGGTGAAGCCGCCAGTACTGACATACAGACCACGATCATCCTTGTGACGGCCGCCGAGAAAGCTGCGGATTTCCTGACTTCCCATTTGGCCCTTGCGGTGCTTGACCTCCACGACGATGCGCGGGTGTTCGAAGCCAAAGCCGTCCGGCGAAGCCACGATGTCTTTGCCCCGGTCCGAGCCGGGCGGCGAGATTTGGGTCTTGTAGCCCATGGCACGCAGGATGCCGGCGACCAACTGCTGCATGTCGTCCCAGTCGAGTTCGTTGACCCGATCCTTGATGCGCTCCAGCGCCTGGGACTCGATGTCAGCCAGTGGATCGGCGATGACTTCCTCGGCTTCATCTTCCATAGCCGGCACCGGTTTGCCCTTCAACGCTGCCAAAACTTCGGTTGCTGCGCTAGATGGCACTTCGAACAGGGTCAGGGTCGAGCCCAGGCTGTTCTTTGTGCTGGTGCCCAAACTGTCACGCGGCAATTCCTGCGTTTGCCACTGCACCTTGCGCGCCAATGGCATGCCTTGTTCGGACCACTCAGGGTGGTGTTCGGCTGGTCCCGTGACTTTGCCGATCGAGTACAGGCGATTGGCTGGCGAATAGGTGATGACCCAGTCGCCATCCTGGATGTCGTTAACGAAACGCCAGACCTGGGATGCACCCGATACCACTGTGCCTTGCTTTGCCTGTGGTTCTGCAGACTGGTACAGGGCGATTAGCTGCTTGCGTCCGACATCGGGTTTGGCATGGGCTGCCAATTGATTCCAGCCCACAGCAGCTACGCCGCGTTCTCGAAAGGCGTCATACAAACTTCCGCCTTCGCCTCGCACCATCCACATCCGTGCCATTGCATTCCTTCTCTTATTCGTAGCCATCAATCCAGCACCACCAGAAACTCAGTCGCCAGCGCAGTCGGCTGAACATCCCGAGCATTGCGCTGTAGCGAAACCAGGCCGTAATCCGACATCATCCGCAGGGTGCGCGACAGGTTCGGCACTTTGCGGCCACTGAGTTCGGCCAATTCGGTCAGGGACTTGGGTTGTTTGTCATGGATCAGGCGCAGCAGGCGGCGGTTGTCGTCCGACAGCACCGCTGCCAGCGATGCCAGGGACGGAAACCAAATGCTGGGCGTTTCGCTTCCCTTCGGTGGCGAACCTTCTGGCTGTCGGATACCCACAATGCAGCGGTTCATGTGCATAAACCCAAAGACACGTTGACTTACAATAATATCATCCCCTGATAATGATTAAGGATGTTTGACGAACAAAGAAAAACTTGACGCGACCCCACGAAAAAATGGGGTAATTCAACAAAAAATACCCCAATATCCTCAAGCAATTACCCCATTTCCAGCGTTTCGCACGCAGCAAAGGCAAAAGGCAAAGGAACGGCACCCAAGGGGCAACGGCCCTACCCAGAAAAGGAGAAGGCCGCTCTGTCCATTGGTTCTGCAACACCCAGCCAACTCTTCCCTATGCCGTGCCGCTACCCTCCGCAGCACCCAAGTAGTCCGCCCAGCCCTGCAACAGCGTCCTTCTCTGATCTAGCAGCAGTGCCTTGTTGTACGTCGCCCGCACCTTGTTGCTCTCCACATGAGCAAGCTGCCGCTCGATTGCATCAGGCCGGAATCCGTTCTCGTTGGCCCAGGTTGAAAAGGTCGTCCGCCAGCAATGCGGCGTCGTGCCCCGGCCCAGGTTCATATCGCGCATCGCGTAGGTGAGCCGATTGGGCGTAGTGAAGCCCTTGCCGCTCCGGTGCGGGAACAGATAGCGGCCACCGCCCGTGATGCACTGCAGATCCTTCAGCACCGCAACGGCCTGCACAGACAACGGACTGACATGATCACGCCGCGCCTTCATCTTCGCCGCAGGCCGGCGCCACAGCGCATCCTCAAAGTCGAACTCGTCCCACTCGGCATCCGCCGCTTCCCCTGGACGGCAGGCGGTCAGAGCAATCAACCGCAGGCACAGCGAAGTTTCCGGATAGCCCCGGTAGCCGCGCAACTCCTGATAGAACTTCTGGATTTGCTCTCGCGTCATCGCGGCCTTGCTCTCGCTGAACGGCACGCGCAGCAGCCCACGAAGACTGGGAATAGGATTGGCCTCGACCAAACCACGCACCACCGCGAACTCGAAGATGGCCGAAAGATCGCCTTTGACGTGAATGGCCGCCCACGCACCGTGAGACTTGCACTCCTCCAGCAGCGGGCGAATCTGCTTGACGCCAATGTCACTCATCGGCATCCCGTCGAACTTGGGCGACAGGTACTTCCTGATACGGGACTCTTTCGTGCAGTAGGAACTGAGCGCAAAGACGGGCTTGATCTCGGCCAGGTACGCCTGCGCCACTTTGGCGAACGAGCTTTCACGGACGCGCTTGCGTTCCTCCAGCGCTTCGAGGTTGCGCTGCTTGACCTGCCGCCGCTCATGGGCAGGATGGATGCCTTGCTTGACCAAGGCTCGCGCCTTCTCGCGGGCCGCGCGCGCCTCTGCAAGGCTTACTTGAGGAAAGCCGCCAATGGCAAAGAGGTTCTCCTTGCCTTGCAGGCGGTACTTCCACCGCCAGAGCTTGCCGCCGGTGGGCTTGACCAGCAGGAACAGGCCCCCGCCGTCTGAAAGTTTCCAGTCTCGATCAGTCGATTTGGCCGACCTGACCTTGGCGTCAGTGAGTAGATTCTCGGGCATCGTTGGACTCCACTGCGGGGAGATGTACCCCCACGGTTGAACACGAGTACCCCCAACGCTACCCCCGAATTTTTCAGACCTCGATGAACAATAGGAACGCTCGGCAGACCGTATTGTTTACGCAACCCATTGATTTCAAATGGGACAACCTGTCCACCAAGCGCTACTGAGCGCCACCGAGATCCAGCCAAAATCGTCAGACGTTGAACAGGAAGTTCATCACGTCGCCGTCCTGCACGATGTATTCCTTGCCTTCGGCGCGCATCTTGCCCGCTTCCTTCGCGCCCTGCTCGCCCTTGTAGGTGATGAAATCTTCGTAGGCGATGGTTTGCGCGCGGATGAAGCCGCGTTCGAAGTCGGTGTGGATGACGCCCGCGGCCTGGGGCGCGGTGGCGCCGATCGGCACGGTCCAGGCGCGCACTTCCTTCACGCCGGCGGTGAAGTAGGTTTGCAGGC
>Ga0222427_100665_pt1 | contig 37626 bp, 11 predicted proteins | sample 2B20Ametagenome_FD_182890 | JGI IMG/M metagenome (GOLD analysis project Ga0222427, IMG submission 182890) | Enriched microbial communities from leaf-cutter ant dump, University of Wisconsin, Madison, United States - 2B20A (version 2) | ecosystem: Environmental > Terrestrial > Nest > Insects nest...
CCGATAACCATTTCCAGGCTGCGCTCGACGGAGATGCCCACCAGCGAATCCGGCCCGACACCCAGTTCACGCAGCTTGTGCGCCAACTGGTTGGCCCGCAGGTTGGTTTGGGCGTAGCTCAGTTGCTCGCCGGCGAAGACCAGCGCCGGAGCCTCCGGCGTTGCCGCTACCTGGGCCTCGATCAAGCCCTGGATGCACGCCTCGCTCGGGAACTCGGCCTCCGTCGCGTTCCAGTCGCGCAGGACATGCTGCTGCTCGATGCCTTCCAGCATCGACAGCTCGCCCAGCGCGGTCTCGCCGCTGACCACCAGGGCATCCAGCAGTTGCCCGAAGTGTGCCGCCAGTTGCGCCACGGTCTCCGCAGCCACGCGGGCGCGGTCGTAGCTCATGCGTACGACCAGTTGCTCGCCCGCCTCGATCACCAGAGTCAGCGGATAGTGGGTCTGCTCCTGGTTGACCACCTTGTCGAACACCAGCGATTGCGGTGCCGCACCTTGTAGCGCGTCGGCGATCGGGTAGTTCTCGAAGACCATGATCGAGTCGAACAGCGCCTCGCCACTCCAGCCCGCCCAGCGCTGGATTTCGTAGAGCGGCGTGTGCTCGTGTTCGCGCAGGGCCAGGTTGCGCGCCTGCACCTGCTGCACGAAGTCGGCCACGCGCTGTTCGGCACGCGGGCTGCCGACTACCGGCAGGGTGTTGATGAACAGGCCCAGTTGCTCCTCGACGCCCGGCAGGTCTGCCGGACGACCGGCTACAGTGGCGCCGAACGTTACTGCCGACTGCCCGCTGTAGCGCTGCAACAGCAGCATCCATGCGGCCTGCAACAGGGTGTTGGCAGTGACGCGCTGATCGCGGGCGAAGTCGTTGAGACGACGGGTACGCGGGGTGTCCAGGGTCAGCAACTGGTCGGCGAAGCCTTCGCCTTGCACCGGAGTCCGGAACAGCGGCACCAGGCGGGTCGGCTCGGCAAGATCACGCAGTTGCTCGTTCCAGAAGCGCTCGCTGGCCTGGGCATCCTGGGCCAGCAGCCACTGGATGTAGTCCTGGTAGCGACCACGCGGGGCCGGCACTGCCTCGCCACGGTAGTGCTGCAACACTTCGCCCAGCAGGCGCGAACTGCTCCAGCCGTCGAGCAGGATGTGATGGCTGGTGAACACCAGGTGGTGGCTGTCCTCGCCGGTACGCAGCAGGTTCAGGCGCAGCAGCGCTTCGCGCTCCAGGTCGAAGCCGCGCTGCTTGTCCGTCTCGGCGAAGGCCGCCAGGGCCAGGTCGAGGTCGTCGCGACCGCGCCAGTCCTGCACCTCGAACGGCACCGCCAGGTGCTTGCGGATCACCTGCAACGGCTGGCCGAAGCTGCTGACGAAATTCGCCCGCAGCACATCGTGGTTGTCCACCACCGCCTGCCAGGCATCGCGGAAGCGTGCGCTGTCGAGACCACGCACCTCGGCGACCATCTGGTTGATGTAGCTGCCGCCCTCCTCCTCGAACAGGCTGTGGAACAACATGCCCTGCTGCATCGGCGACAGCGGGTAGAGATCGGCGATCCCGGCGGCCGGCAGCGGGAACTGGTCCAGCTGCATCTGGCTCAGGCCGGCCAGCGGGAAGTCCGACGGCGTTACGCCACCGGCATCGGCACTGACACAGTGAGCGATCAATTGCGCCAGTTCGGCCGCGTACTCGTCGGCCAGACGCTGGACGGTTGCACGCTCGAACACCTCGCCGCTGAAGGTCCAGGACAGCGCCAGTTCACCGCCGGCCACCTGGCCATCGATGCTCAGCAGGCTGCCCAGCGGTGCCAGCGGGCTGACGCCCTGGCCACAGCTTTCGCTGGCCGCAACCAGCAGGCCGTCACCGGCACCGGCATCGAGCTGGCCCAGGTAGTTGAAGACGATGCTGCCCTGCGCCAGCGCAGCCAGGCTGCGTTGCGCCTCGGCGTCGCCCAGGTAGCGCAGCATGCCGTAGCCAATGCCCTTGTCCGGTACCGCGCGCAGTTGCTCCTTGATCGCCTTGATCGAGTCAGCCAGTTCCAGCGCCGGCGTGAGTTTCTGCGGGTACAGGCTGGTGAACCAGCCGACGGTGCGGGTGATGTCCAGCTCGGCGAACAGCTCTTCACGGCCATGCCCTTCCAGGCGCACCAGGGTTTCGGCATGTCCGGTCCAGCGCGTGATGACCCGCGCCAGGGCGGTCAGCAGCAGGTCGTTGATCTGCGTGCGGTAGGCCGCCGGGGCGTCCTGCAACAGTTGCCGGGTCTGCTCGCGGTCCAGACGCGTAGCGACGGACTGTGCATGGCGTTGCTGCTGGCTGCCATCGGCGTGGTCGCAAGGCAGCGCGTCGCTGACATCCTGCAATTGCGCCTGCCACCAGGCCAGTTGCGCTTGCAGCTGCGCGCCCTGTGCGTGGGTTTGCAGACGCTCGGCCCAGTGCTTGAACGAGCTGGTCTTGGCCGGCAGCGCAGCGCCCTGATAGGCCGCCTGCAAGTCTTCCAGCAGGATGCGCCAGGACACGCCGTCCACCACCAGGTGATGGATCACCAGCAGCAGGCGCTGCTCGCCTTGCGGCAGGTTGACCAGCACCGCACGCAGCAATGGACCCTGGTTCAGGTCGAGGCTGCCCTGTGCGGCATCGGCCAGCTCGCGCAGCTGTTCCACCGAGTCCAGTTCACGCACCCACAGCGCCGCCTCGGCTTCGCCACGGAAGTGCGCACGCCAGCCCTCGGCGTCACGCTCGAAGCCGACACGCAACACATCGTGCTGGGCCAGCAGCGCCTGCAGCGCGGCTTGCAACGGCTCGGCGCGCAAGGTTTGGCGAGGCGCCAGCATCAGCGCCTGGTTCCATTGCTGCGGTTGCGGGATATCAGCCTCGAAGAACCAGTGCTGGATCGGGGTCAGCGGCGCCTCGCCCGTCACCGGGCCCTGCTCCGCCTGCACCGCCGAAGCACGGCTGGCGATCTGCGCGATGCCCTGCACGGTCTGGCGCTGGAACAGGTCTTTCGGGGTGAAGACGATACCCGCCTGGCGGGCACGGCTGACCACCTGGATGGAAATGATCGAGTCGCCGCCCAGTTCGAAGAAGTTGTCGGTAATACCGACCTTCTCCAGCTTGAGGACATCGGCCCAGATCGCTGCCAGCTGGCTTTCCAGCTTGCTGGACGGTGCCACGTAGCTGGCCTGGGCCTGGCTCAGGTCCGGCTTCGGCAAGGCTCGACGGTCGAGCTTGCCGTTGGCGCTCAGCGGCATCTTCTCCAGCAGGATGAAGTGGCTTGGCACCATGAACTCCGGCAGGTGCACCTTCAGGTGGGCCTTGAGCAGTTCCTTCAGGTCGGCGCTGTCGTCCGCCACCAGGTAGGCCGCCAGCTGCTTGCCGCCGACACCGTCGATATCGATCACGCTGGCTTCACGTACCGCTGGATGCTCCAGCAGGCGCGCCTCGATTTCACCCAGTTCGATCCGCAGGCCGCGGATCTTCACTTGATGGTCGATACGGCCGGCGTACTCGATCACGCCCTCGTCGCGATAACGCGCCAGGTCACCGGTGCGGTACAGGCGGCCACCGTTGTCCGAGAACGGATCCGGCACAAAGCGCTCGGCGGTCAGTGCCGGACGGTTGTGGTAACCACGGGCCAGGCCGACACCGCCCAGGTACAGCTCGGCGGCACAGCCAGGTGCAGCCGGCAGCAACCCGTCTTCGAGGATATGGGTCTTGAGGTTGTCGATCGGCTGGCCGATCGGCACGCTCAGGCGGTCCTCCTGGGTGCAGGTCCAGTGGGTCACGTCGATCGCTGCTTCGGTCGGGCCGTACAGGTTGTACAGGCCGGCCTGTGGCAGGCGCTTGAGGGTCTGTGCCGCCAACTCGGCCGGCAAGGCTTCACCACTGCACACCACGCGTTTCAGGCTGACGCAGCTTTCCACCTGATCGTTGGTCATGAACGCCTGGAGCATCGACGGTACGAAGTGCAGCGTGCTGACCCCGTATTCGTTGATGGTTTCCACCAGGCGCTGCGGATCGCGGTGATCGCCCGGCAGAGCAACCGCCAGACGGGCACCGGTCAGCAGCGGCCAGAAGAACTCCCAGACCGACACGTCGAAGCTGAACGGAGTCTTTTGCAGGACGGTGTCGCTGCCGTCCAGGCCGTAGGCTTTCTGCATCCAGTGCAGGCGGTTGACCAGGGCGCGATGGCTGTTGCCTGCACCCTTCGGTTTGCCGGTGGAGCCCGAGGTGTAGATCACGTAGGCGAGGTTTTCCGGCACGGTTTCCAGGGTCGGGTTGGCTTCGCTGTAGCCGCTCAGCTCAAGCTGATCCAGGCACAGCGACTGCACACCCGCAGGAATCGGCAGGCGCTCGACCAGCGCCTGCTGGGTCAGCAGCAGTTGCACGCCGCTGTCCTCGATCATGTAGGCCAGGCGGTCCTGTGGATAATCCGGGTCCAGCGGCACGTAAGCGCCGCCAGCCTTGATGATCGCCAGCAGGCCGATAACCATTTCCAGGCTGCGCTCGACGGCGATGCCCACCAGCGAATCCGGCCCGACACCCAGTTCACGCAGCTTGTGCGCCAACTGGTTGGCCCGCAGGTTGGTTTGGGCATAGCTCAGTTGCTCGCCGGCGAAGACCAGTGCCGGAGCCTCCGGCGTTGCCGCCACCTGGGCCTCGATCAGGCCCTGGATGCAGGCTTCGCTCGGGAACTCGGCCTCCGTCGCGTTCCAGTCGCGCAGGACATGCTGCTGCTCGACGCCTTCCAGCATCGACAGCTCGCCCAGCGCGGTTTCGCCGCTGATCACCAGGGCATCCAGCAGTTGCCCGAAGTGTGCCGCCAGTTGTGCCACGGTCTCCGCAGCCAGGCGGGCGCGGTCATAGCTCATGCGCACCGCCAGTTGCTCGCCCGCCTCGATCACCAGGGTCAGCGGATAGTGGGTCTGCTCCTGGTTGACCACCTTGTCGAACACCAGCGATTGCGGCGCCGCGCCTTGCAGCGCGTCGGCGATCGGGTAGTTCTCGAAGACCATGATCGAGTCGAACAGCGCCTCGCCACTCCAGCCAGCCCAGCGCTGGATTTCGTAGAGCGGGGTGTGCTCGTGCTCGCGCAGGGCCAGGTTGCGTGCCTGCACCTGCTGCACGAAGTCGGCCACGCGCTGTTCGGCACGCGGGCTGCCGACCACCGGCAGGGTGTTGATGAACAGGCCCAGTTGCTCCTCGACACCCGGCAGATCCGCCGGACGACCGGCCACGGTGGCGCCGAAGGTCACCGCCGACTGCCCGCTGTAGCGCTGCAACAGCAGCATCCATGCGGCCTGCAACAGGGTGTTGGCAGTGACGCGCTGATCGCGGGCGAAATCGTTGAGGCGGCGGGTGCGCGCCACGTCCAGGGTCAGCAGACGATCGGCAAAGCCCTCACCCTGCACCGGTGCCCGGAACAGCGGCACCAGGCGGGTCGGCTCGTCCAGTTCGGCCAGCTGGCCAAGCCAGAAGTCCTGGGCAACCTGCGCATCCTGGCGTTGCAGCCATTCGATGTAGTCGCCGTAGCGCTTGCCGGCCGCCGGCTCCTGACCGCTGTAACGCTGGAGCATTTCGCCGAGCAGGCGCGAGTTGCTCCAGCCGTCGAGCAGGATGTGATGGCAGGTGAACACCAGATGGTGGCTGTCCTCGTCGGTACGCAGCAGGCTCAGGCGCAGCAGTGGATCCTGCTGCAGGTCGAAACCGCGTTGCTGGTCGGCCTCGGCCCAGGCGGCCAGGGCCGCGTCCGAGACGTCCCGGCCACGCCAGTCCAGCTCGCTGAAGGACACCGCCAGGCGACGACGGATCACCTGCAATGGCTGGGCGAAGTTGCTGACGAAGTTCGCCCGCAGCACGTCGTGGTTGTCCACCACCGCCTGCCAGGCGGCACGGAAGCGCTCGACATCGAGGCCGCGCACCCGGGCAGTCATCTGGTTGACGTAGCTGGCGCCCTGCTGCTCGTACAGGCTGTGGAACAGCATGCCTTGCTGCATTGGCGACAGCGGGTAGATGTCGGCGATCTGCGCGGCCGGCAGCGGCAGGCTGTCGAGCTGGCGCTGGTCGAGACCGGCCAGCGGGAAGTCCGACGGCGTCACCCCGCCCACGCCGGCGCTCAGGCAGTGTTCGATCAGCAGGCGCAGTTCGTCGGCGTAGGCATCGGCCAGGCCCTGCACGGTGCCGGTGTCGAACAGCTCGCCGCTGAAGCTCCAGAGCATTTCCAGCTGGCCGTCGAGCACCTGGCCGTTGATGGCCAGCAGGCTGTCCAGCGGCGCCTCGTCGTCCTGGCCCTGGCCGCTGCCTTCGCCGGATGGCGCCAGCAGCGCATCCTCGGCGGCAAAACTGCCGTCGAGCTGGCCGAGGTAGTTGAAGACGATCTGGCCCTGGGCCAGGGCCGCCAGGCTGCGTTGCGCCTGCTCGTCGCCGAGCCAGCGCAGCACGCCGTAGCCAAGGCCCTTGTGCGGCACTGCGCGCAGCTGTTCCTTGATGGTTTTCAGCGACGTGGCGAGATCACCGGCGGCGCTGAGCTTGACCGGGTACATGCTGGTGAACCAGCCGACGGTGCGGTTGATATCGATATCGTCAAACAGCTCTTCGCGGCCATGGCCTTCCAGGCGCACCAGGGTGTCGACCTGACCGGTCCAGCGCCCGATCACCCGGGCCAGGGCGGTCAGCAGCAGGTCGTTGATCTGCGTGCGGTAGGCCGCCGGCGCTTCTTGCAGCAACTGGCGCGTCAGATTGGCATCGAGACGGCTGCTGACGGTGACTTCGTGCTGGTGCTGGCGCCCGCCCTCGGCGTGGTCCAGCGGCAGTTCGTCGCTGACGCCCTGCAACTGCGCCTGCCACCAGCCCAGTTCGGCGACCAGTTCCGGCGTGCCGGCCCAGGCCTGCAACTGCTCGGCCCAGACCTTCACCGAGTGGGTCTTGTCGGCCAGCGCAGCGCCGTTGTAGGCGGCTTGCAGGTCTTCCAGGAGGATCCGCCAGGACACGCCGTCCACTGCCAGGTGATGGATCACCAGCAGCAGGCGCTGTTCGCCCTCGGGCAGCTTGACCAGCAGGCCGCGCAGCAGCGGGCCTTCGACCAGGTTCAGGCTGCGCTGCGCTTCATCACACAGGGCACGCAGGCCGTCGCGAGACGCTAGCTCACGTACCCACAGCAGCTCGCCGCTGACCGCATCGCGGAAGCTGGCGCGCTCGTCGACGAAGCTCAGGCGCAGTGCATCGTGATGCGCCACCAGGCGTTGCAGGGCGGCTTCCAGGCGCGGTGCATCCAGCGCCACGGTCGGGGTGAACAGCACCGACTGGTTCCAGTGATGACGCTGAGGGACCGGGCTGTCGAAGAACCAGCGCTGGATCGGCAGCAACGGCGTCGGCCCGCTCAGCGGACCCTGCTCGATACGCACCGCCGGGGCACGGCTGGCCACCTGGGCGATGCCCTGGATGGTCTGGCGCTGGAACAGGTCCTTGGCCGAGAACAGGATGCCGGCCTGGCGGGCACGGCTGACCACCTGGATGGAGATGATCGAGTCGCCGCCCAGCTCGAAGAAGTTGTCGGTCACACCGACCTGCTCCAGCTTCAGCACCTCGGCCCAGATGTGCGCCAGTTGCGCTTCCAGCGGGTTGCTCGGGGCCACGCCTGCCGAGGCGTTCTGGGTCAGGTCCGGCTTCGGCAGCGCACGGCGGTCGAGCTTGCCGTTGGCGTTGACCGGCATCGACGCCAGCCAGATGAAGTGGCTCGGCACCATGAACTCCGGCAGGTGCACCTTGAGGTGGGCCTTGAGGATTTCCTTCAGTTCATCGGTGTCCTGCTGCGGATCGCGGGCCACCAGGTAGGCGGCCAGCTGCTTGCCGTTGGCGCCGTCGATATCGATGACGCTGCCTTCGCGCACCGCCGGGTGTTCCAGCAGGCGCGCCTCGATTTCACCCAGTTCGATACGCAGGCCGCGGATCTTCACCTGGTGGTCGATACGCCCGGCGTACTCGATCACGCCCTCGTCGCGATAACGCGCCAGGTCGCCGGTGCGATACAGGCGGCCGCCGTTTTCCGAGAACGGATCCGGCACGAAACGCTCGGCGGTCAGCGCCGGGCGGTTGTGGTAACCACGGGCCAGGCCGACACCGCCCAGGTACAGCTCGGCGGCACAGCCAGGTGCAGCCGGCAGCAGCCCGTCTTCGAGGATATGGGTCTTGAGGTTGTCGATCGGCTGGCCGATCGGCACGCTCAGGCGGTCCTCCAGGGTGCAGGTCCAGTGGGTCACGTCGATCGCCGCTTCGGTCGGGCCGTACAGGTTGTACAGGCCGGCTTGTGGCAGGCGCTTGAGGGTCTGTGCCGCCAAATCGGCCGGCAGCGCTTCACCACTGCACACCACGCGTTTCAGGCTGACGCAGCTTTCCACCTGCTCGTTGGTCATGAACGCCTGGAGCATCGACGGTACGAAGTGCAGCGTGGTGACCCCGTATTCGTTGATGGTTTCCACCAGGCGCTGCGGATCGCGGTGATCACCCGGCAGAGCAACCGCCAGACGGGCACCGGTCAGCAACGGCCAGAAGAACTCCCACACCGATACGTCGAAGCTGAACGGAGTCTTCTGCAGCACGGTATCGCTGCCGTCCAGACCGTAGGCCTTCTGCATCCAGTGCAGACGGTTGACCAGGGCGCGATGGCTGTTGCCGGCGCCCTTTGGCTTGCCGGTGGAGCCCGAGGTGTAGATCACGTAGGCGAGGTTTTCCGGCACGGTTTCCAGCGTTGGGTTGGCTTCGCTGTAACCGCTCAGCTCCAGTTGATCCAGGCACAGCGACTGCACGCCCGCAGGAATCGGCAGGCGCTCGACCAGCGCCTGTTGGGTCAGCAGCAACTGCACGCCGCTGTCCTCGATCATGTAGGCCAGGCGCTCCTGTGGATAATCCGGATCCAGCGGCACATAGGCGCCGCCAGCCTTGATGATCGCCAGCAGGCCGATAACCATTTCCAGGCTGCGCTCGACGGAGATGCCCACCAGCGAATCCGGCCCGACACCCAGTTCACGCAGCTTGTGCGCCAACTGGTTGGCCCGCAGGTTGGTTTGGGCATAGCTCAGTTGCTCGCCGGCGAACACCAGCGCCGGGGCGTCCGGGGTCGCCGCCACCTGGGCTTCGAACAGGTGATGGATGCCGGTGTCGTCCGGGAACGGCGCGGCAGTGGTGTTCCACTCGCGCAGGATGCGCCGCTCGGCCGCCTCGTCCAGCAAGGCCAGCTCACCGATGCGCTGCTGCACATCGGCGTTGATCGAACGCAGCAACTGCTGCCAGTGGGCAGCCATGCGCGCGATGGTGTCGGCCTCGAACAAGGCGGTGGCGTAGGTCAGCGAGGCGCTCAGGCCGTCGCTGTGCTCGACGGTATGCAGCATCAGGTCGAACTGCGCGGTGTGTTTCTCCGATGGCACCGCCTCCAGCTGCAGGCCGGCCAGTTGCGGCACCAGCTGCGCGGCTTCGCTCTGGTGGTTGTACATCACCTGGAACAGCGGGCTGCGGCTCAGGTCGCGCTCCGGTTGCAGGGCTTCCACCAGTTGCTCGAACGGCAGGTCCTGATGGGCCTGGGCCTCCAGGGCGTGGCGCTTGACCTGTTGCAGCAACTCGGTGACGCGGGTCTGGGAATCCAGCTCGGCCTTGAGCACCTGGGTGTTGACGAAGAAGCCGATCAACGGCTCGGTTTCGCCGCGGTTGCGGTTGGCGATCGGCACGCCGACGCGCACGTCGCCCTGGCCCGAGTAACGGTGCAGCAGGGTCTGGAACGAACCCAGCAAGAGCATGAACAGGGTCACGCCCTGCCCTTGCGCCAGGGTTTTCAGTTGCGCGGCCAGTTGCGGGTCGAGGCTGAAGTTCAGCTGTGCCCCTGCGGTGCTCTGGACCGGTGGGCGTGGGTGATCGGTCGGCAGTTCCAGCACCGGCTGTTCACCGCCCAGTTGCGCAGTCCAGTAGTCCAGCTGGCGAGCCTTCTCCCCGGCTTCCAGCCACTGGCGCTGCCACAGGGCGTAGTCGGCGTACTGGATCGCCAGCGGCGCCAGTTGCACTTCTTCGCCCTGGCTGTAGCCCGCGTACAGGCGCATCAGCTCGTCGACCATGATCGGCATCGACCAGCCGTCGGTGACGATATGGTGCTGGACCAGTACCAGCACATGCTCGTCGGCGCCCAGGTGGAGCAGGCGCACGCGCAGCAGCGGGCCGTTTTCCAGGTCGAACGCACGCAATGTCTCGGCTTCGATGAACAGGCGCACCTGTTCCTCCTGTGGCCGCTCGGATGCTGGCAGTTGCTCCAGCTCCAGCACGAACGGCGCCGGGGCATGAATGACCTGCACGGCGCGGGCACCGTCCTGGCGGAAGGTGGTGCGCAGGGTCTCGTGGCGGGCGATCAGGCGTTCGAAGCTCAGCTCCAGCGCAGCGATATCCAGCGCGCCACTCAGGCGCAGGGCGGCCGGCATGTTGTAGGCCGCGCTCTGCGGCTCCAGCTGCCAGAGGAACCACTGGCGCTGCTGGGCGAAGGACAGCGCCAGCGGCTGGCTGCGATCCGCCAGGCCAATGGCCTGCTGCCGGCTGCTTTCGGCCGCCTCGACCTGGCGGGCGAAGCCGCGCAGATCCTTGGCTTCGAACAGACTTCGTAGCGACAGCTCGATCTTCAGGCCCTGACGCACCCGGGAGATCACCTGGGTCGCCAGCAGCGAGTGGCCGCCCAGCTCGAAGAAGCTGTCGTCCAGACCGACCCGCTGGATCTTCAGCACTTCGGCCCAGATCGCCGCCAGTTGCTGTTCCAGCGCGCTGACCGGTGCGACATAGGCAGTCTGCGACAGGCTGGTATCCGGCTTCGGCAGGGCCTTGCGGTCAAGCTTGCCGTTCGGCGTCAGGGGCATGGCCGGCAGTTGCACGACGTGGGTCGGCACCATGTAGTCCGGCAGGCTGGCCTTCAGCGAGGTTTTCAGTTGATCGACGTCGAGCTCGCTACGGCAGACCACGTAGGCCGCCAGTTGCTTGCCCTGCGGGCCGTCGATATCGAGGACCACGGTTTCGCGGATGGCCGGATGCTCCAGCAGGCGGGTTTCGATTTCGCCCAGCTCGATACGGTAGCCGCGGATCTTCACCTGGTGGTCGGCGCGGCCGACGTACTCCAGCACGCCATCGGCGCGACGGCGGGCCAGGTCGCCGGTGCGGTACAGGCGCTCGCCCGGGGCGCCGAACGGGTTCGGTACAAAGACCGGCACGCTGCGGCGGGTATCGCCGACGTAGCCGCGGCCGACGCCGGTACCGGCGACGCACAGCTCGCCCACGGCGCCCAGCGGCACCAGTTCCAGGGCGTCGTCCAGCAGGTAGATCAGGTTGTTGTCGGTCGGCGTGCCGATCGGCAGGTAGGTGCTTTCGGTGGCCGCCAGGTCGACGCGGAAGAACGCCACGTCGTCCGAGCATTCGGCCGGGCCGTAGGCGTTGACCAGGCCGATCTGTGGATAACGCAGCAGCCACTGGCGGGCCAGCTCGGGCGGCATGGCTTCGCCGGTCGGCAGCATCCAGCGCAGGCCGTCGAGGCTCACGCGCTCTTCGGCGAGCAGGCCCTGGATCAGCGACGGTACGCTTTCCAGCACACTGATGCCCTGCTGCTGGACGTGAGCCAGCAGTGCCTGCGGATCACGGGCGATATCGTTCGGCACGATGTCCACACGGGCACCGAACAGCGGTGCGGCGAGGAACTGCCAGACCGAGATATCGAAGCTTTGCGAGGCGGTCTGGGCGATCACGTCTTTCTCGCTCAGATCCAGATACGGCACCTTGCTCAGCTGGTTGTTGAGCATGCCGCGCTGTTCGACCATCACGCCCTTGGGCAGGCCAGTGGAACCGGAGGTGAAGATCACGTAGGCAAGGTTGTCAGGGGCGCTGTAGCGGCCTGGGTTATCCACAGCCGGGCTTTGCTGGACCTGCTCCCAGACCAGCAATTGCACGCCAGGGTTATCGGCGATCAACGAACGGGCCTGCGCTTCGCAGTCGGCGCTGCACACCAGCACTGGCGCGCGGCTCTGGCCGATCACACCGGCAAGGCGCTGGTTCGGCAGCGCCGGGTCCAGCGGCAGGTAACCGGCACCAGCCTTGAAGCTACCGATGATCATGCCCAGCAGGTCCGGGCCGCGCTCGGCGAGCAGCGCGATCGGCTGGTCGAAGCCGGCACCGGCCGCGATCAGGGCATGGCCCAGGCGGTTGGCGGCGGCATTGAGTTCGGCGTAGCTGTGGCGGTGTTCCAGATAGCTGACGGCAATCCGCTCAGGATGGGCGGCCACGCGCTCTTCGAACTGCGCCACATAACTGCGCTCCAGCGGGTACTCGCGGGCACTCTGGTTGCAGCCATGAACGAGGAATTCCCGCTCGGCCTCGGCCAGCAGCGGCAGCGCCGACATATCGCCGTGGAAGCCTTCCACCAGCGCCAGCAGCAGGCGCTTGAACTCGGCGAGCATGCCCTGCACCGTCGCTTCATCGAAGTAGCGCTGGTCGTAGGACAGGTGCAGGCCAAGGTCGTCGCCCGGATAGCAGACGGCGGTCAGCGGGTAGTTGGTGTGGGTACGGCCGGAATCCGAGGTGGCATTCAGGCTTTGCGCGCGGTCCAGCACCGAGACTTCCACCGGCGCGTTCTCGAACACGAACAGGCTGTCGAACAGCGGCAGGCCCTTGGGCAGTTCGCTGAGCTCCTGGATATTCACCAGCGGCAGGTATTCGTACTCGCGCAGTTGCATGTTGCTGTCGAGCAGGCCGTTCAGCCACTGGCGCACGCTCTGGCGCTGGCCGTCCTGGGGCAGGCCGACCCGCAGGGCGATGGTGTTGATGAACAGGCCGACGGTGCGCTGCATCTGCGGCATGTCCACCGGACGCCCGGCCACGGTGACACCGAACAGCACGTCACGCTCGCCGCTGAGACGGCGCAGGGTCAGGGCCCAGGCAGCCTGGGCGAAGGTGTTGACGGTCAACTGGTGCTGCTGCGCCAGCTCGCGCAGGCGGGCACCCTCGGCGACGTCGAGGCGGGTGTAGACATCGCCCACCACCATGCCGCCGCTCTCGCTGGCATGCTCACGCAGGTACGGGCGGTCGCTCGGGATCGGCGTCGGCCGCTCGAAGCCGCGCAGGTTGTCGCGCCACCAGTCACGGGCCTGTTGCAGGCCGCGCTGTTGCAGCCAGCCGATGTAGTCGCGGTAGCGCGGGGCCGGCGCCAATTGGGCATCGCGGCCTTCGCCGAGGGCCATGTACAGGTCGAAGAAGTCGTTCATCAGCAGCGAACGGCACCAGGCATCGATGAGGATGTGGTGGTTGCTCATCATGAACCAGTAGCTGGCCTCGCCAACGCGGATCAGGCGCAGGTGGAACGGCGCCTGGTGCAGCAGATCGAAACCGGCCTCGCGCTCGCGCTTGTGCAGGGCTTGCAGTTGCTCTTCCTGCTGATCGGCAGGGATGCCGCGCCAGTCGAGGTAGTCCACCGGGGTGTCGCCCGGCTTGTGGATAACCTGGAGCATGCCTTCGCCGATATCCCAGCAGAACGACGCGCGCAGGGCTTCGTGACGGGCCACCACGGCCTGCCAGGCGCGGGTGAAGCGCTCGGGGTCGAGGGCGCTGTTGATGCGGTAGCGGTCCTGCATGTAGTACAGGCCGGTGCCCGGCTCCAGCAGGGTATGCAGGAGCATGCCCTCCTGCATCGGGGTCAGCGGGTAGACGTCCTCGATCCGCGCCGCCGGCACCGGCAGCGCATCCAGCTGGGCCTGGGTCAGGCTGGCCAGGGGGAAGTCGGACGGCGTCAGGCCGCCGCTGTGTTCGTCCAGGCAGTGTGCGACCACGGCCTGCAACTGGGCCAGGTAGGCATTGGCGATGGCTTCGATGGTTGCGGCCTGGTGACGCTCGGCGCTGAAGGTCCAGCGCAGCACCAGCTCGCCGGCATACACCTGGGCATCGATGCTCAGCTCGTTGGGCAGCGGCGCCTGCGGGTCATGGGCGGTGCCGGCGGACTCCTCCAGCGGACGGAACAGCGCGTCGCTGGCGAAGCTCTGGTCGAACTGGCCGAGGTAGTTGAAGGTCACCGGGGCGACCGGCAGTGCCTGCATCGCGCTGCGTGCAGCGTCATCGCCGAGGTAGCGCAGCACACCATAGCCGAGGCCCTTGTGCGGCACATTGCGCAGTTGTTCCTTGATCGCCTTGATCGAGCCGGACAGGTCGGCGGCCGGGGTCAGGCGCAGCGGGTAGGCGCTGGTGAACCAGCCGACGCTACGGGTCAGGTCGATCTCGTCGAACAGGTTTTCGCGGCCGTGGGCTTCGAGCTGGACCAGCGCCGAGGACTGCTCGGTCCACTGGCACAGCACCCGGGCCAGGGCAGTCAGCAGCAGGTCGTTGACCTGGGTGCGGTAGGCGCTTGGCGCCTGTTGCAGCAACTGGCGGGTGCGCTGGGCATCCAGGCGCACGCTCAGGCTTTGCGCATGTCGGTTCTGCTGACCGCCGGCGGCATTGACGCCCGGCAGCGGCATGGCGGCAGTGCCGAGGTGGTCCTGCCACCAGTTGCGCTCTTCGCGCAGGGATTCGCTGGCGGCGTAATTGCTTAGACGCTCGGCCCAGTCACGCATGGCGCTGGTCTTGGCCGGCAGTGGCTGTTGGCGGTAGGCGTTCTGCAGGTCTTCCAGCAGTACGCGCCAGGACACGCCGTCCACCACCAGGTGATGGATCGCCAGCAGCAGGCGCTGCTCACCCTGCGGGCCACTGACCAGCAAGGCGCGCAGCAGCGGGCCCTGTTGCAGGTCGAGGCTGCGCTGGGCTTCGTCGTAGAGCGCGGCGCATTGGGCCATATCGCTGACCTGGGCGACCCGCAGCAGGCTGTCGTCGCCTTCGCGGAATTCGGCCTGCCAGGTGCCCTCCTCTTCGTGGAAGCCGAGGCGCAGGGCGTCATGCTGCTGTTGCACGGCCTTCAGGGCCTGCTCCAGTTGCCCGGCATCGAGCACCTGGGTCGGCTCCAGCAGCACCGCCTGGTTCCAGTGCTGGCGGTTGTCGATCGGGGTTTCGAAGAACCAGTGCTGGATCGGCGTCAGTGCCGAAGTCCCCGTGAGCGGCCCTTGTTCGGCGCGCAGCACCTCGCGGGTGGTGGCAACGGCGGCCAGGGCCTGCACGGTCTGGTGCTGGAACAGGTCGCGCGGGGTGAAGTGGATGCCGGCCGCACGGGCGCGGCTGACCACCTGGATCGACAGGATCGAGTCGCCGCCCAGTTCGAAGAAGTTGTCGTTGAGGCCGACCTGGGCGACGTTCAGCACCTCGCCCCAGATCCGCGCCAGGCTGTGTTCCAGTTCGCTGGTCGGCGCCACGTATTGCTGGCGGTTCAGCTCCGGATCCGGCGCCGGCAAGGCACGGCGGTCGAGCTTGCCGTTGGCGGTGAGCGGCATGGCTTCCAGCAGGATCAGGTGGGTCGGCACCATGTAGTCCGGCAGTTGCGCCTTGAGCGCGGCCTTGAGCTCATCGCGCAGCTGCGCTTGCTGTGCCTCGTCCTGGCTGGCGACATCGCTGACCAGGTAACCGGCCAGTTGCTTGCCCGCCGGCGTGTCCAGCGCCAGCACCACCGCTTCGCGGATGGCGGCATGGTCGAGCAGGCGGGTTTCGATCTCGCCCAGTTCGATACGGAAGCCGCGGATTTTCACCTGATGGTCGACCCGGCCGATGTACTCGACCAGGCCGTCGGCGCGCTGGCGCACCAGGTCGCCGGTGCGGTACAGGCGGCCGCCGTCGTTGGCGAACGGGTCGGCGACGAAGCGCTCGGCGGTCAGACCCGGACGTTCGTGGTAACCCACCGCCAGCCCTGCCCCACCGACATACAGCTCACCGGTGGCGCCTTGCGGAACCAGGGCCAGGTCGGTGTCGAGGATATAGGCGACCCGTGCCCCGACCACGCTGCCGATCGGTACGCTGGCCTGGCCTTCCTCCAGCTCGGCCGGCGACAGGCAGGCCAGCGGCATGACCACGGTTTCGGTCGGGCCGTAGGCGTTGAAGAACAGCTCCGGGGCGAAGGCCGCACGGATGCGTTGCAAGTGCTCGCCGGTCAGGGCCTCGCCGCCGGTGATGCACATGCGTACCGGCAGGCGTTGCTCCTGGGTGGCCAGCCATTGCGCCAGCTGGCTGCCGTAGCTCGGGGTGAAGCCGAGGATGGTCACGCCCTGGTCGCGGATCAGGCCGCAGATTTCCTGGGCGTCCCATTGGCCCTGGGCACGGATCACCAGGCGCGCGCCGGTCAGCAGCGGCACCAGCAGACGCTCGGTGGCGGCGTCGAAGTTGATCGAGTAGAAGTGCAGCTCGCAGTCGTCCGGGCGCATGTCGAAGCGCTTGATCACCGCCTGGCAGTGCATGGCGATTTCGCCATGGCTGACCACCACGCCCTTGGGCAGGCCGGTGGAGCCGGAGGTGTAGATCAGGTAGGCCTGGTGCTGCGGCAGGCTGATGAACGGCGGTTCGCTGTCCGGGTAGGCGGTCAGCTTCGGCAGGTCGTCCTCCAGGCTCCAACGGGCCACGCCGTCGGGCAGTTCGCCGAGGGCGTCGAGCAGCCTGGCGTCGCTGAGCAGCAGGCGCACGCCGCTGTCGCGGATCATGTATTGCAGGCGCTCCAGCGGGTATTCCGGGTCCAGCGGCACATAGGCGCCGCCGGCCTTGAGGATCGCCAGCAGGCCGATGACCATTTCCAGCCCGCGCTCCAGGGCCAGGCCGACCCGCACCTGCGGGCCGACACCCTGCTCGCGCAGGTGCCAGGCCAGGCGGTTGGCACGCTGGTCCAGCTCGCCATAGCTGAGGGTTTCGCCACGGAAGGTCAGCGCCGGCGCCTCGGGGTTGGCCTTGACCCGCTGGCTGAACAGGCTGTGGATGCACTGGTCGAGGCGCTGCTCGCCCGGCTCGGCGGCCAGGCTGTCGAGCAGGCCCTGGCGCTCGTCGGCGGCCAGCAGCGGCAGTTCACCCAGGCGCTGTTGCGGATCGGCCAGCAGCGCGTCCAGCAGGTTGCGCCAGTGCGCGGCCATGCGCGCGATGCGCGGCTCGTCGAACAGGTCGGTGCTGTAGGTCAGGCAGCAGCCCAGGCGGTGGTCCAGTTCGGTGACTTCGAGGTTGAGGTCGAACTTGGTGGCGCGGGCGTCGTTGACGATGTACTCGACGGTCATCCCGGCCAGCTCGCGGCTTTGCTGGAATTCCCAGCGCTGCACGTTGCACATCACCTGGAACAGCGGGTTGTAGGCGGCGCTGCGCGGTGGTTGCAGGGCCTCGACCAGATGGTCGAACGGCAGGTCCTGGTGCGACTGGCCGTCGATCACGGTCTGGCGCACCTGCTCGAACAACTGGCCGACGCTCATCTGCCCGTCGAGCTGCACGCGCAGCACCTGGGTGTTGAGGAACGCGCCGATCAGCCCTTCGCTTTCCGGACGGATGCGGTTGGCCACCGGCGCGCCGATGCGCAGGTCGGTCTGGCCGCTGTAGCGGTAGAGCAGCACCGCCAGGGCGGCGGTCATGGTCATGAACAGGGTCAGGCCGTTCTTCGCATTGAAGGCGCGCACGCGGCCGGCCAGGTCATCGGCGAGGTCGAAGCGGAACAGCTCGCCCTGGTGGCTTTGCACCGGCGGGCGCGGACGGTCGCCGGGCAGCTCCAGCAGCGGGTGCTCCTTGCCCAGTTGCGTGGTCCAGTAGTCCAACTGGCGCTGGCGCTCGCCGGACTCCAGCCACTGGCGTTGCCACACGCTGTAGTCGAGGTACTGCACCGCCAGCGGCTCCAGCGGCGATGGCTTGCCGTCGAGGAAGGCCTCGTAGAGCAGGCCCAGTTCGCGGGCGAAGATGTCCATCGCCCAGCCTTCGGTGACGATGTGATGCAGGGTCAGCACGAAGTAGTGCTCCTGCTCGCCGGCCTTGACCAGGCAGGCACGCAGCAGCGGGCCGGTTTCCAGGTCGAAGGGCTGGTGCGCTTCGCTGTCGGCGAAGGCTTGCAGGCGGACCTGGCGCTCGGCGGCGGGCAGTGCCGAGATGTCCAGCCACTGCATGGCCACGCCGGTCTCTTCCGAGACCTTCTGGCAAGCCACGCCATCGACGCTTGGGAAGGTAGTGCGCAGGGTTTCGTGGCGCAGGATCAGCGCTTGCAGGGCCGCTTCGAAGCAACCGATATCGAAGGCGCCGCTCAGGCGCGCCATGCCGCCGACGTTGTAGGCGGGGCTGTCCGGCTCCATCTGCCAGAGGAACCACATGCGCTGCTGCGAGTAGGACAGCGCCACCGGCTGGCTGCGATCGACCTTGCCGATGGCCTGCTGGCTGTTGTGCGCACCGGCTGCCTGCAAGGCCGCGATTTCGCCGGCGAAGGCACCCAGCTCGCGGTGATCGAATAGCACGCGCAGGGCCAGCTCGACATCACAGGCCTGACGTACCCGGGAAATGATCTGGGTGGCCAGCAGCGAGTGGCCGCCAAGCTCGAAGAAGTCATCGTTGAGGCCGACTTGCGGTACGCCCAGCACCTCGCGCCAGATCGCGGCGATCTGGCGTTCCAGTGCGGTCTGCGGCTCGACGTGCTCGCGGGCCTGCCACTGCGGCTCGGGCAGCGCACGACGGTCGAGCTTGCCGCTCGGCCCAAGGGGCATGACGTCCATGCGCACCAGCTGCGCCGGAACCATGTATTCCGGCAGCTCCAGGGCCAGCTCGGCCTTGAGGCGGGCGCTCTGCGCGGCCTCGCCCTCCTCGCTCGCCTCGGCGGTGTAGTAGCCCACCAGTTGCGCGCCGGCGACGGTCTGGCGCACCAGCACCGCGGCCTGGCCGACACCGTCCAGGGCCAGCAGACGGGCTTCGATTTCCTGCGGTTCGACGCGGAAGCCGCGCAGTTTGACCTGATGGTCGAGACGGCCGAAGTACTCCAGGGCGCCATCGGCGGCCCAGCGCACACGGTCGCCGGTGCGGTACAGGCGCGCGCCCGGCTCGCCTGCGGCGTCCGGAACGAAGCGCTCGGCGGTCAGCGCCGCACGACCGAGGTAGCCACGGGCCAGGCCGATGCCGCCGATGCACAGCTCACCCGGCACGCCATCAGGCTGGGCATTCAGCTCGCCATCGAGGACCCGGCAGACCACGTTGCCCAGCGGCCGGCCGATCGGCGAACGAACGCCATCGCTGGCCTGGCAGTGCCAGTGGGTGACGTTGATCGCGGTTTCGGTCGGGCCGTAGCGGTTGTGCAGCTGCGCGTTGGGCAGTTGCGCCAGCACGCGGTTGCGCAGCTCGGCGGGCAGCGCCTCGCCACCGGAGAACACCCGGCGCAGGCTGGTGCAGCCGGCAGTCAGCGGCTCGTCGATGAACAGTTGCAGCAGCGGCGGCACGAAGTGCAGCGTGGTCACGCCATGCTGCTGGACCAGTTGGGCAATGCGATGGGGATCGCGGTGCTCGCCGGGGGCGGCGATCACCAGCTGGCAACCGGTGATCAGCGGCCAGAAGCATTCCCATACCGAAACGTCGAAGCTGATCGGTGCCTTCTGCATCAGCACGTCGCTGTCGTTCAACTGGTAGGTGGCCTGCATCCATTGCAGGCGCTCGGCCAGGGCCGCGTGGGTGTTGCCCACGCCTTTCGGCAGGCCGGTGGAGCCGGAGGTGTAGATCACGTAGGCGAGGTTGTCGCCGTGCAGGTGCAGGCCCGGCGCGTGGCTTGGCCAGTTGTCCAGCTTGAGGCTGTCCAGGGCGATGGCGCTGACGCCCTCGGCGCTGGGCATGTCGCCGAGCAGATGGCTCTGGGTCAGCAGCAGCGAGACGCCGCTGTCGGCCAGCATGTAGGCCAGGCGTTCGCTCGGGTAGTCCGGGTCGAGCGGTACATAGGCGCCGCCGGCCTTGATGATGGCGAGCAGGCCGATCAGCAGTTGCGGCGAACGCTCCACGGCGATGGCCACCTTGACGTCCGGGCCGACGCCCTTGTCGCGCAGGTAGTTGGCCAGGCGGTTGGCCTGGGCATGCAGGCCGGCGAAGTCGAGGCTGCCGCCGTCCCACACCAGTGCGGTGCGCTCGGGGCTGCGCTGGGCCTGTTCGTTGAGCAGCTCCGGCAGCCAGCGACTGGCCGGGGTGCAGGGGGCCACGCTCCAGGCGGCCTGGCGCGCCTGTTCGGCGTCGTCCGCCAGTTGCAGGTCGCCGAGGGCGATATCAGTGGCGGCGCAGACCTGGCTCAGCAGGCGCACATAGTGTCCGGCCAGGCGCTGGATGGTGGCGCGCTCGAACAGTTCGTCGGCGTAGTCGAAGGACAGGTTGATGCGCCCGCTGCGGTCTTCTTCGCTGTGCAGTTGCAGTTCGAACTTGGCCTCGCGGCTGTGCCACGGCAGCTCGTCGGCGAGCAGGCCGGGCAGGCGGCGCAGGGCGCCGAGGTCGCGTTGCTGGTGGTTGAACATGACCTGGAACAGGCCCTGCTCGCGGGCCTGCGGGAAGGCTTCGACCAGTTGATCGAACGGCAGGTCCTGGTTGGCCTGGGCGTCCAGAGCGGCCTGGCGGGTACGGCCAAGCAGTTCGGCGAACGGCAGGCGCGCATCCAGCTCGGCGCGCAGCACCAGGGTGTTGATGAAGAAACCGATCAGGCCCTGGGTTTCCTGGCGCGGACGGTTGGCGCCGGGCACGCCGATACGAATGTCGGTCTGGCCGCTGTAGCGGTGCAGCAGGGTCTGGAAGCCGGCCAGGAGGAACATGAACGGCGTCGACTGGCTGGCCTGGGCCGCGGCTTTCAGGGCTTTGCTCTGCTCCGCGCTCAAGCGCAGGCTGTAGCGCGAGGCGCTGTGTTGCTGGCGGGTCGAGCGAGGGTGATCGGTGGAGAGATCGAGGCTCGGCTGTTCGTCGCCCAGTTGCTGTTTCCAGTAGGCCAGCTGGCGCTCGGCTTCACCGCGGGCCAGCCATTCGCGCTGCCACTGGCCGTAGTCGGCGTAGCGCACCGGCAGCGCTTCCAGGGTCAGCGGCTGCTCTTGCACGGCGGCGGCATACAGGCGCGAGAACTCGTCGATCAGCACGTTCAGCGACCAGCCGTCGGCGATGATGTGGTGCAGGGTCACCAGCAACTGGTGTTCCTGCTCGTCCAGGCAGACCAGCTGCACCCGCAGCAGCGGGCCGTTTTCCAGGTCGAACGGCAGGCGCGCCTGCTCCTCGCGGATGGCCTGGGCGCGGCTGCGGCGCTCGTCCTCGTCGAGGTCGCTGAGGTCGATACGGGTGATCTCGAAATGCCCGGCGGCATCGATGCGCTGCAGGGCTACACCGTCCACTTCGTAGAAGCGGGTGCGCAGGGACTCGTGGCGCTCGACCAGACGCTGGAAGGCGCTGCGCAGCGCTGCTTCGTCCAGCTCGCCGCGCAGGTTGAGGCCGGCGGGGATGTTGTAGGCGCTGCTCTGCGGGTCGAGCTGCCAGGTGAACCACAGGCGGTTCTGGGCCAGGGACTGCGGCAGGCCTTCGTCACCGTTGAGGCGGGCGATGCCGTCCTGGATCACGGCGCCGGACTGCGCGCCCTCGATGGCGGCGACGAAGCCTTGCAGGGTCGGCGCTTCGAACAGCAGGCGCAGGTTCAGCTCGATGCCCAGGGCGTCGCGCAGGCTGGCGACCACCTGGGTGGCGAGGATGGAGTTGCCGCCGAGCAGGAAGAAATGGTCATCGGCGGCGATATCGTCGACTTGCAGGTGTTCGCGCCAGGTGCGGGCGACCAGCTCGTGCAGGTTGGACTGGCCCAGGCTCGCGGCGCTGGCTTTGGCGGCGGTGCCGGCCTGCGGGAACACCGCGTAGCTGTCGAGGCTGCCGTCGGCCAGGCGGGTGCGGCAGGCCGAGCGTTGCAGCTTGCCGCTGGAGGTCTTGGGCAAGGCGCCGGGGTTGAGCAGGACGACCACGGCCGGGGCCTGTTGATAAGCGTCGGCGACGGTCTGGCGCAGGGTCTTGATCAGTTCGTCGGCAGGCACGTTCTTCTGCACGCTGCGGCCGATTTCGGCGGCGATACCGATGCCTTCGACGCCGTCCTGGGTCACGGCAAAGGCAGCGACCCGGCCTTTGCGCACCACCTCGACTTCGCGTTCGACGGTCTGCTCGATGTCCTGTGGATAAATGTTCTGGCCGCGGACGATGAGCATGTCCTTCAGGCGCCCGGTGATGTACAGCTCGCCGTCGCGCATGAAGCCCAGGTCGCCGGTGCGCAGCCAGGTCTGGCCGTCGTGCTGGACGAAGGTCTTGGCGGTGGCCTCGGGGTTGCGCCAGTAACCGTGGGCGATGCTCGGGCCGCTGGCCCAGACTTCGCCGACCTGGTTTTCGCCGAGCATGGCCAGGGTCTGTGGATCAGCGATCAGCACGCCGTGCTCCGGCTGGCTGGTGCCGCAGCTCATCACCGGGCTGCCCTGACCTGGCGTGGCGATGTTGCGCGCCAGTTCCTGCTCGTCGAGGCGCAGGTGCGGGATGCCCTGGCCGCGCTTGCCGCCGGCGACGAACAGGGTCGCTTCGGCCAGGCCGTAGGAGGCGAAGAAGCTGCTGGCATCGAAGCCGCAGCCGGCGAATTTCTCGGCGAAGGCGTCGAGGCTGTCGAGGCGGATCGGCTCGGAGCCGGAATAGGCCACGCGCCAGCCACTCAGGTCGAGACGGGCCAGGGCCGCATCGCTGACCCGGGCGGCACACAGCTGGTAGGCGAAGTCCGGGCCGCCGCTGATGGTGCCCTTGTATTCGCTGATCGCTTCCAGCCAGCGCAGCGGCCGGGTCAGGAAGTAGGCCGGCGACATCAGCACGCAAGGCACGCCGCTGAAGATCGGTTGCAGCAGGCCGCCGATCAGGCCCATGTCGTGGTACAGCGGCAGCCAGCTGACGATCACGTCGTCGGGGTTGATATCGATGCCGAAGCCGTGGCGGATGAGTTTTTCGTTGGCCACCAGGTTGCCGTGGCTGACCTGCACGCCCTTGGGCAGCGCGGTGGAGCCGGAGGTGTATTGCAGGAAGGCGATGTGCTCGCCGGTCAGCTCGGGGGCCTGCCAGTCGGCGGCGGCGGAATTGTCCAGGGTGTCGACGCAGAGCAGCGCCGGGGCGCCTTCGGCGGCCAGCTCCTCGACTTGCAGCAGGCTGTCGCGCAGGGCGGCGGCGGTCAGCACCAGGGCCGGCTCGGCGTCGGCGATGATCGACAGCAGGCGCTCCTGGTGATGGCGACGGTTGGATTCCGGCGGATAGGCCGGCACGGCGATGATGCCGGCGTACAGGCAGCCGTAGAACGCCGCGACGTAGTCCGGGCCGCTGGGGAACAGCAGGATCGCGCGGTCGCCGAGGCTGGCCTGGCGCAGCAGGGCCGCGGCGATGCTACGGGCGCGCAGGTCCAGGTCGCGGTAGGTCAGTACGGTGCCCTGGTCCGCTTCATCGGACAGAAAGCGCAGGGCCAACTGGTCCGGCGTCTGGGCGGCGCGGCGTTGAAGGGACTGGGCCAGGGTGACTGGGAGTTCGAACGCGTCCATGGGGGAGTTCCTGCTTGAATTCGGGCTTGGCAAAAAAGGGGTCGGGTGACGAAAAGAAAACGCGCCCACCTGGGCAGGCGCGTGTGTCGCTGACTTAGCCGGCGGCCTTGGCGGGCTGGCGCGCGGCACGGTTGCGCCAGCGGGCCAGGTGTTCTTCGGCATAGCGACGGATCTGGCGGAGCAGTTGGGCCTGCTCGTCGATCAGGTAGAAGTGATGGCCTTCGAACATGTCGAGGGAGAAACCGGTGCGGGTGTCTTCCTGCCAGTCGAGCAGCTCCTCGACCTTGACCGTGTCGCGCTTGCCGCCGAACACGTGGATCGGCAGGTCGAGGGGCTGGCGCTGGCCGTGGACGAAGCTGCCGCAGAGGAGGAAGTCGGCACGCAGGATCGGCAGGATCAGTTCCAGCAGCTCCTGGTTGGCCAGCACGCCTTCGCTGGTGCCACCGAGTTCGCGCAGGCGGGCGATCAGTTCGGCGTCGGTCTTTTCGATGGCGTATTCGCTGACATCGCGATGGGCCGGGCCGGCGGTGGCGGAGGCGAACAGCGCCAGTGGCGCCGGCAGGCCACGTTCGCGCAGGACATGAGCCAGTTCGAAGGCCAGCAGGCCGCCGAGGCTATGGCCGAACAGGGCGTAGGGGCGGTCCAGCTCGACGGCGATTTCGTCGGCGAGCAGTTTGGCCAGGGCGGCCATATCGGTGTGCAGCGGTTCGTCCATGCGCATGCCGCGACCGGGCAGTTCCAGTGGGCGCACGCTCAGCCAGGACGGCAACTTGTGCTTCCACGGGCTGTAGCAGGTGGCGCTGGCGCCGGAATAAGGCAGGCAGAACAGGGTCAGGCCGGATGCGTCGCGTTCGATGCCCATTTTTCGTTTTCCTGTAGGTGCACGCCCCGGCCATGACAGCGGCCGGGCTTGTCTCCCAGAAGAACGGATGGCATGTAGAAATAATTAGTCGCATCTGCCGACAGGCATGACTGGAGGACCCTATCGCTGGCAAGCCAGCTCCCACAGGAATCGCGTAACCTGTGGGAGCTGGCTTGCCAGCGATTAGGCCTTCAAGGAAAAACAGAATTCCAGAAACGAAAAAAGCGACCCTAAGGTCGCTTTCTTCGTTTGCTTCGAGGAGTTCAAGGGCCTCGAGGCGGATATGGCGCAGCGGACGGGACTCGAACCCGCGACCCCCGGCGTGACAGGCCGGTATTCTAACCGACTGAACTACCGCTGCGTATCGCACAGACTTTCGTCTGTTTGAAACTGGGATCTGGCCTGAAGGCTTCGGTACCTTCGGACCTCAAACCGGTCATGAACCGATCTGGAGAAAAGTGGCGCAGCGGACGGGACTCGAACCCGCGACCCCCGGCGTGACAGGCCGGTATTCTAACCGACTGAACTACCGCTGCGCGATGTGGACTTGCGTCCTGTTCCTCTCTGGTAGACCGTTTCTTTCGAAGCGATCCGGGTCAGGAACTTCTCAGGAAGTGGTGGGTGATGACGGGATCGAACCGCCGACCCTCTGCTTGTAAGGCAGATGCTCTCCCGGCTGAGCTAATCACCCAAACTCATCAAACTTAACTTTTTCGCTTCATCACTGCTGTCGCTGTGTTTCTGCTTTGTTACGTTTGCTTCGCTGAGGCCGCGAAATTTACGCAGGTAACGAACCTAAGTCAATACCCCCATTGAAGTTTTTTTCAAAAAGGGCAAAAAAGCTCATTCCCTCTCTACAGCCTCAAGCACAGGCGGTAGCACAAACCGCCAAAACCACAAGACAACACAGCCGGCATTTGCCGGCTGTCATTGGTAGATCATCTTCCGTGTCATGCCGCCGTCGACGATGAACTCCTGGCCGGTGACGAACCCGGCGTTCTTCGACAGCAACCACGCCACCGCCGCCGCCACATCTTCCACCGCCCCTACCCTGCCCGCCGGATGCTGGGCATGGTCGGCGTCGCTCAACGGCTCGGCACGCCGCGCCGAAGGATCACGGGCATCGATCCAGCCGGGACTGACCGCGTTGACCCGGATCTCCGGCCCCAGGCTCATGGCCAGGGCGTGGGTCAGGGCCAGCAGGCCGCCCTTGCTCGCCGCGTAGGCCTCGGTATCAGGCTCGGACTGGCGGGTACGGGTCGAAGTCAGGTTGACGATGGCCCCGCAATGCGCACGCAGGTAAGGCGCGCAATGCTTGGCCAACAGCATCGGCCCGCTCAGGTTGACCGCCATGACGCGGTTCCAGTGAGCAAGGCTGAGGCTTTCGAGGGTGGTGTTGTGCGGATCGGCGATCGCCGCGTTGCACACCAGTGCATCGAGGCGACCGAACTGGCCGAGGACTTCAGCAACACCGATGCTCACCTGGACCTCGTCGGAGACGTCCATGCCAACGAACCAGGCATTTTCCCCCAGCACCTTGGCGACCTTGGATCCGCGTACGCGGTCAAGGTCGGTGAGCACCACCTGCCAGCCCTCGGTGATCAGCCAGGCGGCGATGCCCAGACCGATACCGCGGGCGGCGCCGGTGACCAGCGCCACGCGACCGTTATGGCTGCTTTCGGCTACCGACCAGTCGATCACAGTGCCGCCAGGCCACGGGCGAGGTCGGCTTGCAGGTCGGCCACATCTTCCAGGCCCACGGCAACCCGGATCAGGCTGTCGCGGATCCCCGCCGCTTCACGCTCCTGCGGCGACAGACGGCCGTGGGAGGTGGTGGCCGGATGGGTGATGGTGGTCTTGCTGTCGCCGAGGTTGGCGGTAATCGAAATCAACCGGGTAGCGTCGATGAAGCGCCAGGCGCCCTCTTTGCCGCCCTTGACCTCGAAGCTCACCACCGCGCCGAAGCCTTTCATCTGGCGCTTGGCCAGATCGTGCTGCGGGTGGCTGTGCAGGCCGGCGTAGTGAACCTTCTCGATGCCGTCCTGCTGCTCCAGCCATTCGGCCAGGGCCTGGGCATTGGCGCAGTGGGCGCGCATGCGCAGGTTCAGGGTTTCGAGGCCCTTGAGGAAGATCCAGGCGTTGAACGGGCTCAGCGAAGGACCGGCGGTGCGCAGGAAGCCCACCACTTCTTTCATCTGCTCGCTGCGGCCGGCCACCACGCCGCCCATGCAACGGCCCTGGCCGTCGATGAACTTGGTCGCCGAGTGCACCACGATGTCCGCACCCAGTTGCAGCGGCTGCTGCAGAGCCGGGGTGCTGAAGCAGTTGTCCACCACCAGTTGGGCGCGCTTGGCGTGGGCGATTTCCGCCAGCGCAGCGATATCCACCAGTTCGGCCAGCGGGTTGGACGGCGACTCGACAAACAGCAGCTTGGTGTTCGCCTTGAACGCCTGCTCCCAGGCACTCAGGTCGGCCAGCGGCACGTAGTCGACCTGCACGCCGAAGCGCTTGAAGTACTTCTCGAACAGGCTGATGGTGGAACCGAACACGCTCTGCGAAACCAGTACATGGTCGCCAGCGCTGCACAGCGCCATGACCGTGGACAGGATCGCCGACATGCCGGTGGAAGTGGCTACCGCCTGCTCGGCACCTTCGAGAGCGGCAATACGCTCCTCGAACGCGCGAACGGTAGGGTTGGTGTAACGCGAATAGACGTTGCCTGGAACCTCGCCGGCGAACCGCGCCGCGGCATCGGCCGCGGTACGGAACACGTAGCTGGAGGTGAAGAACAGCGGGTCGCCGTGCTCACCTTCCGGCGTGCGATGCTGGCCTGCGCGTACCGCCAGCGTATCGAAAGCGACCCCTTCGAGGTCGCTGTCCAGGCGCCCGGCATCCCATTCCTGTGTCATGCCGTTGCTCCTCTATCAGTTGTTGTGAAGGTCGATGATCGCGCTGACCGCCTGGTTCTTGGCTTTCGCGAGGTCGTTGCGAGCGCGCTCGATGCGGTCCAGGTAGGCTTCGTCGACGTCGCCGGTGACGTACTGGCCGTCGAATACCGCGCAGTCGAAGTGCTCGATCTTGATCTTGCCGCCGCCGACCGCTTCGATCAGGTCCGGCAGGTCCTGGTAGACCAGCCAGTCGGCGCCGATCAGGTCGGCGACGTCCTGGGTGCTGCGGTTGTGCGCGATCAGCTCGTGGGCACTCGGCATGTCGATGCCGTAGACGTTGGGGAAGCGCACGGCCGGGGCGGCCGAGCAGAAGTAGACGTTCTTGGCGCCGGCTTCGCGGGCCATCTGGATGATCTGCTTGCAGGTGGTGCCGCGCACGATCGAGTCGTCCACCAGCATCACGTTCTTGCCGCGGAATTCCAGTTCGATGGCGTTGAGCTTCTGGCGTACGGATTTTTTCCGTGCGGCCTGGCCCGGCATGATGAAGGTCCGGCCGATGTAGCGGTTCTTGACGAAGCCTTCGCGGAACTTGACGCCCAGGTGGTTGGCCAGCTCGAGAGCGGCGGTGCGGCTGGTGTCAGGGATCGGGATGACCACGTCGATGTCGTGGTCAGGACGCTCGCGCTGGATCTTCTCGGCCAGCTTCTCGCCCATGCGCAGGCGCGCCTTGTACACCGAGACGCCATCGATGATGGAGTCCGGACGGGCCAGGTAGACGTGTTCGAAGATGCACGGCGAGAGTTTCGGATTGGTCGCGCACTGACGGGTGTGCAGCTTGCCTTCTTCGGTGATGTACACCGCTTCGCCCGGGGCCAGATCGCGGATCAGGGTGAAGCCGAGGACGTCGAGGGAGACGCTTTCCGAGGCGATCATGTACTCGACGCCTTCGTCGGTGTGACGCTGGCCGAAGACGATCGGGCGAATGCCGTTCGGGTCACGGAAGCCGACGATGCCGTAGCCGGTGATCATCGCCACCACGGCGTAGCCGCCAACGCAGCGGTTGTGCACATCGGCGACTGCGGCAAACACGTCTTCCTCGGTCGGTTGCAGCTTGCCGCGCACCGCCAGTTCGTGGGCGAAAACGTTGAGCAGGACTTCCGAGTCGGAGTTGGTGTTGACGTGGCGCAGGTCGGACTCGTAGATCTCCTTGGCCAGCTGCTCGACGTTGGTCAGGTTGCCGTTGTGCGCCAGGGTGATGCCGTACGGCGAGTTGACGTAGAACGGCTGGGCCTCGGCCGAGGTCGAGCTGCCCGCAGTTGGATAGCGCACGTGGCCGATGCCCATGTGGCCGACCAGGCGCTGCATATGGCGCTGCTGGAAGACGTCACGGACCAGGCCGTTGTCCTTGCGCAGGAATAACCGGCCATCATGGCTGGTCACGATACCGGCAGCGTCCTGGCCGCGGTGCTGGAGGACCGTAAGCGCGTCATACAGCGCCTGATTGACGTTCGACTTACCGACGATACCGACGATGCCACACATGCGACGCAACCCCTACTTAATGAAACTGGATTGAACGATGCTCACGGAGCTTTTGGCCCCAGGAGCTGTTCCTTGAACGGAATATCAGCGGGAGCGCTGATTCCGCTGGCTAGCCACTGGCTGGTCATCCCCAGGATGAGGTTCTTCGACCAGTCAGCCACCAATAGAAATTGTGGCAAGAGTCGCGACTCCTGCCACCACGGATCCTGTTGTACCGGCCCCAGGCTCAGCAGCCCGACAGCCACGACGACGAGCAATGCACCCCGGGCGGCGCCGAAGGCCATGCCGAGGAAGCGATCGGTCCCGGACAGTCCGGTGACGCGGATCAGCTCGCCGAGAAGAAAATTGATCATCGCCCCGACCAGCAGGGTGGCGACGAAGACGATGGCGCAGCCGCCAATGACCCGGGCGGACGGCGTCTGGATGTAGCTGTCGAGGTACTGTGCCGCGGAGCCACCGAACATCCACGCCATTGCACCGGCGACGATCCAGGTGAGCAGAGACAAGGCTTCCTTGACGAAGCCGCGCTTGAGACTGATCAGCGAAGAAATGGCGATGATCGCGAGAATCGCCCAGTCGACCCAGGTAAATGCCACGGTGTTGCCTGCAAACGGTTGAGGCGGCGCATTTTACCAGAGCGCAAGACTATCGGTAAGCGGTGATTTGCCGTCCGGCGCAAGCGCTGGACGGCAGGTTTCAGCCACGTTCGGGCTGGAAACGGACAACGAAGCCCTTGAGCTTCTGCTGGCGACTGATGACATCACGCAGGCGCTCGGCCTCGGCACGCTCGATGACCGGCCCGACGAACACCCGGTTCATGCCGTCGGCAGAGCGGATATAGGCGTTGTAGCCCTGGCTGCGCAGGGTTTTCTGCAGGGTATCGGCGCTGGCCCGGTTGGACAGGCTGGCCAGCTGTACCGACCAGCTGACCGGCAGGCCGTTGGGGTCGATCTTGTTGGCACTGGCCTGGGTCTGGGCAGGCGCAGGTGCTTGCGCTGCTGGCTTGGCCGGCGCCGGGGTGGCGGCGACCGTCGGGGCCGGCTTGACGGGTTGCGGAGTCGGCACCGGCGTCGCCGGTTTCGGCGCTTCCTGCTGGACCGGGGCCTGGGCTACAGGTGCCGACGGCGCTGGCGCGATCGGCGTGCTCGGTGCCGTCTGCGGCTGGGCCGCGACGCTTTCGTCCGGAATCACCTGGGGCTCGGGCACCTGCACCGGTTCGACCTGGACCTGTGGCAAGGCCGGAACGGCAGGCGCCGCCGGCGCCTCGACCTTGACCTGACGCAGCTCGTCTTCCTTGGTGAACAGCATCGGCAGGAAAATCACCGCCAGCGCAATCAGCACCAGCGCCCCGACCATGCGTTGTTTCATGACCTTGTCCAGCCCCGCCATTGGCTCAGTCCTCCCTGGCCTGCCGGTTCAGCCACTCGAGGGCCTCGCCGACACAGAAAAATGATCCGAACAGCAGAATCTCGTCGTCCGCCGTCGCCTGCGCGCACTGCCCTTCCAGGGCCTGTGCCACGCTGGAGTAGGACTGCACCGCAGCGCCAAGGTTCTCCAGCGCCGCCTGCAACTCGGTCGCCGGACGGCTGCGCGCAGTATCCAGTGTAGTCACGGCCCAATGACCAATGTGCGGCAGCAACGGCTGGATCACGCCGTCGAGGTCCTTGTCCGAGAGCAGCCCGAACACCGCCAGGCGCTGGCCCGCCACCGGCCGCGCAGCCAGGCGTTCGGCCAGGTAGTGCGCGGCATGGGGGTTGTGACCAACGTCGAGGAGGATATTCAGGCGCTTGCCATTCCAGATGAACGAACGACGATCGAGACGACCGACGATCCGCGCGTCCTGCAAGGCCCGGGCAACCACTGCGGCATCCCAGGGCAGCCCCATCAGCAGATAGGCCTGCAAGGCCAGCGCAGCGTTTTCCATCGGCAGGTCGAGCAGCGGCAGGTCGCGCAGTTCCACTGGGGTACCGGCGGCATCGACGCCACGCCACTGCCAGCAGCGCTCGGTGTAGGCCAGGTCGAAATCGCGGCCGCGCAGGAAGAACGGGCAATTCAGCTCGCGGACCTTGTCCAGCAGCGGTTGCGGTGGATCGAGGTCGCCACACAGCGCTGGCTGGCCCTGACGGAAGATCCCGGCCTTCTCGAAGGCAACCGATTCACGGGTATTGCCCAGCCAGTCGGCATGGTCGACACCGATGCTGGTGACCACGGCAAGGTCGGCATCCACCAGGTTGACCGCGTCCAGGCGCCCACCCAGGCCGACTTCGAGGACCACGGCGTCCAGCGCCGAGCGGGCGAACAGCCAGAAGGCTGCCAGGGTGCCCATTTCGAAGTAGGTCAGGGAGATTTCGCCACGGGCCGCCTCGACGGCGGCGAAGGCTTCGCAGAGTTGCTCGTCGCTGGCTTCGAGGCCGTCGAGTTGCACCCGCTCGTTGTAGCGCAGCAGGTGCGGCGAGCTATAGACCCCGACCTTCAGCCCCTGCGCCTTGAGCAGCGCAGCGATGAAGGCACAGGTCGAACCCTTGCCGTTGGTGCCGGTAACGGTCACCACCCGAGGCGCTGGCTTGCCCAGCCCGAGCCGGGTCGCTACCTCGCGGGAGCGCTCCAGGCCCATGTCGATGGCCGACGGGTGCAACTGCTCGAGGTAGGCGAGCCACTCGCCAAGGGTACGTTGGGTCATACGGTGGCAGGCGCCGGTGGAACGACCACGGCGTCAACGGCCGACGGTACGAATTTCGGGCTAGGCTGGCCGGTCATCTGCGCCAGCAGCTTGGCCAGACGCGGACGCAGCTCTGCACGATGGACGATCATGTCGATGGCGCCGTGCTCCAGGAGGAACTCGCTGCGCTGGAAGCCTTCCGGCAGCTTCTCGCGCACCGTCTGCTCGATCACGCGAGGACCGGCGAAGCCGATCAGTGCCTTCGGCTCACCGACGATCACGTCGCCGAGCATCGCCAGGCTGGCGGAAACGCCGCCGTAGACCGGGTCGGTCAGCACGGAGATGAACGGAATGCCTTCTTCGCGCAGGCGCGCCAGGGCGGCGGAGGTCTTGGCCATCTGCATCAGGGAGATCAGCGCTTCCTGCATGCGCGCACCGCCGGAAGCGGAGAAGCAGACCATCGGGCAGCGGTTTTCCAGGGCGTAGTTGGCGGCGCGCACGAAGCGCTCACCGACCACGGCGCCCATCGAGCCGCCCATGAAGGAGAACTCGAAGGCGCTGACCACGATCGGCATGCCCATCAGGGTGCCGCTCATGGAGATCAGTGCGTCTTTCTCGCCGATGGACTTCTGCGCGGCGACCAGGCGGTCCTTGTACTTCTTGCCGTCGCGGAACTTCAGGCGGTCAACCGGCTCCAGCTCGGCGCCCAGCTCGTTACGGCCTTCCGGGTCGAGGAAGATGTTCAGGCGGTTGCGCGCGCCGATACGCATGTGGTGGTTGCACTTGGGGCAGACGTCCAGGGTCTTTTCCAGTTCCGGACGGTAGAGCACGGCCTCGCAGGACGGGCACTTGTGCCACAGACCTTCGGGAACCGAACTCTTCTTCACCTCGGAACGCATGATCGATGGGATCAGTTTGTCTACTAACCAGTTGCTCATGCTTTATTTCTCCAGTAGCGGCGGCCGGCAGGCATTGGGTGCCGGGTCGCGCGTATGCCCTTGAGCTTCAAAAATTCGTGTATTTCGAGAAGACCGGCCGCACCTGCAGGCGCTCTGGCCCGGACGGCGTGCGACCGCTCGTCAATTCGTATGGCCGGCCCGCAGGCCTGACCTGGCAGCACTCGGCTGCGAAAGCTATGGACGATGCCTTGGCGGCCGCCGTCACATCGAGTGCCATCACGCGCGGCGTACCGCGTCGAGGAAAGCGTCGATGCGCGCCGCGTCCTTGATGCCCTTGGCTTGCTCGACGCCACCGCTGACATCCACCGCATAAGGCCGCACCTGGGCGATGGCAGCGCCGACATTGTCCGCCGACAGGCCGCCGGCAAGGATGATCGGCTTGCTCAGGTGTTTCGGCACCAGCTTCCAGTCGAAGGCCTCGCCCGTCCCGCCGGGCACGCCGGCCACGTAGGTGTCGAGAAGAATGCCGCTGGCCCGGGCGTAGCGCTTGCATTCGGCTTCCAGGTCATCCCCGGGGCGTACCCGCAAGGCCTTGATCCACGGCCGGTTGTAGCCTTCACAGTCCTGCGGGGTTTCGTCGCCGTGGAACTGCAGCAGGTCCAGCGGCACGGCTTCGAGGATTTCGTTGAGTTCGCAGCGGCTGGCGTTGACGAACAGGCCCACGGTGGTGACGAACGGCGGCAGCGCGGCGATGATCTCCCGCGCCTGCTGCACGCTCACTGCCCGCGGGCTCTTGGCGTAGAACACCAGGCCGATGGCGTCGGCGCCCGCCTGGGCCGCGGCCAGCGCGTCTTCCACGCGGGTAATACCGCAGATCTTGCTGCGAACGGCAGACATGGGCAGCGAATCTCCAGAGGGCGAAAGTCCCGGATGTTAGCAAATGACCGACGGGTCGTCAGCCGTCGGGAACTCGAAACCGGTGAGGAAATGTGGCCCGATGAAACGTTCGGGCAAAACGAACTCTTCCGGGTACTCGACCTGCACCAGATAGAGGCCGAACGGGTGGGCGGTGGCCGCCGCGACACGCCGGTCGAGACTGGCCAGCACCTCGGCCGCCCAGGCCACCGGACGCTCGCCGGCGCCGATGGTCATCAGCACCCCGGCGATATTGCGCACCATATGGTGAAGGAAGGCGCTGGCGCGGATATCCAGGACGATCATCTTGCCGTGGCGGGTGACCCGCAGGTGATGGATGGTCTTGATCGGCGACTTGGCCTGGCACTGGCCGGCGCGGAAGGCGCTGAAGTCGTGGGTGCCGAGCAGGCAGCGAGCGGCCTCGGCCATGCGCTCCACATCCAGCGGCCGGTGGTTCCAGGTGACCTGGTCACCCAGGTGCGCGGGACGGATCTGGTCGTTGTAGATCACATAGCGATAGCGCCGGGCAAAGGCCTTGAACCGGGCGTGGAAGTGCGCCGGCATCTGTTCGGCCCAGGACACGCTGATGTCGTGGGGCAGATGGCTGTTGGCGCCCATGGTCCAGGCCTTGGGGTTGCGGATGGCGCGGGTGTCGAAATGCACCACCTGGCCGCTGGCGTGGACCCCGGCATCGGTACGCCCGGCGCACTGCACGGTGATCGTCTCGTCGGCCACCTTGGACAGGGCCTCCTCCAGCGTCTGCTGCACGCTGATCACGCCATCGCCCTGGCGCTGCCAGCCACGGTAGCGGGTGCCTTTGTATTCAACGCCCAGGGCGATGCGGTAAAAGCCTTCGGCCGCCACTTCGGACGCCGCGGTATCGATGATTTCCAAGGGAATAACAGCCTGTCGGTTACGCAATGGCGCGGATTATAACGACAACGGCAGCCACGAGGGCTGCCGTTGGTGGTACTGCCTAGGCTCAGCTCAGCTTGCTGCGCAGCTCGTTGGCTTCGCGGCGCTGGGCCTGGTCGCCTTCCTTGTTGACCTCGTCGAGGATATCCCGGGCGCCGTCATGGTCGCCCATGTCGATGTAGGCCCGGGCCAGATCAAGCTTGGTGGCGACTTCATCGGTACCCGAGAGGTAGTCGAAGTCCTCGTCGTCCGGCAGGCTGGCGGCGTCCTCGGCGGTGAAGTGCGGCTCCAGCGACGGGGTTTCCAGGCTGGCGGAGAGCTTGTCCAGCTCGGCGTTGACGTTGTCCAGCTCGGCGGCGAAGTTCTTCGACGCGGTGTCGTCCTCGCCCGGCAGGGACAGATCGAAGTCGTCCGGCAGCTCCAGCGGCGGCAGGTCGGCCTCCAGACCAAGGTCGTTGTCGAAGGCCGCCAGTTCCGCCTCGATATCCAGCGGTGGACGGTTTTCGGTAGCGACTTCCGGGGTTTCGTCGGCAACGCTCAGGTCGAAATCGGCCAGGTCATCAGTGCCAGCGGACTGCGCCTTGCCGTGCTCGTCGAGCAGGGCGTCGAAGTCCACGTCATCGGCAGCGGCGGACAGCTCTGGCTCAGGCTCGACCTCGGGCTGGGGCGCCGGCGCAACCTCGGGCTCGCTGGTCGCGTAGTCCTGGAACAGCGCGTCGAAGTCGACATCGTCATCGCTGGCGACGGCTTCGGCTGGCGCCTCGGGTTCGATGGCCTGGGCGGCAGTGTGTTCCTGCAGCAGGCTGTCGAAGTCGAGATCATCAGCCGCAGGCAGCGCTGCTTCAGGGGCAACCTGCGGCTCGGGCTCGATGGCCTGGGCTGCGGTGTGCTCTTCGAGCAGGCTGTCGAAATCGAGGTCGTCGGTGATCACCGGCGGTTCTGCCTCGGGCTCGATCTGGGGCGCAGCCTGGGCCGCAGTGTGCGCCTGCAGCAGGCCATCGAAGTCCAGGTCGTCGACCACTGGCGGTTCTGCTTCGGGTTCTGCTTGTGGCGCCGGCTCGGCCGCCTGGGCTGCCGTCTGCTCCTCAAGCAGGGTGTCGAAGTCGAGGTCAGCGAAGGCACTGGTGTCGGCCTCCTGCGGTGCTGGCTCGGCCGCCGGCGCTTCCGGGTTGTCCTGCAGCAGGGTGTCGAAGTCCAGATCGTCCAGCGACGGCGGCTCGGCTGCCGGCTGCAGCTCGGCGCTGGCTTGCACGGCGGCCTGGTCGGCCGGGGCCTCCAGGTCCAGGCCGTCGAGGTCGTCGAGGCTCAGGTCGAAGGCACTGTCCAGTTCGTCATCGACCGGCAGGTCATCGGACTCGGGCTCCGGCTCTTCGGACATCAGCTCTTCGACGAACTTCTCGTCGAGACCGCTGGCGGCCACCGCGCCGCCTGCTACTGCGGCGGCAGCGGCCACGGCGAGCATGGTCGGGAAGCGGCTCTTCAGCGATTCGACCTCGGCGAGGTTGTGCGGGTTGGCCTGGAGCTGGCGCTCCTGCATGACGAAGCCGCTGCGGTCGCCCTGGCGTGCATAGACTTCCATCAGCTTCAGGCGCAGGTCGCTGCGCTGGGGGAATTTCTCCACCGCCGGTTCCAGCAGGTTGGACGCCTGCATCAGGCGGCCATGGGCAATGCAGTCGTCGATCTCGGCCATGAACGGATCGACTTTGGGCTGTGGCGCAGGCTCGGCGACCCGTGGCTCGCCAACCTGTTCGGCGGCGGCGGCCGCAGCTGCGGACGCGGCCACCACGGCAGGGGCCAGGGTGACGGACGGCGGCACCACATCGAGGCCGTCGAAGCTGCTTTGCGGCAGTTCCAGGTCCGGTCCCAGGTCGCTTTCTTCGGCCAGGGCGCGGGCCATGCGCATGTGCTTTTCCGCTTCCTGCTGGGCCTTGCGCTTGCGCGCCAGCAACAGCAGCAGGAGGAGCAGCACCAGCAGCGCGGAACCGGCGATCAGCGCCAGCAGCAACGGGTTGCCGAGGATGCTGTCGAGGCCCTTGCTACCCTCCTCCGCTGCCGGAGTGGCGGCGCTGTCGGCCGGGGCGGCGTCCTGTTCCGGTGCGGTATCGACCGCTGCTGGAGCGGGCGTGACCTCCGGTGCCGCGGCAGCGCCCGGATTCGCTTGCAGTTGCGCATCGATCACCGGCGCCGTGGCCACCGCTGGCGCAACCGGAGTCGCCGGTGCAGCGCTCTGTGCTTCAAGGCGGGCGAGCTGGTCGTTTTTCAGCTCGATCAGGCGTTGCAGCTTGTCCAGCTGGCTTTGCAGATCGGCTACGCGGCTTTTCAGTTCGTCGCCTTCGCGGCGGCTGGTGTCGAGGTTTTCCTGGGTCGCCGCCAGCTTGTCGCTCAGCGCCTTCTCGCTACCGGCGCCCTTGCCAGCGGGGGCGACCAGTTTGAGGTTGTCCTGCTGGGCGACACGCGACGGCGCCGGCTGGGCGGCGTCGCGGCGAGTGGCGTCGAGCTGGCGGGCTTGCGGGCCGAGGCGACGGCCCTGGCGCCAGGCGGCGTACTGTTCGTTGACTTCCTTGACCGCCTGGGCCTGGGGAATGCTCTGGATCTGCTGCTGGTCCGGCATGCGCAGGACCTGGCCGGTCTTCAGCTGGTTGATATTGCCGTTGATGAAGGCGTCCGGATTGAGCGCCTGGATCGCCAGCATGGCCTGCTGCACCGAACCGCCCTGGCGCGAACGCGAGGCGATTTCCCAGAGGGTATCGCGGCGCACCGTGGTGTAGTTGGCCGCAGTGCTTACCGCAGGGGTCACGCCGGAGGCGGCCTGGGCGGTTTCCGGGGAGAACTTGGAGGCGTCGAGCAGCACGCTGTAGTCGCGCAGCAGGCGACCCTGCGGCCACATCACCTGGACCAGGAACTTGACCATCGGCTCCGGCAGCGGCTGGCTGGAGGTGATCTTCAGCACGCTCTTGCCGGCCGGGTTGATCACCGGGGTGAAGGTCAGGTCATTGAGGAATGGCTGGCGCTCGACCCCGGCCTTGGCGAACTCTTCCGCCGGGGCGAGGCTCGGCTTGACGTCGGCGGTGCTCAGGTCGCGCACGTCGAGCAGTTCGATCTCGGCATTGAGGGGCTGGTTCTGCGCCGACTTGAGGGTCAGCTCGCCCAGCCCGAGGGCATGCGCCATACCGGAAGACAGCGCCGACGCTGCGGCTATTGCTAACACCAGTTTGCGAATTCGAAGCATGACCTCATCCTTTGTTTTGAAGCGTCCCCGGGAACCGAGAAGAACTGAAGAACCGCCGTGAGGCTTATTACGGACATGCTCTGGGTCATGTCTAAATGGCCATCAAGTTTCACTGGCAAGTTGCCTGCGACTGTTAATGGTCAATATGCAAAGTGTTGCCAAGTATCTTTTACGCAAAGTCTTTTATCAACAATTCAGCCAGTTGTACGGCGTTCAAACCCGCGCCCTTGCGCACGTTGTCGGTGGTCAGCCAAAGGTTGAGCTGTTGCACCTCGTCGA
>Ga0222427_100666_pt1 | contig 37621 bp, 44 predicted proteins | sample 2B20Ametagenome_FD_182890 | JGI IMG/M metagenome (GOLD analysis project Ga0222427, IMG submission 182890) | Enriched microbial communities from leaf-cutter ant dump, University of Wisconsin, Madison, United States - 2B20A (version 2) | ecosystem: Environmental > Terrestrial > Nest > Insects nest...
GCTGGAAATCGCCGAAGAGAAGGAAGCCGTCGCACAGTTCGGTTCGTCCGACTCGGGCGCTTCGCTCGGCGACATCCTCGGCGCGGCTCTGAAGAACCGCAACAACGCCGAGTAAGCCTTCGCTTACGAAATGAAGAGCCCGCGGGGAGCGATCCCCGCGGGCTTTTTCTATGGAGATTCGTCAGGCCCAGTAGTCGCCGAGCTTCCGGTAGAAGACGAGGCCCGGCTCGAGGACGCCGACCATCTCGGCCGTCTTCTCACGCCGGCGCGCCATGTCGGGGCTCTCGGGCTCTTCGCCCGCGGCATCGCCCTCCGCTTCCGCCTGCGCCTCGCCGCCGCCGTCCTCGCCCTTGTTCTCGCCGGGATTGTCCTCGCTAGCCTCGTCCTGTTCCGCCTCGCCCGGTTCTGGCCATTCGACATTCTCTTCGGCCGGCAGGTAGGGCACGAAGGCGAGCGGCACGCCCTCGCGCAGCATCGGCGTCGCGACAAGCCTTTCCGGCGTGGCCTCGGCGAGCACCACGGCGGGGGCCGTCTCGCGTGCCTGCTGCATCGGCAGTGGCTTGTCGGGCTCTGCCACCGGGCGCGAGTGTGTCGAATGCGTCGTTTCCGGCTGGGCCTTGCCGCCTGTCCGGGCACCGTCCTCCGTCTGGTCGCGGACCATCTGGGCGAGCTCCTGCTCGATCTCAGGCCCGAAGGGGCGTTCGAGCAGCGTGCGCAGGAAGCTTGCCTCTTCCGGCGAAAGGTTTTCCATCAGATGCGCGACAGCCTGCATCAGCCTTTCCGGCGGCATGTCCCGCGTCACGGCCTGCAGAACGCCGCGCGCGAGCGCCTGGCCGGCCGCATTGGCGATCTGCGCCCGCGCCGGCGTTTCTGCACGCTTCGCCAGGGGGGCGGGCGCATCCAGTTCCTCGGCGCTGCCCTGATGGCGCAGCGTCGCGGCAGCGGCTTCCAGCGGCTCCTGTCCTCCGGTCCTTCCGGCGGGCAGGCGCGGTTCCGCGCGGGCCGTCCCGCCGGTCGCGACGGCGGCCCGGTTCTGGGCGGGCAGCCGCTCGTCGGCCTCGGCCGTGTCGGCGGGCAGGGCGCGTGGCTTGCTGTTGCTGTCGAGATCGAAGATGCGCTTCAGCGCGGTCTGGAGCGCGCGGGCATCGCCGGGCGTCTGCCCGGCCTGCTGCGTGCCGTCGTGGCGCGCGACGGCGGCAAGCTGCTGGGCGGTGAGCGCGACCGGCTTCTGCTGGCGTTCGGCAGCGCCGCCGGCAAGCGTCTCGGCCGGCCGGATGGTTGTCAGGAGATTGGCGAGCTTCTGCGCTTCCGGTCCGTTCGGATTGCGCAGGACCTCGACGAGGCTGCGCGTCGGCATGGCGGAAAGCACGGTGCCGATCAGCTTCTCCACGCTCGGGCGCAGCTCCGGCGGCAGCCTTGTGATGATGTCGGCGAGCTTGCGGCCGCCTTCCCCGCCGGGCATGGACTTCAGGAGGGTGAGCAGCGTTTCGAGAAGATCGCGGCCGGGATCGGTCCCGCCGGCCGGCGGCATGTGCTTCAGCATGGTCTCGATGAGACGCAGGAGCACTTCGGCGCGCAGATTGGCAAGGGCGGCGGCGGAAAGCTGCGGCTTGACGGCGGCATCGGCCGTCCCGCCCGCCGGAAGGGCAGGGGTGGGCTGCGCTGTGCCGGTCGTCGGTGCCACATGCGGCAGCATGCCCGCCTCCTGTTCGCCCTGCCGATGCCGTCCATCGCAAGGGGCTGCAATGTTCCATCGTCCGTCGGATGGCGCATCATGCGCGACGCTGCGAAGTGACAAGCTGTCGGCCCGGCGAACCGGGCATTCATGCGGGGCGGCGGCGGGATGGACCGGCAGAGCACTGGACCGCTGACTGTGCGGGACGGGAAACCCGGAACGCCGAACAACGCTTTGGTTCCTACCATTGGCATTTTATGGTTAACGAAATGCTAACGGACCATGAATACTTCGCAGATGCAGTAAAACGGCACGGTTGCTTTCGCGGTGCCCTTGCCCCTTATGCTCGGCTCGCGTAAATCTTCCCGGCACTGTTGGCCGGAGGCGGGCGGCGGATGCGGCGGAGACCCCTGATGAACCTCACCAACCTCATCCTCAATACCGACAGCTACAAGTTCAGCCACTACCTGCAATATCCGCCGGAAACGCAGGCGATCTCCTCCTATGTCGAGGCGCGTGGTCATTCCGACCATGCCGAGGTGCTGTTCTTCGGCCTCCAGATGTTCCTCAAGGAATACCTGTCGAAGCCCGTGACGCTTTCGGATGTCGACGAGGCGGAGGCGATCGTCACCGCCCATGGCCTGCCGTTCAACCGCGAAGGCTGGGAACATATTGTCCACAAGCACGGCGGCTACCTGCCGCTCCTCATCGAGGCGCTGCCGGAAGGCACGCTGGTGCGCCGCGGGGTGCCGGTGGCGCAGGTGGTCAACACGGACCCGGCCTGCTTCTGGCTGACCTCCTATATCGAGACCGCGCTGCTGCGCGCCATCTGGTATCCGAGCACGGTCGCCTCCAATTCGCGCAAGGTGAAGCAGATCATCCAGCCCATCCTGGAAAGGACCTGCGACGACCCGGCCGCGGTGCTGCCCTTCCGCCTGCACGATTTCGGCGCGCGCGGCACGACGAGCTTCGAGCAGGCCGGCATCGGCGGCGTCGCCCATCTCGTCAATTTCATGGGCACGGATACGGTGACCGGCGTGCTCTATGCCCGCCGCTACTACGGCGCGGATATGGCCGGCTTCTCGATCCCGGCTTCCGAGCACTCGACCATGACCTCCTGGGGGCAGGACCGCGAGGCGGAAGCCTATGGCAACATGATCGACCGGTTCGGCAGCAAGGGCCTCTATGCCGTCGTGTCGGACAGCTACGACATCAACAATGCCGTTGCGGAGATCTGGGGCAAGCAGCTCAAGGACCGCGTGCAGGCGGCCGGCGGCACGCTCGTCGTGCGCCCCGACAGCGGCGATCCGGTGGAAACCCCGGTGCAGGTGGTGCGTCAGCTCGCCTATGCCTTCGGCACGCATCTCAACGCCAAGGGCTACAAGGTGCTCGACAATAGCGTGCGCGTCATCCAGGGCGACGGCATCTCGCCGGCCGATATCGGCCTCATCCTCGGCCGGCTGGAGGCCTTCGGCTTCTCGGCGGAGAACATCGCCTTCGGCATGGGGGCGGGGCTGCTCCAGCGCGTCAACCGCGACACCTATTCCTTCGCCATGAAGGCCAATGCCCGGCAGGACGCCAAAGGGGCCTGGCACGACGTCTACAAGCGCCCGGCGACCATGAACGTCAAGGCCTCCAAGGCGGGCCGACAGGCGGTGGTCGAAGGCTATCTCGGCCCGGAAGCGGCGCGCGTCGACCAGCTCGCCGGCCGGCGGAACCTGTTGCAGCCGGTCTGGCGCGACGGCAGGCTGCTGGTGGACTGGACCCTCGACGAGGTGCGCGCCCGCGCCGTTTGAGGCCCTTGCGGACCGGCCCCGGCCGCTCCATCTTCAGTCCATGACTGGAGACGAGAGATGACGGTTCGCCCGCCGCAGGCGCTCGCCCCTTCCTTCACGAAGGAGACGGGGCTCAATATCCTCGAATACGAATTGATGTCGGAACGGGCGGATTCGCTCGGCCGGCACGGGCTGAAGGTGGAGAAGGCGCTGGCTCTTCTTGCCGAGCGGCTGGCCGCGGGCTGCGCCGGACAGGAGCGTGAAGACCTCCTCGACGACACGGCCGACAAGGTCTGGGCCTTCTTCATCCAGCGCGAAATGTGCGGCCTGCGCAGCCAGAAGGACGCGATCCGCCGCTACGGCATTCCGCCGGAGGTCATGGCGCGGCTCGGCATCGTGCGGCGCAAGCCGTAGGCGTCAGGCGACGAGCTGGCGCGTGATGAGGTCGTAGATTCCGTTGTCGTCGACGCGCAGCACGAAGATGTCCTTCCTCGCCTCTTCCCGTTCCTGCTGTTCGCGGATGCCGGCCGCATCGAGGTTGCGCACCGCCTCGCCACTGGTCTCGGCCGGCATGTCCGTGCCAGACGCCGTGTCGGGGCGGGGCTTCTCCGCCGTCCTGTCGGCGAGCGCCGTCGCCTCGGCGCCGGCGGCCAGAAGCTGGATCGTGTCGAGCACCTCGCCGACGGTCTTGTCGCCCGCCTTGCCCCTTGCGGCTTCCTCGTGGGCGCGGCCCACGGCATCCTGGAGCTTGCGCACGTCCTCCAGCTTGTCGCCGGCTTCGAGCCTGCCGATCGTCTCCTCGCGTTCCTTGCGCGTTTCGGCATCCTCGATGCGGGTCGGGTCGCGCCGGCTCCGGTCGAGCTTCAGTTCCTCCAGCGATTTCGGCTTCGCCGCATCATCGAGGCGCGCCAGCACCTTGCGCATTTCCGGCGTCAGCGCCTTTTCCGCCGCCGCCTTGTCGGCCAGCGCTTCCTTCACGCGCTGCGCGCCGGCCCCATAGGGATCGCGGATCGCCGCGACGAGATCGCTTGCCCTGAGGCCGAGATCGGAAAGGCCGGTGGTTTTTTCGAGCGTCGCCACATCCGCCGGCAATTCGCCGCGCTGGCGCGTGAGCATGGTGGAAAGGCGCTGCTGGAAATCGGCATCCGCCTCGCCGTCGCCCTGCGTGACGCCGCCGGCGAAGGCGAGGCGGGCGACCAGATTGGCGGCGTCGTCGTCCGAGGTGCCGCTCATCGCCTGCTGGACGGCGGAAAGGGTCGTGCCGAGCGAAAGCAGGGTGACGCCGGACGTGCCGTCTTTGGCCGGAAGCCCGACGCTGTCGATGAGGGTGAGCTTGTCGGCGAGGCGCTGGGCGAAGGCGCGGGCGGTTTCGCCGTCCTGCTGGCTGACGCCGAGCGTCTCGCTGAAACGGGAGATCAGCTTGGCGAGCGTGTCGCCGCCGCGGGCATTGCTGCCGAAGAAATGCTCGTTGATGCGGGCATTGGCCTGGCGTGCGGCATCGTCCGAGCGCAGCTCGGCCTGGGCGCGGATCTCGTCCTTCTTCTGCCCGCTCGCCTTTTCCGCTTCCTCGCGGCGGCGATCCTCGATCGTCTCGACGATCGACTGCATGGCCGAGACGGCGGCGGTGGACTGCGCGCTCTTGAGGGGTGTCAACATGGCAACCTCCGGTCTTGCCCGGAGAATACCGTCGAGCCCGTTAACTGGACGTTAAGCCTGTCCCGCCCGGGCCGGCGCGGCATACGGCGGCTCCGGCCGGCAGACGATCGTCACGAGCACGAAGCTGACATAGAGCAGCAGATACCACGAGCCGAGCTTGGTGAAGGGCACCATGTGCCATGTCTGCTGGCCCGGATAGAGCCAGACGCCCGTCGCCGTGCCGATATTCTCGGCGATCCAGAGAAAGATGCTGGTGAAGAAGGCCGCGACCACCAGCGGCATCCAGCGCGGCCTTTCCTCCACCGTGTAATAGATGCGCACGCGCCCGAAGAGCAGCACCGTCGCGGCGAAGAGGGCGATGCGGATATCGGCGAGGAAGTGGTGCATGTAGAAATTGGCGTAGATCGCGGCCGCCAGCAGCGCCGTAATCCAGAACGGCGGATAGCGCGTGAAGCGCATGTCGAAGATGCGGATGGCGCGCGCCATGTAGCTGCCGACCGAGGCATACATGAAGCCGGAAAAGAGCGGCACGCCGCCTATCCGGACGATCGCCGCCTCCGGATAGGCCCAGGACCCCATATGGACCTTGAAGATCTCCATGGCGGTGCCGACGAGATGATAGATCAGGATGACCTTGGCCTCCTCGACGGTCTCCATCTTCAGTGTCAGGAAAGTGATCTGGATCGCGAGCGCCGCCACGAACAGCGCGTCGTAGCGATGGATCGGCCAGTCCGGGTGCCAGACGAGCTTGGTGAGGATGATGAGGCCGAGCATCAGCCCGGCGAAAAGGCAGGCCCAGGCCTGCTTGAGGCCGAACAGGATGAATTCGGCAAGGCCGGGGGGAAGCCTTTCGAGCCGGCCGCGTATCAGAAGGCGCAGCGGCTCCAGCGTCGGCCCGGTCTGGTGCGGCCTGTCGCTCTCCACGAAGGGGCTCAGCTATGGGCGAAGATGTCGGTCTCGTCCCAGCCGAGCAGGTCGAGCTTGGCGCGGGTCGGCAGGAAGGCGAAGCACGCATCCGCATGCTCCAGCCGGCCGTCGCGTATGAGGCGGGCGGTGAGCTTGTCGCGCAGCGCATGGAGATGCAGCACGTCCGAGGCGGCATATTCGAGCTGCGCGGGCGAGAGCGTCTCGGCTGCCCAGTCGGAGGACTGCTGCTGCTTGGAAATGTCGACTTCGAGCATTTCCTTGAGATTGTCCTTGAGGCCGTGGCGGTCGGTATAGGTCCGCGTCAGGCGCGAGGCGATCTTGGTACAGAAGACCGGCGTGGTGGTGACGCCGAAGGTGTGGAACAGCACGGCGATGTCGAAGCGGCCGTAGTGGAAGATCTTCTGGCGGGCCGGATCCTCCAGCATGGCGGTGAGGTTCGGCGCCTCCTTCTGGCCGGCGGCGATGCGGATGACGTCGGCGGTGCCGTCGCCCGGCGAGAGCTGCACGACGCAGAGACGGTCGCGGCGCGGCACGAGGCCGAGCGTTTCGGTGTCGATGGCGATGGCGCCGGTATAGCGGGCGGCGTCGGCGGCGGGGATGTCGCCTTCGTGATACCGGATTGCACTTGCCATGAAAAACCCCATCTAAGCTATCTGAATATCCGCTGGCCTATAGCGCATGTTGCCCGCCTGCGGTACCTCTTTGTGAAATGCGGAAGGCCGGCGCGCTGCCGGAAAAGACGATGAAGACACCAGCGATCCTTGCCCTCCTCGCGGTCCTGCTGCCCGCCGCCGCCGGTCACGCGCAGGCCTTCAAGGACCTTCCCGGTGTCGTCCCGTCCGACGCCACCGAGGAATACAGCAACAGGAAGGCGATGAATTGCCGGCAGGGCGTAGAGGTGCCGCGCAGCACCAGCTCCCGCTGGATGCCGCGAAATGTCTATGTCTGCGAGGAAAACGGCATCACTGCGAGCAGCACGATGCTGCCGCCCTCCAGCATCCGCGCCCTGCGGGGCCTCAACTGGTAGGCGGCAGCCTCATAGCCTTTTCAGGCGCGCTTGATGACCTTGATGAGCACGAGCAGGATGACCGCGCCGATCGTTGAGTGGATGATCGCGGCGACGATGCCGCTGCCGAGGCTGATGCCCAGCGCGGGGAAGAGGTAGCCGGCGATGAACGCGCCGACGATGCCGACGACGATGTTGCCGACCAGCCCGAAACCGAAGCCCGAGACGATAATGCCGGCAAGCCAGCCCGCGATCGCGCCGACGATGAGGAATACCAGAATGCTTTCAATGCCCATGATGTGCTCCCTTTGACGGTCTCATTCCGTCGCCTTCCAGAATGTGGCAGGCGCGCGGGGGAAAGCAAGGGGGCGCGTGACGGGGCTTCCGGCGCGATGCGCTAGAAAACCCGTGCCCTCGCCGGCGCGCGCCCCGCATCGATCCCGATGAGAAGACAGATGGCCGCGAGCGTTGCCGAAGCGATGGCGGTGGCGCCCAGTCCCAGAACAATCATTGCCCGTTCCTCCTGACGTCATTGTCAGTGTGCATGGCCGTCCTACGCGCGCGAGCTTGCCCGTGGCTTGTGCAACGTCGGGTCGAGTTAATTTTAGCGATGCCAGAAGTGGACTATGAACCATTAACCTTCAGGCAAGGAATTAACCATAAACATGGCTCTACACGTCGGAATGGGAAATTCGCCGTTTCTCACCCAGGCATGACGCCGAACCGCCGTACCGGAACCGAGCCGGTATTCGAATTTCACCGAATTTGATCATGGATCGTCGGGTGGTGCCCGCAGGCCGCTTTGCCGGCAGGGTACCGCTCCGTGAGCACGGCTCGGCCAGCCACTCCTCCATGGGATAGTTCAGCGGTCGCCGGAAGGCGGCCGGGCATCGTGGTTTGGGAGCAGATTGGTGCAGGAAATGCCGGCAGAACAGGCACGAACGGGACAGGCAGCCAGCCTGCGCGACCGTTTGCGCTTTGCCGGCGTCGAGGCCGACCAGGGCGAATTGCTCCGCCGCCATCGCCAGACGCTCGAACGGCATGTCGAGACGGCCCTTCGCGATCTCTTCCAGCGCTTCCAGACCTTTCCCGATGCCGCCCGCCATTTCCAGAGCGAGCGCCAGATCGACCGCCTGCACGACCTCCAGAGCTCCCACTGGAGCGTGCTGACCGACGCCCGCTTCGACGGGCTCTATGCCGAGCGCGTGAAGGTCCTTGCCGACAGCGAAAGCCAGATGGGTCTCGATCCGCGCTGGCGCATCGCCGGCCAATCGGTCGTCGTCGAGACGGTCGTCACCGGCCTCATCGAGGAATACTGGCCGAAATCCCTCCTGCCCGGCGGCAAGGCCCGCCGCAAGGAACTGACCGATCTCGTCTCCGCCTTCCTGCGCACGGCCATGGTCGATGCGGAGATCGGTGTGTCGCTGCGCTTCAACCAGATGCGCCACGCGCATAACCGCGCGCTCGGCGAGCAGCGCAAGGAAGACCAGGCCGAACTCGACCGCGTCTTCGGCGATGCCATCCGTGGCCTTTCGCAGCTCGACTTCTCCGCCCGCGTCACGGGCGAGATGCCCGAAGCCTGGCGCGATCTTGCCGATACACTGAACGGCGCGCTCGCCGAAATCCAGGCGCGCCTCACCGCCGTCGCCGACAATGCAAACGAGAGCGACCGGCTCGTCGCGACGCTCGCCTCCGGCGCGGATACGCTCTCGGCCCGCTCCGCCGAGCAATCCGCCAACCTCATCGAAACCGCCAACGCTCTCGGTGCCATCGTCGAGCGGGTGCGCAACACGCTCGGCGAAACACGCAAGGCGCAGGGCGCTGCCGCCTCGACCCGGCAGTCGGTCGCGCTCAGCGGCTCCATCGTCGGCGAAGCCATGTCCGCCATGGCGGATATCGAGGCATCGGCGGAGAAGATCGGCCAGATTATCGGCGTCATCGACGAGATCGCCTTCCAGACCAATCTGCTGGCGCTCAATGCCGGCATCGAGGCAGCGCGTGCCGGCGACAGCGGCCGCGGCTTTGCGGTCGTCGCGCAGGAAGTGCGCGCGCTCGCCCAGCGCTCGGCCGATGCGGCGCGCGAGATCAAGCAGCTCGTCACCGGCACCAAGGCGCAGGTGGAAGCCGGCGTCGAACATGTCCACCGCACCCAGGATGCGATCGGCAACATCGTTCGCCAGGTCGAGGGCATCAACGAGGCCATCACCGGCATCGCGCGCGAAAGCGCCGCCGACGCCGAAGGACTGGAAGGCGTTACCGCCGAGATCGGCCGGACCGGCCGCGCGCTGGAAGCCGATGCCACGGACGCCGGCCGTGTCGGCGCGATGGGCAGCGATCTCCAGACGGTCATTCTCGAACTCGGCCGCACGGTGCGGGAATTTCACCTTGCCCAGCGCGATCAGCGCCCGGCCCGGCCCGCCGCGCGCGCCGTGCAGGAGCGGGCCGAAACGCCGTCCTCGCCCCGCGATTTCCTGACGGCCCGTGCCGCCGGCTTTGGAGGCTGAGATGGTCGACAAGCGCCCCCGGCACTGGTTCTCGACGGCGCGCAGCCGGCGTTCCGACGGAAGCCAGCCGCCGGCGGCCAAGACGATTTTGGACAGACGCAGACAAGGAACACCCTAATGGCGAGCAAGAAAGCCGCTCAGAAAAGTCTAAGCCTTGCCCCCGTTCTCGATCTCAACGAGGCCTCGGCCCTGCACGCGCAGCTCATGAGCCTCAAGGGCAATCCGCTTGTCATCGACGCTTCGGCGGTCGAGCGGGTGGGTGCGCTCTGCGCCCAGGTTCTGATGGCGGGCGCCAAAAGCTGGGAAGAGGACAGGCAGCCCTTCACCTTCAACAAGGTGTCCGACCCTTTCATCAAGACGCTGCAACTCATCGGCGTGAACATCGATCACTTGCTGGCACAGGAGGCTAGGCAATGAAGAAGAAAGTCCTGACCGTGGACGATTCCCGGACGATCCGGAACATGCTGCTGGTCACCCTCAACAATGCGGGCTTCGAGACCATCCAGGCCGAAGACGGCATCGAAGGCCTGGAAGTGCTGGAAAACGCGAACCCGGATGTCATCGTGACCGACATCAACATGCCGCGCCTCGACGGCTTCGGATTCATCGAAGGCGTGCGCCGCAACGAGAAGTACCGGGCGATCCCGATCCTGGTCCTCACCACCGAGAGCGACGCCGAGAAGAAGAACCGCGCCCGCCAGGCCGGTGCGACGGGCTGGATCGTCAAGCCCTTCGATCCGACCAAGCTGATCGACGCAATCGAGCGCGTAACCGCCTAGATCCAGGATTCTCCCGATGGATATGAACGAAATCAAAGAGATCTTCTTCCAGGAGTGCGAGGAGCAGCTCGCGGAACTGGAATCCGGTCTCTTGAAGCTGAACGACGGTGACCGCGACCCCGAAACGGTCAATGCCGTGTTCCGTGCCGTCCACTCGATCAAGGGCGGCGCCGGTGCATTCGGTCTCGATGATCTCGTCTCCTTCGCCCATGTGTTCGAGACGACACTGGATTGCGTTCGATCCAACAAACTGGAGCCGACCCAGGACGTCCTGAAGGTCATGCTGAAATCCGCCGACGTGCTGGCGGACCTCACCAATGCGGCTCGCGACGGCGGAAGCGTTGACGAATCGCGCAGCCGTACCCTGATCCGCGAACTGGAAGCGCTCGCCCATGGCGAGGCGCCCGCCGCCGCCGAGCCCGCGCCGAAGTCTGCCGCAGCCCCCAAGGCCGCCGCGCCGGCGCCCGTGGTGGAGCAGCCGCCGGTCAACGACGAAGGCTTCCAGCCGATCCCCTTCTCCTTCGGCGATTTCGACGAGGAACCGGCCGACCATTACGTGCCGACCGTTCAGGTCGCGTTCAAGCCGAAGAAGGACCTCTACGCCAAGGGCAACGAAGCCGTCCTCCTGCTGCGCGACGTTTCCCGCCTCGGCGAGATGAGCGTTTATTGCGACATGGACGCCCTGCCGACGCTCGACAAGATGAACCCGGAGGAAGCCTATTTCTCCTGGAAGATCTCGGTGACGACCGAGAAAGGCGAGGACGGCGTGCGCTCCGTCTTCGAATTCGCCGAATGGGATTGCGACCTGGATATCCAGACCATCGAGGAAGACGTGGTCAGTGAGGCGACCGGTGACGAGGAGCTGCCGATGCAGCCTGTTCCCTTCGACCTTTCCATGCTCGACGATGGTGGCGCTGCCGTAGCGGACGAGCCGGCCGTCATGGAAGGCGATGCCGCCGCTGCCGTCACCGCCGCCGAAACCGCCACCAAGGTCGCGCAGGTCGCAAGCCGCGCCGCGGAAAACGCCAAGGCCGCTGCCGCCGCCTCCGCCGCCAGCGCCGCGCAGGCGAACCAGGCGGCCGCCGCCGGCCAGACGATCCGCGTCGATCTCGACCGCGTCGATCGCCTGATCAACCTCGTCGGCGAGCTCGTCATCAACCAGGCGATGCTTTCGCAGAGCGTGGTCGAGAACGACACGAACGGCACGTCCTCCATCAACATGGGCCTCGAGGAGCTCCAGCAGCTCACCCGCGAGATCCAGGATTCGGTGATGGCGATCCGCGCGCAGCCGGTGAAGCCGGTCTTCCAGCGCATGGCCCGTACCGTCCGCGAAATCGCCGACATCACCGGCAAGTCGGTCCGCCTCATCACGGAAGGCGAGAACACCGAAGTCGACAAGACCGTCATCGACAAGCTCGCCGAGCCGCTGACGCACATGATCCGCAACGCGGTCGACCACGGCCTCGAAATGCCGGAGAAGCGCGAAGCCCTCGGCAAGAACCCGGAAGGCACCGTCCGCCTGACCGCAAAGCACCGCTCGGGCCGCATCGTCATCGAGCTGGCCGACGACGGCGCCGGCATCAACCGCGAGAAGGTGCGCCAGAAGGCCATCGACAACGACCTGATCGCGGCCGATGCGAACCTGTCGGACGAGGAAATCGACAACCTGATCTTCCACGCCGGCTTCTCCACCGCCGACAAGGTATCGGACCTGTCCGGCCGCGGCGTCGGCATGGACGTGGTCAAGCGCTCGATCCAGGCGCTCGGCGGTCGCATCTCGATCTCGTCGAAGCCCGGGCAGGGCTCCGTCTTCACCATGAGCCTGCCGCTGACGCTCGCCGTCCTCGACGGCATGGTGGTCACGGTCGCCGGCCAGACGCTCGTCGTGCCGCTGACGGCCATCGTCGAGACGCTCCAGCCGGAAGCCTCCGCCATCCATTCCTTCGGCGCCTCGCAGCGGCTCATCTCGATCCGCAACTCGTTCTGCCCGCTGGTGGATGTCGGCCGGATCCTCAATTTCCGCAACACGCAGGCCAACCCGATCGAGGGCGTCGCGCTTCTTGTCGAATCGGAAGGCGGCGGCCAGCGCGCCCTGATGGTCGATGCGATCCAGGGCCAGCGCCAGGTCGTCATCAAGAGCCTGGAGGCGAACTACACCCACGTTCCGGGCATCGCCGCCGCCACCATTCTCGGTGACGGCCGCGTCGCCCTCATCCTGGACGTCGATGCGGTCGTCGCCGCCTCGCGCGGCCAGTCCCTGAAACAAGACATCTCGCTTGCTGCCACCGGTTAAGCCATGACGAATGCGGTCAAGACTCTCACCCACGGACGCGAACTGATCGCCTTTCGGATCGGCGATCAGGAGTTCTGCGTGAACATCATGTCGGTCAGGGAAATCCGCGGATGGACCCAGGCGACGCCGATGCCGCATGCGCCCTCCTACGTGCTTGGCGTGATCAACCTGCGCGGCGTCGTGCTGCCGATCGTCGACATGTCGCAGCGTCTCGGCATGAAGCCTGCCGAGCCGACGGTGCGCCACGTCATCATCGTCGCCCAGGTCGGGCCGAAGGTGGTGGGCCTGCTGGTCGATGCGGTCTCCGACATCCTGACCGTGACCCCCGAGAATATCCAGCCGACGCCGGATATCGCGAACGAGGTCGAGAAGGCCTATGCGCGCGGCATCCTCGCCATCGAGGGCCGCATGATCTGCCTCATCGAGCTGGACTCCCTGTTCCCGCATACGGAAAGCGAAGCCGCATGACCTATTCTTCGGCCATAGATACGAGGCAGTCCCCCGACGAGTGCCTGGCGAGCGGTGAATATCCGTTGACGCGCCGGGACCTCTCCGAGATCGCGGCCATGATCTATGCGGATGCGGGCATCTATCTCAACGAGACCAAGGCCTCGCTCGTCTATTCGCGCCTGTCGAAGCACATCCGCCAGCTCGGCCTCAAGGGTTTCAGGGATTATTGCGCGCTCGTCTCCTCGCCGGCGGGCGCGGCCGCGCGCCGCGAGATGCTGTCGCACCTGACGACGAACTTCACGCGCTTCTTCCGCGAGAATCACCATTTCGACCATATGCGCGCCGACGTCCTGCCGGAGCTTCTGGCCCGCGCCCGCAGCGGCGGACGGGTGCGTATCTGGTCGGCGGCCTGTTCCGACGGGCAGGAGCCCTATTCCATCGCGCTGACCGTGCTGTCGATGATGCCGAACATCGCCGACTACGACTTCCGGATCCTCGCGACGGATATCGACCCGAAGATCCTCGCCATCGCCCGCGCCGGCGCCTATGACGCGACCGCGCTCGAAACCGTCAGCCCCGCCATGCGCAAGCAGTTCTTCCGCGAGAGCGAGAGCGGCGGCCGGCAGAAATGGCAGATCGACGACCGGGTGAAGCGGCTCATCACCTTCAACGAATTGAACCTGATGGCCCAGTGGCCGTTCAAGGGCCCGTTCGACGTCATCTTCTGCCGCAACGTCGTCATCTATTTCGACGAGCCGACGCAGATGAAGATCTGGTCGCGCTTCGCCGGCATGCTCGCCGAGAACGGCCACCTCTATATCGGTCATTCCGAGCGCGTCTCGGGCGAGGCCAAGCACCAGTTCGACAATATCGGCATCACCACCTACCGCTATACCGGCAAGTACAGGAGGGGCGCATGATGGCACCCGCGCGCGTCCTCGTCGTCGACGATTCGCCGACCATGCGTGGCCTGATAACGGCCGTGCTCAATGCCGACCCGGACGTCAACGTCGTCGGGCAGGCGGGCGATGCTATGGAAGCCCGCAACGCGATCAAGCAGCTCAATCCGGACGTCGTGACGCTGGATATCGAGATGCCGAACATGAACGGGCTCGAATTCCTCGACAAGATCATGCGGCTTCGGCCCATGCCGGTCATCATGGTCTCGACGCTCACCCATCGCGGCGCCGAGGCCTCGCTGATGGCGCTGGAGATCGGCGCCTTCGATTGCGTTGGCAAGCCGCAGCCAGGCGATGCCCGTCCCTTTGGCGACCTTGCCGAGAAGGTGAAGGCCGCCGCTCGCTCGCAGCGTCGTTTCATCCGCACCGACGTGCCGCCGCTCGCGCCGACCGTCGCCAATCTGAACGCGGCGGCAAGCTACAAGCCGGGCCGGCGGATCGTCGCCATCGGCGCCTCGACGGGCGGCGTGGAAGCGCTGATCGCGGTCCTGCAGAAGTTCCCGGTCAACTGCCCGCCGACGGTCATCACGCAGCACATGCCGCCGACCTTCACGAAAAGCTTCGCCGAGCGGCTGAACCGCCTCTGCGCGCCGGTCGTGGAGGAGGCGAGGGACGGTGCGCGGCTGGAGATCGGCAAGATCTATCTGGCGCCGGGCGGCGACCGTCACCTCCAGGTCGCCAATCCGCATGCACCCTGCTGCCGGCTGCTGGATCGGGACCCGGTCAACGGTCATCGGCCCTCGGTCGACGTGCTGTTCGATTCGGTTGCGGAACTTGCCGGGCGCAATGCCGTCGGCGTCATCCTCACCGGCATGGGCCGGGACGGGGCGGCGGGCTTGCTGAAGATGCGTCATGCAGGGGCGCGAACCATCGGCCAGAACGAAAAAACCTGCATCGTATATGGAATGCCGAGAGTGGCTTTCGAGCTGGGCGCCGTCGAGCACCAGTTTCCGCTCTCCTCCATAGGGGAGGAAATCTTGAAGATCACTGCGGCCCGTAGAGAAGGGAGCGAATAATGTCTATCGCTGAAAAGATCAAAGTACTTATCGTTGACGACCAGGTGACGAGCCGCCTGCTGCTGGGCGATGCCCTGCAGCAGCTCGGTTTCAAGCAGATCACCGCGGCCGGCGACGGCGCGCAGGGCATGGCCATCATGACCCAGCAGCCGCATCACCTCGTCATCTCCGACTTCAACATGCCGAAGATGGATGGCATCGAGTTCCTCCAGGCGGTTCGGTCCAACCCGAACACCAAGAAGGCGGCCTTCATCATCCTGACGGCCCAGGGCGACCGCGCACTGGTGCAGAAGGCGGCGGCGCTCGGCGCGAACAACGTTCTCGCCAAGCCCTTCACCATCGAGAAGATGAAGGCAGCCATCGAAGCCGTGTTCGGGGCATTGAAATGATATCAGACGCCGGGGCGCGCCGCGTCCATGTCATTCAGGGCGAATATAAGGTCGTCAACGATCCGGGCGTGGTGCTCACCACCATTCTCGGCTCGTGCGTGGCCGCCTGCATGCGCGACCCGGTCCTTGGCGTCGGTGGCATGAACCACTTCCTGCTGCCGGGTTCTGCCGAGGCGCTCGCCTCGGGGGGCGATGCCACGCGCTACGGTGTTCATCTGATGGAGCTCCTGATCAACGGTCTCCTCAAGCAGGGCGCGCGCCGCGACCGGCTGGAGGCGAAGATCTTCGGCGGGGCGAGGACGATCGCGCGCTTTTCCAATGTCGGCGAGCAGAACGCGCTCTTCGCGCGCCAGTTCCTGATGGACGAAGGCATCCGCATCGTCGGCGAGAGCACCGGCGGCGAGCACGGGCGCAAGCTGGAATACTGGCCGTCGAGCGGCCGGGCCCGGCAATATGCCCTGACGGGCGTCGAGACGCAGAAGACGGTGGCGCTGGAACAGCGGCCGGTCCGCCCTGCAAAGCCCGTCGAGAGCTCGATCGAATTCTTCTGAGCGGCGTCTTCGCCGCGAGAAAAAAAGTACGAACTGTATTGCGTTGCCGGCCTTCGCCGGCCGTACGGAAAAAGGGTAATCCATGCAAGCCGACCATCTGAGTGCCGCGACCGCCATGGAGGAAGCCCTTCCGGATGTCCTGATGCGAATCGTGTCCGAACTGCACGACGTCGCCTACCTGATCGAGCGCATCGAGCCGCAGCTCGCGGCCGTGCACGGGGACACCGCTGAACATGCCACCGAGCGCATGATGGTGATGCAGGGCATCGACCTTGCCGTCCAGAAGACGCGCGGCCTTGCCGAGTTCATCGACACGATCACCGCCAGCATTCCCGAAAGCTGGGTCGTCGACGTCACCACGGCGCTGAACCTCGTGAAGCTTGCCGACATGCAGAAGGCGCTGAGCAACGGCATGCGCCACGGCCATTCCCAGCCGATCGGCAAGGCGGCCGGCGATTTCGAGGCCTTCTGAGGATTTGCAGGCAGAATATGGCCTGTCCGGCGGCGCCTTTCGGGGCGCCGTTTGCGTTCCGCCGCATGCCCGCTCCCATGGGGCACGAAATGCTCGCGCAAGTTTCACGGTCTAGTTTCCGGCCCGGATCAGTCAGGTCCGCGTATTCCATGGGGCAGGTCGGCGTGCGGAAATGTGCCGGCTCTATCTCACGAGATTGAAAATGCGTCTGATCGCGCCGGCATGGTAGTCCGGTGTCCAGGCGACTAGTCCGTGCGGGAACAGAATGAATCTGTTGGAACAGTTGACGAAAGTCTACAAGAACCTGGCATCGCTGGGGCAGGCGAAACTCGCGATGCTGGCGGGAGCCGCCGTCGTGTCGATCGGTCTCGTGCTCGCCGCGGGGATACTGGTGAACAAGCCCGCCTACGAGACGCTTTATGTCGGGCTCGAAAAGGCCGACCTGAACCAGATCGGCCTGGCGCTCGCCGAGGCCAATATCGACTTCAACAACGGAACGGACGGATCGAGCATCGCCGTTCCCGTCGGCCAGACCGGCAAGGCCCGCCTCTATCTCGCCGAGCGCGGCCTGCCGAGCAGCGCCAATGCCGGCTACGAGCTCTTCGACAAGGTCGGCTCGCTCGGCCTCACCTCCTTCATGCAGGAAGTGACGCGCGTCCGGGCCCTCGAGGGCGAGATCGCCCGCACCATCCAGCAGATCAACGGCATCGCCGCAGCCCGCGTCCATATCGTGATGCCGGAGCGCGGCAATTTCCGCAGGGCCGACCAGGTGCCGACGGCCTCCGTCATGATCCGCGCCAGCGCGCAGGCCGGCCGTGAATCGGCCGCCGCCATCCGCCACCTCGTCGCCGCCTCGGTTCCGGGGCTTGAGGTCGACGGCGTGACGATCCTCGATTCCGCCGGCCAGCTTCTCGCCTCCGGTGACGATCCGGAAAACGGCCAGCTCAATCGCTCGCTGAACACGGTGCAGACCGTGCAGGGCGAGATCGAACGCAATATCGAGAAGGCGCTGGCGCCCTTCCTCGGCATGGACAATTTCCGCGCCAGCGTCACCGCCGCCCTCAACACTGATACGCAACAGATCCAGGAAACGGTCTACGACCCGGAGTCGCGTGTTGAGCGCTCCGTCCGCGTGACCCGGGAAAGCCAGAAGTCCAGCCAGCACGCCACGAACAAGGCGGCGACCGTCGAGCAGAACATTCCGCAGGGTGGCCCCAAGGGCGACGGCAACGGCCCGCAGTCGAGCGACGAGGCCGACAAGAAGGAAGAGCAGACCAACTACGAGATCAACAGCAAGACGGTCGCCACTGTGCGCAACGGCTTCGCCGTCGAAAAGCTCTCCGTCGCCGTCGTGGTCAACCGCGCGCGTGTCGCCGCGATGGTGGGCGAGCCGGCCGACCAGGCGAAGATCGACGCCTATATCGCCGACATGCAGAAGATCGTCTCCTCCGCCGCCGGCCTCAACCCGGACCGCGGCGACGTCGTGACGATCACCGCCATGGAATTCCTCGACCATCAGCTCCTGAACGATGCGGTGCCGGGCCCCGGCTTCGTGGAGACGCTGACGCGCAATATCGGCGGCATCATCAATGCGCTCGCCTTCGTCGCCGTCGCCGTCCTCGTCGTCTGGTTCGGCCTTCGCCCGGCGGTTCGCTCCGTCACCGGCGGCGGTGCTGCGGCAGGCGCGCTGGAAAGCGATGCGGCGGGCCTCGAGCTTCCCGACTTCTCGCCGGCCGGCGGCATCAGCGGCCCCGGGGCGACGCTCATGGACGGCTTCGGCGCGGACTTCGGCTTCGACAGCACGGACGACCTGCTCAATGCCGGCGACGATGGCGACGGTTCCTTCAACCGCCGCGTCAAGGAAGGCCCGGAGCGCCGTCTCAGCCGCATGGTCGAGATCAGCGAGGAACGCGCCGCCAAGATCCTGCGCAAATGGGCGGTGGAGAAGGAAGCCGCCTGACGGCTCCCCACGAAGCAAGACATTCGGGACGCGGCCGGAAACGGCCGCGTCTTTCGTTCCTGGCTCCGGAAAAGTCCGATTTTTCGGCGGGAAGTGTCGCTTTTCGGCAACGCTCGTTCAATCCGGATGCAGCAATTCCTTCGCAATTGACGGGTGCCGGAAGAAAATGGCGGTCACGGCCGCGTGAGCTTGGAAAAAATTTTGCGGTCCTTGGAGTTCCCTGCCATCGCGCCCGATGCGGATTTTCGCGCGCCCGAGCGGCGGCTTCCATGGGCGGCCGGCCGGTGGCTTTCCAGATATCGCATGGTTAACAATAATTTAACCGAAGCCGGCCGTTGCGGCTGCCGTTTGCGGACCGAAGCGCAAATCACCTGCCTCCGGCCGACTCACAGAAGCCGGCGAAAGTAAATCCCGAGAAGATGCCGTGGTTTTTAGCGAGGGGAGATGTACACTTTAGTCACTGATTCGCTTGGTGATTCTTGCCGATGCGGCCTGACCGGAGAGGGGTTTGGACGAGGTCCGACCTTGGCGGAAAGGAGGCATGGATCTCCGCTTGGAATTGGAACAGGGGGCTATCATGGAATCGATCCGGCCGGATGTCGCGGCCTGGGAATCCTATGGATTCTCTGCCGAGTCAGGTGAGCGTAAGAGTGCGCGTGAACTTCTGGTTCAACATCTCGCGCGCTGCGCGGGCCGTGCCGGCCTTTCCGCCGGCCTGAAGGCGCTGACCGACTATGTGAGCGCCTCGCATTACTTCCTCGTCCGTCACGACGTATCGCCCGAAGCGGGGCTCGAGGCCGTGGTCGCTTCCGACTGGCCATTCGACCTGGTGCGCAACATCGCGAGCGCCATCGTCGTCAGCCAGTCGCGCATGAGCGAGCTGGACAGGTGCCTGACGCTGCTGAAGCCGAGCTTCAGCCATCTCGCCGACGACGTGGCGGTGCCGGCTGGCATCAGCCGGGAATATTGCGTCATCGCCTTCCATGTCGGGCGTGTGCGCATGTCGCTGCTGCTCCTCTTCCCGGAGCATTTCATCCTCTCCCAGAGCAAGCTGCGCGACGTCGGCGTCATGACGGGCTATTTCGCCAGCGTCTGCTGCCGCGGCGCGATCCTCCGGCACGACCGCGAGATGGAGCTGACGGACCGCGAGATCGAGTGCCTCTACTGGATCGCCGAAGGCAAGACGAGCGACGAGATCGCCGTCATCCTCGGCATCTCCCGCAACACGATCAACAACTACATCACCAGCGTGATGCGCAAGACGGCCACCAGGACGCGATCGGAAGCGATCGCCTGGGCCGTCCGTAACAACCTGGTCTGAGGAGGAGCGGATGGCCGGTCAGTTTTCCGTTCCCGCAGCCGCGGAGCCGGAGATTCGCATCGCGCGTCCCCAGAAGGCCGCGAGCGCCGCGGACTTCGTGTCGCGCCTCCTGGTGATGCAGACGATTCTCGGCGCCGAGCAGTTCGCGGTCCTGCGCGTCAGCGGCCAGGGCCTGCCGTCCGCCCGCAAGCTGGCGCTCTCGCTGCACAACTGGGCGAGCGACGTGGAGGGCAATGCGCGCCTCCTCCTCGAAGCCTACGGCCAGGCGATGCTCGCCCATCTCGAAGCCTCCATGCTGCCGCTGATCTGGGAAGGGGCGGGCGACAGCCAGTTTATCGAGGCGGCTGCCGATCCGTTCGTGACGCGCCTTCCCGCCCGTCTCCTGCCCTGGTCGGGCATGGCGTTCCCGGTCCGCCTCGGCGCGCATGGCAATGGCTATGTCCTCTTCCTCGGCACCTTCATCGCGCCGCCCGCCGATCTCATCATCGACATGCACATGAAGAGCTGCCAGGTGCTGATCGACATGCTGGCCGGCGAGGAGCGCAAGCTTGCGCCCACCGCCTCGCTCAGCGAGCGCGAGATCGCCTGCCTACAGATGGCCGGCGACGGCTGCATCTCCGAGGCGATCGCGGAAAAGATGGGCCTTTCCGTGCATACGGTGAACGCCTATCTCGGCACGGCGACGACGAAGCTCGACGCCGTCAACCGCATCCAGGCGATCGCGAAGGCGATCCGCCTCGGCTATATTACCTGACAGGGGAGGGGACGGCCGGCGAACCGGCCGCTTTCAGCGCTCAATGCGCGTGCTGCGACGCCGGGCCGGATGTTACATAGCGGGCCTCCGCGAGGCTCCTGCGCAGGAAGGCCGTGTTGTCGTCGGGATCGGCGGACGGATCGTTGAAGGCGACATGGGTGACTTCGACGCCCGCCTTGTCCTTCTGCAGCACCAGCTTGGCATAGACCGTCACGCCCTGCGGGCGCAGCTCCATGTCCAGCGTCACTTCCGGCTCCGTGTCCCAGTCGAGGCGATAGTCGCCGCCGGCGCCGAAATTGACCGTGCCGGGCAGGAAATAGAGTTCGGCCGCCGAAGAGACCAGGTCGGCCAGGTTACCGTAGCACTCGAAACGCAACAGCGAGACGAGATCGGCCGCGTCGAGCAGTCTCAGCTCGGTGGCGACCGGGCAGATTGCTTCTGCGACAATCTTCTCGCGCTCGGCGGAATAGGTGCATTTTCTCATCGGATCTAGTTTACCCGTCTGGTCTGGGGCGAGGCTGCGTAAACCCGGTGAATCAGCTCCGCCACGGCCTTGTAGAACACCGGTGGAATGACACTATCCACCGAGACTTGCGCAAACATTGAGCGTGCGAGCGGCGGATCCTCGAAAACGGGAATGCCGTTCTCCTCCGCGAGCTCGCGAATCTTGAGCGCGATGAGGTCCTGGCCCTTGGCGACGACCACGGGTGCATCGCCTTCCTCGCGCACATAGCGCAGTGCCACGGCGAAGTGGGTCGGGTTGGCGATGACGAGCGTGGCGCGCGGCACGGCCGTCATCATGCGGCGGCGGATACGGTCGCGCTGGATCGAGCGCATGCGGGCCTTGACGATCGGGTCGCCCTGGGCCTGCTTCATTTCCTCCTTCACCTCCTGCTTCGTCATCATGAGTTCGGAGAACCAGTGATGGCGCGTCCAGGCGAAGTCGATGGCGGCGATGAGGGCGGTGGCGAATAGGATGATGAGGAGCACCTTGTTGATGTCCGTCGTCATCATGTAGAGCAGCGCCTGCGGCTCGGAGAACATGGTGTCGAGCGAGGCGAAATAGTTGCCGCGCATGGCGATCGCCACGACCAGCGACACGAGCAGGATCTTGATCAGCGACTTGCCGAATTCGACGAGGCCCTGCTTGCCGAAGAGGCGGGCGAGGCCCTTCATCGGGCTCAGCCGGCTGATCTGCGGGCGCACGCGCTCGAGCACCGGGCTCGGCAGGTTCTGGAAGACCGACGAGCCTATGCCGAAGATCATCATCATCAGGAGGATCGGCATCAGCAGCGCGCCGGCCTCCCAGCCGAGATGGCGGAAGATGGCGATGACGTCCGTGCCGGTCTTGAGGTTCCAGGCCTCCGGCTGCTCGAAGAAGTCGCGCAGCGTCTCGTTCATCCGGGCGATGCCGCCGGGCAGGAAGAAGACGAGGAAGAGATAGATCGCCAGCGTCGAGGCGAAGATCGTGATCTCGCGCGAGAAGGGCGTGTTGCCCTTTTCCATCGCGTCGCGAATCTTCTTCTCTGTCGGGAGTTCTGTTTTACTGTCCTTGTCGTCGTCCGACACGTCGCGCTCCAGGGCAATTCCGGCAGGACGCTCCGGCCGAAAGCAAACGGCCCGAACCCCCTGTCCGGAGATTCGGGCCGGAAATACGCTCCGCCTGCGGCACTATCGTGTCAAGAAGGATCAGGCGGCCTGCTGCGCCTCTTCCTTCTCCTTCAACTGGATTTGTCCGGCGGCGGCAAGGCGGATGGCTTCCTGCGTGATCGAGCGGCGGGCGATCGCCACCTCGCGCGGATTGACGCCCTGGTCGCCGGCGGCGAGGTCCGATTCGATCATGCGGCGCTGGCGCGCGCCGATCGAGGAGAGAACGGCCTCCCGCAGTTCCATCGAGGCGCCGCGCAGCGCCGCCGTGATGATGTCGCCCGACACGTCGTTGAACAGCGACACCCGGCTTCTCTGCGGCATGTAGAGCACGTCCTCGAAGAGGAAGATCTTCGGGCGCACCTTCTTGACCGATTCGGTCGAGACCGTTTCGAGCGAGGCGAGCATCTCGTCGACCTGCGACTTTTCCAGCTCGTTCATGAGGTCGGCGACCTTGTTCGTGCCGATCGAGTTGCGCTCCGCATCCAGCGCGTTGATCATCTCGATGACGCGCGCCTCGACGATCGCGGTGGCCTTGGGGCTCGCGTCCTTCAGGTTGACGGTGCGGTTGATGATGTCGGCGCGGTGCGCCTCCGGAATCTCCAGCAGCACCTTGGCGCCGAAGGAGGAGGGCATCATCGAGAGGATATAGGCGATTGTCTGCGGGTGCTCGTTGAGCAGGAACTGCGAGACGAAGACAGGGTCGGCGTCCTGCAGGCGGTCCCAGATCGTCGTCTCGTAAGCCTGGAAGGCCGCGCGGCGGCCGAGCAGGCCGTCCACCTCGTCGGGCGTCAGGCCCTCCTCGAGGATGCCTTCCATCATCTTGGCATTGTCCATCAGGCCCGCACCCTCGGTGAACAGGTCCTCGAACTCGTTGACGAGGTCGATCAGCTCATGAGGGGGGATGGCGCGCAGGTTCTGCGCGGCGGCGATGATCTGCTGCAACTCGCTCTGGGTGAAATATTTCAGCAGCTTGCCGGCCACGCCCTTGCCCATGGCGAGAAGGACGGCTGCCGCCTTCTCGACCGGCGTCAGCGGTGTTCCGACCGCCGTGGACGTACCGAAATTTTCGAAATCCATCATGGATTCATCTCCCTGAGACCGAACCGGTCGTCAGACTTTGCGTGTACTCTTCACTTCGATGAGCTTGACCCCGAAGCGGGTGTCGTCGTTTTCAAGAACGGTGATCTCGCCGCGGCCGATCACCCGGCCGTTGACCATGACCTCGACCGGCTCGCCGATGCGGCGGTCGAGCGCGATGGTGGCGCCCTCGCTGAGGTTCATCAGGCTGGAGACCTGCATCTGCGAGGAACCCAGGACGATCTGCAGATCGATCGGGATATCCATGATGAGGTCCATGTTGGACTCCATCGCGCTGCCCGGACGGGGCGCCTCGCCGAGGCTTTCGGAGAAATCGGCGCCCGCGCCGAAATCCGAGCCGCCGAAGCCGGTATCCGTGCCGAAATCCGAGACGGTCGCGCCGCCGCCGAAATCGGTGCCGGCGCTGAAGTCCGTGCTGCCGCCGAAATCGCCGCCGAATGCGGCCAGCGGATCGTCCTCCGCGGCCGCGGCAGCGCCCGAGGCATCCTTCTGAAGAACGCCGCGCAGGTCGTCGATCGCTTGCTCCAGTTCCTGGTCGCCCGCGTTTATGGAAGACATGATGTCGTCAGCGATGGGTGTTTTCTTCGGTGCCATAAGACCACTATTCCATTTGAAACTTGCCTGAGGCGTGCCGCCCCGCAGGCTTCACGCGCAAAACTATCCGATGATGTGCTGGAGGAGCTCTTCCTCCGAGCCGTAGGTATCCTTGACGCGAACCGTGTAGCGGGCGCCCGAGCGGCCGAATTCGCAGACATAGAGGTTGCGGCCATTCGCATTGACCTCCACGCGCACGTCGCCCGCCTCGTTGAACGGGATGATGTCGCCCGCCTGGAGCCGGCTGATCGTGTCCAGCGTCTGCGCTTCGAGGCGGATGCGCGCCTCCAGCGTCACCTTGGAGCGGCGGACCTGCTCGCCGAGCTGCTCGCTCCATTCGACGCGCGTCCTGGGCGCGTTGGCCGGCTTCGGCGCGGTGATCACCGATTTCAGCAGCACGCTCTGCGGCACGACGACATGGAAGGTCGAAAGGACCGGGCCGATGCCGACGGCCATGTTGACCATGGCGACGAAGGCCTCGTCGGAACCGTCCTCCGCCGATTTGCGGCTCTCAGCATTGTGCGCCGCGCCGAGGAAGGGCTCGAAGCCGTTCGCGCCGCTGACGGCGGTCTTGAGGACGCCGGAGATCCGGTCGAACATCATGGCCGCGACATCCAGCTCGATCTTGGAGAGCGGACGCGGCTCGGGATCCTCGACGGCATCGCTGATCGCACCGAGCATGTTCTCGACGAGCGTGATGATCAGCGGGCTGTCGCAGATCAGCGTGAAGCGGTCGCACCAGTCGCGCAGCGACGCATCGCAGAAGGCCATGGCCCCGCCGAGCCCCTGGGTGACCTCGGCGTATTTTCCGGTGACGAAGCCGGCATAGGAGACCGCGACCTCGAAGCCGAGTTCGCTTTCCAGCATGTCGGGCAGGAATTCGGCGAAGACCTCGCCGAGGCTGGCGCAGATCCGGGAGATCGTGGCCTGGTCGCCGAGCCGGCCGGTCAGCCGCGCGAGGACGACGGGATCCATGGTGGGAAGGGACGTCACGGTTGCTGCGCTCATCTCTTAGGCCGCCTTCGAATCGCCGCCGCCGCCGGGATTCATCATTTCCTGCTCCACCGCGTCGATCGACGGGCGCTCGTAGGAGGAGATGGTCTTGCGGCCGTATTCCAGCGCCACCTGCGGCACGGAGCCGTTCATGTAGGCCAGCAGCGTCTGCTTGACGATGACATAGAGGCGGTTCTGCTTCTCGCGCACGGCCTTGATGTTGGCGGTGATCGGCGCGACGACCGAATAGGACAGGAAGATGCCGAGCATGGTGCCGACGAGCGCCGAGCCGATGAGGCCGCCGAGGACTTCAGGCGATTCGTTGATCTTGCTCATCGCCTTGATGACCCCCAGAACGGCGGCGATGATGCCGATGGCCGGGAAGGCGTCGCCCATCGTGGTCATGGCGTGGTAGGGCTTCATCTTGTCGCGCGTGATCGTCTGGATCTCCTCGTCCATCAGCGCCTCGATCTCGTGAGAGCGGGCATTGCCGATGATGATGAGGCGGACATAGTCGCAGATGAAGGCGGTGAGTTCCTTGTTCTTCAGCACGGTCGGCGCGGACTGGAAGATCGGCGATTCTTCCGGGTTGTCGATATGCGCCTCGATCTCGTTGCGCGACTTGGTGCGCAGGTCCCGCATCAGGCTGTAGAGCACGCCGAGCGTATCGAGATAGTCGCGTTCCTTCGGCACCTTGTGCTTGAACGCCTCGCCTAGCGCCTTGCCGGTTTCCTTGATCACCTTCATCGTGTTCGCCACGATGAAGCCGCCGACGCCCGCGCCGCCGATGATCATGAGTTCGAATGGCTGCATGAGCACGTCGACGTGCCCGCCCATGGCCATGAAGCCGCCCAAGACGCAGCCGACGGTGACGATGAGACCGATAATGATGTTCATGAGCGCAGGTGTCCCGACACAATTCTGACCGTTCCGGGATACGGTTCCAGCCTTGCGTGAAGCTGTACCTTACGGCAGGTTAACGGATCAGGTTCGCGCAAGCAAAAGCCCCGAAGATCGTGGTTCAAAACGGACATCCATGTCTTTTCGAACCTGATCGGCAGCCTATCGTGACCACCACCTATGCGAGCTACAAGCTGATTTCCGCCGACCTTCCGACCTCGCTGAAGCGCGTTTCGGAGCAGCCGGACGTCAAGCGCGAGACGGAATACTACCTGTCCAGGATCGGTGGCATAAAGTCGATCGACGCCTTCTTCGCCGACGACAGGCTCTATAACTACGTGATGAAGGCGCATGGCCTCGAAGACATGGCCTATGCCAAGGCCTTCATGCGCAAGGTGCTGACCGAGGGTGTCGACGACAAGGACGCCTTCGCCAACAAGCTCTCCGACAGCCGCTACAAGGAGCTGGCGGAATCGCTGAACTTCGCCCGCCATGGCGAGCTCGCCACCACATTCGACCGCGCCCAGAAGGGCGTCGCCGAGAAATATGCCCGCGAGACGCTGGAGGTCAGTGCCGGCGAGGACAATACGGGCGTGCGCCTGGCGCTCTATTTCGAGCGCATGGCCTCCTCCATCACCTCCGGCTATTCGATCATCGCCGACGACGCGCTGGCGCAGGTGGTGCGCACCGCCCTGCAGCTTCCCGCCGAATTCGCCGCCACCGATGTCGACCGGCAGGCGGCCTATTACGAAAAGGCGCTCGATCTTGCCGATTTCAAGGACCCGTCCAAGGTCGGCAAGTTCCTCGAGCGCTTCACCTCGATGTGGGAGCTGGAAAATCCCTCGGGCAGCTACGATCCGCTGACGGTCTTCAGGTCGTCGAGCGTCACCGGCATTTCGACCGACCTTCTCCTTTCCATCAACAATCTGAAACTCGGAGGTCGCTGAGATGCAGACCGGGCTCTATGTATCGCTTTCGTCCCAGATCGCGCTCGACCGCCGCATGGCCACCCTTGCCGATAACGTCGCGAACTCGACCACGGTCGGTTTCCGCGCGACGGAGGTCAAGTTCAACCAGGTCGTCAGCGACCAGAAGAACGCCGACGTCGCCTTCGTCTCGCAGGGCGAGGAATTCCTGTCGACCCGCAACGGCGGCCTGACGCAGACCAACGGCCCGCTCGATTTCGCGATCCGCGGCGAAGCCTGGTTCCAGGTCCAGACACCCTCCGGCCCGACGCTCACCCGCGACGGCCGCTTCACGCTGACGGATGCCGGCGACCTCGTCACGCTGAACGGCTATCCGGTGCTCGATCCGGGCGGCGGCCCAATCCAGATCGACGCGAATGCCGGTCCTGTCACGCTCAGCGCTGACGGTCAGCTCAACCAGAACGGCCGGCCGGTCGCAGCGCTCGGCATTTTCGAGGCGGATCTTTCCGGCGGCTTCGTGCGCGCCGGCAACAGCGGCATCATCACCACCATTCCGCCGCAGCCGGTGACGGACCGCGTCGATGCGGGCGTGGCCCAGGGCTATGTCGAGGAATCGAACGTCAACGCCATCGCCGAGATGACGCAGCTCATCCAGGTCACGCGCGCCTTCGAGAACATCGCCGCGCTGACGCGCAGCAGCGAGGATTCGATGAGCGAGGCGGTCCGCACCCTCGGCGGAAGCAAGTAAGCGATGACGGGCGCGGCGGAAGGACAGGGCGGAAAAGTGGCAGGCACGCCCGAGGGCGGGCGCATGCTGAATGCGCTGGCGGGGCTCGTGCGGCGCTATTCCACGCCGGAATTCTCGGTCGCCCATGGCGGCCATGTAAAGACCATCGCGGCCGGCAACTACACGGTCGGCGGCCTGTCGCGCCATGTGCGCCTCGGCGAGTTCGTGGCGCACAAGAGCGCCACGGGCGTCCATCTCGGCGAGGTGGTGCGCGTCGAGCCGGATACGGTCGTCGTCTGCCCCATCGAGCCGGGTGAGCCGATCGGCATCCACGACACGGTCATCCGCAAGGGCGCCTTCCGCGTCGCGCCGGCCTCCTCCTGGTGCGGCCGCACGATCAATGCGCTCGGCGAGCCCATCGATGGGCTCGGGCCGCTGGCGCAGGGCGACGTGCGCCGCTCGATCTCCAATTCCGCGCCGCCCTCCATGACGCGCAAGCGCGTCGAGAAGGGCTTCCATACGGGCGTGCGCGCCATCGACATCTTCGCCCCGCTCTGCCTTGGCCAGCGCCTCGGCATCTTCGCCGGCTCCGGCGTCGGCAAGTCGACCCTGCTGTCGATGCTGGCAAGGGCCGACGCCTTCGACAAGGTGGTCATCGCGCTGGTCGGCGAGCGCGGCCGCGAAGTGCGCGAGTTCATCGAGGATACGCTCGGCGACAACCTCGCCAAGTCCGTCGCGGTCGTCGCGACCAGCGACGAGAGCCCGATGCTGCGCAAGATGGCGCCGCTGACGGCGGTCACCATTGCCGAGCACTATCGCGACCAGGGCGACAACGTGCTGCTGATCATCGACAGCGTGACGCGCTTTGCCCATGCGATCCGCGAGGTGGCGACCGCCTCCGGCGAGCCGCCCATCGCGCGCGGCTATCCTGCCTCCGTCTTCACCGAGCTGCCGCGTCTTCTGGAGCGCGCGGGGCCCGGCGCGGAAGGCACCGGCACTATCACGGCGATCATCTCGATCCTCGTCGACGGCGACAATCACAACGACCCGATCGCCGACTCGACGCGCGGCATCCTCGACGGCCATATCGTGCTGGAGCGCAGCCTTGCCGAGGAGGGGCGCTATCCCCCGATCAACCCGCTCGCCTCCATCTCGCGTCTTGCCCGCAAGGCCTGGACGCCGGATCAGGAAAAGCTGGTCTCGCGGCTGAAGGCGCTCATCCACCGCTTCGAGGAAACGCGGGACCTCCGCCTCATCGGCGGTTATCGCCCCGGCGGCGATCCCGATCTCGACATGGCGATCAAGCAGGTGCCGATCATCTACGAGGTTCTGAAACAGACGCCGGGCGAAAGGCCCGCCGGCGACGCCTTCGCCGATCTCGCGATCGCGCTGAAGAATGCCGCCGGGCAGGGCGGTGCGCCGGCCATGCGAAGGGGATGACAGTGACCGATTTCGACGCGGACGAAACCATCCAGCCGCTGCGGCGGCCGGGACGGGCGCGGGGCTACAGCTTCGGGGACAAGCTGCTCATGGGCACCGGCGTGATGCTGGCGGCGGGCGCGGCCTTCTTCCCGTGGTATGTTTTCCTCAACCCGGAAAAGTTCTCGGTCCCGACCCTCTGGAAGGGCACGACGCGCAACCTGCCGGAAATGGCGGGCAAGCAGGTGGTGAGCGTTTCGCCCGCCGCCATGGTCGATGAAGACAAGGATCCGGCGCCCGCAAGCCTCGACCCGGTCGCGACAGCCACCACCTCCAGCCTCGGCGCGGAGAAGAAGCTCGGCGTCCCGGTGGAAACCGGTCTTAACCAGCCGCTGCCGGTCAGCTCCGGCTTCCGCCTGATGCATGTGGCGAACGGCCGGGCGCTCATCGAGGACGCCCGTGGCATGTATATCGTGCGCGTCGGCTCGATCCTGCCGGACAACAGCCGCCTTGCCACGCTGGAACAGCGCGAAGGCGCCTGGGTCATCGTGACCTCGAACGGCGAAGTCATCAAGCGCAACTGAGCCGGAGTTAGCTCTCCTCAAACCCTCCCCACAGGGGGAGGGGCTTGGCGTGCCGCACCATTTTGCATTCGATTTCGAACGGTGCGCAAGCCTTCGACTGTCTTCCCCTTGTGGGAGATGCTGGCGGGCAGAGGAAGGGTTCCCTGCTTCGCGATATTTATTCCCCCACGAAATCAGGCGGTTGGCGGGAAACCGCCGCACAGCAAGTCTGACGCAAGATTGGCTCCGTAGGTTCGCCTCGAACAAGGATGGAGCTTGTCATGCAACCGATACAACTGTTTGAACTGGCAACGAAACAGGCCGAATGGCTCGCCGTCCGCCAGAGCGTGGTTGCAGGCAATATCGCCAACGCCAATACCCCCGGGTTCAAGGCGAAGGACGTGACCCCCTTCCAGTCGGTGCTCGAGACGACGGGCATCCGCATGGCGGCGACGCAGCCCGGCCACTTCACCGAAACCGAAATGGCCAGCCGCGTCATCGAGACCAAGCCCACCGAGGAGATCGGCGTGCAGGAGTCCGGCAACACCGTCGGCCTTGCCGAGGAACTCATGAAAGAGGGCCAGGTCAAGCGTGAGTTCGAGTTGAATGCCGGCCTCGTCAAGGCCTTTCATCGCATGATGCTGATGACAGTAAAAAGGTAAGAAATGGATCCGCTCGTCGCTTCCCTGAAAGTCGCAGCCTCGGGACTCGAGGCACAGTCCACCCGTATCCGCATCGTTTCGGAGAACCTCGCCAACGCCCGTTCGACGGGCGATACGCCCGGCGCCGATCCCTTCCGCCGCAAGACCGTGACCTTCGCCGCCGAGCTCGACCGTGCGACCAACGCCTCGCTCGTCGAAGTCTCGCGTCTCGGCTTCGACGAGACCGACTTCTCCAGCGAATACGATCCGGGCAATCCGGCGGCCGACGAGAAGGGCTACGTCAAGATGCCGAATGTCAATGTCATCGTCGAGATGGCCGACATGCGTGAAGCCAACCGCTCCTACGAGGCGAACCTCCAGAGCATCAAGCAGTCGCGCGACCTGATCAGCGCGACGATCGACCTCCTGAGGGCCTCGCAATGATCGAAAGCGTAAAGAGCATCAATTCCCTCCTGTCCGGCAACGCCGCGACCGGCGTCGAGATGGGGAGCGCCGGCAGCGTTTCCGCCGCCGCCGCGCAGGGAACGGGCACCCAGATGTCCTTCGCCCAGGTCATGGGCGACATGGCGAGCGAGATGGCGAACACGCTGAAGCTCGGCGAGACCAAATCCTTCGAAGCCATCCAGGGCAAGGCATCGACCCGCGAAGTGGTCGACGCCGTAATGAACGCCGAGCAGACGCTGCAGACCGCCATCGCCATCCGCGACAAGGTCGTCACCGCCTATCTCGAAGTCGCAAGAATGCAGATCTGAGGACCGGACATGAAAGCCCTTGCCATCGCCGCGACCGGCATGAACGCGCAGCAGACCAATCTCGAAGTGATCGCGAACAACATCGCGAACATCAACACGACCGGCTTCAAGCGCGCCCGCGCCGAATTCTCCGACCTGCTCTACCAGACCGAGCGGGCCGCCGGCGTGCCGAACCGCGCCAACCAGGCGGTCGTGCCGGAAGGCGCGATCATCGGCCTCGGCGTGAAGACCGCCGCCGTGCGCAACCTGCATCTCCAGGGCGGGCTTGTCTCCACCGGCAACTCCTACGACCTCGCGCTGATCGGCCGCGGCTGGTTCCAGATCGAGGCGCCGGACGGCTCCACGCTCTATACCCGCGCCGGCGCCTTCAACACCAATGCCGACGGACAACTCGTCACGCTCGACGGCTACACGGTCGTCCCGGGCATCACGGTGCCCCAGGACGCGACGGAAGTGAACGTCACCAAATCCGGCCAGGTCTTCGCCACCGTCGCCGGCCAGCAGCAGGATCTCGGCCAGATCACGCTGGCGAACTTCGTCAACGAGGCCGGCCTCGAGCCGCTCGGCGAGAACCTCTTCCGCGAGACCGCCGCCTCCGGCCCGGCCACGGTCGGCGCGCCGGACGAGGCGGGCTTCGCCTATATCCAGCAGAACTACCTGGAAGCGTCCAACGTCGATCCGGTCAAGGAAATCACCGACCTGATCTCCGCCCAGCGTGCCTACGAAATGAACTCCAAGATCATCCAGGCGGCGGACGAAATGGCGGCGGTGGTCAGCAAGAACCTGAGATAGCAACCGGACATGCGGGGAACATGATGTTTCGCCTGATAGCAGCTCTTCGTACGGGAAAGACCCTTTTGGCCCTCCGGCGCGCGGCCCTTGTCGCGCCGGCGGTGCTGCTCGGTCTTCTCGTCGCCGATGCGGCCCTTGCCGATACGCGCACGGCCGTCGTGCCCAAGCGCATCATCTACCCCGGCGAGGAGCTGGATGCCGGCCAGCTCGAAGAGGTCGAGGTCACCAATCCGAATATCGTCAACGGCTTTGCGGAAACGATCGCGGCCGTTAACGGGATGGTGACGAGGCGCACACTGCTGCCCGGCCGGGTCATCCTCACTTCGGCGCTGCGCGAGCCCTTCGCGGTTTCCCGCGGCACCACCGTCCAGCTCGTCTTCGAGAACGGCACCATGGTGCTGCGCGCCGCCGGCACGCCGCTGCAGGATGCGGCCGTCGGCGAACTCATCCGGGTCCGCAACAAGGATTCCGGGGTCATCGTTTCCGGCACCGTCATGGCGGACGGAACCGTACATGTGGTGGCGAAATGATGCAGTCCTTCCTTTCCCGCGCGGCCGTCTTCCTCGCCTGCTTCCTGCTGGCGACGGGTCCGGCCCTGCCGGCCGCCCGCATCAAGGACGTCGCCTCGCTGCAGGCCGGCCGCGAGAACCAGCTCATCGGCTACGGCCTCGTCGTCGGCCTCCAGGGCACGGGCGACAGCATGCGCTCCTCGCCCTTCACCGAGCAGTCGGTCCGCGCCATGCTGCAGAACCTCGGCATCTCGATGGTCGGCACGCAGACGCGCGCCAAGAACATCGCGGCCGTGCTCGTCACCGCCAACCTTCCGCCCTTCGCCAGCCCCGGCAGCCGCATCGACGTGACCGTCGGCTCGCTCGGCGATGCCACCTCGCTACGCGGCGGCACGCTGGTCATGACCTCGCTTTCCGGCGCGGACGGCCAGATCTACGCGGTCGCGCAGGGCTCGATCGTCGTCACCGGCATCAATGCCAGCGGCGATGCCGCGAGCGTCCAGCAGGGCGTGACGACCGCCGGCCGCGTGCCGAACGGCGCCATCATCGAGCGCGAGCTGCCCTCGCGCTTCAAGGATGCGTCCGACCTCGTCCTCCAGCTCCGCAATCCGGATTTCTCCACCGCCGTCGGCATGGCCGACGCGATCAACCGCTATGCGGCCGCGCAGTACGGCTCGCCGATCGCCGAATCGCGCGATTCCCAGTCCGTCTACGTCTCCAAGCCGAAGATGGCGGACCTCGCCCGCCTGATGGCCGACATCGAGAACCTCGTCATCGAGACGGATGCGCCGGCGCGCGTGGTGATCAACGAGCGGACGGGCACGATCGTCATCGGCCAGGACGTGCGCATCTCGCCCGTCGCCGTCAGCTACGGTTCGCTGACCGTGCAGGTCAACGAAATGCCGCAGGTGGTCCAGCCCGAGCCCTTCTCCAAGGGCGTGACGGCGGTGCAGCCGAGCACGGACATCCTCGTCCGGCAGGATGGCGGCAACGTCGCCATGCTCGACGGTTCCAGCCTGCGTTCGCTGGTCTCGGGTCTCAACAGCATCGGCGTGAAGCCGGATGGCATCATCTCCATCCTGCAGAGCATCAAGACGGCCGGTGCCCTCCAGGCGGAACTGGTGCTGCAATGAGAACAGGCATGACCCTTTCCACGATCGCCCGCAGGCTCGCGCTCCCCGTCGCCGGCTTCGTCATGATGGCCATTCCCGGCGCCTTCGCCGAGGACCGCCCCGTCATCACCACGACCAATGCGAGCGCCGACGAGATCCGCGAATTCTGCACCAATATCGCGGACGCGGCCCGCGACCAGCGCTATCTCCTCCAGAAGCAGGAACTGGAAAACCTGCAGAAGGATGTCGACGAGCGCATCAAGACGCTGGAAGCCCGCCGCGCCGAATACGAGGACTGGCTGAAGCGCCGCAACGATTTCCTCAAGACCGCCGAGGGCGGCCTCGTCGAGATCTACAAGAAGATGAAGCCGGACGCGGCGGCCGCCCAGCTCGCCGCGCTCGATCCGGAAATCGCCTCGGCCATCGTCATGAAGCTGGCGCCGCGCCAGTCGAGCACGATCCTCGGGGAAATGCCGGCCGACAAGGCCGCGGCGCTGACCCGCATCCTCACCGCGGCAAGCGACCCGAATACGTCAAAGGACCCGTCATGAAGAAGACCGCCTTCGCACTCTCCGTGGCGCTGGCCCTGTCGGGCTGCTCCAGCCAGGCGATCAACGAGATCGGCAAGGCTCCGGCGATGAGCCCCATCGGCAGCGGCCTCAACTACGCCGCAACGCCGCAGATGGCGGCCTATCCCAAGCAGCCGCGCAGCGCGGTGTCCGGCTATTCGATCTGGAGCGACCAGCAGTCGGCGCTCTTCAAGGATTCCCGCGCCTTCAAGGTCGGCGACATCCTGACGGTCAATATCCGCGTCAACGACAAGGCGAGCTTCGACAACAAGACCGACCGCTCGCGCACGAACAAGAGCGGCATCAATTTCGGCCTCAGCGGCTCCACGTCCAGCAGCAGCGTCGATGCCAAGGGCGACCTGACCTACGGTTCCTCGACCAGCACCAAGGGCGACGGCTCGACGGCGCGCTCGGAAAAGCTGAACCTGCTCGTCGCGGCGGTCGTCACCGGCGTCATCGAGAACGGCAACCTGCTCATCAGCGGCTCGCAGGAAGTGCGCGTCAACCATGAGCTGCGCATCCTCAACGTCGCCGGCATCGTGCGGCCGCAGGATGTCGATGCCAACAACATGATCGCCTACGAGCGCATCGCGGAAGCCCGCATCTCCTATGGCGGCCGCGGCCGCCTGACCGAAGTGCAGCAGCCGCCGTGGGGCCAGCAGGCGGTCGACCTGTTCTCGCCGATCTGACGATCTCGGCATCCTCGCAACACGGGAAGAAGACAATGGCGGACGAAGAAGAGGGCGGGAAGAAGAAGCCGTCGCTCGTCATCACCATCGCGGCCATCGCCGTCCTGACGCTGCTTGCCGCCGGCGGCGGCTGGTTCGTCGGCAACATGCTCGCCCCGCCGCCGGCAGAGAAGCCGGCCGAGGAGGCGAAAGCGGTGGCATCCGCCGGCGGCGAGCATGGCGGCGCGGGCGACAAGGGGCAGGAACTCGCCCATATCTCCACCGAGGCCAACGGCATCGTGCTGCTCGATCCGATCACCAGCAACCTTGCCTATCCCTCCGACAACCGCGTTCGTCTCGAGGTCGCGCTGATGTTCAAGGGCGCGCCGGACGTCAAGCTGGCCGAGGAAATCCACCAGGACATCATGGCCTATATGCGCACGGTCTCGCTCCAGCAGGTGCAGGGCCCGCGCGGCTTTCAATATCTCAGGGAAGACCTTGAGGAGCGGGTTGACCTCAGGTCGGAAGGGCGCGTAACCAACGTCATGTTCCGGACCTTTGTGATCGAATGATTCGAGCTCTTCTGACCTTCGTCGCCATGATGGCGATGACCGGTATGGCCTACGCCCAGCAGCAGTTGCAACTGCCGGGCGGTCTTCTCAACGCACCCGTCGATGGCTCGGTCGCCGGCTGGATCATCCGCACCTTCGGGCTGCTGACGGTCCTTTCCGTCGCGCCCGGCATTCTGATCATGGTGACGAGCTTTCCGCGCTTCGTCATCGCCTTTTCCATCCTTCGTTCCGGCATGGGGCTCTCCACCACGCCGTCGAACATGATCCTCGTGTCGCTCGCGCTCTTCATGACCTTCTACGTCATGGCGCCGACCTTCGACCGGGCCTGGCAGAACGGCGTCCAGCCGCTGATGGCCAACCAGATCGACGAGGCCGAGGCCACCAAGAGGATCGCGGAGCCCTTCCGTGATTTCATGGTCGCCAATACCCGCGACAAGGATATCGAGCTCTTCATCTCGCTCGCAGAGGAGCGGGGGCAGAAGGTCGTCGAGAACAATGTCGCGGACCTGCGCGTGGTGATCCCGGCCTTCATGATCTCGGAGATCCGCCGCGGCTTCGAGATCGGTTTCCTCGTTGTTCTGCCCTTCCTCGTCATCGACCTGATCGTCGCCACCATCACCATGGCCATGGGCATGATGATGCTGCCGCCCACCTCGATCTCGCTGCCCTTCAAGATACTGTTCTTCGTCCTCATCGACGGCTGGAACCTCCTCGTCGGCAGCCTCGTGCGATCGTTCCACTGAACACCGGCCGGGGAGACGCTCGCGCGTTTTTCCGGGAGCGGAGCACGCCGAATAACTCTTTAACCATAGCGTTTTACCCACCGTTCACCCTGTTTCCCGACCGGTCGGAAGCCACCTTCCGATTTAAGAAGTTGGCAAGGATTGGCTGCGAGTTTTGGCTCAACACGACGGGTTTGGTATCCCTTCACACGCTGAAGAAACCGAGTTGGCATGATGCCGAACCGCCGTAACCGGTAAGTATTCAGTCCGGTATGTCCCCACCAGTATTTCGTTCAAAGGGACAACTAGAATGTCGAGCATTCTCACCAACACCTCCGCAATGTCCGCCCTGCAGACCCTGCGCACCATCAACAACGACATGGAATCGACGCAGGAACGCATTTCCACGGGCATGCGCGTCGGCGCAGCCAAGGACAACGCTGCCTACTGGTCCATCGCCACCACCATGCGTTCGGACAACGCCGCCCTTTCCGCCGTTCAGGACGCGCTTGGCCTCGGCGCCGCCAAGGTCGACACGGCCTATGCCGGCGTGAGCGCCGCCATGGACGTCGTCAAGGAAATCAAGAGCAAGCTCGTCGCCGCAACTGAACAGGGCGTCGACAAGGGTAAGGTTCAGGAAGAAATCACCCAGCTTCAGGATCAGTTGAAGAGCATTGCCAATGGTGCTTCGTTCAACGGCGAAAACTGGCTGGTAGAAGGTAAGGACACATCGACGATCGTCACGGGCTTCGTGCGTGATAGCAACGGTGTCAAGGTTACGTCCGCGATCTATAAAGGAGCCGCAAACTCGCTGTTTGCGACTCGGGATGCCACCACCGGCGAAATTGATGCCTCCAGCGCTGGCGGCGGCATTCTGGCTTCCGATGCAACTGCTCTCAATGTGACGCCGAAGGGCAGCGGTCTGGGCAACGCCACGGTGACCGATATGGATATCACCGGCTTTGATGATGACGATATGGCGGATGCCCTGTCTCTCGTCGAAGCGGCCTACCAGCAGATGGCGACGGCCGGCTCGCAGCTCGGTTCGCTGTCCAAGCGCATCAGCCTTCAGGAAGACTTCGCTTCGAAGCTCTCCGATGCTCTCGACAAGGGCGTAGGCCGCCTCGTCGACGCCGACATGAACGAGGAATCGACCCGTCTGAAGGCGCTGCAGACCCAGCAGCAGCTCGCCATCCAGTCGCTGTCGATCGCGAATTCCAACTCGCAGAACATCCTCTCGCTGTTCCGTTAATCGACGGATGGAGGAGGGCGCGGAGGCTGACCCGCGCCTGCCTCGGCAAAGGCCGCTCCCGGCAACGGGGGCGGCTTTTTGCATTTTTATTTCCCGGGAAAGATTTCCTTAACTTTATTGCGGTTTTCTTAGGCCATCGAAACGGTGGGTTAACCAAGAAACTTAACCGGTTGGCAGGCATGATGCTGACCACCGTTGCCCGGCAAACCCGGAATGTCCCTTTCTCCGTCAGCCATTCAAGGGGCACCTATAACATGACGAGCATTCTGACCAACGTTGCGGCAATGTCCGCTCTCCAGACGCTGCGCACCATCGGCCACGACATGGAAACCACGCAGGCTCATGTCTCCTCCGGCATGCGCGTCGGCGAAGCCAAGGACAACGCCGCTTACTGGTCCATCGCCACCACCATGCGCTCGGACAACAAGGCCCTCTCGGCCGTTCAGGACGCACTCGGCCTCGGTGCCGCCAAGGTTGACACGGCCTATGCCGGCATGAACGCCGCCATCGACGTCGTGAAGGAAATCAAGGTGTTGATTTTCACTGAGAAGTGACCCGGTATTTCCACCGAGATTTGACCCGCCTTTTAGATATGTTTCGGGTCTTGTGATCTGGTCAAGTCGCTGTTTTTCTCCTTTGTATTTTTCGGTTCGT
>Ga0222427_100667_pt1 | contig 37419 bp, 32 predicted proteins | sample 2B20Ametagenome_FD_182890 | JGI IMG/M metagenome (GOLD analysis project Ga0222427, IMG submission 182890) | Enriched microbial communities from leaf-cutter ant dump, University of Wisconsin, Madison, United States - 2B20A (version 2) | ecosystem: Environmental > Terrestrial > Nest > Insects nest...
TCATGACCGCATCAAGCTCAAACTCAACGGACTGAGTCCCGTGCAATACAGGACTCAGGTCTTGGCCACATAACGGTCAAAACTGTCCAACTTTCTGGGGTCAGTTCACGCAGGTGCCAGACACCGAAGTGTGCAAGGGCTGTCGCAATAGCACGGTGTCAGTGTTTCACCGCGCACGGCGAGACCCGCCCGGGATGAAAGCGGGTGCAGCCCGATCGGGGACGCCGCGGATCCGGCTTTGCCGGTCCGCCAGCGTCGCCCCCTTGAGGGGGATGAGCCCGGACAGGGAACAGTCCTTGAGGACTGTTCCATGCCTGGCGAATCCGAGCGGCCTGCCAGCCGCGAGGTGGAAAGCGCGCAGCGCTTCGGGGATGGGACTTTCACTTCAGACACCGAGGTGAGCGGAGGCAGCTTGCCAAGTTTGAGTCCTGGATCATTTGAGTCCCGGATCAGGCGGCTAGTGCCTCGGGCCCGCGCCGCCGGCCTTCCAGGTGCGCGCCGAACCAGTGCAGTTCGCGCGCCAGCCCGGCCACTTCACCCACGATCAGCAGCGCCGGCGCGCGCACGCCATGGCTGCGTGCCACGGCTGCCAGGTCGGCCAGTTGCCCGCTGACCACCCGCTGTTCGGGCCGGCTGCCGTTCTCGACCAGAGCAAACGGCGTGGCGCCCGAGCGGCCGTGGCCGATCAGCCGGGCCGACAGGGTTTCGAGCTGGCCCACGCCCATGTAGAAGGCCAGCGTCTGGTGCTCACGGGCCAGGCCGGCCCAGTCCAGCGTGTCTTCGTCTTCGCGGCAGTGCGCGGTGACCAGGCGGACTGACTGCGCATGGTCGCGGTGCGTCAGCGGAATGCCGGCGTAGGCGGCGCAGGCCAGCGCCGCGGTGATGCCGGGCACGACTTCATAGCGCACCCGGTGGGCGCGCAGGTATTCCAGTTCTTCGCCGCCGCGCCCGAAAATGAAGGCGTCGCCGCCTTTCAGGCGCACCACGCGCCGGCCGGCGCGCGCATGTTCGACCAGCAGCGCATGAATGCGCGCCTGGGTGGCGTCGTGGTCTTCGCCCGGCAGCTTGCCCACGGCCACGCGGTCGGCATCGCGCCGCGCCAGCGCCAGCACCGCCGGGCTGACCAGCCGGTCGTACAGAATGACATCGGCTTCGTTCAGCGCGCGCAGCGCCTTCAGCGTCAGCAGGCCGGGATCGCCCAGCCCGGCGCCCACCAGCGCCACGCTGCCCTCGCCATCGTCCTGCGGCGCCTGTAGCGCCGCTTCCAGCATGCGTTCGGCTTCGTCCGGCTGCTGCTGGCGCAGCAGGGCGGCCACCGGGCCGTCGAGCAGCCAGTCGTAGAACTTGCGGCGCTGTTTCAGGTCGGGCCGGCGTTCGCGGATGCGCGGCCGGTGGCGCGCGGCCAGGGCGGCCAGCGCGCCCAGCGAATGGTCGAACAGCGATTCCACCCGTTCGCGCAGCCGGCGCGCCAGCACCGGCGCCACCCCCGAGGACGAGATGGCCACGACCAGCGGCGAGCGGTCGACGATGGACGGTACCTGGAACGACGACAGCTCGGCGTCGTCGACCACGTTACTGAAGATGTGGCGCGTCTGCGCGGCCTGCGAGACGGCTGCGTTGACCGCGCGGTCGTCGGTGGCGGCCACTACCAGCCAGGCGCCGTCGAGCCAGTCGGGGCGGAACTCGCCCGCCAGGGCGCGGATGCGCCCCTGTGCAGCCAGCCGCGCCAGTTCGGGCACCAGCGCGGGCGCGCCCACGTGCACGTCGGCCGAAGCCTCGAGCAGCAGCTGCACCTTGCGCGCGGCGATGTCGCCACCCCCCACGACCAGTACGCGGCGGCCCTGCAGATCGGCAAATAACGGGAAAAGCTTCATGAAAATCAGCCAGGCGGGTGGAACCCGCGGTAGTTCATCGATCATAGGGACACGATTTCATCCCTACAACTTTTGATTAATTGGATTGATATAGCGATAAGTGATTAGGGGCCTGTTCAAAACCACGGTGGCTCTTCGGGGTATGCAATATCCATGCCATCGGCCGGCCGCCCGCGCGGCGGCGGGGCGCTGCCCAGCGGCGGGGCGCACGGCACGCATGTGGTGCGCGCGCCGCATGCCGCGCACCAAATTGGACCGCGGCCGGGGCGCCGGCAGGGCGGGTGGCGATTGGCATGATGTTTGCTTAATGGAAACCGGCGGCCAACGGCGGCTGCCGGCCGCTCCGTCCGCCGCAGCCTGACGTGCGGGCGACACGCACGACGAGAGACATCATGGAAAAGAAATTGAAGCTGGTGATGGTGGGCAACGGCATGGCCGGCGTGCGCACGCTGGAAGAACTGCTGAAGCTGGCGCCCGGTCTGTACGACATCACCGTGTTCGGCTCGGAGCCCTATCCCAACTACAACCGCATCCTGCTGTCGCCGGTGCTGACCGGCGAGCAGACCCTGCAAGACATCGTGCTCAATGATGTGGACTGGTACCGCTCGAATGGCATCGACCTGCGCATGAATTGCAAGGTGGCGCGCATTAACCGCGCGCGCCGCGCCGTGGTCGGCGAAGACGGCAGCGAAGTGCCGTACGACCGACTGTTGCTGGCCACCGGATCGAACCCGTTCATCCTGCCCATCGCCGGCAAGGAGCTGGACGGCGTGGTGACGTTCCGCGACATCCGCGACGTGAATCTGATGATCGAGGCTGCCCGCACGCACAAGCGCGCGGTGGTGATCGGCGGCGGCCTGCTGGGACTGGAAGCCGCTAGCGGCCTGGCCGCGCGCGGCATGGACGTGTCGGTGGTGCACCTGGGCCCGGGCCTGCTCGACCGCCAGCTCGACCCGCAGGCCGCGCTGCTGCTGCAGCGCAGCCTAGAGGCGCGCGGCCTGAAATTCCTGATGCCGCGCCAGACCGAGGCGCTGCTGGGCAACGCGCAGGGCCGCGTGCGCGCGCTGCGCTTCGCCGGCGGCGAAGAGGTCGAGGCCGACCTGGTGGTGATGGCGGTGGGCATCCGGCCCAACACCGAGCTGGCCGAAAGCTGCGGCCTGTACGTCAACCGCGGCGTGGTGGTCAGCGACACGCTGCAGACCTACGACCCGCTGATCTACGCCGTGGGCGAATGCGTCAGCCATCGCGGCACGGCCTACGGACTGGTGGCGCCGCTGTTCGAGCAGGCCAAGGTGGCGGCCAATCACCTGGCCATGCACGGCATCGGCCGCTACGAGGGCAGCGTGACCTCGACCAAGCTGAAGGTGACCGGCATCGACGTGTTTTCGGCCGGCGAGTTTCTGGGCGGGCAGGGCACCGAAGAAATCACCCTGGCCGATCCGGTGGGCGGCGTCTACAAGAAGCTGGTGCTGAAAGACGACAAGCTGGTCGGCGCCTGCCTGTACGGCGACACGGCCGACGGCGCCTGGTATTTCCGGCTGATCCGCGAAGGCAAGCGCATTGACGAACTGCGCGATCAGCTGATGTTCGGCGAAAGCGCCATCGGCGGCGACACCGGCCATGCCGGCGAGAACCGCGCCATCGGCATGGCCGACAGCGCCGAAGTGTGCGGCTGCAATGGCGTGTGCAAGGGCGTCATCGTCAAGGCCATCCGCGACAAGGGCCTGTTCACCGTCGACGAAATCAAGAAGCACACCAAGGCCGCCAGTTCGTGCGGGTCGTGCGCGGGGCTGGTGGAGCAGATCCTGATCAACTGCGTGGGCGGCGCGGCCGACGTCAAGCCGAAATCCGAGAAAGCCCTTTGCGGCTGCACCGACCTGACGCATGGCGAAGTGCGCAAGGCCATCCGCCAGCACCGCCTGACCACCATCGCCGACGCTATGCATTTCATGGAATGGCGCACGCCCGATGGCTGCGCCACCTGCCGCCCGGCCCTGAACTACTACCTGCTGTCCACTTGGCCGGGCGAGGCGCGCGACGACGGCCAGTCGCGCCTGGCCAACGAGCGCATGCACGCCAACATCCAGAAAGACGGCACGTATTCGGTGGTGCCGCGCATGTGGGGCGGCGTGACCAACCCGTCGGAACTGCGCCGCATCGCCGACGTGGCCGACAAGTACGCCATTCCGCTGGTCAAGGTCACCGGCGGCCAGCGCATCGACTTGCTGGGCGTGAAGAAAGAAGACCTGCCCCGCGTGTGGGCCGACCTGGACATGCCGTCGGGCCACGCCTATGGCAAGAGCCTGCGCACGGTGAAGACCTGCGTGGGCAGCGAGTACTGCCGCTTCGGTACGCAGGATTCCACCGGCATGGGCATTGCCCTGGAAAAAGACCTGGTGGGCATGTGGAGCCCGCACAAGGTCAAGCTGGCGGTGTCGGGCTGCCCGCGCAACTGCGCCGAATCGGGCATCAAGGACGTCGGCATCATCTCCGTGGATTCGGGCTGGGAGCTGTACGTGGGCGGCAACGGCGGCATCAAGACCGAAGTGGCGCAGTTCTTCGCCAAGGTGAAAACCGCCGAAGAAGTGCTGGAGTACAGCGGCGCGTTCCTGCAGCTGTACCGCGAAGAAGCCTTCTACCTGGAGCGCACGGTGCACTACCTGGCGCGTGTCGGCCTGGAGCACGCCAAGGCACGCGTCGTCGAAGACGCCGCCAACCGCGCCGAGCTTTATGCGCGCCTGAAGTTCGCGCTGTCGTTCGAGGCCGACCCCTGGGAAGCGCGCCGCGAAGCCGCGCCCGCCGCCCGTGAATTCCAATCCCTGACTGTATGAGACCCCTTATGTCGCAAGCCGCTACCTGCCAATGGCGCAGCATCTGCCATATCGACGAGATTCCGCCGCTGGGTGCGCGCGTGGTGCAGCGCCCGGGCCAGGACAACGTGGCCGTCTTCCGCACCGGCGATGACCAGGTCTACGCCGTGGTCGACCGCTGTCCGCACAAGGGCGGCCCGCTGTCGGCCGGCCTGGTGCACGGCCGCTCGGTGGCCTGCCCGCTGCACGGCTGGGTGATGGACCTGGCCAGCGGCCAGGCCCAGGCGCCCGACGAAGGCTGTGTGCAGACTCTGCCGGTAAAGGTGGACGACGGCGCGGTGTATCTGGGCCTTGCAGAGTGAAGGCCCGCCCCCGAAGCGATGCGCGCGTTCCACCTCGCGGCTGGCAGGCCGCTCGGATTCGCCAGGCAGGGAACAGTCCTCAAGGACTGTTCCATGTCCGGGCTCATCCCCCTCAAGGGGCGGCGCTGGCGGACCGGCAGAGCCGGCTTGGCGGCGTCCCCGATCCGGACGCGCCCGTTTCATTTGCGGGTGTGGCTCAGGAACGCACAGTGGCGTCGGTGTGTTGCTATTGCGGCACGGGTTGCGGCGTGCGGGTGACGGTGCGCGAGGGCCGCGTGGTGGCGGTGGCGGGCGATCCCGCCCATCCGTCCAACCAGGGCAGGCTGTGCAGCAAGGGGCTGGCGCTGGCCGATACCGTGCGCCACGACACGGCGCGCGTGCTGCGGGCCGAATGGCGCCCCGAGCGCGGCCGCGAGCGCGCGCCGGTGGCGCTGGACGACGCCCTGGACCTGGCCGCCGGCCGGCTGGCCGCCACCATCGGCATGCATGGGCCGGACGCCGTGGGCTTTTATCTGTCGGGCCAGCTGCTGACCGAAGACTACGCCGTCTTCAACAAGCTGGCCCGCGCACTGGTGGGCACCAACAATATCGACACGAATTCGCGTCTGTGCATGTCCAGCGCGGTGTCGGGCTACAAGCTGACGCTGGGCGCCGACGCGCCGCCGGCCTGCTATGAAGACCTGGAACAGGCCGACACCGTGCTGATCGCCGGTTCCAACATGGCCTATGCGCATCCCGTGCTGTTCCGTCGGCTGGAAGCCGCCAGGGCGGCGCGGCCCGGCATGAAGATCGTGGTGGTGGACCCGCGCCGCACCGACACCGCCGCACTGGCCGACCTGCACCTGCCGATTGCGCCCGGCACCGACGTGGCGCTGTTCCATGCCATGCTGAACGTCATGGTGTGGGAAGACCTGGCCGACCCGGCCTATATCGCGGCCCACACTGCCGGCTTCGCCGCCCTGAAGGCGCGCGTGCACGAGTTCACGCCGCGCGCGGCGCAGGATGTCTGCGGCGTGCCGGCGGCCGACATCGTGCAGGCGGCGCGCTGGTTCGGCCAGGCGGGCGCCGCCCTGTCGCTGTACACCATGGGGCTGAACCAGTCCAGCAGCGGCACGGCCAAGAACGGCGCGCTGATCAACCTGCACCTGGCCACCGGCCAGATCGGCCGGCCCGGCGCCGGGCCGTTTTCGCTGACCGGCCAGCCCAACGCCATGGGCGGGCGCGAGGCCGGCGGCATGGCCACGCTGCTGCCCGGCCACCGCGACCCGGGCTCGCCGGCGCATCGCCAGGAAGTGGCCGCGCTATGGGGGGTGGACAGCCTGCCCGCCGCGCCCGGCAAGCCGGCGCTGGAAATGTTCGACGCGGTGCTGGAAGGCCGCATCAAGGTGCTGTGGATCGCCGCCACCAACCCGGCCCAGTCGCTGCCCGAGCAGGCGAAGGTGCGCGCCGCCCTGCAGAAAGCCGAATTCGTCATCGTGCAGGAAGCCTATGCCGGCACCGAGACGCTGGCCTATGCCGACCTGGTGCTGCCGGCGGCCACCTGGCCCGAGAAGTCGGGCACCGCCACCAATTCCGAACGCCGCATCAGCCGCGTGCGTGCGGCCATCGAGCCGCCCGGCGACGCCCGGCCCGACTGGCGGCTGGCCGCCGAAGTGGCGCGGCGCCTGGCCCGGCTGGTGGCGCCCGAAAAAGCAGCCTTGTTCGACTACCCCGACGAAAGCGCCGTGTTCGCCGAACACGCGCGCATGACCGCCGGGCGCGACCTGGATTACAGCGCCGTGGACTATGCCCTGCTCGAGCGCGCGGGGCCGGTGCAATGGCCGTACCGCGGCGGCGCGGCCGCGCCGCGCCTGTACGCCGACGGGCGCTTCGCCACCGCCGATGGCCGTGCGCGTTTTTACGATGTCGGCTACACGCCGGTGGCCGAACCGGTGTCGGCGCCGTATCCGCTGCGCCTGACCACCGGCCGGCTGCGCGATCACTGGCACACGCTGGCGCGCACCGGCCTGGCCCCGGCGCTGACCCGCCATGTGGAAGAACCCTGGCTGTCGCTGCACCCGCTCGACCTGGAACGCCTGAGGCTGGCGCCCGGCGCCCTGGCGCGGGTGCGTTCGCGGCGCGGCGCCATTGTGTTGCCGGCGCGGCCCGATGACACGCTCAAGCCCGGCCATGCTTTCCTGCCCATGCACTGGGGCAGCGCCTACATGGCCGGCCTGGGCGTGAACGCGCTGACCAATCCGTCGCGCGACCCGGTTTCGCGCCAGCCCGAGCTCAAGCACGCCGCCGTGGCCGTGGCGCCGGCGCGCCTGCCATGGCAGGCCATGGGCTGGCTGGCCGGCGATGCGGCCCTGCTGCGCCCGCGCCTGGCGCCGTGGCTGCGGCGCTTCGAGTACGCGGCGCTGCTGCCCTGCGCGGCGGGTCCGGGCGTGCGGCTGCGCGTGGCGGCCGATTCGGCGCCGCCGCCGCATGTGGTGGACGCGCTGGCGCAGGCGCTGGGGCTGGCACACCCGGACGCCGCGTTCGATGATGCCTCGCGCGGGGTGCTGCGGCGCCTGCGCCTGGCCGACGGCGAACCGGCCGCCTTCCTGCTGGCCGGCGACGTGCGCGCCCACGATGGCCTGCTGGCCTGGGTCGAGGGCGGGCAGGCGCCGCCCAGCCTGGCCATGCTGCTGATGGGGCGCACTCAGGCGCCGCCCCGGGCCCGCACCGTGTGCGCCTGCGCCGGAGTTACCGAGCAGGCCATCCGGGCCGGCGCCGAGGCCGGCCTGGATGCCGAAGGGCTGAAGGCGCGCCTGGGCTGCGGATCCGGCTGCGGTTCGTGCATGCCTGAAGTGCGCCGCCTGGCCGCGCTGCACGCTGTTTGAGGCAAGGGGCCGGCAAGCAAGGGCTGGCCGAGTAGGTGGGCTGAATTAATTAAAAATGAAACTAAGCATGCATTAATATTTCTTACCCTCGCATGCCATTTGCCAGGGCGCCCCGGGTGGAGGGGCGGTGTAGTATCGAATCGCCATGCGCCGTGCATGGCGATTTTCTACTGGAGTCCCCGGGTGGCGGCACGCTTCTTTTCTTGTTTATTCCTGGCGGGCGCGGCCGGCTGGTCGGCCCAGGCGCTGGCCGGCGTGTGCGACGCGCGCTTCATGCACAATGGCGGGGCGGTGCAACTGACCGGTTCGGGCAACCTGAGCTTGGGCGCCGACCTGAGCTTCGCCGAGGTGGCCAAGACCGATTCGGCCAACTGCCGGGCGCGCGTGCAGGGCACGGCCAGCTTCAGCTATGCCGGCCTGCCGGCCGGCAAATCGAAACTCGACTACTTGATGACCATCAAGAACGGCAAGGCCGAGTTCGTGCGTTATGCCAAGGCGGGTGAAAAACCCGAAAACCATGGGCAGTTCGACCTGCGCATGCTGGGGTTGTTTGCCTACGACGGCAAAATTGCGCAGGGCCAGCGCATGCCGGGCGCCGTCTACCGGCTGAACATCGGCAAAGACGCGCCGGTGGGCGGGCAGCCCACCACGGTGGTGCGCATCGGCGAAAAAACCGTGGGCGCGCAGCAATCCATGGACACGGCGCTGGGCCGCCAGGTGTGCTGGCCGATCCACTACACGCGCAATACCGACCCTACGCTGGCCACTTTCCAGGGTATTACGCTGCCCATCCCGGGCATGAACACTACCGTCACCGACTGGTACTGTCCGGCGGTGAATCTGGTGATGCGCCAGGACATCGACCAGGCCGGCGTGAAATCGGCGGTCGAGATTACCCAAATCAAGTAGCAGTCGGTAGCAGCAGCCCCGCGATTTTGCCCTGCGCCGCTGGTATGATGGATCTGTCACCGACACATCAACAGGAGCCCTCATGACCACTCGACGATCCGAGGAAGTCGCCAAAGAAAAACTCATCGACAGCGTCAAAAGCAGCCTGAACGATGCAGAAAACCTGTTGCGCGAAGCCGCCACCAGTTCCGGCGACAAGGCCACCGAACTGCGCGACCGCGCCATGGCCTCGCTCAAGCGCACCCGCGAAGCGCTGTACGACGCCCAGGATGCCGTGCTGGAACGCGGCCGCAAGGCGGCGCGCGCCACCGACGACTACGTGCACGACAATCCCTGGCAAGCCATCGGCATCGCGGGCGTGACCGGCCTGCTGCTGGGCCTGCTGATCTCCCGCCGCTAAGGGCGCGGGGCCGGTTGCCTGGCGGCCGGCCCGCTCTTGTACATGGGCCTGCGCAGATCCGTATTCGGCGTGGCGGGCAGCCTGGTCGGGCTGCTGCGTACCCGCCTGGAATTGTTCGCCTTGGAAGCCGCCGAAGAAAAGGCGCGGCTGATCAAGTTGCTGGGCATGGCGTTCGCCGCCTTGCTGTTCCTGACCCTGGCCGTGCTGGTGTTCAGCGTCACCATCGCAGTGGCGTTCTGGCCCACCGAAGACCGCTACCTGGCCCTGGGCCTGCTGGCTGCCCTGTATGCCGTGATCGGCGTGGTGCTGTTGTTGCTGGTGCGGCATGAACTGGTGTCCGGCCCCGCGCCGTTTTCGGCCACCTTCGAAGAGCTGGGCCGCGATGCCGATCTGCTCGACAGTGTGCACGCCGCCCGGGCCGAACAAGATGCCCTGGCCGAGCGCCAGCGCGACGAGAGCTGATCCATGGCCAACAAACCCTCACCGGCGGTCGACCGCGCAGTGCGCATCGAACTGCTGCGCGCCCGCGCGGCCATCGAGCGCGAGTCGCTGGCGCACGACATCGCCTCGGCCAGCCGCGCGCTCGAACCCCGCAACCTGCTCAAGCGCTGGCTGCCCGGGCTGGCGCGCGGCAATCTGTCCAGCCTGGTGTGGCAGGGCGTGTCGCTGGCGCGCCGCTATCCGTTCATCAGTTCCACCGTGTCGGCCCTGGTCATGGGGCGGCGCGGCAAGCGGTCGCGGCTGCTGCGGCTGGCCGGGGGCGCGCTGCTGGGCTGGCAGGTGTTCAAGGCCTGGCGCGATACGCGGGGCCCCGATACCGGCCCGCCGGCGCGCTGATCACAGTCCCAGCCCGTCCCATATTTCATCCACCCGCCGCTTGACGGTTTCGTCCATGGCGATGGGGCGGCCCCATTCGCGGTCGGTTTCGCCAGGCCACTTGTTGGTGGCGTCCAGGCCCATCTTGCCGCCCAGGCCCGACACGGGCGAGGCGAAATCCAGGTAGTCGATGGGCGTGCGTTCCACCAGCACTGTGTCGCGCACCGGGTCCATGCGCGTGGTAATGGCCCACACCACTTCGGGCCAGTTGCGCGGGTCGATGTCTTCATCCACCACCACGATGAACTTCGTGTACATGAACTGGCGCAGCACGCTCCACAGGCCGAACATCACGCGCTTGGCGTGGCCCGCGTATTGCTTGCGGATGGACACCACCGCCAGCCGGTAGCTGCAGCCTTCGGGCGGCAGGTAGAAATCGGCGATCTCGGGCAGTTGCCGGCGCAGCAGGGGCACGAACACTTCATTGAGCGCCACGCCTAGCACGGCGGGCTCGTCGGGCGGCTTGCCGGTATAGGTGGAGTGGTACACCGGGTCGCGCCGCATGGTGATGCGGTCTACCGTGAAAACTGGGAACCAGTCCTGTTCGTTGTAGTAGCCGGTGTGGTCGCCGTAGGGGCCTTCCAGCGCCATTTCATAACCGGTATCGGGCGGCGGCGGCGCGCCCTCGGGCACGGCCGGCGCCACGGCGCGCGGGTCGCCGGACGGCAGCAAGTGGCCTTCCAGCACGATCTCGGCCCAGGCCGGCACCGACAATTCGCTGCCCAGCGCCTGTCCGACTTCGGTGCGCGAGCCGCGCAGCAGGCCGGCGAACTGGTATTCGGACAGGCTGTCGGGCACCGGCGTGACGGCCCCCAGAATGGTGGCGGGGTCGGCGCCCAGCGCCACTGCCACCGGAAACGGCGTGCCCGGATGGGCGCGCGCGTGTTCGCGGAAGTCCAGTGCGCCGCCGCGGTGCGACAGCCAGCGCATGATCAGCTTGTTCGGCGCAATGGGCTGCTGGCGGTAGATGCCCAGGTTCTGCCGGCGTGCATTGGGGCCGCGCGTGACGACCAGGCCCCAGGTCAGCAGCGGCGCCACGTCGCCCGGCCAGCAGGTCTGGATGGGCAGGCGCGCCAGATCGACATCGTCGCCTTCCCAGACGATTTCCTGGCAGGCCGGGCTGCGCACCCGTTTCGGCGCCATGTCCCACAGCGCCGATTTCAGCATGGCCACTTTGCCCAGTGCATCGCGCAGCCCGCGCGGCGCTTCGGGCTCGCGCAGCGAGGCCAGCAGCTCGCCGGTGTCGCGCAGCGCGCTGACGTCGTCGGCTCCCATGCCCCAGGCCACGCGCTGCGGAGTGCCGAACAGATTGGTCAGCACCGGCATCGCCGCTCGCGCGCCGTTGTGCATGGCGTGCTCGAACAGCAGGGCGGGACCCTGGGCGCGCAGCACGCGGTCGGAAAGCTCGGTCATTTCCAGGTGCGTCGAGACAGGCGTGGTAATGCGCTTGAGCTGGCCGCGCAGTTCCAATTGCTGCAAGAAGTCTCTAAGGTCGCGGTATTTCACTACGGATCCCGGTCAATTCGTTACATTTTTGAGGTTGAACAGAGGTTAACATCCAGACCTTCTTTTCCACGCAGGAGGTTTCCATGCCCGATGCGTCAGTGGCAGGCCTGTTCCGCCAGACCGCCCAAGGAGTGCACCACCATCTTGCCGAATGGCTGCGCATTTGCTGTACCTACCTGGGTATCGCGGTGATCGTCACGGTAAGCATGGGCTTCGCCATGCCTGGTTTGCGCGACCAGGCCCTGCAGGTGCACAAAGCCTTGTTGACCGCCTTAGCGCCTACATCTGTGTCGTCCGGTCCGTTTGCCGACTCGGGATACGACCCCGCCTATGACACCCCTTCCGCGGTAGCCATGGCGATTCCGGCTGCGCCGTCCAGTAATGCCACCGGCTTCCTGGGCCCGCTGCGCAGCGACCTGCCGCCCGCCCCGCCCAAGAAAAAGGCGCGCAGCACCGTGTCCGGACCGCAGATCGAAGCGCTGCGCAACTATATCTCGCGCAAGTACCGCGTGGCTTATGACGCGACCTCTGTGCTCGTGAACACGGTGTACAAGGTCGCGCGCGAAAAAGAGCTGGATCCGCTGCTGCTGCTGGCGGTGATCGCCATTGAATCGCGCTACAACCCGTTCGCCGAAAGTTCGGTGGGCGCGCAGGGCCTGATGCAGGTCATGACGCGCGTGCACCAGGACAAGTTCGACAAGCTGGGCGACGGCATGAACAATCCGCTGGATCCGATCGCCAATATCCGCGTCGGCACCACTATCCTGCGCGACTGCATCGACCGCCGCGGCTCGATCGACGGCGGCCTGGCCTGCTACGTGGGCGCCACCGGCCCCAGCGACGGCGGGTACGGGGCGAAGGTGCAGGCCGAGAGGCGGCGGCTGGCGTTGGCTGCCGGGATCGCGTTGGCGCGCGAGTGATTTCTCGCGGGGTGTTTCAATCCATTCTTCTGGCGTCGGCGCGGTGCGCGGTGAATGCCTTGGCTTCACGGAGCCGTCCGGGCGCCCAGCGCGCCCGGGCCCGGCTCCGAGGCGCCGCGGCACTCACCGCGCACCACGCCGACTCGCGTTAAATCCGGCTTGCCGCGCCACGGGGACGAATCGGGTTCTTAAGTGCTTGGCCGCGATCTTTTGAAAAGAAAAAAATCGTACAGGGCCGGCCATCCGCGCCGCCCTGCGCGGCGCGGATAGCCATTCGGCCGGTGGCATGCGTATCGCCGGGTGTTCTAGTGTCTTGCATTGAGGTGTCTGGCTCCCGCAGGGTGCCAGACACCTGGATCGTGACCCACTGCCGCCGCGCGAATGGCTGTGCAAGCCGCGCAGGGCGGCTTGAACAGCCGGCCCCGCACGATTTTTTTCCTTTCCCAGAAGCGCGGCCAAGCATTTAAGAACTCAGCTGGTCCCGGCGATGCCGGATATTGCCTCCATCGCGAGTCGGCGTGGTGTGGCGTGAGTGCCGCGGCGCCTCGGAGCCGGGCCCGGGCGCGCTGGGCGCCCGGACGGCTCCGAGGCGCCGCGGCACTCACGCCACACCACGCCGACGCCAGAAGAACAAAGATCAGAGCAACACAAGCAACAAGATCACCACACCGCGCTACAACACCGCGCTACAACACCGTCCCCATTCTGCGCACCGCTTCTTCGAGCCGATCCAGCCCCGTCGCATACGACATCCGCAGTGTGTGGTGGCCGTGCGCGGGCCCGAAGTCCAGGCCGGGGACGGCGGCGACGCCGGCTTCGTGCAGCAGGCGGTGCGACAGCGTGGCGCTGTCCGTGCCCAGCGCGGCGATGTCGGTGTAGATATAGAACGCGCCGTCCGGCCTGACCGGCACGTGCAGGCCCAGGCGCTCGAACTCGGGCAGCAGGTAGTCGCGGCGCTGTTTGAAGGCGTCGCGGCGGTGTTTGTAGATTTTCAGTGTATCGGGCGCGAAGCAGGCCAGCGCGGCATGCTGCGCCAGGGTGGGGGCGCAGATGGCCAGGCTGGCCGCCATTTTCTCGATGGGGCCGGCCAGCCGCTGCGGCACGATCATCCAGCCCAGCCGCCAGCCGGTCATGTGGAAGTACTTGGAAAAACTGTTGATGACGATGATGTCGTCGTCCAGTGTCAGGGCCGAGCGCGGCTGGCCTTCGTAGCTGAGGCCCAGGTAGATTTCGTCGACGATGGCGAAGCCCTGGCGTTCGCGCACGGCATGCAGCAGCGCGGCCAGTTCGTCGCGCGCGATGGACGTGCCGGTGGGATTGCTGGGTGAAGCCACCAGCACGCCGCGCGTGGCGTCGGTCCAGTGGTCGCGCACGTCTTGCGCCGACAACTGGAAGCGCTGCTCGGCGCTGCTGGGAATCAGGCGCGGGCGGCCGCCGGCGGCCAAGATGAAATTGCTGTTGGCCGGATAGGATGGATCGGGCATCAGCACTTCGGCGCCGGGGTCGACCAGCGCCGCGCAGGCCAGCGACAGCGCGCCCGAGGCCCCGGCAGTAACGATGATGCGCGCCGGGTCGACGGCGGCGCCGAATTCGGTTGCGTAGAATCTGGCGATGGCTTCGCGCAGGCCGGCCAGGCCGGCCGGGGCGCTGTAGCCGCTGAGCCCGGCCTGTGCGGCGCGTTCCAGCGCTTCCACGACTTGCGGGGGCGCGGTAAAGTCCGGTTCGCCGATGCCCAGGCTGATGATGTCCCGCCCCGCCGCCTGCAGCGCCTGCGCTTCTTTGAAGAGTTCGACGACGTGGAAGGTCAGGAAGTCCTGGGCGCGTGAGGCAAGCCGCGGCATGATGGTTCTCGAAACGAAAAAGGAATTGTAGATGCAGCCATCACGGCGCGCATTTTTGTTCGGCCGGCGCCTGCCTCGCACGCCGTGGGACACTTTTCGGCAGCGCCTGGAGCGCGCGGCGCAGGGTCAGGTCCACCAGATCGAAGCTGGCCCGCCGGGCCGCGCCCGTCTGGCGCCGGCGCGCGCCGAAGACGTGCGGCATGCGCGCGCCCTGTGCGTGGAATACGGTGTGGCCCTGCTGCTCGACGGCATGGACCATGCCGCCGGCGATCTGGCCGGCCGGCCGGTGCTGCAGGTCGACTCGTCCGGCCTGGCGGGCCTGGAGCCCGGCCCCCAGCCGCGCCAGTGGCTGGCCGGGCCCGGTTGCCCGGTGGGGGCGCTGGCCGAGGTAGGGCTGGAACAATTCCGCGATGCGCCGCCCACGACCCCGCTGGCGGCCTGGCTGGCCGGCCCTCACGCCTGGGCGCCGGGCGCCACGGCTGCCAGCGGGGTGCTGGGAGCGGACGTGCTGTTGTGCGACGGTACGGCCGAGACCCTGGGGCCTTTCGGCCAGGACGACCTGCGCCCGCTGCGCTCGGCCACCGTGCAGCGGCTGGTGCCGGCGCTGTTCCAGGTGTCCGCCTCGGCCGACGCCGCCGCCTGCCGCGCGTATACAGACTGGCCGTGCCGATACCGGCTGGATGCCCTGCTGCCGGCCGCGCCGGCCGAAGTGAACTTGGCGCAATTGCTGCTGGGCCACGGCGGCGCCCTGGCATGGGTGGAACAGGTGCTGATCGGCCCCGGCGCGCCGGCGCCCGCCGCGCCCGCCGCGCCGCCGCCGGCCGAACTGTCCGGCCCGGCGCGCCGGCTGGAAGTGCGTGTGAAAGACGCCTTCGATCCGCTGGACCTGTACGCGCCCTGAGCCAGTCGCCCAGGTGTCAGGCTCCGCAAGGTGCCAGACACCGCCGTGCGGCACGGCTGTCTCAGCCGTACGGTGTCAGGCACCCTGCGGGAGCCTGACACCTGGAAGCTGCCCGGCACGCGGCAACACCTTGATCGCTCAATTGTTTTGTGCGCCCGCCGCGGGCCGACTGTAAGTAAGGCCGGAGTAAGATAGTCGCCTCGCTAAGCTAGAATCCGCACTTTCGTGTACCTACCCGAGTAGCCCAGCCCTTATGGATGCCAACCTTCGCAAAGCCGCGCTTGAATATCACGAGTCCGGCCGTCCCGGCAAAATCTCTGTCACGCCGACCAAGCAGCTGTCCAACCAGCGCGACCTGGCGCTGGCCTATTCGCCGGGCGTGGCCGCGGCGTGTGAAGAGATCGTCAACGATCCGGGCAATGCGGTGCGCTACACGGCGCGCGGCAACCTGGTGGGGGTGATTACCAACGGCACCGCCGTGCTGGGCCTGGGCAATATCGGCGCGCTGGCCTCCAAGCCGGTCATGGAAGGCAAGGCCGTGCTGTTCAAGAAGTTCGCCGGCCTGGACGTGTTCGACATCGAGATCAACGAAACCGATCCGGACAAGCTGGTCGAGATCATCGTCGGCCTGGAAGCCACCTTCGGCGGCATCAACCTCGAAGACATCAAGGCGCCCGAGTGCTTCATCGTCGAACGCAAGCTGCGCGAGCGCATGAAGATCCCGGTGTTCCACGACGACCAGCACGGCACCGCCATCTGTGTGTCGGCCGCCTTCATCAACGGCCTGAAAGTGGTGGGCAAGCCGCTCGACCAGGTCAAGGTGGTGACCTCGGGCGCGGGCGCCGCGGCGCTGGCCTGCCTGGACCTGATCGTCGACCTGGGCGTGCCGGTGGAAAACATCTGGGTTACCGACATCGAGGGCGTGGTGTACGAGGGCCGCACCGCGCTGATGGACCCCGACAAGGCGCGCTTCGCCCAGAAAACCGACAAGCGCACGCTGGCCCAGGTCATCGAAGGCGCCGACGTGTTCCTGGGGCTGTCGGCCGGCGGCGTGCTCAAGCCCGAAATGGTGGCGTCGATGGCGGCCCGTCCGGTCATCCTGGCGCTGGCCAACCCCAATCCCGAGATCCTGCCCGAAGACGCGCATGGCGTGCGCGACGATGTGGTCATGGCCACCGGCCGTTCCGATTACCCGAACCAGGTCAACAACGTCCTGTGCTTCCCGTACATTTTCCGCGGCGCGCTCGACGTGGGCGCCACTACCATTACCCGCGAAATGGAAATGGCGGCGGTCCATGCCATTGCCAAGCTGGCTCAGGAAGAGCAGAACGAAGTCGTGGCCGCGGCCTATGGCACCTATGACATCAGCTTCGGGCCCGAATACCTGATTCCCAAGCCGTTCGATCCGCGCCTGATCACCCGCATCGCGCCGGCGGTGGCCAAGGCCGCCATGGACGCCGGCGTGGCGACCCGGCCGCTGGCCGACCTGCAGGCCTATACCGAGCAGCTGCAACAGTTCGTGTACCACTCGGGCGCGTTCATGAAGCCGCTGTTCACTGCCGCCAAGACATTCGTGCGCGACGGCGGCAAGGCCCGCGTGGTGTTCACCGAAGGCGAAGACGAGCGCGTGCTGCGCGCGGTGCAGGTGGTGGTCGACGAAGGCCTGGCCAAGCCCATCCTGGTGGGCCGTCCGGCCGTGCTGGCGGCCCGCATCGAAAAATACGGCCTGCGCCTGCGCCTGGGCCAGGATGTCGAGGTCACCAACCCCGAATACGACGAGCGCTTCCACCGCTACTGGACCACGTACTGGGAAATGATGTGCCGGCGCGGCATCACCAAGGAAATGGCGCGCGTGGAAATGCGCCGCCGCCTGACCCTGATCGGCGCCATGATGGTGCATCTGGGCGACGCCGACGGCATGATCTGCGGCACGGTCAGTTCGTACGCCGAGCACCTGCGCTTTGTCGACCAGGTCATCGGCCGCCGGCCCGGCTCGAAGGTGTACGCCGCGATGAACGTGCTGCTGCTCGACGAGCGCATGGTGGCGCTGGTCGACACCCACGTCAATGACGACCCCACCGCCGAGCAGATCGCCGAATTCACCATCGCCGCCGCCGAAGAAATGACGCGCCTGAACCTGGTGCCCAAGGTGGCGCTGCTGTCGCGCTCGAATTTCGGCACCGGCAGCTCGTCGTCCGGCACCAAGATGCGCGAAGCGCTCGAGCTGGTGCGCGCCGCCGCGCCCCAGCTGGAAATCGACGGCGAAATGCACGGCGATTGCGCGCTCGATGAAGGCCTGCGCCTGCGCATCCTGCCGTCATCCACCCTGAAGGGCGAGGCCAACCTGCTGGTCTGCCCCAACGTGGACTCGGGCAACATCGCCTACAACTTGCTCAAGACCGCCGCCGGCGGCAATGTGGCGGTAGGCCCGTTCCTGCTGGGCGCCAATGCGCCGGTGCACATCCTGACGTCCAGCTCCACTGTCCGCCGCATCGTCAACATGACCGCCCTGGTCGTCGTCGATGCCAACGTCCCCCGGTAGCGCCCCGCCCGCCACGGGGCAGGATGGCCCGGTGACCGGGCTGGTCCTGACCGGCGGCGGCGCGCGCGCCGCCTACCAGGTGGGCGTGCTGAGCGCCATTTTCCAGATCCTGGACCCGGCCGAGCGGCCGGTATTCCGCAATCCTTTCCCCATCATCTGCGGCACCTCGGCCGGCGCCATCAACGCCGCGGCCCTGGCCTGCCGCGCCGACCGCCCGCACCTGGCCGCGCGGCGCATCCGCCGGCTGTGGGAATCGCTGGGCACCGATATGGTGTACCGGGCCGATGCGCCCGGGCTGATCAAGACCGGGGTGCGCTGGCTGGGCCTGCTGGCGCTGGGCTGGATGTTCTCTGGGCTGACCCGCAAGCGGCCTCACTCGCTGCTGGATAACCGCCCGCTGGCCGACCTGCTGACCCGCGTACTCGATTTCAAGCATCTGCAGGCCAACCTGCAGCGCGGCGATCTGTCGTCGCTGGCCATTACCGCCTCGGGCTTCACCAGCGGCGAGCACCTGACGTTCTACCAGTCCAACCACAGCATCGAGCCGTGGCGCCGCTCGCTGCGGCGCGCCGTGCCGGCCCGCATCGGCGTCGAGCACCTGATGGCGTCGTCGTCGATCCCGTTCGTGTTTCCCGCCCAGGCGGTGGATGTGCATGGCCAGACAGAGTGGTGCGGCGACGGCTCGATGCGTCAGCTGGCTCCCATCAGTCCGGCCATCCACCTGGGCGCCGACCGGGTGCTCATCATCGGCACCGGCTACCGCGACGATACCCACCCCGAAAAGCGCGAGCGGCGGCCGCCGTATCCCTCGCTGGCGCAGGTGGGCGGCCATGTGCTGTCCAGCATTTTCCTGGACGGCCTGTCGATGGACGTGGAGCGCCTGGAACGCATCAACGAACTGGTCAGCCATGCCGCCTACGACCCGGCCAACGGCACGGGTGTCCGGCGGGTGAACGTTCTGACCTTGACCCCCAGCCAGTCGCTGGATTTGCTGGCGCTCGACTATCTGCAAGAAATGCCCCTCGAGGCCCGTACCCTTTTTCGCGTACTCGGTGTATCGTCCGACCCAGACCGTTCGGGTGGCGGCGCGCTGATCTCATATCTGCTGTTCGAAAGCGCTTACACACGGCGATTGATCGAACTAGGTTATGCCGATACGATGCGGCGTATCGAAGAAGTGGTTGGCTTTTTCAAGGAGGGCCAGGCATGACGCGAAATGGCCAGTCTACGCTGCAGCGCCAGTTGAACCGGGGCGGCGCGATCGAACACGACGGCTTGCAGAAAGAAGCCGTAGTCGAGGCCGCGCACGAGCTCGGCCTGGCGTTGCTGGTGGCCGATTGCGACCGGGCGCGCAGCCGTTCGGCCGTGCTGCGCGCCATTGCCAAGGCAGTGGATTTTCCCGAATATTTCGGCGGCAATCTCGATGCCCTTTACGATTGCCTGTGCGACACCGTGCTCGACCAGAAAACCGGCGTGGTGCTGTGGCTGTACAAGCTGCATTCGGGCGACCCGGCCCTGGAAGAAGACGCCGCCCAGATCGAAACCGTGTGTGCCGACGCCGCCGAATTCGCGCGCGAAAACGGCCGCGTGTTTTCCTTCGTGATCGAGCACGCCGGCAAGCACCCCGACCCCGAACCCGGCGTCGCCGCCGCACCCTACGGCGAAGGCTAGAGTTTTACAGGTGTCCCGCCTATTTACCACCCCAGCAGCGCCGTGGCCGCCGCCATTAGCGCCAGTCCCGCGGTTTCGGTGCGCAGTACCCTTGGCCCGTAGCGCACCGCCTGCACGCCGTGCCGGGCGGCCAGGGCCAGTTCGGCGTCCGACCAGCCCCCTTCGGGGCCCACCAGCAGGCTGAGCTGCCGCAGGCCGGGCTGCGCCGCCGCCAGCGCTTCGACCAGGCTGGGGCCGGCTTCCGGGTGGCACAGCAGCCGCAGCCCGTCGGCCGGCTGCTCCAGCCAGGCGCCCAGGGTGGCCGGCGTGTCTACCGCCATCAGGCGGTTGCGGCCGCATTGTTCTGACGCGGCCTGCGCAATGCGCGACCAGTGCGCCACGCGTTTTTCCAGGCGCGCGCCGGCCAGCTGCAGCACGCTGCGCTGTGCCGCGATGGGGCTGACCCGGCTGGCGCCCAGTTCGACGGCTTTTTCCACTACCCAGTCCATCTTGTCGCCCGACGGCAGGCCTTGCGCCAAAATGATGCGTCCGGCCAGCTCGGCGTCGCGCGGGTCGAAGGCGCCCAATTGAGCCCAGGCTTCTTTGCCGTCGATCTCGAGCGTGGCCGGGTACTCGCCGCCGGCGCCGTTGAACAGCACGATGGCGGCGCCCGCGCGCAGGCGCAGCACGCGCACGGCGTGGTGCGCCAGGGCCGCGGGCAGGGGCAGGCGGGCGCCGGCAGACAGCGGCATGTCGCAGAAAAAGCGTGGCAGAGACATATCAGGCAGGCGGGGCGCGGCAAGGCGCCGGGAACCGGTCAAGCGCGTAGCCTACCATCCGGCCGGCTATCGCCAGGTGTCGGGCTCCCGAAGGGTGCCAGACACCGAGCTATTGAGACAAGCTGTGCCCACTTCGGTGTCTGACACCCGCGCAGCGGGAGTCAGACACCCAGATGCTAAAATCACGAGCTTCGCAACCCCTCTTAACTGGCCCCGTTTTTCGGGCCGCCAGCGCCTACGAGCCATTTCCGCATGAGCCAATCCACCGCCCAACTCCCAGCCCTGGCGGATGCCATCCGCGTCCTTGCAATGGACGCCGTCCAACAAGCCAATTCGGGACACCCCGGCGCGCCGATGGGCATGGCGGAAATCGCCCAGGCGCTGTGGCTGGGCCACCTGCGGCATAACCCGGCCGATCCGGCCTGGGCCAACCGCGACCGCTTCGTGCTGTCCAACGGGCATGGCTCGATGCTGATCTACGCGCTGCTGCACCTCAGCGGCTACGACCTGCCCATCGAAGAACTCAAGCAGTTCCGCCAGCTGCATTCGCGCACCCCCGGCCACCCCGAGGTCGGCATCACCCCGGGCGTCGAGACCACCACCGGCCCGCTGGGCCAGGGCCTGGCCAACGCAGTCGGCATGGCGCTGGCCGAAGCGCTGCTGGCGGCCGAGTTCAACAAGCCCGGCCTGCCCATCGTCGACCACTACACCTACGCCTTCACCGGCGACGGCTGCCTGATGGAAGGCATCTCGCACGAAGCCTGCTCGCTGGCCGGCACGCTCAAGCTGTCCAAGCTGGTGGTGCTGTACGACGACAACGGCATTTCCATCGACGGCCACGTCGAGCACTGGTTCGGCGAAGACACCGCTACCCGCTTCGAAGGCTACGGCTGGAATGTCATCCGCGGCGTCGACGGCCACGACGTGGCGGCGGTGGATGCCGCCATCGGCCAGGCGCGCGCGCAGTCCGAAAAGCCTACTCTCATCGTGTGCCGCACCATCATTGGCAAGGGCTCGCCCGCCATGGCCGGCACCCACAACGTGCACGGCGCCCCGCTGGGCGCCGAGGAAGTCGCCGCCACCCGCGCGGCGCTGGGCTGGACGGCCGCGCCGTTCGAAATTCCGCAGGCCGTGCGCGAAGGCTGGGATGCCCGCCAGGCGGGCGCCCAGGCCCAGGCGGCCTGGCAGTCCGGCTTTGAGGCCTATGCCGCCAAGTACCCGGCCGAGGCCGCCGAATTCACGCGCCGCATGAAGGGTGAACTGCCGGCCGATTTCGCCGGGCAACTGCAGGCCTTCATCCAGGCCACCGATCAAAAAGCCGAAACCGTGGCCACCCGCAAGGCCTCGCAGTTCGCCATCACGGCGCTGGCCGCGCTGCTGCCCGAAATGCTGGGCGGCTCGGCCGACCTTACCGGCTCGAACTACACCGACTGGAAGGGCGTGGCGCCGGTGCGCGCCGGCGAACAGGGTATCCAGTTCGGCCGCCACATCAACTACGGCGTGCGCGAATTCGGCATGGCCGCCATCATGAACGGCATCGCGCTGCACGGCGGCTACCTGCCGTTCGGCGGTACCTTCCTGACATTTTCCGACTACTCCCGCAACGCCATCCGCATGGCGGCGCTGATGAAACAGCGCGTGGTGCACGTGTTCACCCACGACTCCATCGGCCTGGGCGAAGACGGCCCCACCCACCAGTCCATCGAACACGCCGCCAGCCTGCGGCTGATCCCCAACCTGTCGGTCTGGCGTCCCTGCGACACGGCCGAAACCGCGGTAGCCTGGGGCGCGGCCGTGTCGCGCCCGGCCAGCATCGGCATGGACGTGCACGACGGCGGCCCCACCGCGCTGCTGCTGTCGCGCCAGAACCTGCCGTTCGTGCCGCGCGACGCCGATACGCTGAAAGCGATTGTCCGCGGTGGTTACGTTCTGCGAGACGCCGAAGGCGCGCGTGCCGTTATCATCGCCACGGGCTCCGAAGTCGCCATCGCGCTGGCCGCGCAAGAACAGCTGGCCGGGCAGGGCATCGCGGTGCGCGTGGTCTCCATGCCCAGCACCGACGTGTTCGACCGCCAGGACGCCGACTGGAAGCGCGCCGTGCTGCCGGCCGGCCTGCCGCGCGTGGCCGTCGAAGCGGGCACCACCGGGCTATGGCACAAGTACGTGGGCCTGGAAGGCGCCGTGGTCGGCATCGACCGCTACGGCGAATCCGCGCCCGCCGGGGCTTTGTTCAAGTTCTTCGGTCTGACCGCCGACAAGGTGGCCGAGGCCGTCAAGCAAGTTTTGTAAAAGGAGCTCTAGTCATGACTATTCGCGTCGCCATCAACGGGTACGGCCGCATCGGCCGCAACATCTTGCGCGCCCACTACGAGGCCGGCAAGAAGCACGATATCGAAATCGTGGCCATCAACGATCTGGGCGATCCCAAGACTAACGCGCACCTCACGCGCTACGACACCGCCCACGGCAAGTTCCCGGGCACGGTCGAAGTCGATGGCGACTACATGGTGGTCAATGGCGACAAAATCCGCGTGCTGGCCAACCGCAACCCGGCCGAGCTGCCCTGGGGCGACTTGAAAGTCGACGTGGTGCTCGAATGCACCGGCTTCTTCACCTCGAAAGAAAAGGCCGGCGCCCACCTGAAGGGCGGCGCCAAGAAGGTCATCATCTCGGCCCCCGGCGGCAAAGACGTCGACGCCACCATCGTGTACGGCGTCAACCACGGCGTGCTGAAGGCCTCGGATACGGTTATTTCCAACGCCTCGTGCACCACCAACTGCCTGGCCCCGCTGGTCAAGCCCCTGCACGACAAGCTGGGCCTGGAAAGCGGCCTGATGACCACCGTGCACGCCTACACCAACGACCAGGTCCTGACCGACGTCTACCACGAAGACCTGCGCCGCGCCCGTTCGGCCACCATGAGCATGATTCCCACCAAGACCGGCGCCGCCGCCGCGGTGGGCCTGGTGCTGCCCGAACTGAACGGCAAGCTAGACGGCTTCGCCATCCGCGTGCCCACCATCAACGTGTCCATCGTCGACCTGTCGTTCGTGGCCAAGCGCGAAACCTCGGTGGATGAAGTCAACAGCATCCTGAAGGCCGCTTCCGAAGGCGAGCTCAAGGGCATTCTCAACTACAACACCGAACCCCTGGTGTCGGTCGACTTCAACCACAACCCGGCTTCCAGCACCTACGATTCCACGCTGACCAAGGTGTCGGGCAAGCTGGTCAAGGTGTCGTCGTGGTACGACAACGAGTGGGGCTTCTCGAACCGCATGCTCGACACTACTGTCGCGCTGATGTCGGCCAAGTAAGCGGCATGGCCAAGGTCAATACCCTGTCCGCGCTGGCCAAGGCCGGCGCGCTGCACGGCAAGCGCGTCTTCATCCGCGCCGACCTGAACGTGCCGTTCGACGACGCCGGCCAGATCAGCGAAGACACGCGCATCCGCGCCTCGGTGCCGGGCATCCGCCTGGCGCTCGACGGCGGGGCAGCGGTCATGGTCACGTCGCACCTGGGCCGGCCCACCGAAGGCACGCTTACCGAAGCCGACTCGCTCGACCGCGTCGGCCAGCGCCTGTCGCAGCTGCTGGGCATGCCCGTGCAGCTGGTAAAAAACTGGGTCGACGGCGTCAACGTCGACCCGGGCCAGGTGGTGCTGCTGGAAAACTGCCGCGTCAATCCGGGTGAAAAGAAAAACGACGAAACGCTGTCGCGCAAGATGGCGGCGTTGTGCGACGTTTACGTCAACGACGCCTTTGGCACGGCGCACCGCGCCGAGGCCACCACGCACGGCATCGCGCGCTTCGCGCCCATTGCCTGCGCCGGCCCGCTGCTCGAGGCCGAACTGCAGGCCCTGGGCCGTGCACTGCACGATCCCAAGCGCCCGCTGGTGGCCATCGTGGGCGGCTCGAAAGTGTCGACCAAGCTGTCCATCCTGCAGTCGCTGGCCGACAAGGTCGACCAGTTGGTCGTAGGCGGCGGCATCGCCAACACCTTCATGCTGGCGGCCGGGCTGTCCATCGGCAAGTCGCTGGCCGAGCCCGACCAGGTCGAACAGGCCCGGGCCGTGATCGACATGATGAAGGCACGCGGCGCCGACGTGCCCATTCCCGCCGACGTGGTGTGCGCCAAGTCGTTCGCGGCCGACGCCCAGGCCACCGTCAAGGCGGCCGACGCGGTGGCCGACGACGACCTCATCCTCGACATCGGCCCGCAGACCGCGCAGCAGCTCGCCGGCATCCTGGGCAAGGCCGGCACCATCGTCTGGAACGGCCCGGTGGGCGTGTTCGAGTTCGAGGCGTTTTCGCACGGCACCGAAGTCCTGGCCAAGGCCATCGCCGAATCGCCCGCCTTTTCCATCGCGGGCGGCGGCGACACCCTGGCGGCCATTGCCAAATACGGCATCGCCGACAAGGTGGGCTACATCTCCACCGGCGGCGGGGCGTTCCTGGAATTCCTGGAAGGCAAGTCGCTGCCGGCCGTGGCCATCCTGGAAGAACGCGCCGGCTGAGTAGCCTGATATCCGAATAGGGTAATTCCGGATATCAGAAATACCGGCCCGTCGGTAGAGTGGATTCACGGCGATTTCCGATCGTCCCGGATTCACTCAAGACAACGCGACATCCGCTGCCAGAGCTGCCAGCGTCGATGTTGGGCAATAAAGCCCGGACAGGTTCCTGACCGAACCTGCCCGGGCTTTTTTTGTTGGCCGCACAACCGATTTCCTGCAGAACGGATCCCCGTATCTGTGGGCGGAGCTTTGCCTGAACGAGAGTGAATCCGCGATACGGACGCGAGTCGCCGCATCCCGCATAAACGCGTTTGCCAACTTCAGGAGCAGCGACATGAGACACGGAGACATTTCCAGCAGCAACGATTGCGTCGGCGTAGCGGTGGTCAACTACAAGATGCCGCGGCTGCATACCAAGGCCGAAGTGCTGGACAACGCCCGCCGCATCGGCGACATGCTAGTGGGCATGAAGCAGGGCCTGCCGGGCATGGACCTGGTGATCTTTCCCGAGTATTCCACCCATGGCATCATGTACGACGCCAAGGAAATGTACGACACTGCCTCGGCCATCCCCGGCGAGGAAACCGAGATCTTCTCGGCGGCCTGCCGCAAGGCCAATGTATGGGGCGTGTTCTCGCTGACCGGCGAGCGCCACGAAGAGCACCCCAACAAGGCGCCCTACAACACCCTGATCCTGATGAACAACCAGGGCGAGATCGTGCAGAAGTACCGCAAGATCATGCCCTGGGTGCCGATCGAGGGCTGGTACCCCGGCGACTGCACCTACGTCAGCGAAGGCCCCAAGGGCATGAAGATCAGCCTGATCATCTGCGACGACGGCAACTACCCCGAGATCTGGCGCGACTGCGCCATGCGCGGCGCGGAGCTGATCATCCGCTGCCAGGGCTACATGTACCCGTCCAAGGAGCAGCAGATCCTGGTGTCCAAGGCCATGGCCTTCATGAACAACACCTATGTGGCGGTGGCCAATGCCGCGGGCTTCGACGGCGTCTATTCCTACTTCGGGCATTCGGCCGTCATCGGCTTCGACGGCCGCACCCTGGGCGAGACGGGCGAAGAAGAGATGGGCATCCAGTATGCCGAGCTGTCCAAGAGCCTGATCCGCGACGCGCGCAAGAACGGCCAGTCGCAGAACCACCTCTTCAAGCTGGTGCATCGCGGCTATACCGGCCTGATCAACTCCGGCGACGGCGACCGCGGCGTGGCGGCCTGCCCGTACAGCTTTTACAGCCAGTGGGTCAACGACCCGGAAGGCACACGCGAGCAGGTCGAGGCTTTCACCCGCAGCACGGTCGGCACGCCCGAATGCCCGATGGAAGGCATCCCCAACGAGCCGCCCAAGCATCGCTGAGCATCGTGGCCCCGGGCCCACCGCCGGGCTCGGGATCCGTCTTCCTTCATCGGGGCATACGATCATGCTAGGTGTCGCACTTTTTTTCATCGGCGCGGTGCTCGTCGTCAACGGCGTGGGCCTGACCGGACGCATCGAGGGGCGCGACGCCGCGCCCTTCAACCTGCTGGTGGGGCTGCTGGCCCTGGCCATCAACCTGGTGGGGCTGCAGCGGGCCGTCGAGGCGCCTGATTACTTCGCGGTGGGCGGCGGGCTGCTGTTCGCCTTCACGTACCTGTACCTGTCGGTCGTGCAGTGGCACGGCCTGAAGGGCACGGGCCTGGGCTGGTACTGCCTGTTCGTCGCCATCAGCGCGCTGGCTTTCGCCGCCACGGCTGGCGACGTGCGGGTGATCGCGATGTGGCTGCTGTGGGCCAGCCTGTGGTTTCTGTTCTACCTGGCGCTGGGGCTGGGCAAGTCGCTGCGCTTCCTAGGCGGCTACACGGTGCTGGTCGGCATCGTGACCTGCTGGGTGCCGGGCCTGCTGATGATGATGGGGAGGTGGTGATGAACGCCAAGATCGAGCTGCGCGCGCCGGGCCCGGGGCGGGGCCTGCCGGAAGGCGATCCGCTGGCCAGCTACCGCATCCACGAAGCGCCTTTCTACCGGCCTGGCGGCAACGAGGTCGAGCTGTACCGGCAGGCCTACCGGCACCGCATGCCGTTGATCCTCAAGGGGCCCACCGGTTGCGGCAAGACCCGCTTCGTCGAATACATGGCCTGGGCGCTGGACCGCCCGCTGATCACCCTGGCCTGCAACGAGGACATGACGGCGTCCGACCTGGTCGGGCGCTATCTGCTCGACGCCAGCGGCACCGCCTGGCACGACGGCCCGCTGACCATGGCGGTGCGCCATGGCGGCATCTGCTACCTGGACGAGGTGGTGGAGGCTCGCCAGGACACCACCGTGGTGATCCATCCGCTGACCGATGCGCGCCGCACGCTGCCGCTGGACAAGAAGGGCGAGGTGGTGCACGCGCACCCGGACTTCCAGCTGGTGGTGTCCTACAACCCGGGCTACCAGAGCAGCGCCAAGGATATGAAACCGTCCACGCGCCAGCGCTTCGGCGCGCTGGACTTCGATTATCCCGCGCCGGACATCGAGGCCGACATCGTGGCCCACGAGTCCGGCGTCGGCCTGGAGACGGCGCGCCGCCTGGTGAGTCTGGCGCAGAGCACGCGCGAGCTGAAGAACCGCGGGCTGGAGGAGGGCGCCTCCAGCCGCATGCTGATCTATGCGGGCTTGTTGATAAGCGACGGCGTCTCGCCGCAGGACAGTTGCGACATGACCATCACCCGGGCGCTGACCGACGACCCCGATACGGCCGCGGTGCTGCGCCAGCTGGTGCAGGCGCAATTCGGCGCGTAGGCGGGGGAGGAGCGCCATGGTTACGCTCGGCCCGCCTCGCGCGGCAATGCTTTCCGCCCACCACCGGCCGCTGGCGCGCCGCGACGCCGCGCGGCACCCGCCCGCCCAGGTACTGGACGAGGACGGCCGGCGCTATCACGGCCTGGCCCTGCTGGCCTGCGGCCTGGCGCGGCGCGCGTTGCAGGTGCAGCCGCTGTTGCGCCCGCCCGCCGCTGCGGCGCCGTTGGCGCTGGCGGCGCCTCCCTTGCCGCCACGCGCGGTGCTGGTGACGGCGCCGCCCGGCCAGCCCGGCACCGCCGAGACGGCCATGGCGCGCCTGCTGCTGCCTGCGCTGGACGACCAGGCGCCACTGCCGCGCGGCCGCCTGCATGCGGCCATGGTGGCTCACGCGGTGGCCCACCTGCGCTATTCGCCCGCGGGGCAGAGCAGCGCGGCGCTCAAGCCGCTGGGCGTGACGGTGGTGTCGGCCCTGGAGGACGCCCGCGTGGAGCGCCTGCTGTGCCGCGACTATCCCGGCGTGCGCCGCTGGTTCGAGGCGGCCGTGGCTGCCGCCCCGCATGCCTCGGACCTCGGCTTCCGCGCTTTTATGGCCCGGCTCGACCGGGTGCTGCTGCTGCCCGGCTGCGAGGACGGCAACCATTGGGTCGGCAAGGCGCGCGATTTGTTCGAGCAGGCCGTGGTCCGCCACGGCCTGGAAGACTACGCCGCCTTCCGCGCCGTGGCGTCCGTGCTGGCCAACGACCTGGGCCAGATGCGCGTGCGCATGGACCCGCAGCACTACGCCGTGCCCAGCCCCTACCGGGACGACAACAGCTATCTGTGGCGGCATCCGGAATCCGACCCGGCGGCCGACGAGCCGCTGACCCTGCAGCAAGCCAGCCCGCCGCCGCCCGCCGGGCAGCCGCCGCCGGGCGAGCCGCCACCCGTCGAGGCGGCGCCGGACGCGGTGCTGGCGCGCTACAGCTACCCCGAGTGGGACCGGCGCCTGGAGCGCATGAAGCCCGACTGGTGCACCGTGGTCGAGCGCGCGCCCGTCTGGCAGGGCCTGGACGCCTTACCCGCCGTGCGGCCGCCCGCCGTGCCGAAGCTGGCGGCCATGCTGCTGCCGTGCGCCCGCCAGCTGGACCGGCGCCACCGCCTGCGCCGCCAGTGGGAAGGCGACGACGTCGACCTAAACGCCGCCATCGAGGTGCTGATCGACCGGCGCCTCGGGCTGCGGCCGGACCCGCGCCTGTTCATGCGCGCCGGCAAGGGGCCGCGCCCCACCAGCCTGCTGGTGCTGCTGGATGTCTCCGAATCGGTCAACGATCCCGGCGCCGGCGGCGTCGCCCTGCTGGACATCGAGAAGCAGGCGGCCCTGATGCTGGCCCGCTCGCAGGTCAGGGGCGTGGACCGGCTGGCCGTCCACGCGTTTTCCTCCAATACCCGCGCCGAGGTGAACTACTACCGGCTGCTGGATTTCGGCCAACCGTGCTCGCCCGCAGCGGTGGCCATGGTGCAGGCGATGCGGGGGCGTTATTCGACCCGCCTGGGCGCCGCCCTGCGGCATGCCGCCAGCCTGCTCGGGGCCGAGCCGGCCGGCCAGCGCGCCATGCTGGTGATCAGCGACGGCGCGCCGTCCGATATCGACGTGCACGATGGCCGCTACCTGATCGAAGACGCCCGGCGCGCGGTGCAGGAGGCCGCGCGGGCGGGCATCCGCATCAGCTGCCTGGCCGTGGACGGCCAGGCCGACGCCTACGTGCGCCACATCTTCGGCTGGCGCAACCACGCCATCGCCGACGACGCCCGGCACCTGCCCCAGCGCCTGGCGCAGATGAGCGCCAGGCTGGCGGCCGGGCGCTGACACTGGAGTAACCTGAACATGCACGCTGCCTCCGCACGCGGACCGACCGGGCCGCGCCGCAGTACTGCAAGGACAGGAGAGAACCTTGGCTCAGAATGACCCCGTACGCATCGGCATCCTCTACTCGGAGACTGGCGTCACGTCCACCATCGGCCAGTCCCAGCTGCAGGGCGCGCTGCTGGCGATCGACGAGATCAATGCCGACGGCGGGCTGGACGGCCGCGAACTGGTGGCGGTGCGCTACGACCCGGCTTCCGCCCCGGCGCGCTACGCCGAGCTGGCCGAGCGGCTGATCGTGCGCGACCGCATCAACGTGATTTTCGGTTGCTACATGTCCAGCAGCCGCAAGGCGGTGATCCCGGTCGTCGAGAAGTGGAACAGGCTGCTGTTCTACCCCACCCTGTACGAGGGTTTCGAGTTCTCGGGCAACGTCATCTACACCGGCGCCGCGCCCAACCAGAACAGCGTGCAGCTGGCCGACTTCATGACCAGCAATTTCGGCGCACGCGTCTACCTGATCGGTTCGGACTACATCTATCCGTACGAGTCCAACCGCATCATGGGCGAGCTGGTCATGCAGCAGCCGGGCAGCGAAATGCTGGGCGAGCACTACCTGCCGCTGGACGCCACCGAAAGCCACTACCGCGCCATCATGGCCGACATCCGCAGCAAGCAGCCCGATTTCATCTTCTCGACGGTGGTGGGCGATTCCACCGCCAGCCTGTACCGCGCCTATGCCGACGCGGGGTTCAACCCCAAGGCCATGCCCATCGCCAGCCTCACCACCTCCGAGGCGGAGATCGCGCAGATGGGCCACGACGTGGCTAAGGGCCATTTCACGGCGGCGCCTTATTTCCAGTCGATCGAGTCGCCGCTCAACGCGCGCTGCCTGGCGCGCCTGCGCCAGCGGTTCGGCGACGACTGCCATCCCAACCTGTGCTGGGAGGCCGCCTATTTCCAGGTGCACCTGTTCGCCAACGCCTTCCGGCAGGCCGGCAGCGACAGCATCAGCGAACTGCTGCCGCGCCTGCTGGGCAGCGAGTTCGACGCGCCGCAGGGCCGCGTGCGGCTGGACCCCGGCAACCACCATACCTGGCTGTACCCCCGCGTCGGCCGCGTCAATGCGCAGGGCGGCTTCACCATCGTCAGGCAGGCCACGCGGGCCGTTTCCCCCGATCCCTACCTCGTCACGCATTCCCTCGGCGATTGGACTGCCAAGCTCGACACCCTGGAGACCTGAGCGTGGATGAAACCCAGCCCCAGCGCGCCGCCCCGCCAGCGGCAGGCCAATCATCCGGCGAGCGGCACCCGCTGCTGCGGGCCACCTCGCCACAACTCAAGGACCTGCGCCAGCTCAAGATCGCCGTCATCCACCCGGACGACGCCGACGGGCGCCTGCTGACCCAGCAGTTGCAGCGCATCGGCTGCCAGGTGCGGACCATCTGGCCGCCCATGCAGCAATTGCCCGAGGGCATCGACGTGGTGTTCCTGGCGGTGCAGCCCGACTACCTGCACCTGCGCCTGCCCTGGGCGCACGGCGACGACGCGCCCGCCATTGTCGCCGTGGTCACGTACGAAAACCCGACCATGGTGTCGGCCGTGCTGGACTTGAAAGTGCAGGCGGTGCTGTCGTCGCCGATGCGCTCGTTCGGGTTGCTGTCCACCCTGGTGGTGGCGCGCAAACTGCACAAGGAAGGCCGGCAGCAGCAGCAGCGCATCGCCAAGCTGCAGTCCAAGCTGCTGGGCCAGCGGCGTGTGGCCGACGCCAAGGCCATCCTGGTGCGCACGCACCAGGTGAGCGAGGACCAGGCCTACGACCTGATCCGCGAGCAGGCCATGCGCAAGCGCAGCACCATCGAGGATATCGCCGACGCCATCATCAACGCCGACGAAATCCTGTCGCAGGGGCGCGAGGGCAAGGCGCCGTCCAGGTAGCCCGGCAGGGCGGCGGCTAGCGCCTGGTGGACTTGCGGGCCGGGGCGGCCGGTTTGGCCGCGGGCCTGGCGGCCGCCGCTTCGCGCTTGAGCGCGCGCTGCGCCGCGCCGCGGAAGATCTGCTCCATTTCTTCCAGGCAGGCGCGCGCCCGCTCGCTCAGCGGTCCGGTGGCTTCGAGAACATGGCGCATGGTGCCGAACGCGTCGCGGATGTCGGCGGCCGAGGCGTGGTCCAGCAGCTTCGGCATGGCCTGCCGCGCGGCCTGGCCGTCGAGCCGCATCATCAGCGCCTGGTCGCGCGCCACGTTCTTGAATTCCTGCAGGGCCAGGCCGGAATCGGCATCGGCGCGCATCTTGCGCAGCATGGCGAAGCTGCGTTCGTCGATGCTGCCCTCGGCGCTGGCCACGTACAGCAGCATGCGCATGGCGGCTTCGCGCACGCCGCCCTGGTCCATCAGGGCGCGCAGCTCGTCGGCGCGGCTGGCCATGAAATGGCGGTGCTCGGGCGACACGCCCGGGTGCTTGCGCGGCGCTTCGGCCCTGGCGCTCAGGCCGGCCCAGTCCTGCACCAGGGGCGAACCGTAGATGTTCATGAACAACTGCTCGCCGGCCGCGTCGCGCAGTTCCTGCCATATGTTCAGGCCGGCTTCGATGGTGTCTGAGGCCATGCGTTCCAGCACGGCATAGGGATTGTCCGGCGCGACCGGCTGGCGGTGCCGGCGGGCCTGGTCGGCCACTTGCGCCACCGGCGCCACCCACGGGTTGCGGTCGGAAATCAATTCGTAAGGCAGGCGCAGCGGGTGCATGCGCTGCATCCATTCGGCCGACTGCGGCGTGACGGCCGCGCGTACCCAGGGCTGCACGAAGCTGCGGTACAGGCCCAGGTTGATGTCGGAAATGCGCGCCACGGCGGCAAAGCGGCGGTCGTCGTCTTCGCGGCGCGCCACGATGGCGCGCACGTCGTCGACCTTGCGCCGCGCGAACGACAGCACGTAGTCGCCCTGCGCCAGGTCGGCATTGGGCGTGTCGGGCGTCTTGTCGGCGATCTCGGCCTGGTAGATGCCGGCGGGCAGCACGTCGATCAGGTCGATGTTGGCAGTGAATTCCCGGTGTTCTTTGCGGGCCACGCTGCCCGACACGAAAATGCCCAGGTGGCCGATGCTTTCATGCACGGCATAGACGATGGTCTGGCCGTGTGCCACCACTTCGGCGTCGTCCTGGTACAGGTCGGGAATCCAGCCCAGCGCCTGTGGCGGCGGGGTGATGTTGTCGCCCTTGGAACAGAACACGATGATGGGCGAGCGGATATTGCGCAGGTCGATGCGGATACCGTCCGAGGTTACCAGCCCGGCCGTGGCCAGCCGGTTGCCGATGAACAGGTTGTCGACGATGTACTGGATTTCCGGCGCATTCAGGAAAACGTGCCCGCCCCACCATTTCTCGAAGCTCAGGTAGCGCGACGCTTCGGTGTCCACGTTGGAGTACAGCTTGTACTGTTTGGCCCAGAGCGTGTTGGCGGGATTCAGGTTCTCGAAGTTCTGCACCAGCCAGGCACCGTCGAAACGGCCGTTGCCCAGGTCGCTGGCCAGCTCGGTCAGCCAGCTGCCCCCGGTAAGCCCGCCGCTGTAGCGCATGGGGTTCATGCCGCGCCAGCCGGCCCAGTACGACAGCGGAGCGCCCGCCACCACGATGGGGCCGAACAGCTCGGGCCGCATGGCGGCCGTCATCATGATCTGCCAGCCGGCCTGGCAATTGCCCACCACCACCGGCTTGCCTTCGGATTCGGGATGGCGGGCGATGATCTCTTCCAGGAAGCGCGCCTCGGCGCGCATCACGTCTTCGACCGTTTGCGTGACAGTGGGCTGCGGCAGGAATGACGCGAAATAGCACGGATGGCCGGCCCGCACCGCCACGCCGATTTCGCTTTCGGGCTTGAAGCCGCCGATGCCCGGGCCGTGCCCGGCGCGCGGGTCCACCACCAGGAACGGGCGCTTTTGCGGATCCACCTCGACGTCCGGCGGCGGCACGATGCGCAGCAGGCCGTAATTGACGGGGCGGGCAAATTCGCGGCCGTCCAGCACCAGCTCGGACTTCATGCTGAGCACGTTGGGCGCGCGCTTGGCCATGTGGCTGTGGTATTGGTTGCCGCGCTGGCGCATGACGTCGGCATACAGCACGCTGCGCTGCAGTGCGTCGACGGCGTATTCGTAGGCAGCGGTCCAGGGGTTGGCGGGCTGGGCAGGCTGGGCGCTGCGGGCAGGAGCAGGTGCGGCCACGGCGGGACTCCGGTAGGCGATGCCCGCCGCGCGAGGGCGGGCATGGGGGAAGCGGGATGATTGATATCAACCACAGTGATGCTACCCATTACAGCGCAATAAATGTTGCAATGCAACATTCATGTGCACCCGCTTTTCGGGCCATGGCCGGCCCGGCGGCGCCGTGGTGATCGAGCTTCAGGCGCGTGCGTCGTGGTTGAACTGCAGCCAGGTCTGCACGGTGGGGCGCTGCCATTGCGCGTCGGCATAGGCGCGCAGCCCGTCGGGCAGGTCGTCGGCGGGCCCCGCCAGCCGGTGCAGCATCAGGGCCAGTTCGGTGTCGGCAATGCACCAGGCCTCGAACAGCTGCGGCCGGCCCTCGGGCAGCAGGGCCTGCGCCACGCGCACCAGCTTGGCGGCCGCCGCCTGGGCCGCATCGCCCAGCGGGGCGCCCGCCGCGCCATGGAACACTACTTCGGTGGGGCGTTCCGCGCGCAGCGCGGCCAGGTCGCTGCGCAGCCAGGCCTGGATCTGGCGGGTGCGGGCCCGCTGCTGGGGCGCCGAGGGATACAGGGCGGGGTAGTCGGGCGCCGGAAAGACGTCTTCCAGGTATTCGATGATGGCGCTGGATTCGGTCAGGTGGAAGGCGTCGTGGGCCAGGGCCGGCACGCGGCAGGTGGGGGCACGGCTGGTATAGGGCTGCATGCGCTGCTCGCCGGCCTGCAGGTCGACCAGCCGCAGTTCCACAGGCAGGCCTTTCTCGGCCAGGGCGATGTAGGCCGCCATGGCATAGGGGCTGAGCAGCAGCGCATCGACATAAAGGGTCAGCGGCGAGGCAAGCGGCGCGGGCAAGGGATGGCTCCGTGTGGCGGTTGAATGCCGGCGGCCGGGCCACGCCGGCCGCCGCGCGCATGCCACAGCGTACCGCAATCGCGTCGCGGCGGCACGGTCAGTCGACGATGAACAGGCGCGCGCCCGCGGACGTGGACGAGCGGTGCGCCTCGGCCTGGTCAGCCACCTGGTAGCTCATGCCTGGCGTCAGCACGAAGCGGCGGCCGTCTTCCAGTTCGGTATGCAGCTCGCCTTCCAGGCACAGCAGGATGTGGCCCTTGCTGCACCAGTGGTCGGCCAGGTAGCCGGGCGAATATTCGACCATGCGCACGCGGATGTCGCCGAACTGGCGCGTGCGCCAGTACGCTGTGCCGGTGTCGCCCGGGTGTTCGGTGGGTTCGATGGTCTGCCAGTCGGTGGTGCCGAAGGGGATGTCGCGCATGTTCATGCAGGGGGCTCGCTGGTGGGGGGCGCGGCCGGCAGGTCGGGTACGTGCAGCAGCAAGTCGGTGGCGCCGATGTCGATGCCGGCCTGGCTGAGCAGGGTGGTGGCCTGCCCGCGGTGATGGGTTTGATGGTTGAAGAAATGCAGGATCATGCCGCCGAATTCGCGGCGCGCCGCGACCCCGCGCGAACTGGTGTAGGCCAGCACATGCGCCAGGTCGGGGTCGGCCACCTGGCCGGCCCAGGCGACCATGGCCTGGTCGAGCTCGCGGCGCAGCGCGCCCAGGCCGGCCAGGTCGGGACACAGCAGGCGGTCCAGCCCGGCGGGCATGGGCAGTGCGGTGATGGGGGCCAGCGCCGTGTAGCCGGCCGGATGCGTGGCAAAGCGCTTGAGCCACAGGATATCGCCCACAGCGATGTGGTTCAGCGTGCCGAACAGCGAGCCGAAAAACGCGCCGCGTGGTTCGGTGGCGCAGGCGGCGGGCAGGGCGGCGGCCTGGTACACGCGCTGGTTCATCCAGGCGTTGTATCCGGCCAGCAGGCGTATGTCGGCGGCGGTGGGCATGGCGAGCCGGGCGGCGTATAAATGGCGCGCCGGCTAGGCGGCCAGCTTCTTTTGCCAGAACATGGCCTGGCCGGTGTCGCCCGCCAGCTCGTAGCCCTGGTAGCCGATCTTGCGGTACAGCGCCTTGGCCGGCTCGTTGCCCTGCAGCACTTCGAGCGTGATCTTGCAGCAGCCCCGGCGCGCGGCCGCGTCTTCCAGCGCCTGCAGCAGGCGCTGGGCGATGCCCTGGCGCCGATAGCGGTCCGACACCATGAAGTCGTGCAGGTTCAGCAGCGGCTTGCAGGCGAAGGAAGAAAAGCCTTCGAAGTAGATGGCCAGCCCGGCCGGCTTGCCGTCGCACAGCGCCACCAGCGCGCCGGCGGTGGGGCGGCGCGCCAGCTCGGCGATCAGGTTGGCGCGCGAGTAGTCGGACAGAGGCTCGCCGCCGCCCATGGGGCCGCGGGCGTATTCGTCGAGCAGGGCCACGACCATGTCGCCGTGGGCGGGGTTGTTGAAGTCGGCGTCGATGATGTCCAGCACGATCGGGTTCCGTGGTTGCGGCCGCGGCGCGGGCGGCCCGGTAAGGGGTGGCGAAAGTGGTGGTTATTATGCCGCGCCCTGCGCGCCATGGGTAAACTGCCGGCAGTATCAACGCAGGGGTCGTCCATGAACCGTCCATCCCCGGCGCCGCACCTGGCCTTGCCGGGCGGGGCCGGCCTGGCAGGCCTGCGGGCCTGTCTGCCCGTGATGATCGGGTACTTTCCGGTAGCGGTCACCTTCGGCATTGCCGGGCTGGCCACCGGCCTGTCGCCGCTGCAGGTCGTGCTGATTTCGATGCTGGTCTATGCCGGCGCCAGCCAGTTCCTGCTGCTGGCTTCTATCAAGGCCGGCACGCCCTGGCTGTGGGTGGTGGCGCTGTGCTCGCTGCTGAATGCGCGGCATCTGCTGTACGGGCCGCTGCTGTCGCGCATGCTGCCGCAGCGGCTGCGGTCGCGCCTGAAAATCGCCTTCTTGCTTACCGACGAGGTGTTCGCCACCGCGTTCAGCCGCATCGAGCAAGTGGCGCCGGCGCATCGCAATCGCTGGATGACGCTGCTGGGCCTGGGCGCCTGGCTGACCTGGATCGCCGGCACCGCGGTGGGCGTGTACGCCGGCGACGGACTGGAACGCCATTATCCGATGCTGTCGCAGGTGATGCGCTTCGCGCTGCCGGCGCTGTTCCTGGCGCTGGTGTGCCAAAGCACGACGCGCGTGCTGCGCTGGCCGGTGATGGCGGCGCTGGCGGTGGGGGCGGCGTTCGCCGCGTCCGGCCACACCACCCTGGCCATTCTGGCGGGGGCCGTGGCCGGCTGTGTCTGCCAGCGGCCCCGCAAGGAGGCAGTATGACCGGCAGCGGCCTGGAGTTCTGGGTGGCGGTAGTCGCCATGGCGGTTATCACCTACCTGACGCGTGCCTTGCCGTTTCTGTTGTCGGCGCGCAGCCGGCTGCTGCGGCGCCTGGCCGAGGGCTCTTCGCTGGCGGCGCTGGGGCCGGCGCTGCTGGCGGGCATCGCCGCCGCGGTCATCGTGCCCGATATCATGGCCTTGCGGGGCTGGCCGCAATGGCTGCCCTATGCCGGCGGCCTGCTGGCCACCGCGCTGGCCGCCCGCCGCCTGGGCAACGCCGGCGTGGCGGTGATCGCAGGGGTGGCGGTGTACGGGGTGCTGCTGGCGCTGGCGCGCCACGCGGGGTAGCGGCGCCGCGAAACCAGGTGTCTGAAGTGAAAGTCCCACCCCCGAAGCGCTGCGCGCTTCCCCCTCAAGGGGGCGACGCTGGCGGACCGGCAAAGCCGGATCCGCGGCGTCCCCGATCGGGCCGCACCTGCTTTCATTCCGGGCGGGTCGCGCAATGCGCGGTGAAACACTGACACCCTTGCGGGAGTCAGACACCTTGTATCGTGGTGCCCGTGGTGATTAGCTATCACCACTGCGGATCCGGTGAGCTTGTTCAGACACCCAAAGCTTGGACTTTGCCGGTTAGATGAAGCCCCGGATCCGCCCT
>Ga0222427_100670_pt1 | contig 37135 bp, 33 predicted proteins | sample 2B20Ametagenome_FD_182890 | JGI IMG/M metagenome (GOLD analysis project Ga0222427, IMG submission 182890) | Enriched microbial communities from leaf-cutter ant dump, University of Wisconsin, Madison, United States - 2B20A (version 2) | ecosystem: Environmental > Terrestrial > Nest > Insects nest...
GGCAGCCTGGGCGGCAACGTGCGGCTGAGCGCGGGCGGGGCCTACACCCAGCAGGCCAGCAACGTGGTGGCGGCCGGGGACGTGGACATCACCGCGGCCACGATCGACATCACCACCGCCGACGACCGTACGAACAACGATTCCAGGTCTACTTGTTGATCCCGGCTTTCAGCCGCAACGGTCCGTTGGCCGGCCCCCGTCAGGTTCAGACAATGCCGCCGTTGGCGCGCAGCACCTGGCCGTTGATCCAGCCGCCCTGCGGGCCGGCGAGGAAGGCCACGGTGGCGGCGATGTCGTCCGGGGTGCCGAGGCGCTCGAGCGGGTTCATCTTGGCCATGCGCTCGATCAGCTCGGCCGACTTGCCTTCCAGGAACAGGTCGGTGGCGGTCGGGCCAGGGGCGACGGCATTGACGGTGATCGAGCGGCCGCGCAGCTCGCGCGCCAGGATCGGGGTCAGGGCTTCCACCGCGGCCTTGGTGGCGGCATAGGCACCGTAGCTTTCCAGGCGCAGGCCGATCACGCTGGAGGACATGTTGATGATGCGGCCACCGTCGCGCACGCGGCGTGCGGCTTCGCGCATGGCATTGAAGCTGCCCTTGAAGTTGATCGCCACCAGGCGGTCGAAGGTGGCATCGTCGAAGTTGGCAACCGGGGCCAGGTTCATCACGCCGGCGTTGTTGACCAGCACGTCGACGCCGCCGTAGCGGGCCTCGGTGGCCTCGAACAGGCGCTGCATCGCTGCCGGGTCGGCTACGTCGGCCTGCAGGGCGATGGCTTCGCCGCCGTTGGCGACCAAGCGGGCGACCAGCGCCTCGGCATCGTCGCGGCGGCCGGCGTAGTTGATCGCCACGGCATAGCCTTCGCCGGCCAGGCGCTCGGAGATGGCGGCACCGATACCGCGGGAACCACCGGTGACGATGGCGACGGGGTGGGTGTTTGCTTGGGTATTCATGGAAAGCGTCCTCGGGGTGGGTGCCGCAGTGGCGGTGGAGGAACTGTAGGGCTTTCGGGTTTCCGGATAATCGAGCAATATTCGCCAACACTATTCGAATATCCGAACAATGGATCGCTTCGACAGCATGCGCGTGTTCGCCCGGATCATGGAGTGCCGCAGCTTCACCCGCGCCGCCGAGGACCTGGGCCTGCCACGGGCCACGGTGACCGACGCGATCAAGGCGCTGGAAGCACGGCTGGGCGTGCGCCTGCTGCAACGAACCACGCGCCAGGTGACGCCGACGCTGGAAGGGGAGGTGTTCTACGGCCGCTGCCTGCGCCTGATCGCCGACCTGGAAGACGCCGAAAGTGCCTTCCGCGACAACGGCCCCAGCGGCGCGCTGCGCATCGACGTGCACGGCACCATGGCCCGCCACCTGCTGTTCCCCAGGCTGCCGGAGTTCCTGGCCCGCTATCCGGGCATCGAGCTGGACGTCAGCGAGGGCGACCGCTATGTCGATCTGGTGCGGCAGGGCGTGGACTGCGCAATCCGTGCCGGCGAGCTGCGTGACAGTGACATGGTGGCGCGGCGCCTGACCACGCTGGCCGAGGCCACCGCCGCCTCGCCGGCGTATTGCGCGCGGCACGGCGTGCCGGCCGACATCGATGCCTTGCAGGCCGACGGCCACCTGATGGTCGGCTTCCATTCCACCGCCAGCGGCACGGTGCTGCCACTGGAGTTCCAGCAGGACGGCCGGGTGCGTGAACTCAGCCTGCCGGCGCGGGTGCGGGTGCGCGGCGCCGACTCCTACCTTGGCGCGGGGCTGGCCGGTTTCGGCTTGATCCAGGTGCCGCGCTACCGGCTGGAGGCGTATTTCGCCGATGGCCGGCTGCTGCCGGTGCTGGAGGCATGGCCGCCGACCTCGATGCCGGTGTCCATCGTCTACCCGCGCACGCGCCTGCCTTCGCCACGGCTGCGGGCCTTCATCGACTGGGCCGGTGACGCATTCCTGCCGTCGTCTGCCGCGGAGTGGATCGGGCCGGCGCTTCCATGACATGACGAGGTGGTACAAGCCGCTGCCCGGATGATGACGTCAATCGGGGAAGACGGATGCCCCTTGGTCAACCGCGCATGATGTCCGCGTCCCCTGCATGCGGGTGATGTGGGGTGAGCGCATCGCTAGTAAAGTGGCGAGAATCGACAGCAGACGAGGATGGATTTCCATATGGTCATACAAGCGGACCCTGGCAAGACGGTGCTGGTCGTCGATGACAGCAAGGTGTCGCGCATGGTGATCAAGGCGCACATCCTGGAGGTCCACCCGCAGTGGCAGGTGGTCGAGGCCGGCACCGGCGAGGAAGCCGTCGCGCTGGTCGCCAAGGCCGTGCCCGACTACTGCACAGTGGACGTCAACATGCCCGGCATGCCCGGCACCGATGCGGCGGCCCTGATCCTGCAGGCGCACCCGCAGGTACGCATCGCCATCTTCTCGGCGAACATCCAGGAAGCGGTGCAGACGCGCGCGCAGCAGCTGGGCGCGGTGTTCGTGGCCAAGCCTGTGACCGAGAAATCGATCGCGCAGGCCCTCCAGCATTTCGCGGGGTAGGCCATGAGTATCTTGACCGACCTCGAAACCGACGCGCTCACCGAGATCTTCAACGTCGGTGCCGGGCGCGCCGCGCTGAGCCTGTCCGAAATCGTGGGCGACGAGGTGCGCCTGTCGGTGCCGTCGCTGGAGGTACTGCGCACGCGCGATATCGACGAGCGCGTGCTGTCGCTGGCCAATGCGCGTTTCGCCGCCGTCAGCCAGGTGTTCGATGGCCCGTTCGACGCCGAGGCGGTGCTGCTGTTCGCCGAGGCCCACGCGCTGGAAATCGTGCGCGACATGATGGGCTCGCAGATCAGCCTGGAGGACCTGGCCGAATTCGAGCAGGAGGCCATGTGCGAGCTGGGCAACATCATCCTCAACGCCTGCCTGTCGGCGATGGCCGACATGCTGGGCATCACCCTGAACAGCTCGCTGCCCGAGTACGCGGTGTCCTCGCCGGAGGAAATCTCCGTGCGCCTGGCCGCCGGCGAGAACGACGACACCTACGTGCTGGTCCTGCACATCGACCTGCTGATCGAGAAGCACCACGCCTCGGGCCACCTGATCTTCCTGCTCAGCTCGACCTCGCTCAACCGGCTGGTGGCGCACATCCAACGTTATCTGAACACCATTTCATGAGCAGTTTCGTTCCGGGCCGCATCACCGCCGATGCCGTGCTCGACAACCTCAACCTGGGGTTGGTCGTGCTGGACAAGGACTTCAACATCCTGCTGTGGAACGGCTGGATGGAGCGGCATGGCGGGATCGACGCCGGGCGGGCGCTCAACGCCAATTTCGTCACGCTGTTCCAGCAGCAGCTGGCCCCCGGCTTCCTGCGGGCGCTGTCCAACACCATCAGCTACGGCCTGCCGGCGATGCTGTCCAGCGCGCTGCACCGCTCGCCGCTGCCGCTGTACCACGCCAATGCCGGCAACGACGGCGGGGCGCCGGCGCGCATGGTGCAGTCGGTGGTGATGACGCCCATCACGGCGGTCGATGGCAGCCGTGCTTGCCTGATCCAGGTCAGCGATGCCAGCCATTCGATCCGGCGCGAGAAGATGCTGATGTCGCACTCCGAGGCGCTGAAACGCCAGGTGGTGACCGACGGCCTGACCGGCGTGTACAACCGCCGCTTCTTCGACGAGAGCTTCGCGCTGGTGTTGCAGCGGGCCCGGCGCAATGGCGAGGCGCTGTCGCTGTTCATGATCGACATCGACTATTTCAAGCAATACAACGACCACTACGGGCACATGGCGGGTGATCGCGTGCTGAAGCGCGTGGCCGCCGCGCTCAAGGCGCAGCAGCGCTCGTCGGCCGACGTCTTCGCCCGCTATGGCGGTGAGGAATTCATCATGCTGGTCAACGGCGTCGATGCCGCCGGGGCGCAGGGAATCGCCGAGCGCCTGCGCGAAAGCGTGCATGCGCTGGAAGAGCCGCATGAAAAGTCGCCGGCGGCCCGCTGCGTGACCATCAGCATCGGGGTGTGCACCGCCGTGCCGCGGGAAGAAGCCGATGGGCGGAACCTGATGGACGCCGCCGACGCGGCGCTGTACCGCGCTAAGCTGGGCGGGCGCGACCGGGTGGTGGCGGGCTGATCCGCGATGACAGGGGATTGATGGGGCACTTGAATCCCTTGCCGCGTGAGGATTTTCGTGCAGAACCGGCAATATACGAATGAATCCTTCCCACAGTGAGGATTCGTTCGGAATTTCCGCATGGGCGTGAGGAATATTCCTTGAATTCCTCATGGGCGGGTGGATTTCTGCTGTAGCATGACGCAACTACGGATAAATCCGCATGATCATGAGGATTGCGCCATGAGGATCCGGTTGAGCAAAGCAGAGGAGCTGGGGCCGCTGGTCAGGGCCATGCGCAAGCACCAGGGGTTGCGCCAGGACGCCACGGCCGAGGGTGTGGGCGTGAGCGAGAACTTCCTGGCCAAGGTCGAGCGCGGCAGCGGCACGGTGCAATGGGGCAAGCTGTTCGACGTGCTGTCCGAGCTGGGGCTGCATGTCGAAATCGACGTGCCGCAGAAGGTCATGGATGCCATCGACGAGCGCGCCAGGGCGCGTGTACGATGAACCCGGTTTCACTGGACCAGGCCATCACCGTCACGGCTTTGGGTGTCCTGGACTACCCGGGGCGCAGCCTGCTGGCCAGCATCGACGGCCGTTTGGTCGGCACGCTTTCCGAACGTGGCAACCTGTGGGCGTTCACCTATGCCCCCGAATGGCTGTCCAGTGCCGGGCGTTTCGCGCTGGCCCCGTCGCTGCCGTTGCAGGAGGCGGGCATCCACGATGGCGCGTCGTTCCGCCCGGTCCAATGGTATTTCGACAACCTCCTGCCGGAGGAGGCGCAACGCGAGTTGATGGCCGGTGATGCCCGCGTGGCCAGTGGCGATGCGTTCGGCCTGCTGCGCCATTACGGCGCGGAATCGGCTGGGTCGCTGACGCTGCTGCCGGCAGGCAAGGTGCTGGAGCCCGGGGGCAGGGTCGAGCTGACCGATGCAGAGTTGTCCCGGCGCATCCGCGCGTTGCCGCACCATTCGTTGGCCGCCGGTTCGCCCAAGCGGATGTCGCTGGCCGGCGCGCAGCACAAGCTGGCCGTCATCGAGCAGGACGGGGCGCTGTTCCAGCCCATCGGCGCGGAGCCATCAACGCATGTCCTCAAGCCCGACAACACGGACAAAAGCTACCCGCACAGCGTGGCGAACGAATGGTTCGTGATGCGGCTGGCGGCCACGATGGGCCTTGACGTTCCGCATGTGTCACGGCGCTACGTGCCCGACCCCGTGTTCCTGGTCGAGCGTTTCGACCGCGAGCGGACGCCTGCCGGTGTGCGCCGCCTGCACACGGTGGATGCGTGCCAGTTGTTGAACCTGGACCGTGTCTTCAAGTACCGGGGCAGCCTCCAGGTATTGGCGGACATCGTCGAATTCTGCCGCGGCAAGCTCTCCACCCGTTTCCGCCTGTTCGACTGGCTGGTGTTCAACGTGCTGGTCGGCAACAGCGACGCGCACCTGAAGAACCTGAGCTTCCTGGTGGGGCCGGAAGGCATCCAACTGGCCCCGCACTACGACCTGTTGAGCACGGTCTGCTATGAGACCGGGGCGTTCGGCCAGGGCTGGCCGGAGAATTCGACGCTGGCCTGGCCGATCCTGGGCGTGGAGCGATTCAGCAGGTTGAGCTTCGATCTTCTGGTCGAGGCTGGGCAAGCGCTGGGCCTGAAGCCGCGGACGGCGGCGAACAGGCTCGCCATGATGCAGGCCTCGATCTTCGAAGCGGCCGGGCAGTTGCTGGGCGAAGTGGAGGCGGAGAATGCCGAGCTGGGCAGGACGTTGCCCATCGGCCCGCAACTGGAAGGCGAGATGCGTTGCCTGCGCGCGATCACGCATACCGTCATCAGGGAAATGGTCATGCGGCTGGCGCCGTGACAGCCAGGTCGTCCCGGGCAGGCTTTTCGCTTGCCGGTTTGCCGGATGCGAGCGGTCGGCGGGACAAATTGGTTGCAACCGCTACAATCGGGCTTCCATTCCCCGGGGGTACCTGCATGCGTCTGAACCTTCTCGCTTTTTCCGTCGTTGCCGGGCTCGGCCTGGCCCAACTGGCGCAGGCCGCCGAAGGCATGTGGGTGCCGCAGCAGTTGCCGGAGATCGCCGGCCCGCTGAAGCAGGCCGGGCTGCAGCTGGACCCGCAGCAGCTGGCCGACCTCACCGGTGACCCGATGGGCGCGGTGGTCGCGCTGGGCGGCTGCACCGCCAGCTTCGTCTCGCCGCAGGGCCTGGTGGTCACCAACCACCACTGCGCCTACGGCGCCATCCAGCTCAACTCCACCGCCGAGAAGAACCTGATCAAGGACGGCTTCAACGCGCCGGCCTTCAAGGATGAACTCAGCGCCGGCCCCAACGCGCGCATCTACGTGCTGGACGACATCACCGACGTCACCGCGCAGGCGCGTGCGGCCATCGCCGCGGCGGGCGCCGATCCGCTCAAGCGCACCGAGGCGCTGGAGGCGTTCGAAAAGAAGGCCGTCGCCGACTGCGAGGCCGACGAGGCCTACAGCTGCCGGCTGTACAGCTTCTCCGGCGGCAACACCTACCGCCTGTTCAAGAACCTGGAGATCAAGGACGTGCGCCTGGCCTATGCGCCGCCGGGCAGCGTCGGCAAGTTCGGCGGTGACATCGACAACTGGATGTGGCCGCGCCACACCGGCGACTTCTCGTTCTACCGCGCCTACGTCGGCAAGGACGGCAAGCCGGCCGCGTTCTCTGCCGACAACGTGCCGTACCAGCCGAAGCATTGGCTGAAGCTGGCCGACCAGCCGCTGGGCGAGGGCGACTTCGTGATGGTGGCCGGCTACCCGGGCCGCACCGACCGCTATGCGCTGGTCAGCGAGTTCGAGAACACCGCCAACTGGATGTACCCGGCCATCGCCAAGGCCTACAAGGAGCAGATCGCGCTGGTGGAAGCGGCCAGCAAGGACGACAAGGACATCGCGGTGAAGTACGCGGCCAACATGGCCGGCTGGAACAACACCAGCAAGAACTTCGACGGCCAGCTGGACGGCTTCAAGCGCAACGGCGTGCTTGCCCACAAGCAGAAGGAAGAGGCCGCGGTGCTGGAATGGCTGCGCGCGCAGGGCGAAGCCGGCCGGCCGGCGCTGCACGCCTACGACCGCCTGCAGAACCTGGGCACGATGGCGCGCGCCACCCAGGAGCGCGATTTCGTGCTGGGCATGTTCAACCGCACCGGCACGCTGGGCACCGCGGTGCGCCTGTACCGGCTGGCGATCGAGAAGGCCAGGCCGGATGCCGAGCGCGAGGAGGGCTACCAGGAACGCGACCTGCCGGCCATCGAGGGCGGCCTGAAGCAGATGGACCGCCGCTACGTGGCGTCGATGGACCGCCAGCTCCAGCAGTACTGGCTGCAGCAGTACCTGCAGCTGCCGGCGGGCAAGGGCCTGCCGGCGCTGGACCAGTGGCTGGGCGGCCACGACGCGGCGGCGGTGGATGCGGCGCTGGCGCGTCTTGATGGCTCGAAGCTGGGCGAGCTGGACGAGCGCCTGAAGTGGTTCAACGCCGACAAGGCCGCGTTCGAGGCCAGCAGCGACCCGGCCATCCAGTACGCGGTGGCGGTGATGCCGGCGCTGCTGGAGCTGGAGCACCAGCGCAAGGTGCGCATGGGCGAGGAACTGGTGGCGCGGCCGCTGTTCCTGCAGGCCATTGCCGACTACAAGCAGAGCAAGGGCGGGTTCGTCTACCCGGACGCCAACCTGTCGCTGCGCATCACCTTCGGCAACGTGAAGGGCTACACCGGGTTGGACGGCAAGGTGCAGCAGCCGTTCACCGATCTTGAAGGCGTGGCCGCCAAGGAAACTGGCGCCGATCCGTTCGACTCGCCCAAGGCGCTGCTCGACGCGGTCAAGGCCAAGCGCTACGGCGGGCTGGAGGACAAGCGCATCGGCAGCGTGCCGGTGAACTTCCTGTCCGACCTGGACATCACCGGCGGCAACTCCGGCTCGCCGGTGCTGGACGCGCATGGCCGGCTGGTGGGCCTGGCGTTCGACGGCATCTGGGAGGCGGTGGCCAGCAACTGGGTGTTCGACCCGGTGATGACCCGCATGATCTCGGTGGACCAGCGCTACATGCGCTGGATCATGCAGGAAGTGGCCCCGGCGCCGCAGCTGCTGAAGGAAATGGAAGCCGCCTCGAAGTAAGTGGCGGCCGCATCGAGATGAAAGCCCCGGACGGGAAACCGCCCGGGGCTTTTTGCATGTGGCATGGGGCGTGCCCTGCTTTTCCCTTCGCCCATCGGGAGACAATCCGGCAGGATTGCCGGGTTGCACGGCGAAGCCGCCCGAAGGGGGCGGCACATGGACGTGCCGCATACAGGTGGCGCGAAGCGCCGGATGAGGGTGCGGGCGAAGCCTCGCGCGGCCTGAATATTGCGAGGCTTCGCCCGTACCCTCACCCCCCCCCGCTCCGCGCCCCGGCCCACGCCAGCGGCGTGGGCGCTCAATCACACGCGCGCCAGTGGCGCGCAAGCCGTGTGATTTCACCCCGCAGGGAGAGGGGCTCATATCACCTGTACGGCCCCGGCCCGCGCCAGACCAGTTCCCCCTGCCGGTACACGGACATCACCGTGACCACTTCGCGGGCGTCGCCGATGGCTTGCAGCTCCGGCGAATCGGGGGGCAGCAGGCGGCACTTGCTGGACTCGCGCCTGAGCGCGACCTCGGCCGGGCAGACCATCAGGTAGCTGGTGCCGGGCAGGGGGATGGACAGTTCCTTCATGCCCTGTTCCATCCAGTCGCGCAGTTGGGTCTCGCGCAGCAGGTCGTAGATGATCTGGTAGCCGCCCACCTGCATGGCCGGTTCGCCGCTCGCCATGTCGTTGCGGCTGCCGTTGCGGTTGACCTGCCCGCGGTAGCGGCCGTCGTCGTCCGGAGCGGTTTCCTTCTCCAGCCAGCCCGGCGGCCGCCCGGTCCAGGTCCGCGGCTGGCGCTGGGTGGCTCCCGACGGGCTGGAGGCGGTTTGCGCTGGCGCTTGCGCGGGCTGGTCCTCGGCCTTGGCCTGCTCAGGCTCCGGCTCGGCCGGTGGTTCGATGAACCGGGCTTCGGCCACCGGCTTGCGCTGCTCGACCTTCCGGTGCGCGCTTGGCCTGGGCCGCGGCTTGGGCGCGTCCGTCGGCTTCGGGCTGGGCGGGGCCGGCGTGGCCTGCGGCGAGGGCGGCGCCTCGCCGATGAAATCCACCTTGACCCGGCCGCCGTTGGACGAACCCTGCGGCGTGCTCACCACCGGCGGATCGGCGTGCAGCAGGAGCAGTACCACCAGCAGGTGCAGCAGCGCGCTCGCCAGCGCCGCCCCCCACGGCTGCAGGCGTTCGTTCAAAGGCTTGAGACGGAGCGTCGGGGACGTCGAAAGGCTGCTCATGCCGCTTCGGGGGCGTGGGAGGCGCTGGCCCTCATGCGGATTCACACCAGGCAGCCCAAGGAGGGCCGGTATGGTAACGCCTGCCATTGGCCGGCAAACGCGCTGGCGGTTGCAGGTTCGTTTGCGGGAAGTCCTGCAGGCTGTCCCTGCGCACCAGCGGTGGTATCGGTTGCCGGAAGATGGGCATGGCGGCGGCCGGATTGAGGGGCCGACGCCATGCGAGTCATGTCCGTGGGATAATCCTCTGGGCCACAAACCCACATTTGTGCCAATGTGGGCACATGGGAAGCCTTGGAGTCGTCACATGAGCCGCCTGACCATCGACATCACCGATCAGCAGCACCAGAACCTGAAAGCGTTGGCCGCCTTGCAGGGCAAGACCATCAAGCAATACGCGCTGGAACGTCTGTTCCCCGGCGATGCCGATGGCGATCAGGCCTGGCAGGAACTGAAGGCCCTGCTTGGGGCCCGCATCAACGAAGGTTTGGCGGGGAAGGTATCCAGCAAGCGCGTCGAGGACATTCTCGATGAAGAATTGAGCGGGAGCCGTCGCAGTTGACGACTTATCTGCTCACGGATGCAGCGGAAGCCGATCTGCGGGGAATCATTCGCTATACATACAAGCAATGGGGCGATGCGCAGGTGCGCGGCTACATCACCCAACTGGAACGAGGCATTGCGCGCCTGGCGGCAGGAGAGGGCGCATTCAAGCACCTGGGCGAGATCCACCCCGCGTTGCGCATGGCGCATTGCGGGCCCACTGTGTGTTCTGTCTCTCGCGTGCGAATGCGCCGGCGTTGATCGTCGCCATCCTGCACGAACGCATGGACTTGATGGCGCGCCTGGCTGACAGACTCTGAGCTGGGTGTCCGCCGACGGGTCGAACCGGCGGGCTGAGGTCGCCGCGCGATAACACCCCAGTCCTTCCCACCGCCGCCCGCCGAGGGAGCCGCCGCCGATTCGTAACGCGGGTAACCGACCCCGGCCGCGCCGCGGGGGCAGGCTATGATGCGGGCCCCCTCCACGGACACTCCACTGCATGCGCATCCTGCTTGCCCGTCACGGCGAAACGCCGTGGAACGCCGAAGGCCGCTACCAGGGCCAGATCGACATTCCCCTTTCGCCGGTGGGCCAGGCCCAGGCCGCCGCGCTCGGCGAGCGCCTGCGCGACGTGCAGATCACCCGTGCCGTGGCCTCGCCGTTGTCGCGTGCGCAGAGCACCGCCAGGGCCGCGCTGGGGGCGGCGCGCGAAGCCATGCTGCTGACCGAGCCGGACCTGCAGGAAATCGCCCACGGCGAGTGGGAGGGCCTGCTCGCCAGCGAGATCAACGACACCGATCCGGCGCGGCTGCGCGCCTGGCGCGAGGAACCGGATACCGTGCTGATGCCCGGCGGCGAATCGCTGCGGCAGGTGCTGGACCGCAGCTGGCGCGGGCTGGCCAAGGCCGCCGAAGGGCTGGGCGAGGACGACACCCTGCTGGTGGTCGCGCATGACGCGGTCAACCGCGTGATCCTGTGCCGGGTGCTGGGCCTGCCGATCGGCAAGCTGTGGACCTTCCGCCAGGCCCCGACCACGCTCAACCTGCTCGAAGGCCCGGACCTGGAGCATCTGGAAGTGGTGCGCCTGAACGACTGCGCCCACCACACCCCGTTCTTCGGCGAAGCCAGGCACCGCGCGCTGTAAGCGTCTTGTGCCCACCGGGCTGATTGCCCCGGTGAAGCCCGTGCCGGGCAAGCCCGGCACCTACGGTGGAACGGCTGCTTCTCGTAGCTGCGGGGCATGCCCCGCATGGAGTTCTCCCGATGAAGCCCCGTGCCGGGAAGGCCCGGCACCTGCGGCCTCGGTAGCGTTCGATCATTGCTCATGCGGCGAGGCCGCGGCCACTACAATGGCGCCCCGCGCCGCTTCCGCTCGCGTGTCCGCCGAGAACTCCCGCATGTCCCCCGCACGTCCCGCCACGCTCGAACAGTGGCTCGCCCATATTGAACAGCAGCACCCGCAGCCGATCGCGATGGGGCTGGAGCGCGTGCGCGAGGTGGCCGCGCGGATGCGGCTGGCGCGGCCGGGCAAGCACTGCATCGTGGTCGGCGGCACCAACGGCAAGGGGTCGACCGTGGCCTTCATCGAGGCCATCGCCCGCGCCGCCGGCTGGAAGGTGGGCGCCTACACCTCGCCGCACCTGCTGGCCTACAACGAGCGCGTGCGCATCGACGGTGCCGACGTCGGCGACGCCACGCTGGTGGCCGGCTTCAACGCGGTCGAGGACGCGCGCGGCGACACCGCGCTGACCTATTTCGAATACGGCACGCTGTGCGCGCTGTGGGTGTTCCAGCAGGCCGGGCTGGACCTGGCGGTGCTGGAAGTGGGCCTGGGTGGGCGGCTGGACGCGGTCAACATCGTCGATGCCGACGTGTCGGTCATCACCACCGTCGATATCGACCACGCCGACTGGCTGGGCAGCGACCGCGAGGCCATCGGCACGGAGAAGGCCGGCATCATCCGCGGCTGGAAGCCGGTGATCCTCGGTGAGATCGACCCGCCGTCGAGCGTGCTGCGCCGCGCCTACGTGCTGGGTGCCAACGCGATCCGCTTCGGCAGCGATTTCTTCGCCGAGGCGATCGACGCCGGGCGCTGGCGCTGGCGCGACGTGTCGCTGCGGCTGGAGCTGCCGCAGCCGGCGCTGTGGGCGCCGGTGCAGCGCGACAATGCCGCCACCGCCATCGCCGCGCTGCGCGCGCTGGACCGGGCGGTGCCGCGTGCGGCGTGGGCCAGGGGAATCGCCGAGGCGCAGGTAGCCGGGCGCCTGCAGCGGTTCGAGCGCGATGGCGTGGAAGTGCTGGTCGATGTCGGCCACAACCCGCAGGCCGCCGCCGTGCTGGCCGCGGCATTGCAGGCCCGCCCCGCCGCCGGGCGCACGCTGGCGGTATACGCGGCGCTGGCCGACAAGGACACGCCCGGCGTGGTTGCCGCGCTGCAGGGGCGCATCGATCGCTGGTACCTGGCCGGGCTGGAAGGCGCGCGCGGGCAGAGTGCCGAACGGCTGCGCGAGCGCCTGGCCGGGACCGCCGCCGCCGGCGCGGCGTTGTCGGCCAATGTCGAGCAGGCGTTGGCAAGCGCGCTGGAACAGGCCCGGCGCGGCGACCGCGTGCTGGTGTTCGGTTCCTTCCACACCGTGGCCGAAGCGCTGCCGTTGCTGCACGGATAGGACGGGGCCACGCCCCCGGCACTCGATTCGCCGGTAGGGAGGTGCGTCGGGGACGTAACCCCGACCTACGGCTCCACGCAGGGCAGGTCGTGCCTGCGTGAAGGCATTCAGCCATCGGCCGTCGTGCCCGCAGGCACCCGCATATAATCGGTGGACACTCGCATGCCGCCGGACCCGCCTTCCGTGGATACCCCCCTGAAACAGCGACTGATTGGTGCCATCGTGCTGGTGGCGCTGGCCGTGATCTTCCTGCCCATGCTGGTCAAGGACCCGGCGCCGGACAGCGGCAGTGCGCAGGACGTGCCGCTGCGCGCCCCCGACGCTCCTTCCGACGGCCAGTTCGAGACCCGCGAGCTGCCGCTGGTGGCGCCCAACGCGCCGGCGTCCGGCAGCGCCACCGGCATGCCGGCGGCGCAACCGGAGTCCAACGCGGCCGCGCCGGCGACGGACGACGGCCGCGCGCTGCCGCCGGCCGTCGCCGCCGGCAATTACGCGGTCAACTTCGGCGCCTACGCGACCGAGGCCGATGCCGATGCGGTGATCGCGCACCTGAAGACGGCCGGCCTTCCCGGTTTCCGCCAGCCGGACACCATCAACGGCAGCCGGGCCTGGCGGGTGCGCATCGGCCCCTATGCCGACCGCGCGCAGGCCGAACTGGTGCGGCTGGAAGCGGGCAAGGTGCGCAGCGACGTGAACGCGCAGGTGGTGGTGCTCGACGCCGACAAGGACGTACCGGCCGCGTCGCCGGTACGGACCGAGGCGTTGCCGCCGCAGGAAGCAACGCCGGTGGCGGCCGCGAAGCCGGAAACCCGGCCCGAACCCAGGTCCGTCGCGCCGAAGCCGGAAGCCGCCAAGCCGGCGGTGCCCGAGCGCAGCACGACCACGGTGAGCACCGCGCCAGCCGCCAGCGGCGTCGGCTTCGCGGTGCAGCTGGGCGCGTTCACCCAGCCCGCGGGCGCCAATGCGTTGCGCGACAAGGTGCGCGCGGCGGGCTTCAGCGCCTTCACCGACCAGGTGCGCAGGGGCGACGGCGTGCTGCTGCACCGTGTCCGTGTCGGGCCGGTGGCCAACCGCGCCGAAGCCGAGCAGCTCAAGGCGCAGGTGGCGGCGAAGGTTGGCATCCCCGGCATCGTCAGTCCGCATCCCTGATGCCGGCAGCACCGCCGCTCCACCGCCACGGAGGCGACGCATGATCGACATGGTGTTGCTGGCCGTGATCGGGCTGTCGGCCCTGCTGGGCCTGATGAAGGGTTTCGTCGGCATCGTCGTGGGCACGCTGTCGTGGCTGCTGTCGGGCTGGGCCGCGTTCCAGTTCGGGGGCCATGCCGCGCGCTGGCTCGCCGAGGGCGCGGCGCCGTCGCTGACCCACTACTTGGGCGGCTACGCGCTGGTCTTCGTCGGCGTGCTGGTGCTGGTGGCGGTGACCGGCATGCTGCTGCGCAGTGCGGTCGATGCCACCCGGCTCAACGGCACCGACCGCGCGCTGGGCTTCGGCCTGGGCGTGCTGCGCGGCGGCCTGTTCGCCTGCGTGCTGGTGCTGCTGATGGGCTTCACGCCGCTGCCGCGCGAGGCCGAGTGGGGCCAGTCGAAGGTGCTGCCGGTGCTGCTGCCCGGCGCCGAATGGATGCGCGCGCAGTTGCCGGACCTGTCCATGCCGGACGTGGGCTTGGACGCATTGGCGCCAACGGACTTGGGGAACCTGCCGGTGACAGGCGATAATGCCGCGCTCAACGACATGATGAAGGGTAGTGGGCTGCCGGAAATGGTGAGCCGGGCGCTGGGGAAACCCGCGCCGGACGCCGCCGATGCCGCCCACCGGCAGGACCCTGCGAGGGCGTTGCCCTCCAATATCGACCCCGCGCAGGTGCGCCCGGGTCAACCCGCCCCGGCGCGGGTCGAGGCACAGGGCCAGGCACGGCCACCTTCACGTTAACCGGGCCCCAGCGCCCAGCGGAGATCGCGCAACATGTGTGGCATCGTCGGAATCGTCGGCAACCAGAACGTCGCCGGGCAGCTCTATGACGGCCTGACCGTCCTCCAGCACCGCGGCCAGGATGCCGCCGGCATCGCCACCGCCAACGGCACCCGCCTGCGCGTGGAGAAGGCCAACGGCCTGGTCCGCGACGTGTTCGACGAGCGGCGCATGGCGCTGCTGCAGGGCCGCATCGGCATCGCCCACGTGCGTTACCCCACCGCCGGCTCGGAAGGCACCGACGAGGCGCAGCCGTTCTACGTCAATTCGCCCTACGGCATCGCACTGGCGCACAACGGCAACCTGATCAACACCGAGGCGCTGCGCCGGCAGGTGTTCGAGGCCGACCGCCGCAACATCAACACCGATTCGGACAGCGAAGTGCTGCTGAACGTGTTTGCCTACGAACTGGACGCGCAGCGCATGCTCACCCCGGAGGCGGCGATCCGCGCCGTGGCCGGCGTGCACCGCCGCTGCAAGGGCGGCTACGCCGTGGTCAGCGTGGTGCTGGGGCTGGGGCTGGTGGCGTTCCGCGACCCGCACGGCATCCGCCCGCTGGTGCTGGGCAAGCGCAAGCATGCCGAGGGCGACGAATACATCGTCGCCTCCGAATCGGTGGCGCTGGACGTGCTCGGTTTCGAGCGCGTGCGCGACGTGCTGCCGGGCGAGGCGCTGGTCATCACCGAGCGCGGCGAACTGTTCGCCGAGGTCTGCGCGCCCAACACGCGGCAGACCCCGTGCATCTTCGAGTACGTGTATTTCGCGCGCCCGGATTCGATGATCGACAACGTCTCGGTGCACAAGGCGCGCATGCGCATGGGCCAGAAGCTGGGCGAGAAGATCCTGCGGCTGCGCCCGGACCACGACATCGACACCATCATCCCGATCCCCGACACCTCGCGCGACGCGGCGCTGGAAATCTCCAACGTGCTCGGCGTGAAGTACCGCGAGGGCTTCGTCAAGAACCGCTACGTCGGCCGCACCTTCATCATGCCGGGGCAGGGCGAGCGGGTGAAATCGGTGCGCCGCAAGCTCAACCCGATCCACCTGGAATTCCGCAACCGCGTAGTGCTGCTGGTGGACGACTCGATCGTGCGCGGCACCACCAGCCAGCAGATCGTGCAGATGGCGCGCGACGCCGGCGCGCGCAAGGTCTACCTGGCCAGCGCCGCGCCGCCGGTGCGCCACCCGAACATCTACGGCATCGACATGCCGGCCGCCGAGGAACTGGTGGCGCACGACCGCAGCGTCGAGGACATCGAGAAGCACCTGGGCTGCGACTGGCTGGTCTATCAGGACCTGGAAGACCTGGAAGCGGCCGTGCGCGAAGGCAACCAGGAACTGAAGGCATTCGATTCGTCCTGCTTCAACGGCGAATACGTCACCGGCATCGAACCGGGCTATTTCGAGCGCATCCAGCAGCTGCGTTCGGACGAGGCCAAGAACAAGCGCCGCGCGTGAAGCCGTGAAGCGCCAGAAGCCCCTCTCCCTGCGGGGCGAAATCACACGGCTTGCGCGCCACTGGCGCGCGTGTGGTTGAGCGCCCACGCCGCTGGCGTGGGCCGGGGCGCGGAGCGGGGGTTGGGGTGAGGGGTGAACGAAGTGGCAATGTTTGAATGCCGATGACCATGCAACAAGCACAATCCCCCTCGGGAAACCAACCCTCATCCGGCGCTGCGCGCCACCTCGCTGTGCGCCCCGGCCCGGCGCAGTGCTCCGGGCATTCGGACGTGTGCGAGCCAGTGGCTCGCGGGCAACACGCCCTCATCCCGGAGGGAGAAGGGAAAAGCACCGACCTCCTCGACGCAGCCCGTCTCTGCCTCGCCGAAGCCGACCCGCTGCAAAAAGTCGCCCTCACCCAGCATTTCGCCGCACTGTTCCGCGCCGGCCAACTCAAGCAGCCGGTAGATGCTCCCGATCCCGAGCCGATCCGCATGCCCGGCCGTCCGGCGGAGCTCGTGCTGGTGCATCCGCGCGACCTGCCACGCCGCGGTCTCGGCAGCCCGGAAGGCCGTGCCGCCTTCATCCACGCCATCGCCCACATCGAACTGAACGCCATCGACCTTGCATGGGATGCGATCTATCGCTTCCGTGGCCTGCCCTCGTCGTTCCATGCCGACTGGGTGAGCTGCGCCGACGACGAATCGCGCCACTTCATGCTGCTGCGCGAGCGCCTGCTCGCGCACGGCCACGACTATGCCGATTTCCCCGCCCACAACGGCCTGTGGGAAATGTGCGAGAAGACCGCGCACGACGGATTGGCGCGCATGGCGCTGGTGCCACGCGTACTGGAGGCGCGCGGGCTGGACGTCACCCCGGGCATGATCACCAAGCTGCGCGCGCTCGGCGACGACGCCACCGCCGACGTGCTGGAAGTGATCCTGCGCGAGGAAGTGGCCCACGTCGCCGCCGGCTCGCGCTGGTACCGCTGGTACTGCGAGCGCGCCGGGGTCGAGCCGCGCGCCCGCTTCAGGGAACTGCTGCACGAATACGCCGGCGGCTACCTGCATGGCCCGTTCAACATCGAAGCGCGGTTGCTGGCCGGTTTCGACGAGGACGAACTGGCGAACCTGGTCGAGCAGGCGGGCTGAACGCCGCGTTCGCGGTGGGCCTGGAGTCGGACACCACCTCCACATGCGCCGTTAACATCGAAACCCTCCGTGAGATCGTGAGGACATTCCGATGAAACCATTGCATTCATTGCTCTGTGCGATACCGATGACAGCATTGCTGGCATGCAGCCCGTCGCCGGGGAATACGGATGCCGAAGCATCGGCACGCAACGAGCCTGTCGCGGATTTCCCGGCAACCTTGCAGGCCATCGGCACCGAACCGTTCTGGAGCGTGAAGGTGGAGGGCGACGTGCTGGTCTACACCACGCCGGAAACGATGGATGCGCCACGCCAGTTGCAGGCCACGCGCAGCAGCGATGCCGAAGGACTGCATCTGGCCGGTGGAAATGGCGATGCCGGATTCCGTCTGGACGTGCGCCGCGAGGCCTGTTCGGATGGCATGTCCGATCAGGCATACCCCTTTGGCGTGTCCTTCGTGCTGGACGGGAACACCCTGAAGGGATGCGCCTTCGATCTGGCCTCGACACCGCCGCCGCAATAAGGCAACGCCTTGCAGGACGGGGCATTCCGGCACAGCCAAATGCGGGGCAGGCCCCGCATCCACCGCAGATCCGGGACCGGCTGGCTCGGCAATCCGTAGGTGCCGGGCTTGCCCGGCACGGGCTTTGTCGCGGGTGCTTCGTGCGGGGCAAGCCCAGCATCTACCTGGTTGCTTCCGCAGGCCTTATCCCAAGGCTTCCAGCCGGAAGCCCTCGGCGTCCACGCGCAGCACCGAGCCCTGTTCGTACCAGTCGCCGAGCACGATGCGGGTGCAGCTGGCGTCACCCACCTGCACCTCGTGCACGGCCGGGCGGTGGGTGTGGCCGTGGATCATCGTGTCCACGCCGTAGCGGCGGAAGGTGGCGACGACCTCGGCCGGGGCCACGTCGGTGACGGTCTCGAACTGGGCGCGATCGCCTTCCTTCATTTCCGACTGGTGCGCCTGGCTGGCGGCGCGCGCTTTCTGCGCGAAGGCGATGCGCGCCTCCAGCGGCTGCGACAGGAACTGGGCGATGAAGGCCGGGTCGCGGGTCTGCGTGCGGAAGGCTTGGTAGGCGGTGTCGTCGGTGCACAGCAGGTCGCCGTGCTGCAGCAGCACCGGCTTGCCGTACAGCTGGATCACGCACGGGTCGGGCAGGATCTGCATGCCGGCACGCCGGGCGTAGTCCTCGCCGAGCAGGAAGTCGCGGTTGCCGCGGATGAAGAACACCGGCACGCCGGCGTCGGCCAGTTCGCGCAGCGCCACGGCCGCCGCGTCGGCGGCGGGCGAGGGCGTGTCGTCGCCGATCCAGGCCTCGAACAGGTCGCCGAGGATGTACAGCGCCTCGGCCTGCCGCGCTTCGCCGCGCAGGAAATCGAGGAACAGCGCGGTGATGGCCGGACGGCTGGGGTCCAGGTGCAGGTCGGAGATGAACAGCGTGGTCATGCCGTGCATTGTAGGGGCAACGCCGTCACGTCACCCGTAGGTCGGGGTTACATTCCCGACGCTCTGCCTGCCCGGCATCCAGCGTCGGGGGCGTAGCCCCGACCTGCCCGGCTGCGTGGATGTCGGTGGGGGGGCGAGGTTGCCGGGCAGTGGCCGGCAACCGCGTCAGAACGGCAGCGGCCACAGTTGCAGCGAGGCGGTGCCCAGCAGCAGGGCGATGCCGGTCGCGGCCAGCACGTCGCTGGGGTAGTGCAGGCCCAACACCACGCGCGACAGCGCCACGCCGGCGCTGAACGGCAGCAGCAGCGGCGCCAGCCACGGGTAGTAGGCCAGTGCCACCACGGTGAACGACACAGCGTGCAGGGTATGCCCGGACGGGAAGCTGTATTCGTCCAGCGGCGCCACCCAGGCGCGGATGCGCAGGTCGGCGGCGAACGGGCGCGGGCGCCGGGTCCAGCGCTTGAGCACCTTGTACAGGGTCAGCGCGACCACGCCGGTGGCGGCCATGTGCGCCGAGGCGCGCAGGCCGTCCATGCCGTCGGCCAGCACCAGCGCGCCCATCAGCAGGTACCAGAACACGCCGTCGCCGAGGCGGCTGAGCGCCGCGAACAGGGTGCGGATGCCGCGGCGCCGACAATAGTGGTTGGCCTGCCGGCACCAGCGGGTTTCGCGGGCGAGCAGGCCGTCAGGCGGCGGCAAGCGCATGGCCATGCCTCCGTTCGGCAAGTTCGCGCAGCAGGGCCTCGAACTCGGCGACCACGTGTTCCGGGTGCAGCCGCTGCATCGCGCGGCTGGCATTGGCGCCGAGCAGGGGGCGCAGGCCGTCGTCGCTGGCCAGTTGCAGGGCCGCGTCGATGAATCGCTCGTCGCTGTCGACGCTCATGCCGCTGTGTCCGTGCTGCAGGTGTTCCCGCGCGGCGCCGTAGTCGAAGGCGACGGTGGCCACGCCGCTGGCCATCGCTTCCAGGGTGACGTTGCCGAAGGTTTCGCTGCGGCTGGGGAACAGGAACAGGTCGCCGCTGGCGAAATGGCGGGCCAGCGCTTCGCCGCGCTGCACGCCGCAGAAGATGAAGTCCGGGTTTTCCTGAGCGAGGCGCCCGCGCAGCGGCCCGTCGCCGACCCAGACGAAGCGCGCCTCCGGGCGCCGTTGGCGGAGGTGGCGGAACGCCTGCACCGCCAGGTCGAGGTTCTTTTCCGCGGCGATGCGGCCGACGTGGATCACCGCCAGCCCGTGCTCGCCCAGCCCCCATTCCCGGCGCAGCGCCGGATCGCGCAGGTGTGGCGAGAACCGCGCGGTATCCACCGCCCGTGCCAGCAGCCGTGGCTGGCGGAAGCCGCTGTCGAGCAGGAAGTCGTGCAGCTCGCGGGTCGGGACCAGGGTGGCGTCGCCGCGATTGTGGAAGCGGCGCATCCAGCCCAGCGCCGCCGGTTGCAGCCAGGCCGCGCCATAGTCGGGCAGGTAGCTGTCGAAGCGGGTGTGCAGGCCGGTGGCGACCGGGATGCCGAGCCGGCGCGCGCTGCGCAGTGCCGACCAGCCCAGCGGTCCCTCGGTGGCGATGTAGACCGCATCGGGGCGCTGCCGGCGCCAGTAGTGCGCCAGCTGGTACGGTGCCGGCAGGCCGAAGCGCAGGCCGGGATAGCGTGGCAGTGCCGCACCGCGCACCAGCAGCTCGTGCGGCCCGGCGTTGTCCCCGGGCTGGCGCGGGCGGATCAGGTCCACCGTGTTGCCGCGTGCGCGCAGGCCGTGCTCCAGGCCCTGCACGGTCAGGGCCACGCCGTTGACCTCCGGCGGATAGGTCTCGGTGACGATGGCGTAGCGCATGCGCGTTCTCCCGTTTGCATCAGCATGGGGACGGGCGGTGGCAGCGATGTTGCCGGCAGGTGTCGGCGCGATGACAGCGCGTGAAGCAGGGAACAGGGAAGGGTGGAGCGGGAATGGGGAATGGGATACATCAGGACGTCACGTTTCCGTACGCCTCCGTAAACAATCATTCCCTGTTCCCTGTTCCCCGCCCTCAAGCCACGAACGGGCGGAAGCGGATGCCGAGCCCGGCGATGCCTTCGGCTTCGCCGACCAGGTCGGCGCGCAGCAGCGGGCGGGCGTCGATGAAGGCTTTGTCCAGCACCAGCGACAGCGCGTTGCCGTCGATCGACAGTTCCAGCGTCGGGATCGGGTCGTCCTCGCGCGCGCGGTGCAGCAGCACCGCCAGCCGCAGCAGCGCGGCGGTGCGCCTGGCCGGCAGCAGCAGGCGCTCGGGCAGGGCGTCGAACGCGGCCTTGGGCACGTTGCGGCGGTGGGTGCGGATCAGCGCCGCCAGCACCTGCTGCTCCTGCCGCGAGAAGCCGGCGATGTCCGAGTGCTCGATCACGTAGCTGCCGTGGGTGTGGTAGCCGCTGTGCGCGATCATCAGCCCCAGCTCGTGCAGGCGCGCGGCCCAGCCGAGCATGCGGGCGTCGTCCGAATCCAGCTTCCAGCCCTCGGCAACCTGCTCGAACAGGCGCTGCGCGGTGGCCTCCACGCGTTGCGCCTGGGCTTCGTCGATGGCGTAGCGCCGGGTCAGCGCCGCCACCGATTCGTCGCGCGGGTCGTTGTCGCCGGCGCGGCCGACGATGTCGTGGAGGATGCCCTCGCGCATCGCCGCCTTGCTGACCAGCAGCTTCTGCAGGCCCAGCGCCTGGAACGCGGCTTCCAGCACCAGCACGCCGCCGGCGATGATCGGCCGCCGCTCGCTGGACAGCGTCGGCAGGTTGATGTCGTCGATGTGCCTGGCGCGCAGCAGCTCCTCGCGCAGCTGCGGCAGCGCTTCGGCGGTGATCGCGCCCTTGCTCAGCTTCATCGCCGCGCAGATCTCGCTGATCGCCTTGTGGGTGCCGGACGAGCCCAGCGCCTCGTCCCAGCCCAGCGCGCGGTACTTGGCGGCGAACGGCTGGAACTCGGCGCCGATCTCGGTCAGCGCGTCCTTCCAGCGCTTCTTGCTCAGCTTGCCGCCGGGGAAGAAGCGGCGGGTGCTGGCGATGCAGCCGGCCTGCAGGCTCTCGCGTTCCAGCGGCTGCATGCCGGCGCCGATGATGAATTCGGTGGAACCGCCGCCGATGTCGATCACCAGCCGCCGCTGGCCGGGCTTGGGCGGCTGCGCATGGGCCACGCCGAGGTAGATCAGGCGCGCCTCCTCGCGCCCGCTGACCACCTCGATGGCATGGCCCAGCGCGGTCTCGGCCGGCATCAGGAACGACAACGGCGAGCGCAGTTGGCGCACGGTGTTGGTGGCCAGCGCGCGCACCCGGTACGGCGGGATGTTGCGGATGCGCTGGCCGAAGCGGGCCAGGCATTCCAGTGCGCGCTGCCGCGCCTCGGCCGACAGCCCGCCCTTGCCGTCCAGCCCGTCGGCCATGCGCACCGTTTCGCGCAGGCGGTCCACCACCCGCAGCTGGCCGAGCAGGTAGCGGGCGATGACCATGTGGAAGCTGTTGGACCCCAGGTCGATGGCGGCCAGCAGGTCGCCGTCCTGCAGAGGGGGGAAGGTCGGGGAGGACTGGGGCATGGCGGAATGGTAGTGGATGGCCGGGGCGGGTGTATGCAGGAGCGACGTGGGTCGCGATTGGGTCTTTTCGGTAAAAGCCCCATCGCGACTTACGTCGCTCCTACCGTGCTTTCACAGCGCCTCCAGCAACGCCTGCTGTGCCGAGTGCGGCGCCTGCCCCGGCTGCGGCTCGCACTTGAGGTAACGGCCGTCGGCCTGCAGCTCCCAGGCGTTGAGGTTGTCGTCCAGGTAGTTCTGCAGCACCTCGCGGTGGATGCGCTGGACCAGGTTGTCGTCCAGTACCGGGAAGCAGGTTTCCACGCGCCGCAGCAGGTTGCGTTCCAGCCAGTCGGCGCTGGCGCAGAACAGTTCCGGCCTGCCGTCGTTGCCGAACCAGTAGACGCGGCTGTGCTCGAGGAAGCGGCCGACGATCGAGCGCACCCGGATGTTGTCGGAAATGCCTTCCACGCCGGGGCGCAGGGTGCAGGCGCCGCGCACGATCAGGTCGATCCGCACGCCGGCCTGCGAGGCCGCGTACAGGGCGCGGATCACCTGCGCTTCGTTGAGCGCGTTCATCTTGGCGATGATCCGCCCCGGCCTGCCTTCCAGCGCCAGCTGCGTCTCGCGCTCTATCCGCTGCAGCAGCCCGCTGTGCAGGGTGAACGGCGATTGCAGCAGGCAGTCCAGCGTCCTTTTCGAGGCCAGCCCGGACAGTTGCTGGAACAGCTGGTGCACGTCGTTGCCGATGTCGGCATCGGCGGTGATCAGGCTCAGGTCGGTGTAGGCGCGCGCGGTGCCGCTGTGGTAGTTGCCGGTGCCCAGGTGCACGTAGCGGCGCAGCTTGCGGCCCTCGCGGCGCACGATCAGCAGCATCTTGGCGTGGGTCTTGTAGCCGACCACGCCGTACACCACCTGCACGCCGGCGTCCTGCAGGCGGTCGGCCAGGCCGAGGTTGGCCTCCTCGTCGAAGCGCGCGCGCAGTTCCACCACCACGGTCACGTCCTTGCCGTTGCGCGCGGCCTGGATCAGCGCATCGACGATGCCCGAGTCCTTGCCGGTGCGGTACAGGGTCTGCTTGATCGCCAGCACGTTCGGGTCCACCGCCGCCTCGCGGATCAGCTCCAGCACCGTGCCGAACGAATCGAACGGGTGGTGCAGCAGCACGTCCCTGCGCGCCACCGCGGCGAAGATGCCTTCCGGCGCCTTGAACACGCGCGGGGTCATCGGCGGGTATTTCAGGTCCGGGCGCTGCACCAGGTCGTAGACCTGGATCACCCGGTTGAGGTTGACCGAGCCGTCGATGCGGTAGGCCGCGTTGTCGGACAGGCCGAAGTTCTGCAGCAGGGTCTGCACGATCGGCCTGGGGCAGTCGTGGGCGATCTCCAGCCGCACCGCCGGGCGGTAGCCGCGGTCCACCAGTTCGTCGCGCAGCGCCAGCGCCAGGTTCTCGACCTCTTCCTCGTCCACCACCAGCTCGGAGTTGCGGGTGACCCGGAACTGGTAGGCGCCGCGCACGTCCATGCCGGGGAACAGTTCATCGACGAAGGTGGACAGCACCGCCGACAGCAGCACGAAGTTCTGCGCCCCGCCCAGCGATTCGGGCAGCTGGATGATGCGCGGCAGCGAGCGCGGCGCGCGCACCACCGCCAGGTGCCCGGCGCGGCCGAAGGCGTCGGTGCCGGTGAGCACCACGACGATGTTCAGCGACTTGTTGAGGATCTTCGGGAACGGGTGCGAGGGGTCCAGCCCCAGCGGCGACAGCACCGGCATGATCTCGTTGCGGAAATACGCGCGCAGCCAGCGGCGCTGGCGCGCGGTCCACGTCGATGGCGACAGGATGCCGATGCCGGCCTCCTGCAGCGCCGGGCGCAGCACCTCGTTCCAGCAGCGGTACTGCTGCTCCACCAGCTCGGCGGCGCGGTCGTGGATGGCCGACAGGATCTGCTGCGGGCTCAGTCCGTCCGGCGCCGGCGGCAGGCCGAATTCCTGTGCGTGGCGCACCGCCGCGGCGCGGATCTCGAAGAACTCGTCGAGGTTGGTGCAGGAGATGCACAGGAAGCGCAGCCGCTCCAGCAGTGGCACCTGCGCATCCATCGCCTGCGCCAGCACGCGGAAGTTGAAGTCCAGCTGCGACAGTTCGCGGTTGATGTACAGCGCCGGGTCGCGCAGCGGGTCGGCGGCGGGGGCGGCTGCGGCGGCAGGCGGGACGGGGGGATTCATGCCGGGGCGTCTTCGGTGGGGGCGATGGGGGAAGCGGCGTCGCGCGGGCGCACGTGTTCGGCGTCGAAGTGGCAGGCGAACACGCTGCCCTGGCCGACCTCGCTGCGGATGTCCAGCCGCGCCTGGTGCAGGCCGAGGATGTGCTTGACGATGGACAGGCCCAGCCCGGTGCCGCCGCTCTCGCGCGAGCGGCTGCTGGACACGCGGTAGAAGCGCTCGGTCAGCCGCGGCAGGTGGCTGGCGGGGATGCCGTAGCCGGTGTCGGTGACCGACAGCACCGCGCCGCCGCCTTCGCGGGCGAAGCGCAGGCTGATGCGGCCGCCGGCGGGGGTGTAGCGCACCGCGTTGGTGACCAGGTTGGAGAACGCGCTGTGCAGTTCCTTGTTGGAGCCGGCCAGGTCCACCCCGGCGCTGTCCTCGACGCTGATTTCATGGCGGCCCTGGCTGTGCGCCTCGGCCTCGCGCCGCAGCGAGGCCAGCATCGAGGTCATCGCCACGGTTTCCAGCTCGGTGTGCTGCTGCGACTCCAGCCGCGACAGGGTGAGCAGGTCCTCGACCAGCTGCGCCATGCGCTGGCTCTGCTTGCGCATCTCCGCCAGCATCGGCCCGGTATCGGGGAAATCCTCCGGGTCCATCATGTCCAGGTAGCCGTGGACCACGGTCAGCGGCGTGCGCAGCTCGTGCGAGACGTTGGCGACGAAGTCGCGGCGAACCTGCTCCAGGTGCAGCAGCTTGGTGACGTCGCGCGCCACCAGCAGCCAGTGGTGGTCCGAGTACGGGATCAGCCGCAGGTGCAGGCGGATGCCGGCATCGACCGGCGAATTGGCGTCGAGGATCGGCTCGGCGTTGCGGCCGCCGGCCAGCCAGTGCGCCAGCGGCAGCGGTTGCAGGCGCTCGACCAGCGCCGCGCCCATGTCGGCCGGGTGGTGCAGGCCGAGCAGGCCGGTGGCCGCCTCGTTGAACCACTGGATGCGCTGGGTGTTGCGGTCCACCACCACCACCGCGTCGGGCAGCGCGTCGGCGGCGGCGCGGTAGCTGCGCAGCATGTCCAGCAGGCGCCGCTTGCGCGCGCGCATCTCCTGCTGGTTGCGGTACAGCAGCCGGTCCAGCTCGTTCCACACGCCGGTGCCGTCGCGGGTTTCCCAGCGCTGGCGCGCGGTCAGCCGCAGCAGCACCTGACGCAGCCGCCAGTAGTGCCAGGCGAGGATGCCCAGCGCGGCCAGCGCCACCACCCAGGCCGGTTTGCCGAGCAGCGCGCCGAGCAGCCCGGCCAGCAACAACAGCGCGGCCACGGTGGCCAGCGTCTTCAACCAGGCGAATCGGAATTGGCGGGGCATGGGGGAGGCGGGGAATGTGGGAACGGGGAACAGGGAATGGGAGGTAATCGAGTGCCCGATGCGTGCAGGCGGGGAAGGAGTGTTTGTGCTGCTTCAACTATTGCGCATCGGGCAGGGAAAGGGGAGCGGTGGCCGTGTCGGTGATTCCCCGCTTTTCACCCACCGACTCCCGGCCTTGTTTCATTCCCTGTTCCCTATTCCCATGTTCCCCGCTTCTAAGACGCCGAAAACCGGTAGCCGGCGCCGCGCACGGTCTGCACCATGTTCTCGGCGCCGAACGGCTCCAGCGTCTTGCGCAGGCGGCGGATGTGCACGTCGATGGTGCGCTCTTCCACGTAGACGCTGCCGCCCCACACGTGGTCGAGCAGCTGCGAGCGGGTATAGACGCGCTCGGGGTGGGTCATGAAGAAGTGCAGCAGACGGTATTCGGTGGGGCCGATGGCCACCGGTGCGTCGTTGGCGAACACGCGGTGGGCGGCGCCGTCGATGCGGATCGGGCCGACGCTGACGCTGCCGTCCTCGTCGTCGTCGCGGGTGCGGCGCAACACCGCGCGGATGCGCGCCAGCAGCTCGCGCGCCGAGAACGGCTTGACCACGTAGTCGTCCACGCCCGCTTCCAGCCCGCCGACGCGATCGTTCTCCTCGCCGCGCGCGGTGAGCATGATGATCGGCACCTCGCGGGTCAGCGCCTCCTTGCGCCAGCGCCGGGCCAGCTCCAGGCCGCTGGTGCCGGGCAGCATCCAGTCCAGCAGGATCAGGTCCGGCACGTGGTCGGCGATGGCGGTCTGCGCCTCCAGCGCGTCGCCGGCATGCACCGGCTCGTACTCGCCCTTGCGCAGGGCGAAGGCGACCATGTCGCGGATCGCCGGTTCGTCGTCGACTATCAGGATGCGTTTGAGCACGTTTTGCCTGTCATGGAGCCCGTTCGACCGCGATTAGACTACGGTTTGATGACGGGTTTGTGACATGAGACGCAGGTCGGGGCCATGCCCCCGAGGTGTGCGATGTCGTGCGTCGGGGAGGTAACCCCGGCCTACCGGCGCTGCATGTCCGGGTCGCGCTGGCCCAGCCGCCGCATCTCCAGCACGGTGGGCATGATCGCCTCGATGCGGGCGTCGACGCGGGCGCGGCTGACGTAATCCAGCTGCGGCTGCTTGAGCAATGCCTGGAACTGCAGCAGCGCCTGTTCGGGGCGGCCGTTCAGGTAAGCGGCCTCGGCGTAGGCCTCGCTGGCGCGGGTGGTGTCGCCGGCCAGCTCGCAGGCGCGGGCGAAGGTGCGCTGGAACACCGGGTCGTCGCCGGCGCGCGCCAGCAGCGGGCGCAGCATCGCCTGGGCGCGCTTGCCGGCCTCGGCGCCGCCCTGTTCGTTGAGCACCTGCGCGTAGGTCAGCGCCACCGGGCGGCTCTGCGGCAGCTGCCGCAGCAGCGCGTCGAAGCGGCGGTTGGCATCGTCGTGGCGGCCGCTGCGCGACTCGGCCTCGCCCAGCGCCAGGCCCACCCACAGGTTGTCCGGGTACCCGGCGTGCAGTTCCTGAAGTTCCTGCAGTGCCTGCTGCACCGCCTTGCCGCCGTCGCGCAACTGGGCGATGGCCACGCCGTAGCGCTGCGGGTCGCTCAGGCCGTCCTTCTGGCTGCGGCGCAGGTCCTGGTATTCGCGCACCAGCTCGGACGGCGTGGTCGCGCTGAGCACGCGCAGGCGCTCGCGCGCCCAGTCGAACTGGCCGCTGGCGCCGCGCGGCAGGCCCAGCGACGGCAGCGACAGCTGCATCGAGCCGGGCAGCAGCGGGTTGCCCAGCGTGGTGAGCGGGTCGGCGGCCGGGTCGGACGGGTCCACCCGCTCCTGGCGCACGCCGGTGGGCGTGGTGGTGGTCAGCAGCACCGTGTCCTTCTTCATCTGCTCGGCGCGGGCCTTGGCCTCGCTGATGCGGGTGACGGTGACCGGGTGGGTGCGCAGGAAATCCGGCGTGGAATAGCCGCCCTCGTTGCCGCGCATCGCCGCGGCCATGCGCTCGAAGAAGCCGGCCATCGCATCGACGTCGTAGCCGCTGCGCGCCAGCGTGCGGATGCCGAGCCGGTCGGCCTCCGATTCGTTGGAGCGGGTGAAGTTGATCTGCAGCTGCTGCATCAGGCCCATGCCGGAGGTGATCGCGGCCATCGTCGCGTCGCCCGCGGAATTGCCGCCGGCCTGCTGCGCGGCGACCACCGCCGCCAGCATGCCCAGCAGGATCGGGATCTGGTCGCGCTGGGCCTTCTCGACGCTGCGCAGCACGTGCTGCTGGGTGACGTGCGAGATCTCGTGCGACAGCACCGCCGCCACTTCGTCCTCGCGCTGCGCGGTCAGCACCAGCCCGGCGTTCATGCCGATGTAGCCGCCCAGGGTGGCGAAGGCGTTGATCTGCCGGTCCTTGAGCATGAAGAAGGTGAAGGCCTGCTGCGGTTGCGCGCTGTTGGAGCCGAGCCGGGTGCCCATGCGCTGCAGCCAGTCGTCGACCAGCGGATCGTCGACCAGGTAGCCGTAGTTGCGCAGCTCGCGCAGCATCATGCCGCCGTACTCGGCCTGCCGCGCCGGGGTCAGCAGCTCGCCGGCAGACGAGCCGATGTCCGGCAGCCTGCTCTCCTGGGCGGAGGACAGCGGGGTGGCCAGGGCCAGGGTGACGGCGGTGGCGAGCAGCAGCGTGCGCAAGGAAAGGCTCCGGTGGGGCTGGACGGAGGATGACGGGGAAGCGGCGGGGCGGGGTGAAGCACAGATTAACCCGCAGTGTTCCAGCGGCGGGCAGTGCAAGGGGCCTGTGGAATCGGCGCGGCCGCTACCATATGCAGACAACAATCCCGCGTGGAGTTTCCCGTGAGCAACCAGATCCCCGAGATCACCATTTATTCGACTGCCGTGTGCCCGTACTGCGTGGCCGCCAAGAACTTCCTCAAGAGCAAGGGGCAGTCGTGGACCGAAGTGCGCATCGACCTGGACCCGGCCGCGCGCGAGAAGATGATGACGCTGACCCGCCGCACCAGCGTGCCGCAGATCTTCGTCGGCGAGGTCCACGTCGGCGGCTACGACGACATGATGGCGCTGCACCGCGAGGGCAGGCTGGAGCCGCTGCTGGCGGGGCAGGGCGCATGAGCGGCACGGAAAAGGACCGCCTGGCCGAATTCACCGAATTCCGCCAGCGCATGAACCAGCGCATCCTCGCCGAGCCCAACCAGGTGGTGCGGCGCTTCTTCGCGCTGGACACCCAGACCTACCAGGCCGGCGCGCTGGACGTGAAGACCAAGGAACTGCTGGGGCTGGTGGCCTCGCTGGTGCTGCGCTGCGACGACTGCATCAGCTACCACGTGGCCCAGTGCAAGGAGGCCGGGGCCAGCCGCGAGGAGCTGTTCGAGACGTTCTCGGTCGGGCTGGTGGTCGGCGGCTCCATCGTCATCCCGCACCTGCGGCGGGCGGTGGATTTCCTCGACCGGCTCGAATCCGGGGCCGCGCAGGCCCCGGCCGGGCACGACCACGGCTGAACCTGCGACCTTGGTCCAGTTGGGGCGGCGGGCGCGGATCGGGCATAATTGACAGTTGAAACTTTCTGACGCGCCTGATACCGGGCAGCCGGCCGGCGCGCACCCCCTCATCTGTTCGGAACCCCAAATCATGACGCAGACAATCACCGTCATCCGCGGCGATGGCATCGGCCCGGAAATCATGGACGCCACCCTGTTCGTGCTGGACCAGCTCGGCGCCGGGCTGTCCTACGAGTTCGCCGACGCCGGTCTGGCCGCGCTGGAAAAGCACGGTGAGCTGATCCCGGCCTCCACGCTGGAGTCGATCAAGAAGAACAAGGTCGCGCTGAAGAGCCCGCTGACCACCCCGGTCGGCGGCGGCTTCAGCTCGATCAACGTGGCCCTGCGCCGCCAGTTCGACCTGTACGCCAACGTGCGCCCGGCGATCTCGTTCCCGAACACCAAGTCGCGCTACGAGAACGTCAACCTGATCACCGTGCGCGAGAACACCGAGGGCGCCTACCTGAGCGAAGGCCAGGAGGTGTCGGCCGACGGCGAGACCGCGTTCTCCGGCACCCGCATCACCCGCAAGGGCTCCGAGCGCATCGTGCGCTATGCCTTCGAGCTGGCCCGCAGCACCGGCCGCAAGAAGGTCACCGCCGTGCACAAGGCCAACATCATCAAGTCCACCTCGGGCCTGTTCCTGAACATCGCCCGCGAAGTGGCCGCGAACTACCCGGAAATCGAATTCCAGGAAATGATCGTGGACAACACCTGCATGCAGCTGGTGATGCGCCCCGAGCAGTTCGACGTCATCGTCACCACCAACCTGTTCGGCGACATCATCTCCGACCTGTGCGCCGGCCTGGTCGGCGGCCTGGGCCTGGCCCCGGGTGCCAACATCGGTGAGAACGCGGCGATCTTCGAGGCCGTGCACGGCACCGCGCCGGACATCGCCGGCAAGGGCATCGCCAACCCGTGCGCCCTGCTGCTGGGCGCGGCGCAGATGCTGGACCACCTCGGCCAGCCGCAGAACGCCGAGCGCCTGCGCAACGCCATCGTCGCCACGATGGAAGCCAAGGACTCGCTGACCGGCGACCTCGGCGGCAACAGCGGCACGATGGACTTCGCCAAGGCGATCGCCAGCCGGCTGTAAGCGGCGGCCATGCAGTCGAAGAAGAAGGGCGCCGATGGCGCCCTTCTTCGTTCACGCGTACTGCTCCCAACCTTGCTGCAGGAGCGGCGTCAGTCGCGAATGGAACTTCACCAGGAAAGCCTCGTCGCTCCTGCGGGAAGCGCGAGGTCAGTTGCGCGACTGCAGCTTGGACAGCAGCCGCAGGAACTCGATGTACAGCCACACCAGCGTCACCATCAGGCCGAACGCGCCATACCACTCCATGTACTTCGGCGCGCCGGCTTCCACGCCGCTTTCGATGAAGTCGAAGTCCAGCACCAGGTTCAGCGCGGCGACCACCACCACGAACAGGCTGAAGCCGATGCCGATCAGGCCCGAGTCGTGGATGAAGGGGATGTTGATGTTGAAGAAGCCCAGCACGATGGTCGCCAGATAGACCAGCGCGATGCCGCCGGTGGCCGCGACCACGCCGAGCTTGAAGTTCTCGGTGGCCTTGATCAGCCCGCTGCGGTAGGCGAACAGCAGCGCGAACAGCGTGCCGAAGGTCAGCAGCACCGCTTGGAACACGATGCCCTGGAAGCGTGCTTCGTAGATCGCCGAGATCGTGCCGAGGAACAGGCCTTCGGCCAGCGCGTAGAGCGGCGCGCTGACCGGCGCCCAGTTCTTCTTGAAGATGGTGGCCAGCGCCAGCACGAAGCCGCCGATCATCCCGCCCCACAGGTACAGGCGCGCGCCCGCGGCCAGTTCGCCGCTGTCGGTGAGGGTGTGGTTCCAGGCGAAGGCCGCGGTGAGCACGGCCAGCAGCAACAGGATGCCGGTGCGGTTGACCGTGCCGTTGAGGGTCATGGCCCCGCCGTCGCGGGTCACCACGGTGCCGCTGCCCAGGTCGAGGAAGGTGGAGTCGGAGAGGGCGGGGTTGCCGCTGCGCATGGGGGGGCTCCGTGGTGGGTGGGGATGGAAGGGAATGTCCGAGCATAACCAAATGCGCGGCGACGCAATCCGCCGTTGACAGACTGCCGCGCAGTTCCGACAATAGCCGACCTTTCGGGGGGAACCTCGGGAGATTCACCGCCGGGGTATAGCGCAGTCTGGTAGCGCGCCTGCTTTGGGAGCAGGATGTCGGGGGTTCGAATCCCTCTACCCCGACCATCCAGTGCACCGCAGTGCGTTGGAGTGCGACGATCCGGTCAGAGCGCCCGTAGCTCAACTGGATAGAGCACCGGCCTTCTAAGCCGGCGGTTACAGGTTCGATTCCTGTCGGGCGCGCCAATCGGCGCAAGCGGTGGGTTGTTGTTTTCAGTGGTGGCTGTAGCTCAGTTGGTTAGAGTACCGGATTGTGATTCCGGTGGTCGGGGGTTCGAATCCCCTCAGCCACCCCATTGAACAGGACGCCGGGTGCATGCATCCCGGGGTTGTAAAGAAGCAAAAGGTGCGGGTACCATGTGCACCCTGATTTTTCAGGGCCGTTAGCTCAGTTGGTAGAGCAGTTGACTCTTAATCAATAGGTCCAAGGTTCGAATCCTTGACGGCCCACCAATTGCGGCAGCCATCCAGAAGTTTCGGATGGCTGTTTTGTTGAAAGATGCGGTTTCGCGTTTCGGGCGCGATCCGTACAAGGCGAGGGAATCTCTCGCCGCCGGTTTTACGGGCTGTTAGCTCAGTTGGTAGAGCAGTTGACTCTTAATCAATAGGTCCAAGGTTCGAATCCTTGACAGCCCACCAGATCAGGCACCCGCTACCACGGGTGCCTTTTTCTTTGTCGCCGCCCTCCTTGGCGGCAACCCTTCGGGCTGGGCGTTTTTTGCCCGCCGGCCTGCGATAATGCCGGCCGCATGCGAAAGTGGCGGAATTGGTAGACGCCCTGGATTTAGGTTCCAGTGCCGCAAGGCGTGGGGGTTCGAGTCCCCCCTTTCGCACCATCGGTGGATCGTCCGGATGTCCTGCCCGTGCCACGTGCCGGGCGCAGGCTGGCAGCCAGGGCCGGAATCCGCCAAACTATAGGGCTGCGGCGGGGACAGGTGCCTGCCGGAAGTCATTCATTTCAGTCCACATTCGTGCCGGGGCCCGGGGCCGCCGGTGGCAGGAGTCCACATGCAAGCTTCGATCGAATCCACCGGCAATCTGGAACGCCGCCTGACCTTCTCCCTGCCTGAGGAGCGCCTGCAGAGCCACATCGATGGCCGTCTGGGCGAGATCGCGCGCACCGTGCGCATCAAGGGCTTCCGCCCGGGCAAGGTGCCGGCCAAGGTGGTCGAACAGCGTTTCGGGCCGCAAGTGCGTGCCGAGGCGATGGATGGCCTGCTGCGTGAAACCTTCGACGCCGCGCTGCGCGAGCACGAGCTGCGCATCGCCGGCAACCCGCGCATCGAGAAGGCCGGCGAGGGCGAGTTCGACTTCGTCGCCAACGTCGAGCTGGTGCCGGATTTCGGCGACGTCGACGTGACCAAGCTGACCGTCGTGCGCCACACCGCCGAGGTCACCGACGCCGACATCGACCAGATGATCGAGAACCTGCGCCAGCAGCGCCGCAGCTGGAAGGCGGTCGAGCGCGCCGCGCGGGAAGGTGACCTGGTCGCGCTGGAAACCTGGTCGCAGGCCGGTGACGAGCGTCTGCCGGCCGAGGGTGCCGAGAAGGGCACCGTCATCGTCGGCCAGGGCATGATGTTCGAGCAGATCGAGAAAGGCCTGGTCGGCCTGGCCAAGGGCGAGGAAAAGACGCTGGACGTCGAGTTCCCGGCCGACTGGCGGGTGCCGGCGCTGGCCGGCAAGCAGGTCAAGGTCGCGGTCAAGGCCATCGAGGTGTCCGAGCCGGTGGTGCCGGACGTCGATGCCGCCTTCATCAAGAGCTTCGGCGTCAAGAACGGCGGGCTGGAGCAGTTCCGCGCCGACATCCGCTCCAACCTGGAGCGCGAGCTGAAGGGCGCGCTGATGAGCCGCCTGCGCCGCGAGGTCGGCGAGCAGCTGATCGCCGCCTACGCCCACGTCGAACTGCCGCCGCGGCTGGTCGAGAACGAGGCCCGCGCGATGCTGGCCCAGCAGGTCGACGCCATCCGCCGCCAGGGCGGCAACCCCGGCAACGTGCCGGCCGACGCCCACGAGGGCTTCAAGGACGCTGCTTCCAAGCGCGTGCTGGTCGGCTTGCTGGTCGGCGAGGTCGCGCGCAGGAACGAACTGCGCCTGGACCCGAAGCGCCTGAACGAAACCATGCGCCTGATCGCCTCGACCTATGAGGAGCCGGAGCAGGTCATTGAGATGTACCGCAACGACCCCCAGCTGATGGGTGGCCTGCAGAACCGCGTGATGGAAGAGCAGGTGATCGACTGGATCGCCGAGCGTGCCCAGCACACCGCGCAGTCGCTGTCGTTCCAGGAAGCGATCCGCCCGTAAGCGCGGATTCCCCGCAAGGTCCCGCGCATCCGTGCGCGGGGTTTCACAGACATCAGGAGATTCCCGCGTGGACAACCGAACCACAGCCTTGAACATGGTTCCGATGGTGGTCGAGCAGACCAGCCGCGGCGAGCGCGCCTACGACATCTACTCGCGCCTGCTCAAGGAGCGGATCATCTTCCTGGTCGGCCCGATCGACGACCACGTCGCCAACCTGGTGGTGGCGCAGATGTTGTTCCTCGAAGCGGAAAACCCCGAGAAGGACATCAGCTTGTACATCAACTCGCCCGGTGGCGTGGTGACCGCGGGCCTGGCGATCTACGACACCATGCAGTTCATCAAGCCGGACGTCAGCACCATGTGCACCGGCCAGGCTTGCAGCATGGGTTCGTTCCTGCTGATGGCGGGTGCCAAGGGCAAGCGCTTCGCCCTGCCGAACTCGCGGGTGATGATCCACCAGCCGTCCGGCGGCGCGCAGGGCCAGGCCACCGACATCGAAATCCACGCGCGCGAGATCCTCGACCTGCGCAAGCGCCTGAATGCGTTGTATGCGCTGCACACCGGGCAACCGGTGGAGCGGATCGAGCTGGACATGGAGCGCGACCGTTTCCTCAGCGCCGAGGCGGCGAAGGAATACGGCCTGATCGACGAGGTCGTGGAGCGTCGTCCCGAGGAGTCGATCCAGCCTGCGTGATGGGCGGCAAGTGGCCGAAAACACGGTGATTCTGCAGGGTCGGAGCTGGACTGGCGTCCATCCGGCCCTGTGCTATTCTCGAAATCGAAACCCCCGTTCAGTGGGGGATGCAACTGGGTAAGCGAAGCATGAGCGAAGACCGGCAAGGTCGTTCCGGGGACAGCGGCAAGATTCTCTACTGCTCGTTCTGCGGCAAGAGTCAGCACGAAGTACGCAAGCTGATTGCGGGTCCGAGCGTGTTCATCTGCGATGAATGCGTGGAGCTGTGCAACGACATCATCCGCGAGGAACTGGAGGAAAAGGCGCAGTCGGCGCGCAGCTCGCTGCCCAAGCCGCGCGAGATCCTCGAGGTCCTGGACCAGTACGTGATCGGCCAGAACCGCGCCAAGCGCACGCTGGCGGTGGCCGTGTACAACCACTACAAGCGCATCGAGAGCCGCCAGAAGAGCGACGACGTCGAGCTGTCCAAGTCCAACATCCTGCTGGTCGGCCCGACCGGCTCGGGCAAGACGCTGCTGGCCGAGACGCTGGCGCGGTTGCTCAACGTGCCGTTCACGATGGCCGATGCGACCACGCTGACCGAAGCCGGCTACGTCGGCGAGGACGTGGAGAACATCATCCAGAAGCTGCTGCAGAAGTGCGACTACGACGTCGAGAAGGCGCAGCACGGCATCGTCTACATCGATGAAATCGACAAGATCTCGCGCAAGAGCGAGAACCCGTCGATCACCCGCGACGTGTCCGGCGAAGGCGTGCAGCAGGCGCTGTTGAAGCTGATCGAGGGCACCGTAGCCAGCGTGCCGCCGCAGGGCGGGCGCAAGCACCCGCAGCAGGAATTCCTGCAGGTGGACACCAAGAACATCCTGTTCATCTGCGGCGGCGCGTTCGCCGGGCTGGACAAGGTGATCCAGCAGCGTTCCAGCGAGGCCGGCGGCATCGGCTTCGGCGCCAAGGTCAAGAGCAGCGAGCGCAAGCAGGAAATCGGCAAGGTGCTGGCCGAGGTCGAGCCGGAGGACCTGATCAAGTTCGGCCTGATCCCCGAGTTCGTCGGCCGCCTGCCGGTGGTGGCGACGCTGGAGGAACTGGACGAGGCGGCGCTGGTCAAGATCCTGACCGAGCCGAAGAACGCCATCACCAAGCAGTTCAAGAAGCTGTTCGAGATGGAGAACGTCGAGCTGGAGTTCCGCCCGGATGCATTGACGGCGATTGCCAAGAAGGCGATCAAGCGCAAGACCGGTGCGCGCGGCCTGCGCACCATCGTCGAGTCGGTGCTGCTGGACACCATGTACGACCTGCCGTCGCAGGAGAACGTGAGCAAGGTGGTGGTCGATGAATCGGTCATCGAGCACAAGTCCGAGCCCTACGTGATCTACCAGGCGCCGCCGGCCAAGGCCGCCTCCGGCGACTGAATCGGCAGGCCCTGCGGCCTCTTGCAAGCCCCAGCCGATGGCCCCATAACGGGGCCATCGGCTTTTTCGTGGCCGCCCCCATTCATGTATCCAGTGGAGCCCTCATGGCCCAGCCCAAACCCGAAGTCCTCGACCTGCCGGTCCTGCCGCTGCGCGACGTGGTGGTGTTCCCGCACATGGTCATCCCGTTGTTCGTCGGCCGCGACAAGTCGATGCAGGCGCTCGAGCGGGCGATGGAGGCGGACAAGCGCATCCTGCTGGTGGCGCAGAAGTCGGCCGAGACCGACGACCCAGCGGCGGCCGACCTGTACACGGTAGGCACGCTGGCGCAGGTGCTGCAGCTGCTGAAGCTGCCCGACGGCACCATCAAGGTGCTGGTCGAGGGCCTGTCGCGCGTGGTCGTGGAGAAGATCCGCGAGCAGGACGGTTCGCTGCAGGGCGTCGGCGTGGAGCTGGAATCGGACGAATCGCGCGAGCCGCGCGAGATCGAGGCCATCGCCCGCTCGCTGATGTCGCTGTTCGAGCAGTACGTCAAGACCAACCGCAAGCTGCCGCCGGAACTGCTGCAGACGCTGGCCGGGATCGAGGAGCCGGCGCGGCTGGCCGACACCATTGCCGCGCACATCGGCGTGCGCCTGGCCGACAAGCAGAAGCTGCTGGAAATCCTGCAGGTGGGCGAGCGGCTGGAAATGCTGGTGGGCCTGGTCGATGGCGAGATCGACGTGCAGCAGCTGGAAAAGCGCATCCGCGGCCGGGTCAAGTCGCAGATGGAGAAGAGCCAGCGCGAGTACTACCTCAACGAGCAGATGAAGGCGATCCAGAAGGAGCTGGGCGACCTCGACGAGGCCCCCGGCGAGCTGGAGGAACTGGCGCGCAAGATCGCCGAGGCCGGCATGCCCAAGGCGGTGGAGGCCAAGGCGAAGAACGAGCTGAACAAGCTCAAGCAGATGTCGCCGATGTCGGCCGAGGCTGCGGTGGTGCGCAACTACCTGGAGTGGCTGCTGGGCGTGCCGTGGAAGAAGCGCAGCAAGGTGCGCAAGGACTTGAAGGCCGCCCAGGATACGCTCGACGCCGACCACTACGGGCTGGACAAGGTCAAGGAACGCATCCTCGAATACCTCGCGGTGCAGTCGCGGGTGAAGCAGATGAAGGGCCCGATCCTGTGCCTGGTCGGCCCGCCGGGCGTGGGCAAGACCTCGTTGGGCCAGTCCATCGCCAAGGCCACCAACCGCAAGTTCGTGCGCATGTCGCTGGGCGGCGTGCGCGACGAGGCCGAG
>Ga0222427_100672_pt1 | contig 37001 bp, 35 predicted proteins | sample 2B20Ametagenome_FD_182890 | JGI IMG/M metagenome (GOLD analysis project Ga0222427, IMG submission 182890) | Enriched microbial communities from leaf-cutter ant dump, University of Wisconsin, Madison, United States - 2B20A (version 2) | ecosystem: Environmental > Terrestrial > Nest > Insects nest...
TATCGGCGCTTGGGTGGAAGGGAGGAGGGGCGATATCTCCCACGGTCTGTACTGGTGATAACAGTCAGAATCGGCTGTCGTCCCTCCTCCTCCCTTCAAGTCCTACCATACAAGCGGCTGTTAGCCGGGACGCCGGACCGCGCGATCGGCGGCGAAGCCGTCGTAAAACTTGAGTCCCAGGTTTTCCTGACACACCGAGGGCACAGGTTTTATGGCCGCTTCGCGCCCAATCGCGGCTAACAGCCGCTCCCACAAGTACGCGGCGCGCATCATTTTGTGGTGATCTGAAGTTGTGTAGATACCCATGCTCATCGCTGGCAAGCCCACACAGGGTTGTTCACCAGTTTCCAGATCCGTTCAATCGAGAAGATCGATCTGCAAATGCTCCGCCACGGCCTCCGCCGAGACGATCTTCAGCTTCGGCACCCGCCCCAGGCACGGCGCCGGCAGGCGCTCGGCCAGGCTGGCGAGGTTCTCTTCCAGGCGCGAGGTCCGCGCATCGACGATATTGGCCACCCAGCCCGCCAGTTGCAGGCCATCCCGGGCAATCGCCTCGGCACTGAGCAGCGCATGATTGATGCAACCCAGCCGCACCCCCACCACCAGGATCACCGGCAGCTTCAGGGCCACGGCCAGGTCGGACAGATTGGCGTGATGGGACAACGGCACCCGCCAGCCACCCGCCCCCTCGATCAGGGTGAAGTCCGCCTGCTGCGCCAGCACCTCGCGCATCGGCCCGAGCAAACTCTGCACACTGAGTTCGACCCCGGCCTCCCGCGCCGCCAGATGGGGAGCGATGGCCGGTTCGAAGGCGAAAGGGTTGATGCGCTCATAAGGCAGCTTCAGCGTGCTCTGCGCCATCAATGCCAGGGCATCGCTGTTGCGCAGCCCCTTGGGCGTTACCTCGCAGCCCGAGGCCACCGGCTTGGCGCCCAGCGTGCTCAGCCCGGCCTGCTGTGCTGCATGCAGCAGGCCGGCAGCGATGGTGGTCTTGCCCACATCGGTGTCGGTTCCGGCGATGAAGTAGGCCGCAGTCATCTCACTCCCCTTCTGTCAGCGGCTTGCGCAATACCCCGTAGACCACCTGGTAGGTGGCCGGCAGGCCCGACGGCTGGCGAAACTGCTCGTAGGCCTGCAGCAGCCCTTGCATCCGCGCGCGTCCGGTCAGCCCGGCAGGGCGACCCGGATTGAGGTTGTGCGCACCCAGGGCCTTGAGCTCATGGGTCAGGCTGCGCACATCAGGGTAGTGCAACACATGGGGCTGTGCATGCAGATCGAGTACATCCAGGCCACTGTCGCCGCACAAGCGCTGGTAATCCTCGAAGCGGCGGAAGCGATTGACGTGCACCAGCCCGTCGACCGCCTCCCAACTGGCCCGCAGTTCATGCAGGGTGCCCACGCAAAGGCTGGAGAAAGCCAGCACGCCACCCGGTTGCAGCACCCGCCGCGCCTCGGCCAGTACCGCCCGGAAATCCGCACACCACTGCACGGCGAGGCTGGAGAACATCAGCCCGGCACACGCCTCGCGCAGCGGCAGGCGCTCGGCATCGCCGGCAACGTGATAGTCCGCACCACCGGCTTCGCGGGCATGGCGCAGCATGCCTTCGGCAATATCCACCGCCACCCCGAGTCCCTGGGCATAGCGCTGTTGCAACTGACGGCTGAAATGCCCGGTGCCACTGCCCAGGTCGACCCAGCAACGCGGCGCCAGATCCTCCGGCAACTGCGCCAGCAGATGGCCACCTACCGCCCGTTGCAGCTCGGCGACGCTGTCGTAGCTGGCGGCGGCACGGGAAAACGACGCCGCGACCTGGCGCTTGTCGGGCAAGGCGCCAGGCAGGCCCGGTTGGGATAGATCAGTCATCGCCACTCTCATGCAGGAAGGTCTTGATATTGGCCGCCAGCTCCTGTGGATATTCGAGGATGAAGGCGTGGGATGCGCCCTCGACCAGGCCCACTTCGACATCCGGCAGCCAGTCGCTCAGGGCCCGGGCGGCCTCGACCGGTACCAGCTCGTCGGCACCGGCGAACAGGTGCAGTTGCGGCCCGGCATAGGCCTGCAATGCCGCCCGGGTGTCCAGGCGACCGAGGACTTCCAGGCCTTTCACCAGCACCACCGGGTCGGTATCCGGAACGCCGATGCCCAGTTGTCGCAGCAGGCTGCGCGGCTCCTGCGCGCCCTCACTGCACAGCGACTTGAAGCGCTTCAAGGTCACTGCGGTGTGGCTGCGACAGCCGTCGACGAAGGTTTCGAAGGTGTCCAGCGGCATGCCGTCCGGCCAATCGTGGCGGGCGACGAAGCTGAGGTTGCTGGCAAAGGTCAGCAGGCCGCAGCAGTGATCACCACGGCGGGCCGCCAGCTCGGCAGCGAGCATGCCGCCCAGTGACCAACCGCCGAGCCAGGTGTCCTTGGGCAGGCGCCGGTCGAGTTCGTCGAGCCAGGCCTGCGGGTCATCGCTGACCAGTTCGGGCAGCGCCGCCAGTTCGACCCGGAGTCCGGCATCCTGTGCCCTCAGACTGGCCGCCAGCGGTTCCAGCGCGGCGCTGCCCAGGCCCCAGCCCGGCAGGAGAATCAGGTGGTTACGCATCGACAGGCTCCAGCAGCGGATAGCACTCGGCCAATGCATTCAACAATAGCTGGACCTGCGCGGCGCTGTGGGCTGCGGTCAGGGTCACCCGCAGACGGGCGCTACCAGCGGGCACCGTGGGCGGACGAATGGCGGTCACCAGCAGGCCACGCTCGCGCAGCATGCGCGACAGTTGCAGCGCGCGCCCGGCATCGCCGATCAAGATCGGCTGGATCGGCGTAAAGCTGTCCATCAGTTGCAGGCCGATTTCCTGGGCGCCACCGCGGAACTGGGCGATCAACGCCGCCAGGTGCTCGCGACGCCAATGCTCGTCGCGCAGCAGGGCCAGGCTTTTCAGGGTCGCGCAGGCCAGCGCCGGGGGCTGGCTGGTGGTGTAGATATAAGGACGGGCGAACTGCACCAGGCTTTCGATCAGGTCTTCGCTGCCGGCAACGAAGGCCCCGGCCGTACCGAAGGCCTTGCCCAGGGTGCCGACCAGCACGGGCAGTTCTTCGAGGCTCAAACCGAAGTGCTCGGCCACGCCACCACCGTTGCGCCCCAGGGTGCCGAAGCCATGGGCATCGTCGACCATCAGCCAGGCATCACGGGCCCGGGTGCGGTTGACCAGCTCCGGCAGGTCGGCGATATCACCGTCCATGCTGAACACCCCGTCGGTGACCACCAGGGTATTGCCCTCGGCCTTGGCCAGGCGGTTCTCCAGGCTGTCGGCGTCGTTGTGCAGATAGCGATTGAAACGCGCGCCACTGAGCAGGCCGGCGTCGAGCAACGAGGCATGGTTGAGGCGGTCCTGCAACACGGTGTCGCCCTGCCCCACCAGCGCGGTAACCGCGCCGAGGTTGGCCATGTAGCCGGTGGTGAACAGCAGCGCCCGCGGCCGGCCGGTGAACTCGGCCAGGGCCTCTTCCAACTGGTGATGCGGCGTACTGTGCCCCACCACCAGATGCGACGCCCCGCCGCCCACGCCCCAGCGCTCGGCGCCGGCACGCCAGGCGGCGATCACTTCGGGGTGGTTGGCCAGGCCCAGGTAATCGTTGCTGCAAAAGGCCAGCAGCGGCTGCCCGTCCACCACCACCTGCGGCCCCTGCGGGCTCTGCAGCAACGGGCGCTGACGGTACAGCTCGGCGGCGCGCCTCTGTTCGAGGCGCGCGCGAAGATCGAAGCTCATGCAGACCTCAGGCGGATGCGGCGTTGTAGAACAGCTCGCTGCTCTTCTGCTCGACCAGCGCCTGCTCGATGGCCGCCTGGTGCACCTCGTCGGCGTGCTCTTCGCGGGCTTCGGGCTTGATGCCGAGGCGGGCGAACAGTTGCATGTCCTTGTCGGCCTGCGGGTTGGCGGTGGTCAGCAGCTTCTCGCCGTAGAAGATCGAGTTGGCCCCGGCCATGAAGGCCAGCGCCTGCATCTGCTCGTTCATCTGCTCGCGACCGGCGGACAGGCGCACATGGGACTGCGGCATGAGGATCCGCGCCACCGCCAGCATGCGGATGAAGTCGAACGGATCGACCTCCTCGGCGTTCTCCAGCGGCGTGCCGGCGACCTTGACCAGCATGTTGATCGGCACCGACTCCGGGTGCTCCGGCAGGTTGGCCAGCTGGATCAGCAGGCCGGCGCGGTCGTCCAGCGACTCGCCCATGCCGAGGATGCCGCCGGAGCAGATCTTCATCCCGGCATCGCGCACGTAGGCCAGGGTCTGAAGACGCTCGCTGTAGGTGCGGGTGGTAATGATGTTGCCGTAGAACTCCGGCGAGGTATCGAGGTTGTGGTTGTAGTAGTCGAGGCCGGCATCGGCCAGGGCCAGGGTCTGGTCCTGGCTCAGCTTGCCGAGGGTCATGCAGGTCTCCAGGCCCATGGCCTTGACGCCCTTGACCATCTCCAGCACGTAGGGCATGTCCTTGGCCGACGGGTGTTTCCACGCAGCGCCCATGCAGAAGCGGGTGGAGCCGATGGCCTTGGCCCGGGCAGCTTCCTCCAGGACTTTCTGCACTTCCATCAGCTTCTGCTTGTCCAGGCCGGTGTTGTAGTGGCCGGACTGCGGGCAGTACTTGCAGTCTTCCGGGCAGGCGCCGGTCTTGATCGACAGCAGGGTCGAGACCTGGACGCGATTGGGGTCGAAATGCGCACGGTGCACGATCTGCGCCTGGAACAGCAGGTCATTGAACGGCTGCTGGAACAGGGCTTTGACTTCGGCCAGGGACCAGTCGTGACGAAGCGTTGCAGTTGTGCTGGCGCTCATGGGCGTTTCCTTGTTTAGGCTTGTATGCGCGCCGGGACCGGATTGCCCGCCAGCGCTTCACGGATAGCCCGCATAGTTAAGGAAGCCTCATGCGCTGTCAACTCACCAAGAAAACACTGGTCGACATCTGCTTAAATAACAACCAATCATGCTTGCTGTGCGATGAACCCGCCGAGCAGGCCCATCCCATCTGCACAGCCTGCGAAGGCGAACTGCCCTGGCTCGACGAACATTGCCGCATCTGTGCCCTGCCCTTGCCGATCAACGGCATGCTCTGCGACCTGTGCGCACGCCGACGCCCGGCGTTCAGGACGGTGGAAGCGCCCTGGCACTACGGTTTTCCGATCGACGCCCTGATCACCCGCTTCAAGCACCAGCGCCAGTGGCCACAGGGTCGGTTGCTGGCACTGATGCTCGGCAACCGCCTGGTCCATCGATTCGCCGAAGGGCTGCCGCGCCCGGCGCTGCTGTTGCCAGTGCCCATGTCGGCACAGCGCCTGCGCCGGCGTGGCTACAACCAGGCAGCGATGCTCGGCACATGGCTTGCCGCGCAACTGGCGATCCCCTGCGATGACCGCTTGCTCAGCCGCCCCCGCGACACCCCGGCACAGCAGGAACTGGACGCCCGCGCCCGCCGGCGCAATCTCAAGGATGCCTTCGCCATCACCCGTCCCGACGCCATCGACGGCCTGCACCTGGCCCTGGTGGACGATGTGCTGACCACCGGCGCCACCGCCCAGACCCTCGCCCGTCTGCTACGCGACGCCGGTGCAGCACGGGTCGACGTCTACTGCCTGGCGCGTACCCCGCGGCCCGGCAGTGCTTGACTTGGCGCAGGCAGGCGGGCACTTTCCTGCCGATCATCGTCAGCTTTCGTACCCGACCCCATGCCCTTGCCTACGCCCCTGTCCCAGCACATCGTCCGTCGTCCGCAACGTATCGCCTTGTTGCAGCACATTGATGAGCAAGGCTCCATCACCCGCGCGGCGAAAGCCGCAGGCATCAGCTACAAGGCCGCCTGGGATGCGATCGACGAACTCAACAACCTCGCCGCACGACCACTGGTGGAACGCAGCACCGGTGGCAAGGGCGGCGGCGGTGCCCGTCTGTCGGATGAAGGCCGGCGGGTCCTGCGTTTGTACCAGCGTCTGCAAATCCTCCAGGCGCAGATCCTCGAAGAAGCCGAGGACAGCAGCGACCTCGACCTGCTCGGCCGCCTGATGCTGCGCACCAGCGCACGCAACCAGTTGCATGGGCGGGTCAGCGCGATCCACCTGCAAGGCCGTAACGACACCATCGAACTGACCCTGGCCGGCGACCTGCGCATCCAGGCGCAGATCACCCACGACAGCACCCATCGCCTGGAACTGGAGATCGGCACCGCCGTGGTCGCCCTGATCAAGGCCGGCTGGCTGGAACTGGCGACCCGCGACGCTCCGGTACCCGCAGGCAGCAACAGCCTGGAAGCGACGATCGACGAACTGCAACCCGACCCGCAGGGCTCCAGCGAACTGCGCCTGAGCCTGGGCAGCGGGCAGATCCTGTGTGCCTTTGCCGAGCCGGAATGGCTGCGCACCCATGACCTTGGCGTCGGAAGCGTCGTACAGGTTCGATTCCTACCGACCTACGTTCTTCTCGGAACACCTGTCTGAATCCGGCCACAAAACTGTCATAGGGGCTGATTAAGGTGACTGCCACAAACCGCAGGAAGCCTGTCATGAACCTATTAGAAGAAAACCAGCAGACCGATCTCGAGCACCTGGTCGGACTGAGCCGTCGCCGTTTCATCGGTGCCGGCGCCTTGTGTGGAGCGGCGCTGTTTCTCGGTGGCAACCTGCTGAGCCGCAGCGTGCTGGCCGCCAGCGTCAGTGCCGCCGCCGGCAGCCCGTTGCTCGGCTTTAGCGCCATTCCTTCATCCACCGCCGACGGCATCAGCCTGCCCCCGGGCTACAAGGCTTCGGTGCTGATCAGCTGGGGCCAGCCCCTGCACGCCGACTCGCCGGCCTTCGACCCGTCCGGCAAGGGCACGGCCAAGGCCCAGGAAGTCCAGTTCGGCGACAACAACGACGGCATGAGCCTGTTCCCCTTCCCCGGCGATGACAACCGGGCGCTCATGGCGATCAACAACGAGTACACCAACTACCGCTACCTGTTCGATCATGGCGGCCAGCCGGCCAACGCCGAAGACGTGCACAAGGCGCAAGCCGCCGAAGGCGTGTCGGTGATCGAAGTGCAGCGCAAGAACGGCCAGTGGCAGTTCGTCCAGGGCTCGAAATACAACCGGCGCATCCACGGCAACACGCCGATCCGCCTCAGCGGCCCGGCCGCCGGCGATGCCTGGCTGCGTACCGCCGCCGACAACAGCGGTAGCAAGGTGCTCGGCACCTTCCAGAACTGCGCCAACGGCAAGACCCCATGGGGCACCTACCTGACCTGCGAAGAGAACTTCACCGACTGCTTCGGCAGCAGCGACGCGCAACAGGCCTTCGATGCCGGGCAGAAACGCTACGGCGCCTCGGTGACGGGCAAGGAAGTCGGCTGGCACCTGCACGATCCGCGCTTCGACCTGGCGAAGAACCCCAACGAATTGAACCGCCACGGCTGGGTGGTGGAGATCGATCCATTCGATCCGAAATCCACGCCGATCAAACGCACCGCCCTCGGCCGCTTCAAGCACGAGAACGCCGCCCTCGGCGAAACCCGTGACGGCCGCGCCGTGGTCTACATGGGCGACGACGAACGCGGCGAGTTCATCTACAAGTTCGTCAGCCGCGAGCGCATCGACCACAAGAACCCCACCGCCAACCGCAACCTGCTCGACCACGGCACCCTGTACGTGGCGCGCTTCGACGATGGCGACGGCAATCCGGACCATCCCAAGGGCAAGGGCCAGTGGCTGGAACTGAGCCACGGCAAGAACGGCCTCAACGCCGCCGCCGGCTTCGCCAACCAGGCCCAGGTGCTGATCCACGCGCGCCTGGCGGCCAGCCTGCTGAAAGCCACGCGCATGGACCGTCCGGAGTGGATCGTGGTCAGCCCCAAGGACGGCCAGGTCTATTGCACCCTGACCAACAACGTCAAACGCGGCGAGGAAGGCCAGCCGGTGGGCGGGCCGAACCCACGGGAGAAGAACGTCTACGGGCAGATCCTGCGCTGGCGCGAGACGGGCGACGATCACGGCTCGATGACCTTCGACTGGGACCTGTTCGTCGTCGCCGGCAATCCCGAAGTGCATCCGGGCGCGGCCAAGGGCGGCTCGGCCAATGTCACCGCGCAGAACATGTTCAACAGCCCGGACGGCCTCGGCTTCGACCCTGACGGCCGCCTGTGGATCCTCACCGATGGCGACTACAGCAACGCCGGGGACTTCGCCGGCATGGGCAACAACCAGATGCTCTGCGCCGACCCGGCGACTGGCGAGATCCGCCGCTTCATGGTCGGCCCGGTGGCTTGCGAAGTGACCGGCATCGCCTTCGCCCCGGACCAGAAGACCCTGTTCGTCGGCATCCAGCACCCGGGGGAAACCGGCGGCTCGACCTTCCCCGAGCACTTGCCCAATGGCAAGCCGCGGTCGTCGGTGATGGCGATCACCCGGGAGGATGGCGGGATCATCGGCGCCTGACTTGATGGCCCTATCGCCGGCAACGCCGGCTCCCACAGGGATCGCATCCGCCGCCGGCCCCTGTGGGAGCCGGCGTTGCCGGCGATGGGGCCATCAAATCCCCCACAAGCCTTGGAAATTGGACCTCTCCAGCAATCACCCCCTGGGTTACCATGCCGAATCGATGCGGCTCTTTTCTTGCCGCACAGCCGGAGTCGCGCATGTCCCACCCCTTCGACACCCTCACCCCCGACCTGGTCCTGGACGCCATCGAAAGCCAGGACCTGCTCAGCGATGCCCGGGTCCTGGCGCTCAACAGCTACGAAAACCGCGTCTACCAGGTCGGCATCGAAGACGCCGAGCCGGTGATCGCCAAGTTCTATCGCCCCGGTCGCTGGAGCGATGCCGCCATCCTCGAAGAACACGCCTTCACCGCCGAGCTGGCCGAGTGCGAAGTGCCGGTGGTCGCGCCACTGCTGCATAACGGCAAGACCCTGTTCGAACACGCCGGCTTCCGCTTCGCCCTGTTCCCCCGCCGTGGTGGCCGCGCGCCAGAGCCGGGCAATCTCGACCAGTTGTACCGCCTCGGCCAGTTGCTCGGCCGCCTGCACGCCGTCGGCGCCAGCCGTCCGTTCGCCGAGCGGGAAAGCCTGGCAGTGGATAACTTCGGCCACGCCTCGCTCGCTACCCTGCTCGAAGGCGAGTTCGTACCGAAGAGCCTGCTGCCCGCCTTCGAATCCGTGGCCCGCGACCTGCTCAAACGCATCGAAACCATCTACGCCCGCACGCCGCACCAGCAGATCCGCCTGCACGGCGACTGCCACCCGGGCAACCTGATGTGCCGCGACGAGGTGTTCCATATCGTCGACCTCGACGACTGCCGCATGGGCCCGGCGGTGCAGGACCTGTGGATGATGCTCGCCGGCAGCCGCGAAGAGCGCCTCGGCCAGTTGGCCGAACTGATGGACGGCTACAACGAATTCCACGACTTCGACCCGCGCGAACTGGCCCTGATCGAGCCCCTGCGCGGCCTGCGCCTGCTGCACTACAGCGCCTGGCTGGCGCGGCGCTGGGACGATCCGGCGTTCCCGCGCAGCTTCCCCTGGTTCGGCCAGGAGCGTTACTGGGGCGACCAGATCCTCGCGCTGCGCGAACAGTGCGCGGCGCTGGACGAAGAGCCCCTGAAATTGTTCTAGAAGCGGCAACCCGCCTGTCTACAATAGCCGCGCATTTAGCTAGCTAAGCAAGGATCCACAATGACTGCCGCCAACCCGCGTCGCGGGTACATCCTCGGCCTGACCGCCTACATCATCTGGGGCCTGTTCCCTATCTACTTCAAGCTGCTGCAAAGCGTTCCGGCGGTGGAAATCATCGTCCACCGGGTGCTCTGGTCGGCGCTGTTCGGCTCACTGTTGCTGCTGTTCTGGAAACACCCGGGCTGGTGGCGCGAACTGCGCGACAACCCGCGGCGCCTGGCGATCCTGGCCCTGAGCGGCTCGCTGATCGCCTTCAACTGGCTGACCTACGTATGGGCGGTGAACAACGGCCGCATGCTCGAAGCCAGCCTCGGTTACTACATCAACCCGCTGGTCAACGTGCTGCTGGGCATGCTCCTGCTCGGCGAGCGCCTGCGCCGCCTGCAATGGGTCGCGGTGGGCCTGGCGGCGCTGGGCGTGGCGCAGCAGGTGTGGCAGGTGGGCAGCCTGCCCTGGATATCGCTGGCCCTGGCCCTGAGCTTTGGTTTCTATGGCCTGATCCGCAAGCAGGCGCCTGTAGCGGCCCTGCCCGGTCTGGTAGTGGAAACCTGGATGCTGGTGCCGATCGCCATCGGCTGGCTGCTGCTCAACCCCATGGCCAACAGCGCCCAGCCGGAGTTCTACACCACCACCCAGGCGCTGTGGCTGATGGCTGCCGGGCCGGTGACCCTGGTGCCGCTGGTGAGCTTCAACGCCGCCGCCCGCCACCTGCCCTACACCACCCTGGGCTTCCTGCAGTACCTGGCGCCGACCCTGGTGCTGCTGCAGGCGGTCCTGCTGTTCGACGAGCATCTGTCGAGCAGCCAGTTGATCGCGTTCATGTTCATCTGGGCCGGTCTGGCCCTGTATAGCGTCGATGCCTGGCTGAGCTTGCGCAAACGCGCCTGATCAAAAAACGATCAAAACGCTACAGGCCACGCAGTTCGTGGCCTGTAGCGATATCTCCAAAGGTTATCCACACCCTCATCCCCGCGCTTTGTGCACAAGGCTCTGATTTCTGGCGATTTTTTGCTCAATCCTGGCAACGCCTTGATCCGCGTGGCCTGCAAGGCGGAGCCCCCAGCTTATCCACAGGGCGATCCCCGTGAAAACGGGATAAGTGGGTTGGGGATAACTACTCCTCAGGGCGCAGTTCCAGCTCCACCATCAGGTCATCGGCCAGTTCTTCGAGGCGCCCTTGCAGGCTGTCCAGGGCGAGCGTCAGCGGCACCGCCAGCAAGGCCTCGGCGTGGAACAGCGGCTCGCTGCTCATCGGTGCAGGACGCACATCGGTACTCAGGCGCTCGACGTTGACCCCCTGCTCGGCCAGCAGGCGGGTGATGTCGCGGACGATCCCGGGTCTATCATTGCCCACCAGGCTCATGGCAATCGGCTTCCAGGAGCAGGATGGCTCGATCCCGCTTTCCGCGATCAGCACGCGGATACCGCGCTCGCCCAAGGCCTGCAGGGCATCGACCAGTTCATCATGGGATTCCGCCGGCACGGCGATGCGCAGGATCCCGGCAAACTGCCCGGCCATGCGTGACATGCGGCTTTCCAGCCAGTTGCCGTTATGCTCGGCGATGGTTTGGGCGATACGCTCGACCTGGCCGGCCTTGTCGGCGGCAATGACGGTTAAGACAAGATGATTCACGCGGACGACCCTCTGCTGGAATACCCGTGGAAACGCCCGAGGCAGCGGGACGTCGGGAAAGTATAGGCAAGGCGCGGCAACCTGCCGCAGGGGACGGGAAAATCAAATCGTGTACTGTTTTAAGATTTATCTGGAACAATCCACACGTTTTTTGCGAACATATGCCCTCCCAGCGTGACCCCATGCGACCAAGCGGTCGCAGAACGACGTATTTAGTCTAATTTTCACATGCGCAGCGCATCATGTAGTATGCCGCGGCGTGGACTACAAAACGTTCCGATCGATGTCTGCCAAGCGCCTGTGAAAATGCGCAACCGCCCTCCAGCCAGCCTGGCGGGCCGCATCCAGTCGTCCGCGAGGGCAGCTTCGGTGCCGTGTTTAGAGAAGCGCGCAAGGCATAAATAGAAAAGCGATATAGCTGAGCAGAGTGAGGCAAGCAATGACTGAACACGTTCAAGTCGGTGGCCTTCAGGTCGCCAAAGTCCTGTTCGACTTCGTGAACAACGAAGCCATTCCCGGAACCGGCGTCAGCGCCGAGAAATTCTGGGCAGGTGCGGAAAAGATCATCAACGACCTCGCTCCAAAGAACAAAGCCCTGCTGAGCAAACGCGACACCCTGCAAGCGCAGATCGATGCCTGGCACCAGGCGCGCAAAGGCCAGGCCCATGACGCCGCAGCCTACAAGACTTTCCTCCAGGAAATTGGTTATCTGCTGCCAGAAGCGACGGATTTCCAGGTGTCCACCCAGAACGTCGATGAAGAAATCGCCGTCATGGCAGGCCCGCAGCTGGTGGTTCCGGTAATGAACGCCCGCTTCGCCCTGAACGCCTCGAACGCCCGCTGGGGCTCGCTGTATGACGCGCTGTACGGCACCGACGCCATCAGCGAAGAAGGCGGCGCCGAAAAGGGCAAGGGCTACAACAAGGTCCGCGGCGACAAGGTCATCGCCTTCGCCCGCGCCTTCCTCGACGAGTCCGCACCACTGGCCGCCGGCTCCCACGTCGACGCCACCCGCTACAGCATCGAAGGCGGCAAGCTGATCGTCGCGCTCAAGGGCGGCAGCAACAGCGGCCTGCGTGACGATGCGCAACTGATCGGCTTCCAGGGCCAGGCTTCCGAGCCGACCGGCATCCTGCTCAAGCACAACGACCTGCACTTCGAAATCCAGATCGACGCCACCACCCCGGTCGGCCAGACCGACGCCGCCGGCGTGAAGGACATCCTGGTCGAAGCCGCACTGACCACCATCATGGACTGCGAAGACTCGGTCGCTGCCGTGGACGCCGACGACAAGGTCGTGGTCTACCGCAACTGGCTGGGCCTGATGAAGGGCGACCTGGCGGAAAGCGTAAGCAAGAACGGCCAGACCTTCACCCGCACCATGAACCCGGACCGCGAATACACCGCGCCAAACGGTGGCACTGTCACCCTGCACGGTCGTTCGCTGCTGTTCGTGCGCAACGTCGGTCACCTGATGACCATCGACGCGATCCTCGACAAGGACGGCAACGAAGTGCCGGAGGGCATCCTCGACGGCCTGGTCACCAACCTCGCGGCGATGCACAACCTCAACGGCAACACCTCGCGCAAGAACAGCCGCAAGGGTTCGGTGTACATCGTCAAGCCGAAGATGCACGGCCCGGAAGAAGCGGCGTTCACCAACGAGCTGTTCGGCCGCATCGAAGACATGCTCGGCCTGCCGCACAACACCCTGAAAGTCGGGATCATGGACGAGGAGCGCCGTACCACGGTCAACCTCAAGGCCTGCATCAAGGCTGCCAGCGAGCGCGTGGTGTTCATCAACACCGGCTTCCTCGACCGTACCGGTGACGAGATCCACACCTCCATGGAAGCCGGCGCGATGGTGCGCAAGGGTGCCATGAAGGCGCAGAAATGGATCGGCGCCTACGAGAACTCCAACGTCGACATCGGCCTGGCCACCGGCCTGCAAGGCCGCGCCCAGATCGGCAAGGGCATGTGGGCCATGCCGGACCTGATGGCCGACATGCTGGAACAGAAGATCGCCCACCCGCTGGCCGGTGCCAACACCGCCTGGGTACCGTCGCCGACCGCCGCTGCCCTGCACGTGCTGCACTACCACAAGGTCAACGTGAAGGAGCGCCAGGCCGAGCTGGCCAAGCGCGCCCCGGCCTCGGTGGACGACATCCTGACCATCCCGCTGGCACCGGACACCAACTGGTCCGCCGAGGAGATCCGCAACGAGCTCGACAACAACGCCCAGGGCATCCTTGGCTACGTCGTGCGCTGGATCGACCAGGGCGTGGGTTGTTCGAAGGTGCCGGACATCAACGACGTCGGCCTGATGGAAGACCGCGCCACCCTGCGCATCTCCGCCCAGTTGCTGGCCAACTGGCTGCGCCATGGCGTGGTCACTGAAGCCCAGGTGGTGGAAGGCCTGAAGCGCATGGCGCCGGTGGTGGACAAGCAGAACGCCAACGACCCGCTGTACCGCCCGATGGCCCCGGATTTCGACAGCAACATCGCCTTCCAGGCGGCGGTCGAGCTGGTGGTCGAAGGCGCCAAGCAGCCGAACGGCTACACCGAGCCGGTGCTGCATCGTCGTCGTCGCGAGTACAAGGCGCGTAACGGCCTGTAACTGATGTACAGCCCAAGCAATGATGTTGCCTGGGCTGGCCCTATCGCCGGCAACGCCGGCTCCCACAAGGATCGCGTGCACCGCTGAACCTGTGGGAGCCGGCGTTGCCGGCGATGAGGCCCTCAGCAGCAACAACCCCCTCAGCTGATCCCCAGTTCCCGCCGCACCAACTCCATCAATTTCCCCACATCGATCGGCTTGAGCAGGAAATCCACCACGCTCAAATGCATCGCCGTGATCGCATCCTGCACTTCGGCATCGCCGGAAATGATGATGATCGGCAACTCCGCCCGCTCCGATCCGCGCACCTTGCCAATCAGCTCCAGGCCATCGAACGGCCCCATGCGCAGATCGGTGATCAACAACCCGATACGCCGGTCCTGCAGGATGGTCTGCAAGGCTTCACGGGCATTGGTCAGGGCCACGCACTCGATTCCCTCGGCATCGAGGTATTGGGCAAGCAGTTCACTGGCGTCCTCGTCATCGTCGACGATCAGCACTTTCAGCGGCCGAGGCGGCGGCGCGGTCAGTTCCGCAAGAGCCTCGCGCTCGGCATCGCTCAATAAATCGTCGTGGTCAGGCATGGGCATCTCATCGTTCCGGAGCACGCAAAGGGCTCGCTAAATCAATTTCAGACTGCAATCAAAGCGCTTGCAACCTGCATTTCGTCGGGCGGCTGGCAGCCTGCCTCTTTATAGACTTACGTCCAATGGGCACCGGGGTGCCCGCGACCGACCATGGGGGCAATAACAACAATCGGTTTCGCTGCACGAGACCCCAAGACGGTGCCGCTGATGAGCAAAATGGACGCGTTCGACCAGGCCGGTAAAACCGCGGTAATGCAGAACATCCAAGGGACCATGCAGTTCCTGCAACGTTTCCCGCCGTTCAACCAGATGGAGAACGCCCACCTGGCGTACCTGGTGGAACAGTGCCAACTGCGCTTCTATGCCGCCGGCGACAGCATCATCAAACCCGCCGACGGGCCCGTCGAGCACTTCTTCATCGTCAAGCAGGGCCGCGTAGTCGGCGAACGCACCCATGTGGTCAAGGGCGACACCGAAACCACCTTCGAAATCACCCGCGGCGAATGCTTCCCCCTGGCGGCCTTGCTGGGCGAGCGGGCCACCCGCACCGAACATATTGCCGGCGAGGACACCTTCTGCCTGCAACTGAACAAGGCCGCCTTCATCCGCCTGTTTGCCCTGTCCGATGTGTTTCGGGATTTTTCCCTGCGCGGGGTCAGCAGCCTGCTCGACCAGGTCAACCAACAGGTCCAGCGCCGTGCCGTGGAAACCCTCGGCAACCAGTATTCGCTGAACACCCGCCTCGGCGAGCTGGCGATGCGTCACCCTGTGGTCTGCACACCGCAGACCAGCCTGCGTGAAGCGGTGCGGATGATGGACGAGACCCAGGTCGGCAGCATCGTCATCGTCGATGAACAGCGCTTCCCGGTGGGCATCTTCACCCTGCGCGACCTGCGCCAGGTCGTGGCCCGGGCCGATACCGATTTCGACGCCGCCGTCTCCGGCCACATGACCGCCTCGCCCTTCTACCTCACGCCCCAGGCCAGCGCCTTCGACGCCGCCATCGCCATGACCGAGCGGCATATCGCCCACGTCTGCCTGGTGGAAGACCGGCGCCTGTGTGGCGTGGTCTCCGAGCGCGACCTGTTTTCCCTGCAACGGGTCGACCTGGTCCACCTGGCCCGCACCATCCGCAGCGCCGCGCGCCTGGAAAATCTGGTGGCGCTGCGCGGCGAGATCGGCCAGCTGGTGGAGCGCATGCTCGCCCATGGCGCCTCGTCGACCCAGATCACCCACATCATCACCCTGCTCAACGACCACACCGTATGCCGGGTAATCGAGCTGGCACTGGCGGAAAAGGGCGACCCCGGCGTGCCCTTCACCTGGCTGTGCTTCGGCAGCGAAGGCCGCCGCGAGCAGACCCTGCACACCGACCAGGACAACGGCATCCTCTTCGAAGCCAAGGACGCGGTGGAAGCCGCCGAGATCCGCGGTCGCCTGCTGCCCCTGGCCCAGCACATCAACCAGGGCCTGGCGCAGTGCGGCTTCAGCCTGTGCAAGGGCAACATCATGGCCAGCAATCCCGAGCTGTGCCTGTCGCGCAGCGAATGGGCGCGGCGCTTCTCCGCCTTCATCCGCGAGGCGACCCCGGAAAACCTGCTGGCCTCAAGCATCTATTTCGACCTGCGGGTGGTCTGGGGCGATGACCGTGGCTGCGAGCAACTGCGCCAGGGCATCCTCGAACAGGTCGCCGACAACCGCCTGTTCCAACGCATGATGGCCGAGAACGCGCTGCGCCAGAAACCGCCGGTGGGGCGTTTCCGCGAGTTCGTCCTGACCCGCAGCGGCAACGACAAGGCGGCGACCCTCGACCTCAAGGTCCAGGGCCTGACCCCCTTCGTCGACGGTGCGCGGTTGCTGGCCCTGGCCAATGGGGTCAGCGCCAACAACACCCTGGAACGCCTGCGCCAGCTGGTGGAAAAGGAAGTCATCAACCCGCTGGACGGCGGCGCTTTCGAGGAGGCCTACCACTTCATCCAGCAGACCCGCATGCAGCAGCATCAGATCCAGAGCCGGCACAACCTGCCCTACTCCAACCGCGTCGACCCGGACGACCTCAACGACCTGGACCGGCGCATCCTGCGCGAATCCCTGCGCCAGGCCCAGCGCCTGCAAAGCAGCCTGGCCTTGCGTTATCAGTTATGAGCCATCCGTCATGAGTCTGTTTGCCTGGCTGCGTCCCAGCCAACCCACCCTGGAAGACCCGCAGCGCGAGCGCCTGGCGCAACTGCCCGGCGCCCCGTTGCTCGGCGACCTGAGCCTGCGCCAGCAGCGCTGGGTCGTGCTGGACCTGGAAACCAGCGGCCTCAACGTCAACCGCGACCAGGTGCTGTCGATCGGCGCAGTGGTGATCGAGGATGGCGCCATCGACTTCAGCCAGCAGTTCGAACGCACCCTGCACCGCCACGACCACAAGCTGGCGCCCAGCGTACTGATCCACGGCCTGGCGCCGAGCGCCATCGCCGCCGGCTGCGATCCGGTGGAGGCGCTGCTGGACCTGATGGACTTCATCGGCGACAGCCCGCTGCTGGCGTTCCACGCCGGCTTCGACCAGCGCATGCTCGGCCGCGCGCTGAAAGACAGCCTCGGCTACAAGCTGCAGCACCCGTTCATGGACGTCGCCGAACTGGCACCGCTGCTCAACCCCGACGTGGTGCTGCGCGATGCCGGCCTGGACGACTGGGTCGCCCATTTCGGCCTGCACGTCGAGGAACGCCACAACGCCAGCGCCGATGCCCAGGTCACCGCCGAACTGGCGCTGATCCTGTTCAGCCAGGCTCGCCGCCAGTTGCTCGATAGCCCGCGCCAACTGGAGCAACGCCTGGCAGGATGGCGACGCAAGCGTCAGCAGCATCACGGCCTGTAATACCTTTCCCGGAAAACCGACGAGCAATCCGATGAGCGTTAATTGCACAGTGCCACATGCTCTGACACAATCGCGAATAATTCTCGTTAGTTAACACCTTCCGTTTCCGGGGAACACCTTGTCGTCCGTACCTAGCCCTCATAGCGAGCTGGTTGGCGCACTGTACCGCGACCACCGTAGCTGGCTGCTTGCCTGGCTGCGCCGCAACCTCGCCAGTGCCGAGCGCGCCGAAGACCTGAGCCAGGACACCTTCGTCCGCCTGCTTGGCCGCGACGAGCTGCCGGCGCCGCGCCAGCCGCGGGCGTTCCTCATGGCCGTGGCCAAGGGCCTGCTGTTCGACCACTTCCGCCGTACCGCCCTGGAACAGGCCTACCTGGAAGAACTGCTGCTCGTTCCGGAAGCCGAGCACCCCTCGCCGGAAGCCCTGCACCTGATCCTCGAAGACCTCAAGGCCATCGACCGCCTGCTCGGCAAGCTGTCGAGCAAGGCCCGTGCGGCTTTCCTGTACAACCGCCTGGACGGCATGAGCCACGGCGAGATCGCCGAGAAGCTCGGTGTCTCGGTGCCCCGGGTACGCCAATACCTGGCCCAGGGCATGCGCCAGTGCTACATCGCCCTGTACGGCGAGCCGACATGAACGGGATGAACAGCGCGCCGGTCTCGGCCCGGGTCCTCGATGCCGCGATCAACTGGCAACTGTGCTTCGACACCGGCAGCGGCAGCGCCCAAGAGCGCGCCGACTTCGAACGCTGGCACGCCGCCAGCGAAGAACACGCCCGCGCCTGGCTGCAACTGGGCATGCTCGACCAGCGTTTCGCCGCAGCCGCCGGCCCGGCGCGCAAGGCCTTGCAGCAATCCCGCGTCGGCCTGCGCCAACGCGTGCGCAAGCTCGGCGGCGGGCTGGCCAGCCTGGTGCTGCTGGGCGGCCTGCTCAGCTGGATCAATGTGCATCAGCCACTGGGCTACTGGCTCGCCGACCAGCGCACCGGCACCGGCGAAACCCGCAGCCTGCGCCTGGACGACGGCACCCTGATCAGCCTCAACACCCATTCCGCAGTGGATATCCGCTTCAGCGCCAAGGAGCGCCTGATCGTCCTGCATGACGGCGAGATCTCCATCGAGACCGGGCACAAGGACAACGACCAGCGGCCGTTCGTGGTGGTGACCGATGATGGGCGCATGCGCGCGCTGGGCACCCGCTTCCTGGTCCGCCTGGAAGACGGCGGCACGCGCCTCGGCGTATTGCAGTCGGCGGTAGCGGCCAAGCCGCAGGACAGTGGCGCCGAGCAGGTGGTCCAGGAAGGCCAGCAGGTGCTGATCAGCCACGACCGCCTGGGCCGGGTCGACAAGCTCGGCGTCGGTGCCGATGCCTGGACCCGCGGCATGCTGGTGGTGGACAACGTGCGCCTGGCGGACCTGGTGGAGGAACTGGGGCGCTATCGCAGCGGTTATCTCGGCGTCGCCCCTGAAGTCGCCGACCTGCGGATCACCGGCAGCTTCCCGCTGCATGACACCGACCTGGCGCTGCAGGCGCTGCTGCCGACCCTGCCGGTGCAGGTGCAGCAGCGTACGCCGTGGTGGGTGACCGTGGTGGCTCGCGCCGAAAAGTAGGTGGTGACCTCATCGCTGGCAAGCCAGCTCCCACAGGTCCACGCCGAGCACAAATATTGTGGCTGGCAGAGAACCTTGTGGGAGCTGGCTTGCCAGCGATGAGGCCTTCAAAAGCACCATGGAAATCTAAATCAAAAATATTTTCACTAAGCCCTATCACTTTCTGTTTCTCGCTCGGCATGGAGGCTAGTTAGCACAAAATTCCCGTCGAGGACCCGCATGACCCGCTCAATCGAAAGCCTCCTGCGCCCCAGCCTGCTGGCCGTGGCCATCGCCATCGCTGCGCCCCTGGCCGCCACCCCGCTGATCGCCGCCGAACAGACCCAGCGCAGCTACAACCTGCCCGCCGCCCCCCTGGCCAGCACCCTGAACCAGATCGCCAGCCAGGCCGGCATCGCCCTGGCTCTGGACCCGGCATTGGCCAGTGGCAAGACTTCGGCTCCGGTGAAGGGAGAGTACAGCGGCGTAGTCGCCCTGGAACAGGCGCTGCGCGGCACGGGTCTGCAACTGCAACAAAGCAGTGCGGGGACTTACAGCCTGGTCGCGGTTGAAGAAGGGGTTCTCGCCCTGCCCAGCACCAACATCAACGCCAATGTCACCAGCGCCGATGGCAGCGCTGCCGCAGGCTATCGCGCAGAGAACGTGAAGAACGTCGGCGCCCTCGGCGGCATGAAGCTTCAGGACACGCCTTACTCCATGAGCGTGGTGTCCCAGGAGTTTTTGAAAAACACCCAGACCACCAGCCTCGACGACGTGTTCAAGCGCAACCCGGCAACCCAACTGTACGGACCGCGTGCAGCGGGTTACGCCAGTGCCGTGGCCATCCGCGGCTTCAGCGGTTCGGGCAACATGAACATCGCCAATGACGGCCTGCGCTTCACCAACGGTGCCGATGCCGGCAACTTCATCGAAGACACCGAACAACTGGAAATCATCACCGGCCTGACCGGTTTCCTCTATGGCCCGGCCACTCCCGGCGGCCTGGTGAACTACGTGCTCAAGCGCCCGACCTACGAACGCTACAACAGCGTCACCCTGGGTAATGCCGGTGGCGAGAACTACTACATGCATGGCGACTTCGGCGGCAAGATCGATGACGCCGGCGTCTTCGCCTATCGCCTGAACGTACTGACCCAGGACGGCGAAACCGCAATCGACCTGCAAAAGCACCGCCGCGAGATGATCAGCGCGGCGCTGGACTGGAACGTCAACGACGACCTGCAGATCCAGTTCGACGCTTCCCATCGCAAGAACGAAGTGCGCGGCCTGAGCAGCTACTGGTACGTCTATCCGGGCGCCGAGCGGCCTGATGCCTCGTCACTGAAGAACGACAAGCTGTACAGCCAGAAATGGTCCTTCTCCGATAACGAAACCGACAAGGCTGGCGTGCGTGCCAACTGGCGCCTGAACGACACCTTCACCCTGCGCGCGGCCTTCGCTGCCCAGCAGTACACCGACGAGTTCACCTACACCGGGCCGACCATTTCCACAACCGGTAGGTACAGCCAGCCGCTGTATGCCTTCGCACCGATCGAAACAGAGGAAAAATCCGGCTCGCTGTTCCTGGACGCGGCATTCGCAACCGGGCCGCTGGGCCACAAGCTCACCGTCGGTTACCAGGGCAACACCAGCCGGGTGAAACAGTACGAAGACCACATTCCCTATCCAGGCCCGCAGTACACCTCGCCTGTCGGCGAGATTCCGCTGGACCAGCGCCCGCAGGTCGACAAGCCGTCCTATTCCATCGGCCATGGTGACCAGCGTCTGGCCAACAGCTCGGAAACCAACAACTTCCTGCTCGGCGACATCATCACCTTCAACGAGCAATGGTCGACCATCCTTGGCGTAACCCACACCCAGATCAAGAGCTACGCCAACGAGTTCGTCTATGCCAAGGCCTTCGGCACACCGGAAACCGAGACCAGGTACAACAAGACCAAGACGTCGCCGAACATCTCGCTCATCTACAAGCCGGTACCTTGGCTGACCACCTACGCCACCTACATCGAAGGTCTGCAATCCGGTGGGACCGTACCGAACGATGGCGTCAACGCCGGCCAGATTCTGCCGCCGCAGGTCAGCGAACAATACGAGATCGGCGCCAAGGCAACTGTTGGCGAGACCCTGTTCACCCTGGCCTTCTTCAATATCGACAAGCCGAACAACTACAAGAACAGCCTGGGCTACTACACCCAGGATGGCCGCCAGGAAAACAACGGCATGGAGTTCAGCGTAACCGGCAAGGTCGTGCCTGAACTGACCGTTGTCGGCGGCATTACCCTGCTGGATCCGAAGGTGAAGAAAACCGCCGTTACCGCCAACGAAGGCAATGCCCCGACCAACGTCGCCAAGCAGTTGGCCAAGGTGTACGCCGAATACGACCTGGATGCCGTACCTGGCCTGGCCTTGACCGGCGGTGCCTATTACACCGGCAAGCAGTACGCCGACGAGGCCAACCACGAAAGCCTGCCGTCGTTCACCACTTTCGATGCCGGTGCACGCTACAAGACCCATGTAGCCGATAACGACGTGACTTTCCGTCTCAACGTCGCCAACCTGGGCAACAAGGAGTACTGGCTGAACAGCTTCTACCTGGGTGATCCGCGTACCGTCCAGTTCTCGGCTCAGCTGGAGTTCTAAGCAAGCCCATTGGGCCTTGCGGCCCTTCGCGAGCAAGCTCGCTCCCACAACAGAGAGCGAGCAGGCCGTAAAACAGGCATCAGACCTGTCCGGCCTATCACCTGACGGTTAGCCAAACCATGCAAGCCAAGACCATCCGCCGCTGGTCCTCGATCCACACCTGGACCAGCCTGATCTGCACCCTGTTCCTGCTGCTCCTGGCAGTAACGGGGCTGCCCCTGATCTTCCACCACGAGATCGACCACCTGCTCGGCGATGCTCCCGAGCTGAAGGTCATGCCCGCCGACACGCCGAAGCTGGACCTCCAGCAGCTGGTACTGAAGGCCCAGGCTCATCGTCCCGGCGAAGTGATGCAGTACTTCGGTTGGGACGAGGACGACAGCAACGGCGTGGTGGCGATCATGGCCGCCACCGCTGGCACCGAGCCGAACTCGTCGCACACCTTCATGCTCGACGCCCGGACCGGCGAGGCGGTGGAGATGCCGTCGGCCAACGGCGGCTTCATGATGGTCATGCTGCGCCTGCACGTGGACATGTTCGCCGGGCTGCCGGGCAAACTGCTGCTGGCGTTCATGGGGGTGTTGTTCATCGTCGCGATCATTTCCGGGGTGGTGCTGTATGCCCCGTTCATGCGCCGTCTGGACTTCGCCACGGTGCGCCATGACAAGTCGCGGCGCCTGCGCTGGCTCGACCTGCACAACCTGATCGGCATCGTCACCCTGACCTGGGCCCTGGTGGTCGGGGTCACCGGGGTGATCAGCGCGCTGTCCGACCTGGTGATCGCCGCCTGGCGCAATGAAAGCCTGACGGCGATGGTCGCGCCGTACCACGATGCACCGCCATTGACCGAACTGGCCCCGGCCAGCCGGCTGCTGGATATCGCTGCCGAGGCCGCACCGGGCATGCAGCCGGACTTCATCGCCTTCCCCGGCACGCGCTTCTCCAGCGAGCATCACTACGCGGTGTTCATGAAGGGCAGCACGCACTTGACCTCGCACCTGCTGACGCCGGTACTGATCGATGCCAGCAACCTGCAGGTCACCGCCGTCGGCGAGCGGCCGTGGTACATGGACGCCATGGGCCTGTCGGCGCCGCTGCACTTCGGCGACTACGGCGGCCGGCCGATGCAGATCCTCTGGGCGGCGCTGGATGTGCTGACCATCATCGTGCTGGGCAGCGGCCTATATCTCTGGTGGGTGCGTCGGCGCACAGCGAAGGAGGCCGGTCGATGAACTGGAAGATCTTCGGCATGCCGCTGCTGATCGGTGTGCTCGGGGCGGCGGGGTTGTTCGCCGCGCTGCTCGGCGATGGCTGGTGGGATGCCCTGGCCTGGATCGGGTTGGGGTTGCCGGCGTGGTATGGGTTTCGCGGCCTGGTGCGGTGATGTGGTTCCGGCTCATGGACCGGAACCACGAGAGTCGAGCGTTATTTGAAGGCGCAACTGGAGACGTTGGTGCCGGAACAGGTGCTGTCCTTCCAGCCGCTGCCATCCGGCGCTTTCGCACCCTGCAGGGAGATGCTGACGAAGCCGCTGTCACCACCGATGTAACGGCAGACGACGGATTTGTCCGAGACCTTCGCGCTATCGAACTTGTAGCTCTTCAAGTCATCGCTCAAGTCCCCCATCGGGTTCTCACCTTTCCACTGGGTCTGGTCAACGGAATAAACCACCCCCGGCTCAGGACTTTCGCCCGCCTTTACGACAGGGAGGCTCTGTTTGATCGCACCCGGTTCGGGGCAGGTCGCCGCACCCGCAACACCAGTGATCGAGACCAGGACAAAGGCTATGGCAAAACTCGACATACGCATGACAAGTACTCCGTTACTCGATAATGGAGCCTTTAGCTTGCCGAGCCTGACTAGCCCCTTGCTACTGACAAAAATGTCAGGTCTCAAGATCGATTCGCGATACCTGCCCGCGGCCCGTGACGCCTTCGCTATATGTCCGAACGCAAGGAACAAAACCTTCCCGGGCCACTCCAACACCTCGTTTTCCCTGCCTTTTACGGCTGACGAGGTCCCTCCCCATGAAACGTTTCGCGCTGGTCACCCTGGTGGCCCTGGCAGCCACTTCGGCCTACGCCTTCAACCTCAATGACGCGGCCAATGCCCTCTCGACCATGCAAGGCCAGCAGAACAAGGCCCCGGTCCAGGTGCCGGAGGCCTCGGCCAATCTGCTCAACACCCTGGGCAGCGAGTTGAAAGTCACTCCCGAACAAGCCATCGGCGGCACCGGCGCCCTGCTGGGCCTGGCGCGCAACCAGCTGAGCGGCAGCGACTATGAACAACTGAGCAAGGCCGTGCCGGGCCTGGACATGCTTTCCGGGGAGAACGCCCTGGGCGGGCTGGCGGGGCTTGGCGAATTGCTCGGCAAGGACGGCGAAGGCTCGGCCCTGAGCAATGCCCTGGGCGGCAATGTGAAGAACGCCGGCGACCTGAGCAACGCCTTCAGCGCCCTGGGCATGGACAGCGGTATGATCGGCCGCTTCGCTCCGCTGATCCTCGAATACCTCGGCCAACAGGGCGTGGCCGGGTCGTTGCTGCAGAACCTGTCCGGCATCTGGGGCAGCGGCACTACGGCACCGCTGGCCCCGACGCCGCACTCATCGGTTTAATTCGCCGCGCAGGCGCTCGATACGCGCGTCCTTGTCGTGCCACAGCTGGTTGACCCAGGCCTGCACGGCCTGGCGCACCGCCGGGTCGGTTTCGTAGTCGCCGGCCCACAGCGCCGGGTCCAGCTCGCGCACTTCGATATCGACGATCACCCGCGGAATCGAGCCGCTGACCAGGTCCCAGAAGCCCGGCGCCTTGTTGCCCGGATAGACGATGGTCACGTCCAGCAACGCATCCAGTTGCTCGCCCAGCGCCGCCAGGACGAAGGCCACGCCGCCCGCCTTGGGCTTGAGCAGGTGCTGGTACGGCGACTGCTGGGCGACGCGCTTGGCCTCGCTGAAGCGGGTGCCTTCCAGATAGTTGACCACCGTCACCGACTGGCGCTTGAACAGCTCGCAGGCGGCCTTGGTGATCTCCAGGTCCTGGCCCTTGAGGTGCGGATTCTTGTCGAGGAAGGCCTTGCTGTAGCGCTTCATGAACGGGTAATCCAGCGCCCACCAGGCCAGGCCCAACAACGGCACCCAGATCAGCTCCTTTTTCAGGAAGAACTTGAAGAACGGGATCTTGCGGTTGAGCACCTGGATCAGCGCCGGAATATCCACCCAGGTCTGGTGGTTGCTGACGCACAGGTAGGAGGTGTCGGCACGCAGGCTGGCATTGCCACGCACGTCCCACACCGTGGGGATGCACAGGGAGAAGATCAGCTTGTCGATCTCGGCCCAGGTCTCGGCGAACCACATCACCATCCACGACGCGTAATCACGGTAGCGACCAGGCAAAACCAGCTTGAGCAAGGCAAAGACCATCAGCGGCCCGATCAGGACCAGGGTGTTGAGCAACAGCAACAGGGTGACGAAACTGCCGGTGAGCAGGCGACGCATAAGTCCACTCTTATTGTGGGAAAACAGTCGGCCATTTTAAGCAGCCGGGTGAGGAACACCAAACGTCACCGGCATACGGTCACAGACAAATGTTTCACATTGTGTTCTCTACAGTTTGTTGCTGAACCCGAAGCCCGACGGCAGTCTAAGCACTGTCCCGCTCACAGGAAGTTTTCCATTGAAACCACTACTTGCCCTGCTCGGCCTGCTGTCCCTGCCCGTGATGGCCGCCGAACCCGATCTCTATGGCCGCTACGAGTACATCGGCGTGGCCGATATCGGCCAGACCTTCAAGGCCAAGATGGACACCGGCGCCCTCACCGCTTCGCTGTCGGCGAAGAACATCGAGCAGTTCACCCGTGACGGCGAGGACTGGGTGCGCTTCCGCCTGGCCACCAAGGATGCCGACAACAAGGTCTACGAACACAAGCTGGCGCGCATCAGCAAGATCAAAAACCGCGCCGACGAAGAAGACGAGGAAGGTGCCGAACTGGCCCACCGCCCGGTGATCGACCTGGAACTGTGCCTGGGCGACGTCAAGCGCACCGTCGAGGTCAACCTCACCGACCGCAGCAGCTTCAACTACCCGCTGCTGATCGGCGCCAAGGCCCTGCGCGAGTTCAACGCCGCGGTCAACCCGGCACGCCGCTTCACCGCCGGCAAGCCCGACTGCGGCAAGTAATACGCGACAAGCGGCAAGTGCCATCAGTTGGCTTTACACTTGCCGCTTGTCACTTGCTGCGTGTCACTGCCCTATGCCCCACATCCTCATCGTTGAAGACGAAGCGGCCATCGCCGACACCCTGGTCTTCGCCCTCCAGGGCGACGGCCACACCACCGAGTGGGTCAGCCTCGGCCAGCTCGCCCTGGAACGCCAGCGCCAGCAGCCGGCGGACCTGGTGATCCTCGATATCGGCCTGCCGGACATCAGCGGCTTCGAGACCTGCCGGCAACTGCGGCGCTTCAGCGAGGTGCCGGTGATGTTCCTCAGCGCCCGCAACGGCGAGATCGACCGGGTGGTGGGCCTGGAGATCGGTGCCGACGATTATGTGGTCAAACCGTTCAGCCCGCGGGAAGTCAGCGCCAGGGTGCGCGCCATCCTCAAGCGCATGGCGCCGCCAGCGGCAGCCCCGGTCCAGGTCCGGGCCGACACGCCCTTCCGCCTCGACACCCTGCGCATGCAGATCCATTACCGCGAGCAGCTGCTCAGCCTGACCCGCCACGAATTCCGCCTGCTGCAATGCCTGCTGGAGCAACCGGAGCGGGTCTTCAGCCGCGAGCAACTGCTGGATGCCCTGGGCGTGGCTGCCGACGTCGGCTACGAACGCACCATCGACAGCCATATCAAGAGCCTGCGCGCCAAGCTGCGCACGGTCGCCGCCGACGCCGAGCCGATCCAGACCCACCGCGGCCTCGGCTACAGCTACAACCCGGCGCACAGCTGATGCGCCTGGGCATCCGCATCTTCCTGGTGTACTTCCTGTTCGTCGGGCTGACCGCGTATTTCGTCCTCAACACGGTGCGCGAGCAGGTGCGCCCGGCGGTGCGCCAGTCCACCGAGGAAACCCTGGTGGACACCGCCAACCTGCTGGCGGAGATCCTGCGTGAACAGGTCAAGGCCGGCACCCTCGGCCAGAGCGACCTGCCGCAACTGCTCAAGGCCTACGGCCAGCGCCGGCCCAATGCGCAGATCTGGGGCCTGGCCAAGACCGAGGTCAATCACCGCATCTATGTCACCGACGCCAAGGGCATCGTCCTGCTCGATTCCAGTGGCGAGGCGGTGGGCCAGGACTACTCGCGCTGGAACGACGTCTACCTGACCCTGCGCGGCGAGTACGGCGCCCGCTCGACCCGCAGCAACCCGAACGATCCGGACTCCTCGGTGATGCATGTGGCGGCGCCGATCCGCGACGGCGAGACCTTGATCGGCGTGGTCACCGTGGCCAAGCCCAACCTGTCGCTCAAGCCCTATATCGATCGCTCGGAGCAACGCCTGGTCACCCTCGGCGCCAGCCTGATCGTCCTCGGCCTGCTGGTGGGGGCGGCGCTGTCCTGGTGGCTGGCGCGCTCGCTGCGCCGCCTGACCCGCTATGCCCAGGCGGTCAGCGAGGGCGAGCGGGTCGCCCTGCCCCACTACCGCGGCGGCGAACTGGCAATGCTGGCCGGCGCGGTGGAACGCATGCGCACCCAACTGGAAGGCAAGGACTACGTCGAGCGCTACGTGCACACCCTGACCCACGAACTGAAAAGCCCGCTGGCGGCCATACGTGGCGCCAGCGAGCTGTTGCAGGGGCCGATGTCGGAAGAGCAGCGCCAGCGCTTCGCCAGCAATATCGAAAGCGAAAGCGCGCGTATGGAGCAGTTGATCGAACGCCTGCTCGGCCTGGCCCAGGTCGAACAGCGCCAGGGTCTGGAGGACCAGCAGCAAGTGGCCGTGGCACCGCTGGTCGACGAGCTGCTGATGGCCCGCAGCCCGCGTATCGAAAGCGCCGGGCTGCAGGTGCGCCAGCGTATTCCCACGACCGCGCGCCTGTACTGCGAGCCGTTCCTGATGCGCCAGGCCATCGGTAACCTGCTGGAAAACGCCCTCGACTTCACCCCGCCCGGCGGTCTGCTGGTGTTCGAGCTGGAGCACGACGCGCAGCGCGTGGCCCTTAGCCTGTACAACCAGGGCGAGGCGATTCCGGACTACGCCCTGGGCCGCCTCAGCGAGCGCTTCTATTCCCTGCCGCGCCCCGGCACCGGGCGTAAAAGTACCGGCCTGGGCCTGAACTTCGTCGAGGAAGTGCTGCAGTTGCATGGTGGCTCGCTGGAAATCGCCAACGTCGAGGACGGCGTGCGCGTGCGCCTGTGGCTGCCAGCCAGCCGCCTGGGCTGACCTCCTCGCGGCAAAATCCCACACAAGCTCCACACAAGCTCCCGAAAGCCTCCACACAGCGCCAGCAGACTGGGCTCCTTCTCAAGCGGAGCCCTTTGCATGAACAAATCACTGAGCCTGAAACTCGGCACCATCGCCTTGCTGGTGATGGTGCTGCTGATTCCCCTGCTGATGATCAGCGGCCTGATCGACGAACGCCAATCCCTGCGCGACAGCGTGGTCGAGGATATCGCCCAGAGCTCCAGCCACGCCCAGCAGATCAGCGGGCCGCTGCTGGTGGTGCCGTACAGCAAGTACGAGCGGGTGTGGAAGGTGCAGGACGGCAAGAGCTACCAGGAAACCCAGATCCGCAAGAGCTACCTGGCGTTTCTCCCAGACAGCTTCGTCCTCGATGGCACTGCCAGCACCGAGCTGCGCTCCCGGGGCATCTACGAAGCGCGGTTGTTCCATGCCCAGAGTCGGATCAGCGGGCGGTTCAAGATCCCGGCCAACTGGGGCATCACCAGCGATCTGGACGACTACCGCTTCGAAACCCCGTTCATCGCCGTTGGCATCAGTGATATCCGCGGCATCCAGAACGGCCTGCAACTGAAGCTCGATGACCGCACCCTGGATTTCGCGGCCGGCAGCAAGCTCGACTGGCTGGGCGGTGGCGTGCATGCCGTGGTCGACAACCTCGACAGCAAGGCCGAGATGAACATGGCCTATGCCTTCGACCTCAACCTGCAAGGCACCGGGCAACTGCATGTGCTGCCGGTGGGACGCAGCAGCCACGTGACCCTCGCCGCCAACTGGCCGCACCCCAGCTTCGTCGGCAACTACCTGCCCAACAGCCGCGAGATCGACGCCACGGGCTTCAAGGCGCAATGGCAGACCTCGTTCTTCTCCACCAACCTCGAAGAGGCCCTGACCCGCTGCATCAACATCCAGAACTGCGCCGGCTTCCAGGGACGCGCCTTCGGGGTCAGCTTCGTCGACCCGGTGGACCAGTACCTGAAGAGCGAACGGGCGATCAAATACGCGCTGCTGTTCATCGCCCTGACCTTTGCCGGCTTCTTCCTCTTCGAGGTGCTGCGCAACCTCAGCGTGCACCCGATCCAGTACGCCCTGGTGGGGGCTGCCCTGGCGCTGTTCTACCTGCTGTTGCTGTCGTTGTCGGAGCACCTCGGCTTTGGCCTGGCGTACCTGCTGTCGGCCGGTGGCTGCGTACTGCTGATCGGCTTCTACCTGTGCCATGTGCTGCACAGCATGGGACGCGGGCTCGGCTTCGCTACCGGACTGGCGCTGCTCTATGCGCTGCTGTACGGGCTGTTGAGCGCCGAGGACTATGCGCTGCTGATGGGGGCCTTGCTGCTGTTTGCCCTGCTGGGGGTGTTCATGGTGCTGACGCGGCGGCTGGACTGGTATCGGGCCGGGCAGGTGCGGACATGAGCGGGTTGCGGGAGGAGCGGGAGTTTGGGGAGGCCCTGGTTCAGGGGATCAGGGTCTTGTGGAACGCACAGGTGCTGCTGGCACATAACCTTGTGGGAGATTCTATGGTGGCAGACAAGCAGATTGATGTTGTGACTGCTGGCCTCATCGCCGGCAATGCCGGCTCCCACAGGGTACCGGGCCATTCACAGTATCTGTGCTCGACGCGGTCATTGTGGGAGCTGGCCGGGCGGCGATCCGATTGCCAGCGATGAGGCCCTGGCAGGCAACAGTGTTGAACCTGCTGCCGCCATCGCCGGCAACGCCGGCTCCCACAGGGATCGAGGTCGCCACCGACATTGAGGATCAGGCCGGAACGGTCGCCTTCATCGACTCGCGCTGACTCACCTCGGCATACCACCCTGCCAGCTTCGGCTGCCGTTCACGCCAGCCGAAGTCCGGCATGCGCAGGTCGATATAGCCCAGGGCACAGGCCACGCCGATCGCGGCGACATCAAAGCCCGAGGCGATTTCGGCGAAGTGGTTGTCCTCAAGATCCGCCAGGCCGCGGCGGATCTTTTCCGATTGGGCCTCGACCCACTGCGGCCAACGCTTGTCTTCCGGACGCAGGAAGGTTTCGTAACGGGTCAGCACCGCCGCATCCATGATCGCGTCGGCCAGCGACGCCAGGGTCAGGCGCCGCCAGCGCGCCGAACCTTCGCGGGGAATCAGGGGAATGCCGACATGCTGGTGATCGAGAAAATCGACGATCACCCGGCTGTCGTGCAATACGCTGCCATCGTCCAGGCGCAGCGCCGGGAGCTTGCCCGCCGGGTTGCCCTGGTTGAGGTCGGCATCCGGGCTGACCGGGCTGACATTGACCGACTGCAGGGCAACCCGGTCGATCTGCCCGGTCTCGTGCAGTACCACCAGGACCTTGCGCACGAACGGCGACAAGGGTGAGTGAAACAGCGTCATGCTCGGTGTGGACATTGCAGCTCCTCAGTTGCCTTGCAGGCTGGGTGGCAGGCAGACACCGGTACCGCCGATGCCGCAATAGCCATCCGGGTTCTTCGCCAGGTATTGCTGGTGGTAGGCCTCGGCGAAATACACGGTCGGCGCCTGGGCGATCTCGGTGGTGATCTCGCCGAAACCGGCCTTGTCCAGCTCGGCCTGGTACTGCTCGCGGCTTTCCTCGGCTTCCTGCAGTTGCTGCGGCGAGGTGCAGTAGATCACCGAGCGGTACTGGGTGCCGATGTCATTGCCCTGGCGCATGCCCTGGGTCGGGTTGTGCAGTTCCCAGAACATCGACAGCAGTTCGCGGTAGCTGAGCTTGTCCTTGTCGAACACCACCAGCACCACCTCGGTGTGGCCGGTCAGGCCGGAGCAGACTTCTTCGTAGGTCGGGTTCGGGGTGAAGCCACCGGCGTAGCCGACCACGGTGCTGATCACGCCTTCGCGCTGCCAGAAGCGCCGTTCCGCACCCCAGAAGCAGCCCAGGCCGAAGATGGCGAAATCCACCGCGCTTTCGAAGAACGGGCCAAGCAGCGGCGTTTCAGTGAAGACGAAGTGTTTTTCCGGCAGGGCCATCGGGGTTTCGCGGCCAGGCAGGGCCTGTTCCGCGGTAGGCAGGACGCTTTTATTCACGAGGATTTCCGAACGCAAGACCATGAACCCATTCCTCTTGTCAGGTAGGCAGGCACCGCCGCAGCGATGCCTTCAGGGGGATAGACCGGTAGTGTGCCCGAGTGTTGCGTGGCTGTCAGGCCGTTGGTCCGCGTGGATAACGCTTGAGCTTGTCGACCAGTTCATCCCCCGGGATCGGCTTGTCGAACAGGTAACCCTGGCCAACGTCGCAGCGATGCCGACGCAGGAACGCCAGCTGCTCCGCCGTCTCGATGCCTTCGGCGACCACCTTGAGCTTGAGGTTGTGGGCCATGGCCACCACCGCCGAGGTGATTTCCATGTCGTCCTGGCTGTCGGGGATGTCGTTGATGAAGCTGCGGTCGATCTTGATGATGTCGATCGGGAATTTCTTCAGGTAGCTGAGCGAGGAATAACCGGTGCCGAAGTCGTCCATGGCCAGGGTCAGGCCGAGCTGCTTGAGCTGGTCGAGTTGGCGGCGGGTGTCTTCGGTGGCTTCCAGCAGCAGGCCTTCGGTCAGTTCCAGCTCCAGCAGGTGCGGCGGCAGCGCCTCTTCCTGAAGGATGTTGGCGATGGAAGCGACCAGGTCGGGGTCGGAGAACTGCTTGGGTGACAGGTTGATCGCCACCTGCAGGTTGCCCATGCCCTCGGCCGCCAGCTCCTGGCTCATGCGGCAGGCCTGGCGTGCCACCCATTTGCCGATGGGGATGATCAGGCCGGTTTCCTCGGCGACGCTGATGAACTGGTCCGGGCGGATCATGCCCTTTTCCGGATGGTTCCAGCGCAGCAGCGCCTCCAGGCCGAGCAGGCGCCCGGTACGCAGGCAAAGCTTGGGCTGGTAGAACACCTGCAGCTCGTTCTGCGCCAGGGCGCGGCGCAGGTTGTTCTCGACGAACAGCTTGTAGCTGGCCTCGGCGTTCAGCGCCTCGGTGAACACCTGGACCTGGTGCTTGCCGTTGGCCTTGGCCTTGTGCAGGGCCAGGCCGGCGTTCTTCATCAGGGTCTGCGGGTCGCTGCCATGCAGCGGCGCGCAGGCCAGACCGACCGAGCCGGTGACGTTGATCAACTGGTTGTCGACGAACATCGGCTTGTCGAGGGTGTTGAGCAGTTGCTGGGCAGTCTGCTGACCGCTTTCCAGGTCGGTGTTGTCCAGCAGCACAGCGAATTCGTTACTGGCGAAGCGCGCCAGGCTGCCGCCCGGGCTGAGGCTGTTGCGCAGGCGCCGGGCCAGGCTGACCAGCAGCTTGTCGCCGGTCTGGTGGCCGAGGCTGTCGTTGATCCGCTTGAAGTTGTCGATATCCACCAGCAACAGGCAGATCGGCGTATCGCTGTCGCGGGCAAAGCGATCGTCGAGGTTGCGGATGAACGCCGGGCGGTTGCCCAGGCCGGTCAGGTTGTCGGTGTAGGCCAGGCGCTCGATGCGCTGCTGGGCCAGCTTGCTCTGGGTGATGTCTTCGTAGATGCCGATGTAGTGGGTCAGCTCACGGTTGTCGCCATACACCTTGGAAATCGACAGTTGGCCCCAGTAGGGTTCGAGGTTCTTGCGCCGGCTCTTGAACTCGCCCTGCCAGCTGTTGCCCACGGCCAGGCTGGACTCGTCGGAGAGCAGCTCGCTGAGGTTCTCCAGGGCCGACAGCTCGGACAGGCGATGTCCCTGGACTTCTTCCGAGCTGTACTGGGTGATCTCGGTGAAGCTCGGGTTGACGTACTCCACCACGCCATCGCGGTTGACCAGCAGGAAGGCGTTGGCGCTCTGCTCCACCGCACGCTGGAACAGGTGCAGGGCACTCGTCGCGGCACGGCGGTTGTGGTTGTTGATGACCTGGGCGAACTGGTCGGCCAGCTCGCCGGCGAAGGCGATCTCGTCGCTCTGCCAGGCCCGCGGGCTGCCACCGTGCTCCAGGCACAGCACGCCGACCACCTGGCCGTCGATGCGGATGCTGGCATCGAGCATGGCGATCACATCGCGCGGGCGCAGGCTCTCGGTGATATCCCGGGTGCGCGGGTCGTGGCTGGCGTTGTGCGCATCGATGGCCCGGCTGGTGTGCAGGGCTTCCAGGTAATCCGGAAAAAGCCCGGCATCGATCGGCTTGGGCGTGCGGTACTCGCGGGTCTCGCGGTAGAACGCGGAGATCGGCTCCAGGCGCTGGCCTTCGAGGTACCAGAGGCTGGCGCATTCGATCTTGTAGATATCGCAGGCGCTGCGGGTGATCAGCTCGGCGGCTTCCTGCAGGGAATTGCCGGCGCTGTAGCGGTGCCGCGCCAGGTGCAGGATCAGTTCCTGCTGGGCGCGCACCCGCTCCAGGTGTTCGAGCTGTTCCTGCTGCGCCTGCTGGTTGAGTTTGAGGGCGATCTGCAGGCGGTTGTTGCGGGTTTCCAGGTCGTCGGCGCTGAGTTCGGGGCTGATGCCCTCCTGCTCGTCGAGCACCAGCAGGTAGCCGCGCAGCAACTGGCGGTTGTGCTGCTTGTAGGCCTCGCCCAGTTCGAGCATGTACATCGGCCCGTGGCTGGTGTGCAGGGTGTAGCGACTCAGGTAATGGCTGCCGTTGACCAGTTGCGCCTGGATGCTGTCATGCAGCTTGTAGCGGGCCTCGGGCTCCATCAGGCTGGCGTAGGGCGAGCCGACCAGCGCGCACAGCTCCACCGCCGGCAAGCCGAATTGACGTTCGCAGCCCGGATCGAGGTAGAGCATTGCCCAGCTCGCTTCGTTCAGCCGCTCGAAGCGCAGCATGCCGAGCCGCGAGGGCACCGGTAACTGCGTCACTACCTCGGCCGCCGGACGGCTGGCAGCATCGGTTTGGCTCTTCATGGAAAGCTCGCTCGAATAAGACTGATGGCACAGGCGTTGGCACTTTGCTATGCACGTCGGGCAAGGTTGCATCATGCGCCGGGGGCTGACAAGCACCAAGGTTGGTGGCTGTTTGATCTATATCGGCCTGGCGATGCATTTCTTCAATTCTGGAGCGGCACTGCTGACCCTGTGGGAGCTGGCTTGCCAGCGATGACTGTGGTGAATTCACCATTGCAATCGCTGCGGTTCGGCGTCCCGACAAGCCAGCTCCCACAAGGGACGGTGCCACCTTGAAAAAGGCAAAAAAAAGCCCCGCCAAACGACGGGGTTGAGGTACGAGCGTGGCAGCTCGAAAGGGTTGCAGGCCTGTGTCCCCCGGCAGAGGGACACAGGCCGGACAGCAGTTACAGCAGCAGGGTGCGGATGTCGCCCAGCACGTCGCCCAGACGCTTGGTGAAACGGGCGGCGGCAGCACCGTTGATCACGCGGTGATCGTAGGACAGCGACAGCGGCAGCATCAGCTTCGGCTGGAAGGCCTTGCCGTCCCATACCGGCTGGATGGTGGCCTTGGAGACACCGAGGATCGCCACTTCCGGCGCGTTGACGATCGGCGTGAAGCCGGTGCCGCCAATGTGACCGAGGCTGGAGATGGTGAAGCAGGCGCCTTGCATCTCGTCCGCCGAGAGCTTCTTGGTCCGGGCTTTTTCGGCCAGGGCAGCCGCTTCGGCAGCCAGTTGCAGCAGGCTCTTCTGGTCGACGTTCTTGATCACCGGGACCAGCAGACCATCCGGGGTGTCCACGGCGAAGCCGACGTGCACGTATTTCTTGCGGATGATCGCCTTGCCGCTTGGTGCCAGCGAACTGTTGAAGTCCGGCAGCTCTTTCAGCAGGTGGGCACAGGCTTTCAGCAGCAGCGGCAGCACGGTCAGCTTGACGCCGGCTTTCTCGGCGACGGCTTTCTGCGCAACGCGGAAGGCTTCCAGCTCGGTGATGTCGGCCGAGTCGAACTGGGTCACGTGCGGCACGTTCAGCCAGCTGCGGTGCAGGTTGGCAGCACCGACCTGCATCAGGCGGGTCAGGGCCACTTCTTCCACTTCACCGAACTTGCTGAAGTCGACGGCCGGGATCGGCGGGATGCCCGCGCCACCGGTGGCGCCAGCAGCAGCGGCCGGTGCTTCCTTGGCCTTCTGCATCATGGCCTTGACGTAGACCTGCACGTCTTCCTTCAGTACGCGACCGTGCGGGCCGGTCGGCGCCACGGCGCTCAGCTCGACGCCGAACTCGCGGGCCAGTTGACGCACGGCCGGGCCGGCGTGAACTTTCGCACCGCTTGGCGCAGGCGCGGCAGCCGGAGCAGCGGCGGCTGGCGCGGCGGCAGGTGCAGCAGCTGGAGCCGGGGCAGCAGCAGGAGCGGCAGCCGGGGCCGGTGCAGCGGCGGCAGGCGCCGGAGCAGCAGCCGGTGCAGCGCCGGCGACTTTCAGTTTGAGGATCAGGTCACCGGTGCCGACTTCGTCGTCCAGTTTCGCGATCACGGCTTCGACCACGCCAGCCACCGGGGCCGGGATCTCCATGGAGGCCTTGTCGGACTCCAGGGTGATCAGCGACTGGTCGACTTCGACGGTGTCGCCGACCTTGACCAGTACTTCGATGATCTTGGCCTTGCCGGACGAACCGATATCCGGGACATGGATGTCCTGGACAGCGGCAGCGGCCGGGGCAGCAGCAGGGGCTGGTGCAGCTTCGGCAGCCGGGGCGGCGGCCGGAGCAGGTGCAGCAGCGGCCGGAGCGGCGGCAGGTGCCTCGGGGGCCGCGGCAGCGGCGCCCTCGACTTCCAGCTCCAGCAGCTCGTCGCCTTCTTTCAGGCGGTCGCCCAGCTTGACCTTGAGTGCCTTGATCACACCGGCCTTCGGCGCGGGGATCTCCATGGAGGCCTTGTCGGACTCCAGGGTCAGCAGGCTCTGGTCTGCTTCGATACGGTCACCGACCTTGACGAACAGCTCGATGATTTCACCTTCACCGCTGCCGATGTCAGGTACGCGAATGAGTTCGCTCACTTAAAAATACTCCTCAGCAGTCCAGTGGGTTGCGCTTGTCCGGGTCGATGCCGAACTTGGCGATGGCGTCGGCCACCACTTTAGGTTCGATCTCGCCACGGTCAGCCAGGGCTTCCAGGGCAGCCAGCACAACGAAGTGACGGTCGACTTCGAAGAAGTGACGCAGCTTCTTGCGGCTGTCGCTGCGACCGTAGCCATCGGTACCCAGGACCTTGAATTCTTTGCTCGGAACCCACTGACGGATCTGCTCGGCGAACAGCTTCATGTAGTCGGTAGAGGCGATGACCGGACCTTTGCGGCCGCTCAGGCACTGCTCGACATAAGTCTGCTGTGGCTTCTGGCCAGGCTTCAGGCGGTTGGCGCGCTCGACGGCCAGGCCGTCACGACGCAGTTCGTTGAAGCTGGTGACGGACCAGACGTCGGCACCGATGTTGAACTCTTCACGCAGGATCTTCGCGGCTTCGCGGACTTCACGCAGGATGGTGCCGGAGCCCATCAGCTGAACGTGGTGCGCGGCGTCGCGGGTGTCTTCTTCCAGCAGGTACATGCCCTTGATGATGCCGTCCTCGACACCGGCCGGCATGGCTGGCTGCTGGTACGACTCGTTCATCACGGTGATGTAGTAGAAGACGTCCTGTTGCTCTTCGGTCATCTTCTTCATGCCGTCCTGGATGATCACCGCCAGCTCGTAGCCGTAGGTCGGATCGTAGGTGCGGCAGTTCGGGATGGTACCGGCCATCATGTGGCTGTGACCGTCTTCGTGCTGCAGGCCTTCACCGTTCAGGGTGGTACGGCCGGCGGTACCGCCGATCAGGAAGCCGCGGGTACGGCTGTCGCCGGCAGCCCAGGCCAGGTCGCCGATACGCTGGAAGCCGAACATCGAGTAGAAGATGTAGAACGGCAGCATCGGCTGGTTGTGGCAGCTGTACGAAGTACCGGCAGCGATGAAGGAGGACATGGCGCCCGCTTCGTTGATGCCTTCTTCGAGGATCTGGCCCTTCTTGTCTTCGCGGTAGAACATCACCTGGTCTTTATCGACTGGCTCGTAGAGCTGGCCGACGGACGAGTAGATGCCCAGCTGGCGGAACATGCCTTCCATA
>Ga0222427_100673_pt1 | contig 36979 bp, 32 predicted proteins | sample 2B20Ametagenome_FD_182890 | JGI IMG/M metagenome (GOLD analysis project Ga0222427, IMG submission 182890) | Enriched microbial communities from leaf-cutter ant dump, University of Wisconsin, Madison, United States - 2B20A (version 2) | ecosystem: Environmental > Terrestrial > Nest > Insects nest...
ACGATCACGCGGCCATGGCTCACGCGGCCGCCGGCCATGGCGTAGTCCCAGGCCTTCTGCACGTCGGCCGGGCCGTCGATCTTGCTCTGGCCCTTGCCGGAGCTGCTCATCACGGGCTTGACGATGCAGGGGTAGCCGATGCCGGCATCGATGGCCGCCTGCAGCTCGGCCAGCGAGTCGCAGAACCGGTAGGGGCTGGTGGGCAGGCTTAAGCGTTCGGCAGCCAGCACGCGGATGCCCTCGCGGTCCATGGTCAGGCGCGCGGCGCGGGCCGTGGGGATCACGCGCACGGTGCCGGCGGCTTCCAGCTCTTCGAGCATGGGCGTGGCGATGGCCTCGATCTCCGGCACCACCAGGTGGGGGCGCTCGTGCTCGATCAGCGCTTTGAGCTGGGCCGGATCGCTCATCGCGATGGTGCGCGCATGGTGCGCCACCTGCTGGCCGGGCGCGTGGTCGTAGCGGTCCACCGCGATGGTTTCCACGCCCAGGCGCTGCAGCGCGATCAGCACTTCCTTGCCGAGTTCGCCCGAGCCCAGCAGCATGACTTTGGTGGCGTGGGGCGACAGGGGGGTTCCGAGGGTGGTCATGGCGGGGCTTTCAGGACAGGAAGGGGTTGGAATCGGGCGCGGCGCCCTGGACGGCGCTGACTGTAATGCACCGGCGCGGCTTGCGCCGCCGCCACCGATTTCCTACGATACGGGCCAGCCCCGGCCTGCCGGAACCCCCGACCGATCCGCTCACCCATGGAGCCCCCGTGACCTCCGGCAACCAAGACCAGCTTTTCCTCCAGCGCCTGAACGAGGTGATGCAGCGCATCGCCCACCACGGCGACCTGCATGCCGTCGAACCCCTGATGGCCATGACCGGCCAGCTCCCGCCGCAGAGCACGCTGGCCCAGCTCGCCGAGTCGTTCGCGCACATGGTGGTCAAGCTCGAAGCGCGCGAGTTCGAGCTGGAATGCCGCATCGAGGACCTGAACCAGACCCGCCACGAGCTGGAGCAGGCCAACCTGGACCCGCTCACCAACCTGCCCAACCGCATGATCGCGCGCGACCGCCTGCGCCAGGCCATTGCCGAGGCGCGCAACCGGCAGGTGGCGTTCACCGTGTTCTTCCTCGACCTGGACCGGTTCAAGCGAGTCAACGACACCCTGGGCCATGCCGCCGGCGACGAGCTGCTCATCCAGGTCACCCAGCGGCTGTCGGCCTGCCTCCACCAGACGGATGGGGATGGCGATACGCTGGCCCGGCTGGGCGGCGACGAGTTCCTGTGCGTGCTGCCCCAGTGCGCGGAGCCCGCCGCGGCCCAGGCGATTGCCGACGGCATGGTGGCCACGCTCAACCGGCCCTTCCCGCTGGCGGCGGGGCAGGCCGACATCGGCACCAGCATCGGCATCGCGCACTTCCCGGAGCACGGCCAGACGGTGGACGAGCTCATCGCCTTCGCCGATGCCGGTCTGTACGAGGCCAAGCACCGCGGCCGCAACGTGTGGGCCTATTCGCCCAAGACGGCGCCGCTGAGCACCTGACGCGCGGACGCGGCGCAGCACAATAGGCGGATGCCCACCGCTCCTTCCTCCGCAGACACTTCCGCTGCCGCGGCAGCGTCCCTGCCCTCTCTTTGGCGCGCACCCAGCCTCTCCCGGCGCTGGTGGCCCGTGTTCCTGCGCAACCTGCTGGTGTGGCGCAAGCTGGCCATCCCCAGCCTGGTCGGCAATATCGCCGAGCCGCTGATGTGGCTGGTGGCCTTCGGCTACGGCATGGGCGCGCTGGTGGGGCAGGTGCGCATGGGCGACGGCGCGCAGGTGCCCTACATCCTGTTCCTGGCCAGCGGCTCGATCTGCATGAGCGCCATGAACGCGGCGAGCTTCGAGGCGCTGTACTCGGCCTTCTCGCGCATGCACGTGCAAAAGACCTGGGACGGCATCATGAACGCGCCCGTGAGCCTGGACGACGTGGTGCTGGCCGAGATGCTCTGGGCGGCCTTCAAGGCGCTGTTCACCGTCACGGCCATCCTGTGCGTGATGCTGGCCCTGGGCATCAGCCATTCGCCCAAGCTGCTGGTGGCCTGGCCGGTGCTGCTGTTCGTGGGCATCATGTTCTCCAGCATCGCGCTGATCTTCAACGCGCTGGCCAAGGGCTACGACTTCTTCACCTACTACTTCACGCTGGTGCTCACGCCGATGATGTTCCTGTCGGGCGTGTTCTTCCCGCGCGAGCAGCTGCCGCCCGTGGTGCGCGCCATCTCGGACTGGCTGCCGCTGACCAATGCCGTGGAGCTGGTGCGCCCGCTGTTCATGGACCAGTGGCCCGCCCATCCGTGGCGCCACGGCCTGGTGCTGGCGGGGACCACGGTGGCGGCGTTCTGGGTGGCCCTGGCGCTCACGCGCAGGCGCTTCAAGGCCTGAGCAGCACCATGGCAGCCGCCCTGCTCGACACGGACCGCATCGCCATGGTGGCCAAGGGCGTATCGGCCATCGTCGCCTCGTGCAGCGCGGCCGGGCAGCCCAGCCTGATGCGCGCGGTGGGCAGCCACATCAGTCCCGACGGGCAGTGCGCGACGGTGTTCCTGCGGCGCAGCCAGTCCGCGCAGCTGCTGCAGGACATCGCGGACACGGGGCAGATCGCCGTGGTGTTCAGCGAACCCGCCACGCACCGCACGCTGCAGCTCAAGGCCCGCCAGGCGCGGCAGCGTCCCGCCACCGGCGAGGACCTGCCCCTGCTGCAGGCCTACCTGCGCTCCATGCAGCACGAGGTGGGCCAGGTGGGCTTCGGCCCGCAGTACGTGGCCGCCATGCTGGCCGCGCCGCTGGACGACGTGGTGGCGGTCAGCTTCACGCCCGGCGCGGCCTTCGACCAGACGCCGGGCCCCCGCGCCGGGGCCACCCTGCCCGCGCCATGACGTCCCTTCCATCGCTGCACGCCATCCGCCCCTGCCTGGAGGGCGCCATTCCGGCCATCATGGCCACCTGCGACCCGGACGGCACGCCCAACGTGGCCTATATCTCGCAGGCCGTGTACGTGGACGAAGCGCACGTGGCGCTGTCCTACCAGTTCTTCAACAAAACGCGCCAGAACATCCTGCGCAACCCCCGGTCCTCGGTGCTGGTGCTGGACCCGCACACGGCCCGCTTCTACCGCCTGCACCTGCGCTACGAGCGCACCGAGGACAGCGGCCCGGTGTTCGAGAGCATGCGCGCGCAACTCGCGGGCATCGCCTCGCACGCGGGCATGGCCGGCGTCTTCGAGCTCAAGGGCGCGGACATCCATGCCGTGGAGGGGATCGAGCCGGTGCCGGGCGACGGCCTGCCGCCGCCGCCCCCGCGCCCCGGGCTGCTGCACGCGCTGCGCGTGTGCAGCGAGCGCATGGCCCGCTGCGCGGGGCTGGACGAGCTGCTGTCCTGCACGCTGGCTGCCCTGCAGGAGCAATTAGGCATCGCCCACGCCATGGTGCTGCTGCTGGACGCGCCCTCGCAGCAGCTCTACACCGTGGCGAGCCATGGTTACGCCACCTCGGGCGTGGGCTCGGAAATCCGCCTCGGGCAGGGCGTGATCGGCATGGCCGCGCAGGAGCGCACCCCCGTGCGCATCAGCCACATAACCAACGCCGCGCGCTACAGCCACGCCATCCGCGACAGCCTGGACGCGCATGCCGGCGCGGGGGCGCCTCCGCTGGCGCGCGGCATGGACATCCCCTACCCGGGCCTGGCCGAGCCGCACAGCCAGATCGCCGTGCCGCTGGCCTGCGCCGGCCGCCTGCTGGGCGTGCTGTTCGCCGAGAGCCCGCAGGACCTGCGCTTCGGCTTCGAGGACGAGGACATGCTCGTGGCCATCGCCGGGCAGCTCGCCGCCGCCATCGAGCTGCTGCAGGCGGCGCCCGAGCCCGCGGCGGAGCCCGTGCCGGCGCCCGCCGCCGCGCTGCCGCAGCCGCAGGACGGCGGCGCCCCGCTGCGGGTGCGCCATTTCGCGGCCAACGACAGCGTGTTCATCAACGGCGACTACCTGATCAAGGGCGTGGCCGGCGCCATCTTCCGCAAGCTGCTGCGCGACCACCTCGACAGCGGCCGCGTGGACTTCACCAACCGCGAGCTGCGGCTGGACGCGGCGCTGCGCCTGCCGGACGTGGCCGACAACCTGGAGGCGCGATTGCTGCTGCTGCAGCGGCGCCTGCAGGAGAACAGCCCGCACATCCGCATCGAGAAGACCGGGCGCGGGCGTTTCCGGCTCTGCGTGCTGCGGCCCGTGGTGCTGGAAGACGCGCAGTAGCGGCTCGTCAGTGCACTAGGCCGGGCACGGGCGGCAGGCCCAGGGCGCGCGCCAGCTTGGCCCATTCGTTCGGCGTGAGGTGCGGCTGCACGTGGGCCAGCACGGCGGCGAACACCGGCGCGGGCGCGTGCTGCTGCATGTCCGACAGCAGGGCCGCGCGCTCCGCGGGCGCCATGTAGGGCACCAGCCAGCGCATCACGTCCATCATCTCCTGCGGCGGGATGGAGGCCACCAGGGCATCGTGGATGCGCACCAACTCCTCGTCGGTGTAGTGGGCCCACAGCACGCGGTTGTGCGCCGTTTCCTCTTCGTTCATGTGCTCGAAGTTGTGCGCGATGAACAGCGAGAGCTGGCGGTACACCGCGTGCGCGGCGGCCGGCCGCGCGGGGCGCGCGCAGGCCAGCAGCTGCGACACCCCGGCCGCGAGCGCGACGATGGCGTCCTCGTGCCCGGCATGCTCCGCCTCGATGGCGGCGCTGGCGCCGGGCTCGCGCGCTTCCATGGCGGCGTGCACGAACTGGTTCTCGTGGTGCAGGTGCGAGCGGCAGAGCACCAGCAGCTGCATCACGCGGTCGCAGGTCTGCGCGAATTCCAGGTCGTCGTCCACGTCCATGCGGCCCAGGCCCAGCAGCGTGTCGGCCATGAAGGCGCGCAGCGCCTTGTGGATGCCGGCGTACATGTCCATGCGGGGCGCGGCGGGCTGGGCGCCGGCCAGGGCGGCGATTTCGCGGGGGTCGATTTTCATCAGTTGATCTCTCTTTCAGGCCGGGCGCACCGTGCACCCGCAGCCATGGAAGAAAGTCTATGAACGCACCGCGTTTCTGCCTGTTAAAAACTTCTTAAGCGAACCCTCAGGAGTCCTTAAGAAGCGCACCGCGCGCCGCAAGCGTGAATTCCGTCACGCCGCCGCGCGCAGCAGGTCCACCGCCTTTTCCGCGATCATCACCGTGGGCGCGTTGGTGTTCCCGCTCACGATGCGCGGCATGATGGACGCGTCCACCACGCGCAGGCCTTGCAGGCCGTGCACGCGCAGCCCGGCGTCCACCACGTCCATTGCGCCCGGCCCCATGCGGCAGGTGCCCACGGGGTGGTAGATGGTGTCTGCGTACTGGCGGATGCACTGCTCGATTTCCTCGTCGGTGCGGGCGTTGCCCGTGGCCGCCAGTTCCTTCGCGCCGTATTGCGCCAGCGCGGGTTGCTTCAGGATTTCGCGCAGGCGCTTGAAGCCGCGCACCATGCGGCGCATGTCGTCCACATCGGCCAGGAAGGCCGGGTCCACCAGGGGCAGGTCCAGGGGGTTGCTGCTGGCCAGTTGCACGCTGCCCCGGCTCTTGGGCTGCAGGATGCAGACGTGGCCCGAGTAGCCGTGACCCAGCACGGTCTTGCGGCCATGGTCCACCAGCTTGCCGATGACGAAGTGCAGTTGCAGGTCGGGCACGGTCTCGCTCGGGTCGCTCTTGATGAAGCCGCCGGACTCGGCGAAGTTGGTGGTGAGCATGCCGGTGCGGTGCTTGCGCCACTCCATCACGCCGCGCACGGTGCGCGCCATGCCGGGCAGCGACAGGCCGAACAGGTCGGTGAGCCTGGGGGCGTCGAACACCTGCACCACGTCCGGGTGGTCGTGCAGTTGCGCGCCCACGCCGGGCAGGTCGTGCAGAACCGGTATGCCGTGCTGCTGCAAATGTGCGCCCGGCCCCACGCCCGAGAGCATGAGCAGTTGCGGCGAGATCAGCGCGCCGGCGCTCAAAAGCACCTCGCGCGCGGCCCTGGCCTGGTGCAGCGCGCCGCCCTGGCGGTATTCCACGCCCACGGCGCGTTTGCCGTCGAACAGGATGCGCGTGGCGTGCGCGCGGGTGATGACCTGCAGGTTGGGCCGCGCAAGGTGCGGCGTGAGGTAGCCTTTGGCCGCGCTGTGGCGCTCGCCGTTCTTGTGCGTGACCTGGTACAGGCCCACGCCCTCTTGCAGCGCGCCGTTGAAGTCCTTGTTGTGCGGGTGGCCGGCCTGCACGCCCGCGTCGGTGAACAACTGGCTGAAGCGGTTGGGCGAGCGCAGGTCCGCCACGTTGAACGGCCCGCCCTGGCCGTGCCAGGGGTCGGTGCCGCGCTCGTTGTTTTCGGCGCGCAGGAAGTAGGGCAGCACGTCGCTCCAGCCCCAGCCGGGGTTGCCCTGCGCAGCCCAGTGGTCGTAGTCGGCGTGCTGGCCGCGGATGTAGACCATGGCGTTGATGGAGCTGGAGCCGCCCAGCACCTTGCCGCGCGGCTGGTAGCCCTGGCGGTTGTTCAGCGCGGCCTGCGGCGTGGTGTTCAAGCCCCAGCCGTTGAGTTCGAACTTGGCCATCACGGCCAGCCCCGCCGGGCAGTGGATGAGCACGCTGCTGTCAGCCGGACCCGCTTCGAGCAGGCATACGCGCACGGCGGGGTCTTCGCTGAGCCGGCCCGCGAGCACCGAGCCCGCCGAGCCGCCGCCGATGATGATGTAGTCGAACATGGTGGTACGCCGCTTGTCTCTTTGTCGATGGAGCGGGCACCTTAACCGAACGGCCGTGCGATTCGCTTTACCATCCCGGCCATCCGTTTCACTTTGAAGAGAGCTCTCTATATGACGATTCAGACCGTTGGCATCATCGGCGCGGGCACCATGGGCAACGGCATCGCGCAGGCCTGCGCGGTGTCGGGCATCAACGTGGTGATGGTCGACATCTCCGATGCTGCAGTGCAAAAGGGCCTGGCCACCGTGGCCGGCAGCCTGGACCGCCTGATCAAGAAGGAAAAGATCAGCGCCGCCGACAAGGACGCGGCGCTGGCGCGCATCAAGACTTCCACCAGCTACGACGACCTGAAGGCCGCGCAGCTCGTGATCGAGGCTGCCACCGAGAACTACGAGCTCAAGCTCAAGATCCTCCAGCAGGTGGACGCGCTGGTGGCGCCGGAGGTGATCATCGCCTCCAACACCTCGTCCATCTCCATCACCAAGCTGGCCGCCGCCACGTCGCGCGCCGACCGCTTCATCGGCATGCACTTCTTCAACCCCGTGCCCATGATGGCGCTGGTGGAGATCATCCGCGGCCTGCAGACCAGCGACGCCACGCACGACGCGGTCAAGCAGCTCGCCGAGGCCCTGGGCAAGAGCCCCATCACCGTGAAGAACGCGCCCGGCTTCGTGGTCAACCGCATCCTGGTGCCCATGATCAACGAAGCCTTCTTCGTGCTGGCCGAGGGCCTCGCCACGCCCGAGGACATCGACGCGGGCATGAAGCTGGGCTGCAACCAGCCCATCGGCCCGCTGGCGCTGGCCGACATGATCGGCCTGGACGTGTGCCTGGCCGTGATGGACGTGTACCTGACCGAGTTCGGCGACAGCAAGTACCGGCCCTGCCCGCTGCTCAAGGAAATGGTCGCCGCCGGCCGCCTGGGCCGCAAGACGGGGCGCGGCGTGTACAGCTACTGATTTGCTAGCTGGTGGCGCTTGGTATTTCTTGGTTTCAGATGGAAAACCATCTCAAATCAAGGAATTACAGGTGCTGGCAGCTCTTCTTTTTGAAGCACCGCGCTCAACCCTGCAGCAGCTGCAGCACGTTCTGCGGAAGCTGGTTGGCCTGGGCCACCATGGCCATGCCCGCCTGCTGCAGGATTTGCGTGCGGGCGAGGTTGGCGGTTTCCTTGGCGAAATCGGCGTCCACGATGCGCCCGCGCGAGGCGGCCAGGTTCTCCACCTGAATGTCGATGTTACCCACAGCGTTCTCGAAGCGCGACTGCAGGGCGCCCAGCGCCGCGCGGGCGCCGTTCACCTGGTCGATGGCGCTATCGACCTTCTTGAGCGCTATCCAGGCGCCCTTCTGGGTGGTGACGTCGATGGTGTCGATGCCGTGCTCGCCCGCCGCACCGGAGTTGCTGCCGATGCCCATGCCGGTTTCTTCCTTGATATTCGAGTCCAGCACCGCCACGCGGTAGGTGTTGGTGAACTCGTCCAAGGCCGCACGGGCCCGCTGCAGGTTCAGCCGGTCCCCGCCCACCGAGGATTCCACGGCGGCATTCACCGCGGCGATGTAGTCCTGCAGCGCCTGCGACAGGGGGTTGACGCTGGTATCCATGTTGGCGTCGTGCGGGGCAGGAAAGGTGGCCGAGGTCAGCGCGGTCGCCACATCCAGGAACAGCTGCCTGTCGGCGAGGCCGTCGCCCCACTGGCCCGTGGCCGCCTGGGCCGCTTGCAGGGCTGCATTCAGGGCGGTGTTGGGCAGATAGGGATCAACGTCGTTCGTGGGGGCAACGCCCGTGGTTTCCGGGGTGAAGCCGAAGAACTCCACCGACCGATATCGAATACCGTCTTCGGCTACTCCATCGGACATGAAGTCGATCTTCACTTCGTCAGACCCTGCGTGCTTGGTCAGGTAGGCGGTAATGCCCGTGTCGGCGGTTTTGCTGTTGATGGCCTCCACCACCTGCCCCAGGCGCTCCAGGCCGCTGCTGGCCGGGGGGATTTCCCTCAGCGATACCAATCCGTTCTTGGCATTGATCTGCAGCGCGCCCGCCGCGATGGGCTGGCTGTAATCGGTGACAACGCTGGCGTTCTGCGTCCGGGTGGTGGTGCCGTAGGTCACGCTGGCAACCTGTTCGGCCCGCGTGTCGGCCAGCGCGCCCAACGTGATGTTGTCGCCCGCATTGGCGCCCACCTGGAAGACGGCCCCGGTGAAGCTGCCGTCCAGCACTTTCTGGCCGTTGAAGTGGGTCTGCCTGGCCACGCGGTCGATCTCGTCCGTCAGCTGCCGCACCTCGGCCTGCAGGGCCTCGCGGTCGCCCCGGCTGTTGGTGGCGTTGCCCGCCTGCACGGCCAGCTCGCGCATGCGCTGCAGCATGTCGCCCACCTTGCCCAGCGCGCCTTCGGCCGTCTGCGCCAGCGAGATGCCGTCGTTGGCGTTGCGTGCCGCCACCGTCAGGCCCTTGACCTGGGTGTTCATGCGCTCGGCAATGGCCAGGCCGGCGGCGTCGTCCTTGGCGCTGTTCACGCGCAGGCCCGACGACAGGCGCTGCATGGTGGTGGCCAGCGAGGCACCAGACAGCCCCAGGTTGCGCTGGGCGTTGATGGAGGCAATGTTGGTGTTGATGGTGGCTGCCATGGCTGTGCTCCGGTATTTGAACTACGTATCTCGTAGTTTTGGTGAGAATAACCAGGGGCACCAGGAGCTAAAGGGCAAAGAATGGCCTGAAAGCTACGTATTTCGTAGTTTCCGATTCAACTCGAAGCTACGTGATACGTAGTATCAGCCGCCGCCTATACCTACGAGTCTCGTAGCCTTTTGAGGCACGAGACATGTCCGAGGCGGATACACAGTGGGGGGCGCGGCTCAAGCAGGCGCGCGTGGCGGCAGGGCTGTCCCAAAAGGCGCTGGGCATTGCGGCGGGCATTGACGAGTTCGTGGCCAGCACGCGCATTAACCGCTACGAGCTGGGCGTTCACAAGCCGGACCTGCTTACCGTGCGCAAGCTGGCGGCGGTGCTGGACGTGCCCGTGGCCTTCTTCTACGCCGATGTGGACGACGAAATCGCCGTCCTGCTGCTGCGCTACCGGCGCGCCAGCGAAGAAGCCCGCGCCCGGGCGCGCGAAGCGCTGGAGTGGACGGAGCCGCCGAGCGGTCGCTCCTGATTCAGTAGCTGCTTGCGCTTTAATTACCTTGCTTTCAGATATTTTTCTATTGGAAAACGATGTACGGCAAGCGCTAACAGCTCCTCTTTTCATAGCTCCTGATCACCATCCTGCATGCATGGTTTCTCGCAATTAAATTGCACACAATTCAATTGCCCCTCACAATCCACCCCATGCCCCGCACCGCCTTCCCCCCCAGCCCCCCCGCCCTGCGGCTGGACAACCAGGTCTGCTTCGCGCTGTATTCCGCGTCGCTGGCGATGACCAAGCTGTACAAGCCCCTGCTCGACGCCATCGGCCTCACCTACCCGCAGTACCTCGTCATGCTGGTGCTGTGGGAGCGCGACGGCATCACCGTCTCCGAGCTGGGCGAGCGCCTGTTCCTCGACTCCGGCACGCTCACGCCGCTGCTCAAGCGCCTGGAAGCCTCGGGCCACATCGCCCGGCTGCGCGACGTGCAGGACGAGCGCCGCGTGCGCATCACCCTCACCCACTCGGGCCGCGCTCTGCGCGGGGACGCCGAGCGCATTCCACCCTGTGTGCTGGCGAGCAGCCAGTGCACGGTCTCCGAACTGACGGCGCTGACCGCCGAACTCAAACTGCTGCGCGACCGGCTCGCGCAGCGCTGATTTCCCTCCACCGCCCGCCCGCGGGCACCAACCACCAAGGAAGACACCATGACGCAACTCGAAAAAGTCCTGTACACCGCCCGTGCCCACGTGACCGGAGGCCGCGACGGCGCCGCCAAGACCGATGACGGCCGCCTGGAAGTGAAGCTGTCCTCGCCCGGCACGTCCGGCACGGGCACCAACCCCGAGCAGCTGTTCGCCTCGGGCTACGCGGCCTGCTTCATCGGCGCCATGAAGGCGGTGGGCGGCAAGATCGGCATCCCCGTGCCGCAGGACGTGTCCATCGACGCCGAAGTGGACCTGGGCCCCATCCCGAACGCCTACGGCATCGCCGCGCGCCTGAAGGTCAGCCTGCCCGGCCTGGACAAGGACACGGCGCAGAAGCTCGTGGACGCCGCCCACCAGGTCTGCCCCTACTCCAACGCCACGCGCGGCAACATCGACGTGAGCATCACGCTGGCCTGAACCCATGGGCCGCCTGCTTTCCCGCATCGCCGTGGCCCTGGTGGCCGTCGAGCATGCGTACATCCTGGTGCTGGAGATGTTCTTCTGGAACAAGCCCCTGGGCCTGAAGACCTTCAACCTGACCCAGGAGCTGGCCGACGCCACGACCACGCTGGCGGCCAACCAGGGGCTGTACAACGGCTTCCTGGCGGCTGGCCTGTTCTGGGGTCTGTTCACCGGCAACCGGCTGTTCAAGATCTTCTTCCTGGGCTGCGTGATCGTGGCCGGCGTCTTCGGCGCCGCCACCGCCGTGCCCAAGATCTTCTTCACCCAGGCGCTGCCCGCGATCATCGCCCTGGCCCTGGTGCTGGCCTTCGACAAGCCCGCCGCACAGCCCGCCCGCTGAGCTATCAAAACCATAGCTGCCAGCGCTTCCCCGGAAAGCGCTGGCAGCTATTTTTGCTTGTATCTACGTCGGCACCGGCGCAGCCCCTGCAAGCTGGCATTCAGCGACAGGCGCGATGATGGAGGGCAAACACCCGCGCCATGAAGATCGCCCTCCTCTCCGACATCCACGCCAACCGCCAAGCCCTGGCGGCCTGCATCGCCCACGCACGCGCCCAGGGCGCCGGGCAGTTCGCCCTGCTCGGCGACCTGGTCGGCTATGGCGGCGAGCCCGCCGCCGTGGTGGACCAGATCATGGCCCTGTCGCAGGGTGGCGCCCTGTGCGTGCTGGGCAACCACGACGCCCTGGCCCTGTCGCCCCCGGCCAAGCCCGCCAACCGCGGCGAGCTGGGCGCGCAGTGGACCCACGACCGGCTGGGCAGCGCCCGCCTCGCCTTTCTGCAGGGGCTGCCGCTCACCGCGCGCCTGGGCGCGAGCGCCCTGCTGGTGCACGCCAGCGCCGACGCGCCCGCGCAATGGCGCTACGTGGAGGACGCCGGCGCCGCCGAGCGCAGCATGGACGCCGCGCGCACGCTGGACCCCGCCATCCGCTACGTGTTCAGCGGCCACGTGCACGAGCAGGTGCTGTACTTCCTCACGCCCACGGCCAAGCTCATGCGCTTCGTGCCCCAGCCCGGCGTGCCCGTGCCCGTGCCGCCGCACCGCCAGTGGCTCGCCATCGCGGGCTCGGTGGGCCAGCCGCGCGACGGCGACGCGCGCGCCATGTACGCGCTGTACGACGACACGGCCGCGCAGATCACCTTCCACCGCGTGCCCTACGACCACCTGGCCGCCGCCGCCGCCATCCGCGCGGCGGGGCTGCCGGACTTCTACGCCGAGCGGCTGGAAAAAGGCCAATGAAACTGCTCGAACCCGGCGCCGAGATCGACGGCTTCCGCATCCGCGACTGCATCCACGCGGGCGGCATGGCGCACATCTACGCCGTGGACTACGCGCAAGCGGGCCGCAACCCGGGCTTTCCGATGGCGATGAAGATCCCGCGCATGACGGCGGGCGACGGGGCGGAGAACATCGTGAGCTTCGAGGTGGAGCTGCAGATCCTCTCCGTGCTCACCGGCCCGCACGTGCCGCGCTTCGTGGCGGCGGGCGACCTGGTGCGCCTGCCCTACCTCGTCATGGAATACGTGGCGGGGCAGACGCTGCAGCACTGGCTGGACGCACCCGAACGCCCCGGCCCCGACACCATCGCCCGCCTGGGCGCCGCCATCGCCCACGCCGCGCACAGCCTGCACCAGCAGAACGTGTGCCACCTGGACCTCAAGCCCGCCAACGTGCTGATGCGGCCCGACGGCAGCGCCGTGCTGCTGGACTTCGGCCTCTCGTGCCACGCGCACTACCCCGACCTGCTGGCCGAGGAAATGCGCCAGGCCGTGGGCTCGCCCGCGTGGATGGCGCCCGAGCAGGTGGTGGGCGTGCGCGGCGATCCGCGCAGCGACATCTTCGCCATCGGCGTGATGCTGTACGAGCTGGCCACGGGCGAGTTGCCCTTCGGCGCCCCCACCACGAACGGCGGCCTGCGCCAGCGCCTGTGGATGACGCCCGCGCCGCCGCGCCGCCACAACCCCGCCGTGCCCGAGTGGCTGCAGGAGATCATCCTGCGCTGCCTGGAGCCCGAGGCCGCGCAGCGCTACCCCTCGGCCGCCCACCTGGCGTTCGACCTGTCCAACCCCGGGCAGGTGCTCGTCACCGAACGCGGCCGGCGCACCGAAGGCACGCCGCTCTTCACCCACCTCAAGCGCTGGCTGCGCGCGGCGGGCATGCACTACACGCCCAGCCCGCTGCCCGCCCAGCAGATCGAGGACACGCCCATCCTCATGGTCGCCGTGCCGCACGAGGACGTCAGCGACGCCACGCTGTACTCGCTGCGCCAGGCCGTGGGGCGATCGCTCGGCATCCGCCCCGGCGCGCGGCTAGCGTGCGTGACGGTGATCTCGCCCTCGGCCAGCAGTGCCAGCGACAGCGCGCGCAGCGAGACCACGCTGCACCGCCAGCACATGGCGCGGCTCAAGACCTGGGCGCAGGGGCTGGACTTGGCCGGCCACCCCGTGAGCTACCACGTGCTGGAGGCCGGCGACGTGGCCCAGGCCCTGGTGCGCTACGCGGCCAGCAATCACGTGAGCATGGTCATCCTGGGCGCGGCCACGCACGGGCTGCAGCTGCAGCGCTTCATCGACACCGTGCCCATCCGCGTGGCGCGGGACGCGCCATGCACCGTCATCCTGGTCAAGCAGGCCCTGCCCTTCGCGCAGCTGGGCCACGGCGCCTGAGCCTCGGGTGCCTGTCGCCCACGCGGCGCCCGAGCCTTGAGCCGCGCCGGGGTTTCGGTTAGCGTGGCGGCATGAGCACCACCACCCTCCTCGTGCGCCAGGACCAGCTGGCCACCACCCGCCTCGCCACCGCCGGCGACACCCCGCTGGCCGACGGCCAGGTGCGCGTGTGGGTCGACCGGTTCGCGCTGACCGCCAACAACATCACCTACGCCACCCTGGGCGGGATGCTGCAGTACTGGCAGTTCTTCCCGTCCGGCGAGGACGGCTGGGGCATCGTGCCCGTGTGGGGCTTCGCCACCGTGGTGCAGTCGCTGCACCCGGCCGTCGCCGTGGGCGAGCGGCTCTACGGCTACTGGCCCATGGCCACCCAGGCCGTGCTCTCGCCCCAGCGCGTGAACGCGGCCGGGTTCAGCGACGGCGCGCCGCACCGCGCCGGCCTGCACGCGGTCTACAACCACTACCTGCGCACCTCGGCCGACCCGTTCTATCGGGCGGACACGGAAGACGTGCAGGCCCTCCTGCGGCCGCTGTTCATCACCTCCTGGCTCATCGACGACTTCCTGGAGGACCAGCAGTTCTTCGGCGCGCGGCGCCTGCTGCTGTCCAGCGCGTCGAGCAAGACGGCCTACGGCACGGCCTTCCAGCTCGCACAACGCGCGGGGCTGGAGGTCATCGGCCTCACCTCGCCGGGCAACGCGGCCTTCTGCGAAAGCCTGGGCTGCTACCACCGCGTGGTGGCCTACGACGCGCTCGAATCAGAGATCGACGGCGCCACGCCCGGCATCTACATCGACTACGCGGGCAGCGTGGGCTTGCGCCAGCGCATCCACCAGCATGTCACGGGGCTGGCCTACAGCTGCGCCGTGGGCGCCAGCCACGTGCAGGACCTGGGCGGCGCGGGCGACCTGCCCGGCCCGCGCCCCGTGATGTTCTTCGCCCCCGCGCAGGTCAAGAAGCGCCACGGCGACTGGGGCGCCCAGGGCCTGAACGACCGGCTGGTAGCGGCCTGGAACCGCTTCAGCGCCGCCGTGCAGGCGCCGCCGTCGCCCTGGCTCGCCGTGCAGCACCACCAGGGGCCCGAGGCCACACAGGCGCTCTTCCTGGCCGTGCTGGCGGGGCACAGCGACCCGCGCGCGGGCCACATCGCCACGCTGCAGCCAGCCTGACCGCCCGGGCCGGCGTGCACGGCGGCGACAATGGGGCATGGCTCCCTCTCCGTCCGAAGACTCTCCGCGCTCCGAACTCCACCCCTACGCCCGCCTCACCCCCGACCACGTGCTCGACGCGCTGGCCAGCGTGGGGCTGCACGGCGACGGCCGCCTCATGGCCCTGTCGTCCTACGAGAACCGGGTGTACCAGGCCGTGCTGGAGGACGGCCAGCGCGTGGTGGCCAAGTTCTACCGCCCGGGCCGCTGGAGCGAAGCGCAGATCCTGGAGGAGCACGGCTTCGCCGCCGAGCTGATGGCCGCCGAGGTGCCCGCCGTGGGCCCGCTGGCGCTGAACGGCGCCGCGACGCTGCACCACTGCGCGGGCTTCGCCTTCTCGGTCAGCCCCTGGCGCGGCGGGCGCCAGCCCGAGCTGGACGACTTCGAGGTGCTGGAGTGGATCGGTCGTTTCCTGGCCCGCATCCACACCGTGGGGGCCGCCCGGCCCTTTGCCCACCGGCCCGCGCTGGATGTGGAAACCTTCGGCATCGCATCGCGCGACTGGCTGCTGGCGCACGACATTATTCCGCTCGACGTGCAGGCCACCTGGAAGGCACAATGCGACAAAGCTATCGAATTAATAGCTGACAGCGCCTGGGGGACAAGCGCTGGAGCCCGATTTGGCTTGAAGGATGCAACGCCCATCCGCCTGCACGGCGACTGCCACCCCGGCAACATCCTGTGGACCCCGCTCGACGAATACGGCCGCGGCGGCCCGCACTTCGTGGACCTGGACGACGCCCGCACCGGCCCGGCCGTGCAGGACCTGTGGATGCTGCTCTCGGGCGACCGGCGCCAGCGCACCCACCAGCTGAGCGCCCTGCTCGACGGCTACGAGCAGTTCCGCAGCTTCGACCGCCGCGAGCTCGCGCTCATCGAGCCCCTGCGCACGCTGCGACTCATCCACTACAGCGCCTGGCTCGCGCGGCGCTGGCAGGATCCGATCTTCCCCGCCAACTTCCCCTGGTTCGGCAGCAGCGACTACTGGCGCGGGCAGGTGGACATGCTGGTGGAGCAGATCGAGGCGATGCAGGAGGAGCCGCTAGCCGCCTGACCCCGCCCCGCCGGGTTTTTGCAAACGATTGTCAATGTGTGGGCACGGCGGCCCGATGTCGGGCACCATCGAGACTCCAGGCAACCCCCGACCTACCTCACCCATCCACCCGTTGTTCTGACCACCATGCGCATCGCAGTCCTCGACGACGACCCCATCCTGCTGGACCTGCTCAAAGCCACGCTGGAGCGGCACGACCACGTGTGCCACACCTATGCCCATGGCGCCGGCCTGCTCAAGGACATGCGGCATGAGACCTTCGACCTGCTGATGGTGGACTGGCACCTGCCCGACATGGACGGAACCCAGGTGGTGCAGACCGCCCGGCAGATGGCCGGACCGCAGATGCCCATCCTGTTCATCACCCGCCGCAACGACGAGCGCGACGTGATCGAGGCCCTGGCCTGCGGCGCGGACGACTTCATGTCCAAGCCGCTGCGCATGGGCGAACTCGTGGCCCGCATGTCGGCACTGCTGCGCCGCGCGTTTCCCGAGGCCATGGGCTCGCGGCTGGTGTTCGGCCCCTACAGCTTCGACGCGGCCAAGCGCTCGATCACCGTGCACGGCCGGCCGGTCGAGCTCAAGAACCGCGAATACGAGCTGGCCCTGTTCATGTTCCGCAACGCGGGCCGCCTGCTGTCGCGCGCGCACCTTCGCGAATCGGTGTGGGGCGACATCCACGAAGGTCCGTCGCGCTCCCTCGATACCCATGTCTCGCGCCTGCGCACCAAGCTGGCCTTGACCGAGGCCAACGGCTACACCATCTCGTCCATCTACGGCATGGGCTACCGGCTGGATACGGCCGATGCGGGCGCCGGTCCCTCGGGGGGCATGGGCAAGAAGCCCGATGCGACTGCGACCACCCCGAAATCAACGCCCCAGAATCAGGGCAACGCGGCGGGCGCGGCAGGCCCGCGCCATCCGCGCATCACTACCTCGGCCACGAACTTCTTGTCCATCCACAGCCATAGCAGGATGGGCGCGAGCGTGGGCACGACCAGCGAACCGACCTGGTAGCCATACACGATCAGCTCCATCTGCCACTGCTCGATGCGCAGGAGGCGGAAGTTGAGTTGCGTGGCCAACAGGATCTGCATCAACGTATAGAACGTCAGGCTGAATGCCTGCACAGGCAGTAGCAGCACATAGCCTGCCACCGCGCGTACCGCCCGTCCCTTGCCACGTGCGGCCAGCAGCAACCCCAGGAAGATGGGCAGTCCATAGGCATAGCGCCCGGGGCTGGCGTCAATGGTGATCTCGGCCCGGCGCCCGCCTGCCGAAGGCACTGGCACGGCCACGGAGGTGTCTACCTCCATGCTGCCCGGCTTCAAATGCACCTGTCGCACCCACATGGGCGCGCCCTGCTCCAGCGCGATGTGCGACAGCACCCCCACAGGATAGGACGTCCAGGCGGACACCTGCGACCACAGGAGCGTCAGGGCCACGATCCACCCGAAGGCGGACAGCACGAAGATCGTCAAAGGGGAAGGGCGCCGCATCATCAGTAAGCACTCCATTCTTGTTCTTTTGCGCCCGGCTCAGGCCGAGGGCCGTACCGGCGGCGACAGGTCGAGCGACGAACTCACCAGCGGGCCTGCAGGCGCAGCCTGTGGAGCCGCAGGCCGCACCGGCGGCGCGGGCGGCTCGTCAGGCGGAGGCTCGGAAGCCGCCTGGTCCTTGCTGCCTGCACGCACCCACAGCAGCCAGACGATCAGCACGTCCAGCATGATGAGCGCCTGCCACAGGTATTCATGGGCGAAGTTGAACACCGGCGTGCTCCATTGCCCCAGGTAGAACAGGCTGATCACGCGCACCATGTTCAGCCCCTGAACCGCCACGAAGCCCAGCGCCAGTCCGGTCAGCTTGTGGCGCCAAGTGGATGGGAAGGCCATCACCGCCGCGAACAGCACGATGCAGGCCTCGACGCCGTTGCAGCCGGGCTCGATCGACACGCCGAAGCCCGTCACCGTGTTCCACAGTACCTTGCCGGCAGCAGCGGCCGTCGAGTCGAACAGCGTGACCAGCCCGGCACACATGCGCGCCAGCAGGGCCGTCCAGGGGAGGATCACGTGCTGCTGCACTACCCCCAGCATGTTGATGCCGAAGAGCGTGAGCTGGAGAACCAGGAAGGTCAGGAAGAAACGCAGCATGGACAGGATTTGAAACGTAGTGGCGAACTCGGCGGCTACGAGCAATGGTTGTTCGGGTTCATACCGCACTCGGCTATGCTGCGAACTCCGCCAACTGCTCCGCACACGGGCTAGAGATTATGAAGGACATGCTCCGCAACCTCCTCTCCATCCGCCAGCAGCGCCGCCCCGCGCCGGTGGGCTCCCTGCCACAGGTGGGAGCGACCATCCAGCGCGGTGAAGTGAAGATGACCATCGACCGCCCGGTGTCGCGCGAGCTGTGGGACTGGCTGGTGCTGTCGGGCTGGCGCAGCCTGCCCGTCCAGAACGACCGGCGCAAGGGTCTGCGGGTGCCCGAAGGCGCGCTTCAGGCGCTGATCGACGCCACCGATCCGCAGGAGCGCAACCGCGCGCATGCGCGCATCCTGGAGCAGGCGCAGCCGGAGGAATGACCAAGACGCTGCGCGGCCGGCCCCTGCTTCTGGCGGCGCTGCTGTGCGCTGCGCCGCTCACCCCATTCGACGCACGGGCCGATGGCGTGGGCGACGTCACCGTCTTCCACTGGTGGGTGTCCGGCGGCGAACGGGCGAGCATGGATGCGATCCGCGACTTCGCGCGCTCGCGGGGCATCGGCTGGCAGGAGCATTCGACGCCCGGCAGCGGCACGGCGCGCTACACCGACGTGCTGGCCGCGCGCGTGCGGGCCGGGCAGGTGCCCACCGCCGCCCAGATGATCGGCCACGAGATCCACGCCTGGGCGCGCCAGGGCCTGCTGGAGAACCTCAACGGCATCGCCGCGCAGGAAGAATGGGACGAGGTCGTCCCCATGGACATCCAGCACCTGTCGAAATGGCAGGGGCAGTGGGTGGCGGCCCCGTTCAATGCGCATTCCACGAACTGGCTCTGGGTGAACAAGGCGGTGGCGGACCGGCTGGGCGTGACGGCGCCGCCGGACGGGTGGGCGGACCTCATCGCCCTGCTCGACAAGGCCCGGGCCGCAGGCGTGCAGCCGCTGGCCATCGGCCGCGAGGCCTGGGAGCACACGCTGCTCTTCGAATCGGTGGCCGTGGGCGTGGGCGGCGCGGAGTTCTACCGCAAGGCCTTCATCGACCTGGAGCCGCAGGCGCTGCAAACGCCGGTGCTGACGCAGATCTTCGAGCGCATGCGCCAGCTCTCGGGCTACCTGGATCCTGGCTACCTGCGCCGGCGCTGGGACCAGGCCACCGACATGGTGGCCGAGGGCCGTGCGCTGCTGCAGGTGCAGGGCAGTTGGGTGGACGGCGAGTTCGTTGCCAAGGGCATGGCGCCGGGCCGTGAATACCAGTGCTGGCGCTTTCCGGACACACAGGGCGTGTACCTGTTCAACAGCGACCAGTTCGTGTTCTTCAAGCAGCCGCCGGCCCGCCAGGCTGCGCAGCGCGCCTTCGCCTCGGCAGTCATGGCGCCGGCCCTGCAGGTGGCGGTGAACGTGCGCACCGGCGCGGCGCCGGCCAGGGTGGACGTTCCCCAGGCCACGTTCAACCGCTGCGGGCAGCGCAACATCACCGACATGCGGCGCGCCAACATGCGCCGCGCGATGATGGGCTCCATCGCCATGGGCAACGCCCATCCGTCCGCGGTGAAGACCGCGATCTACGACGTGGTCACGCGCCACCTGCAGGGCCGGCTCGACACGGCCGGGGCCGTGGCGGCGCTGCGCCTGGCCGTGGCAACACCCACCAGCGGCGACGACAAGCCATGAACTTCTCCCACTGGCGCCTGACGGCCAAGATCGTCTTTCTCGTGGCCCTGATGGGGGCGATCTCCGTGGCCATCGCGGTCTATTCCCTGGGCCAGATGCGCAGCATCGACCGGGAATACTCGGCGTTGATCGACAAGGAGGCGCAGGGCGCGCTGCACATCAGCGACGCGGCGCTGCTGCTGGCGGAATCCAACCGCATCGTGTATGCCGTGCTCACCGCGCAGGAAGAGGCAGCGATGCGCGCGGAGCTGTCGCAGCTCGCGCAGCTTCAGGCCCAGTTCCACGGCAAGATCGCCGACGCGCTGGCGCTGATGCCGGATGAGGTAGCGCCGCTGCAATCGATCCGCCAGCAGGCGGATGCATCCTTCCTGCTGGCCCGGCGCATCGTCGAGGCGGCTGCCCGCTGGCGCGGCGACCGGGCGCTGCAGATCATCCACGACGAGTTCGAGCCCGTGCTGCATGCGCTGCAGCAGGAGATGATGCAGCTGCGCCAGCGCTCGGCGACGGACTTCCAGCAGTCGTCGCGCCAGCTCGGCGCCACCACGCACGCCACGCTCCTCACGACGGCGCTGGCCGGGGGCCTGGGGCTGGTGTTCGTGATCGCGCTGTCCGCCTGGGTGGGCGTGCACCAGATCTCGCGGCCCATCGCGCGGCTCACGCACGGCATGCAGCAGCTCACCCGCCGTGTGTACGACACCGAGGTGGAAGGCACCGAACGGCGCGACGAGGTGGGCACCATGGCCCAGGCGCTGCAGGTGTTCAAGGACAGCATGCAGCGGGCGGACCGCCTGGCCATCGAGGTCGCGGCGCGCGATCGCCAGCAGCAGATCCTGGCCCTTGCCAAGGAAGCCGCCGAGCGCACGGCGGAGGAAAAGGCCGAGTTCCTGGCGATGATGAGCCACGAGATCCGCACCCCGCTCAACGCCATCCTGGGGCTCACGCAGCTCGCGCTGAAGGAGCGCCTGGAGGCCGTGCAGCGCGAGCGCGTGGAGAAGATGCACCGCGCGGGCCGCCACCTGCTCAGCGTCATCGACGACATTCTGGACTTCTCCAAGGTGGACGGCGGCCACCTGGTGCTGGAGTCCACCAGCTTCCAGCCACGCCAGCTCATGGGCGACGTGGCCGAGCTGTTCACCGAGCGGGCGCGGGCCAAGGGGCTGGCGCTGCACATGGAGGTGGACAGCGACGTGCCGCCCGTAGTCTGGGGCGATCCACACCGCGTGGGGCAGATCCTCATCAACTACGTCAACAACGCCCTCAAGTTCACCACGCAGGGCCACGTGCGCATCCACCTGCAGCTCGCCGCCGATGACGCGCAGGGCCTGCTGCTGCGTGGCGCGGTGCGCGACACCGGCATCGGCCTCACGCCCGACCAACAGGCGCGCCTGTTCCAGGCCTTCCACCAGGCCGACGCTTCCATCACGCGGCGCTTTGGCGGCACCGGGCTGGGGCTGGCCATCTCGCGCAAGCTGGCGCAGCTCATGGGTGGAGAGGTGGGCGTCTCCAGCACCGCAGGCGAAGGCAGCACGTTCTGGTTCACCGCGCGCGTTCAGCGCAGCGCCGGGTTGCAGCACGGTGCGCGCCCGGCAACGGCGCCCGCCGCCCTGGAGGCGCTGCGCGGCCTGCGCGTGCTGCTGGTGGACGACAACGAGCTCAACCGGCTGGTGGCCGCGGGCCTGCTCGAAGCCGGCGGCCTGCGCGTGGACCAGGCGGACAACGGCTCCGCCGCGGTGGACCGGCTGCACGCCGCGCCCGACGGCACCTATGCGGCCGTGCTCATGGACATGCAGATGCCCGTGATGGACGGCCTCACCGCCGCGCGCGCACTGCGCGAGGCGCCGCGCTTCGCGCACCTGCCCATCATCGCCATGACGGCCAACGCCACGCCGCGCGACATCGAGCGCACGCGCGAGGCCGGCATGAACGACCACCTCACCAAGCCGGTGCTCGAAAGCGCGCTCTGGGCCACGCTGTCGCGCTGGCTGGTGCCGGGCGCCGGGCCTGCGGCACCGCGCTTCATCCCCGCCGCCATCCCGGTGCATGCGGCACCGGGCGCGCGTGCGGAGTTCGATCCGTCCTTCGTGCAGGACATGCGCCACAGCCTGCCGCTCGCGCGGCTGCAAGGCCTGCTCCAGCAGTTCGCGCAGGACTGCCTAGCCCGGCTGCAGCGGCTGGACCAGGCCGCCGCGGCGAACGACGGCGAGCGCCTGCGCAAGGAAGCGCATGACCTGGGCGGCACCGTGGGCAGCTTCGGGCTGCAGCGCCTGGGCGAACTGGCGCAGACGCTGGAAACCGCCGTGCTGCAGGGCGAGCCCCCCGAGGCACTGGCGCCGCTGGTGCAGGATGTACAGGAATGCGCCCGCCGCGGCCTGGAGGCGCTACGCGCCGCACAGACCGAGTCGGAGCTACAAAAAGAATAGCTGCCAGCGCTTTCTGGATAAGCGCTGCAAGCCGATTTAACCCTTAACTCTCAGGCCAGCAGGGCATTCACCCGCTTCACATAGGCGGCCGGGTCCTCGGGCAGTCCGCCCTCGGCCAGCAGCGCCTGGTCGAACAGAATGTTCGCCAGATCGTGGAAGTGCACGCTGCCGTCGAGCTTCTTGACCAGCGGGTGCTCGGGGTTCACCTCCAGCACAGGCTTGGTCTGCGGCGCCTGCTGGCCGGCCTGCTTGAGCATGCGCGCAAGCTGCGTGCTCATGCCGTCGTCCTGCACCACCAGGCAGGCGGGGGAATCGACGAGGCGCGTGGTCACGCGCACGTCCTCGGCCTTGTCCTTGAGGGCTTCCTTGAGCTTGGCGAGCACGGGCTTGAAGGCCTCGGCGGCTTCCTCGGCGGCTTTCTTCTCGGCCTCGTCCTGCAGCTTGCCCAAATCGACCGCGCCCTTGGCGACGCTCTGCAGCGGCGTGCCGTCGAACTCGTGCAGGTAGTTCAGCGCCCACTCGTCCACGCGGTCGGTCATGAGCAGCACCTCGATGCCCTTCTTCTTGAAGACTTCGAGCTGCGGGCTGTTCTTGGCAGCCGCCAGCGTGTCGGCGGTGATGTAGTAGATGGCCTCCTGGCCTTCCTTCATGCGCGCCTTGTAGTCGGCAAAGCCCACGGTGACGGCGTCGCTGGTGGTGCTGGCGAAGCGCAGCAGCTTGGCCAGGCGCTCGCGGTTGGCGAAGTCCTCGCCCAGGCCTTCCTTGAGCACGGCGCCGAACTCGCTGTAGAACGCCGTGTACTTGCCTTCCTTGGCCTTGTCGTCGGCATCGACCACGTCGGTCACGCCGTCGGCACCTTCCCCATGCCTGTCGTGCTTGGCCAGGTCTTCCAGCATGCTCAGCACGCGCTTGGTGGAGCCTTCGCGGATGGCACGCACGTCGCGGCTTTCCTGCAGCAGCTCGCGGCTCACGTTCAGCGGGAGGTCGGCCGAGTCGATCACGCCCTTGACGAAGCGCAGGTAGGTGGGCATCAGTGCCTCGGCGTCGTCCATGATGAACACGCGCTTGACGTAGAGCTTCACGCCCGCCTTCTTGTCGCGGTTCCACAGGTCGAACGGGGCCTTGGCGGGGATGTAGAGCAGTTGGGTGTACTCGGTGTTGCCCTCCACGCGGTTGTGCGCCCAGGTCAGCGGGGCCTCGTGGTCGTGGGTGATGGCCTTGTAGAAGTCGATGTACTGCTCGTCGGTGATGTCCTTCTTGGGGCGCGTCCAGAGGGCGCTGGCCTTGTTGATGGTTTCCCATTCGCCGGTCTTGACCATGCCGCCGGGCTCGCCTTCCTTCTCACCCTCTTTCCATTCCTCTTTTTCCATGAGGATGGGCAGGCTGATGTGGTCGGAGTATTTGGCGATGACCTGCTTGAGCTTCCAGGCGTTGAGGTATTCCTCGGCATCGTCGCGCAGGTGCAGGATGATGCTGGTGCCGCGCTGGGCGCGGGTGATGGTCTCGACCTCGAAATCGCCCGTGCCGGTGCTCGTCCAGCGCACGCCTTCCTCGGGCTTCAGGCCCGCGCGGCGCGATTCCACGGTGATCTTGTCGGCTACGATGAAGCCGGAGTAGAAGCCCACGCCGAACTGGCCGATCAGTTGCGCGTCGGCCTTCTGGTCGCCCGAGAGCTTGCCCATGAAGTCCTTGGTGCCGCTCTTGGCGATGGTGCCCAGGTGGTCGATGGCCTCCTGCGCGCTCATGCCGATGCCGTTGTCGGTGATGGTGAGGGTCTTGGCCGCCTTGTCGAAGCTCACGCGCACTTCGAGGTTGGGGGCGTCCTCGTACAGGGCAGGCTTGTCCAGCGCCTCGAAGCGCAGCTTGTCGCAGGCATCCGAGGCATTGGAGATCAGCTCGCGCAGGAAGATCTCCTGGTTGGAGTACAGCGAGTGGGTGACGAGGTGCAGCAGCTGCGCCACCTCGGCCTGGAAGGACAGGGTTTGCTTGCTCATGGGATGAATGCTCTGGATGGAAAAGGAAAAACGACGCCGGGCGCGGCCCCAGGGGATCGCGCCCGGACTGGCAGGCGATGACGTGGGGGCGCACGCCCCCGATTTCAAGGGTTCAGCCTTCGAGCGTGATGCGCTGCACCAGCGTCTGCAGGAGCAGGTCCGCCTTGTCGTTGGGCACCTGGCAGGTGCCCGCCGCCGCATGGCCGCCGCCGCCGAATTCGAGCATCAGGTTGCCCACGTGCACCCGGCTGCTGCGATCCAGGATGGACTTGCCCGTGGCGAAGGCCGTGTTCTGCTTCTGCAGCCCCCACACCACGTGGATGGAGATATTGCAGTCGGGGAACAGCGCGTAGATCATGAAGCGGTTGGTCGCCCAGATGACCTCTTCGTCGCGCAGGTCCAGCACCACCAGCTTGCCGATGCGGATGGCGCAGCGCAGGATCTGCTCGCGCGCCTTGGGCGCGTGCTCGCGGTACAGCGCCACGCGCTCCTGCACGTCGGGCAGGGCCAGGATTTCCTCGATGGTGTGGTCGCGGCAGTACTGGATCAGGTCCATCATCAGCGCGTAGTTGCTGATGCGGAAGTCGCGGAAGCGCCCCAGGCCCGTGCGCGAATCCATCATGTAGTTCAGCAGCACCCAGCCCTGGGGGTTCAGGATGTCCTCGCGCGAATACTGGGCCGAGTCGGCCTGGTCCACGGCCGCCATCATCTCCTCGGTGACGCGCGGGAACGCCGCCTTGCCGCCGTAGTAGTTGTAGACCACGCGCGCCGCCGAGGGCGCATGCGCCTCGATGATGTGGTTCACGTCGCGGCGGCCCGAGTTGCGCACGGTTTCGGACTCGTGGTGGTCGAACACCAGGTGGGCGCCGGGCACATAGGGCAGGTTGGTGGTGATGTCCCGCCCGGTGATGGCGATCTTGCCGTCCTGCATGTCCTTGGGATGAACGAAGGTGATCTCGTCAATGAGGTCGAGCTCATTGAGCAGCACGGCGCACACCAGGCCGTCGAAGTCGCTGCGGGTCACCAGGCGGTATTTCACGTCGCTCACTAGTTTCTCCTTGTTACATATCTCATGGCCACATGGTAGCGGCGGCCCAACACCCCGCAACACCGCCGGCAGGGAAAAACGGGCCATCCGGGCAGCTTTTCGCCCTTCATGCAGGTCCTAGCCATTGTTCCAGTTGCCGCGCCACAGCGCCATCGCTCAATAGCCCCAGGTGGCCCAGGCGGTAGAAGACGGCCTGCCGGCCGCTGGGGAAGGCCAGGCAGCGCCCCGCATCATCATGGATGCCCAGGGCGCTGCGCAATGGCACCAACCCGTCGCCCACCAGCCGTTCCGCGACCGGGCTGCGCCGCGCCGCCAGCGCGGCGGCCACGGCATGGCAGGCCACGCCGTCCGGCAGGGGCACGGAGATGCGCCGGTCGGGGTGGCGCACGAAGCGGTCCCGCCCGCGCCAGTCGGCCTCCAGCACATGGCCGTAGCGCAGGTCGGTGATGCCGGCGCTGCGCAGCTGCGCCAGGCGGGCGAAGGGACGGGAATACGGCGTGCTGCCCAGCAGGGTGTCCACCCAGTGCCCCGCGCGCTCCAGCGGCGCGCCATGGTGGGGCGTGCCCAGGAAGACCAGGTGGCGCAGCCGGTCCAGCCAGGCATGTCCGGCCTCGGCCGCCTGGTGGCAGGCGCTGCGCGCCACCAGCCCGCCCATGCTGTGGGCCAGGATCACCACCTCCGTCACGGGCACGGGCCAGTCGGCCACCAGGGCCTCCAGCCGTTCGGCCAGTTCCGCCCCGTTGGCGGAGGTGTGCAGGCCCGTGTTGTAGCGCAGGTAGACCGGCGTGCAGCCCGCCGTCCGCGCGAGGTGGGCGCCATGGTCGTGGCCCTCGTGCAGCCACTGCAGGTCGTTCATGCACAGGCCGTGCACGAGCACCAGCACGCGCCCGGTGGTTTCGGGGGAGGCCTCCAGGGCCGCCAGGTCCAGCGGCCGGCCGTGGCGGTAGAAGCCCATCCGGGTGCACAGCGGGTTGCCATCGCGCTGCAGCCGGTCCCCCATGACGCCGTTGAGGGCCGCGAGCACCGCCTCGCGCTCCCACTGCACTTCGTCCGGCGGGCCGGCGCGCTCGAAGAAAGGCTCCAGCCGCGCCAGGCCGGCCTGCAGGCCGGCATCCACCAGCCCCGTCACGCCGCGGATGCTCTGGTAGATCAGGCCCGTCAGGCCCCGGGCACGGCCGGGCTGCGCCCCGCCCGGAAGGCCCAGCGTGCCCAGCACCGACTGGTGCACTCCCTCGGCCACGCGCGTGACGCCGGTGGTGGCCTGGGTGGCGAGGCGGGCCACGCCGCGCAGGTCGGAGGCGCGCAACTGGCGCAAGGGGTGGGTGGAGGCCATTCAGAACCGCTCGTTCGGCCCCAGGTACCGCCACTGCCCCACGGGCAGGTTCCCCAGCGTCACGCGGCCGATGCGGATGCGCTTGAGCCCCACCACCTTGAGCCCGACCAGCTCGCACATGCGGCGGATCTGGCGCTTCTTGCCCTCGTGCAGCACGAAGCGCAGCTGCTCGGGGTTCTGCCACTCCACCCGGGCCGGCTTGAGGGCCTGGCCGTCCAGGGACAGGCCGTGGCACAGCCGCGCCAGCTGTTCGCGCGGGAAGGCCGCCTGCACGCCGGTGGTGACGTCGCCGTAGTGCACGCGCACGAGGTATTCCTTGTCCACGGTGGAGTCCTCGCCGATCAGGTGGCGCGCCACGCGGCCGTCCTGCGTGAGCACCAGCAGGCCGACGGAGTCGATGTCCAACCGCCCGCACGGCGCCAGGCCGCGCAACTGCGGCGGCGAGAAGCGCTGGCGGCTCGGGTCCTCGCGCCAGTGCGTGCGCGGGTTGATCAGCGCCACGGCCGGCGTGTGCCCGTCCTCGGCCTGGCCGCTCACGTAGCCCACGGGCTTGTTCAGCAGGATGGTGACGCGCTGCTCCTGGAACCCACGGGCCGCCTGATCCACCTCGATGCGGTCCGCGACCGTGACCTGCAGCCCCATGGACGCGATCGCGCCATTGACCTTGACCCAGCCCTGGGCGATCCAGTCGTCCGCCTCGCGCCGGGAGCACAGGCCCAGCTCGGCCATGCGCTTGTTCAGGCGCGAGGTGCCGGCCGCGCCGGGGGCGGCAGGCGGACGTTGGGCTGCTGCAGCCGGGCGCGGCGCAGGCCGTGCGGGCGCCGCGGCGGCCTGCGGCTTGGCCGCGAGCACCGGGCGGCGCAGCACCGGGCGCGGCGCGGGCGAAGCAGCTGCCGGCGCAGGCGCGGCGGGCGGGCGGGAAGGGGTGGAAGACATTGCGCGTATTGTCGCCCGCACGGTCCCTGCAGCGCGCATCCACGCAAGGCCCGGAGCCTGTCAACAGGCTTGACCACAGGCCCTGACTTGTAACATTTACAGGCGCAGCGGCGCAGCCACAGGCCCCCGACCGACATGCTCTCTACCGATCGGATGCTCCCAAAAAAATAGCTTATTGCGCTTTGTCATCAAGCGCTGAAGGCCAATTCTTTTCATAATACGAACCGTCCAGCACGCACCAGCTTGGAGCATTTCATCCGGATTTATTTGTAACAAATCAACCTATGCGCATCGGGCATAGCGCTATCCGCAAGCCTCATGACACATTCTGTTATTTCTGCCTACACTGCACCGGGCCGCCCCGCAGGGCGAAGGGTTCCGCCGGGCTCCGGCACAGGCACCGATATTGCTTCGCGCTGACCACTGCATTCGACCGATTCACCGAGACCTCCAAGGAAAACCATGCCGGCCGTTTCGTCACTCAAATCCCTGTCGATCTCCAGCCGCCTGGGCCTGGGCTTTGGCTGCCTGCTGGTGCTGCTGGTGGCGGTGGCGGCCGTGGGCCAGTTCTCGGTGGGCAAGGTACATGAGCAGATGCAGCAGATCACCGGCGCGGGCGCCAGCAAGGCCAAGCTGGTCAACGGCATGCTCGAGAGCGTGAGCGCCGTGGGCATCCAGAGCCGCTCGGCCGCCATGCTCAACGACATCGACCCCAAGCAGTCGAGCGAGCAGATCGTGGCCATCGGCAAGACCCTGAAGGAATATGCCCGGCAGGATACCGCGCTGGCCGACCTGCTGACCCCGGACGGCGCCACGCCCGCCGAGACCCAACTGCTGGGCGAGGTGCGGGACCTGGAGCGCAAGGCGCGCCCCGAGCTCGACAGCGCCATCAAGGCCGCCGACGACGGCGACACGGTGAGCGCCACGCTCGCCCTGATGAACCGCGTGGCCCCCCTGGAGACCGCCTGGCGCGCCAAGCTGCGCGAACTCGTCGAGTTGCAGAACACCCTCAACGCCGAGGCCACGGTCTCGGCGGAGCACACGCAGAGCCGCGCCCGCATGGTCGGCGGGCTGCTGGTGCTGCTGGCCATCGCGCTGGGCACGCTCATCGCGTGGCGCATCACGTCCAGCATCACCGCCCCCATCGGCCGTGCGGTGGTGGTGGCCGAGCGCATCGCGCGCGGCGACCTCACCTCGCAGGTGGAGGTGCGCATCCACGACGAAACCGGCCGCCTGCTCGAAGCCATCGCCGCCATGCAGGAGCGCCTGCGCACGCTGGTGGGCGAGATCAGCGGAACGGCGGAGTCCATCCTGGTCGCCAGCTCCGAGGTGGCCTCCGGCAACCTGGACCTGAGCCAGCGCACCGAACACACCTCGCACAACCTGCAAAGCGCGGCCACGTCGCTGGTGGACCTGACCGGCACCGTCTCGCAAAGCGCCGATGCCGCGCGCCAGGCCAACCAGCTCGCGTCCAGCGCCTCCGACGCCGCCACGCGCGGCGGCGAGGTGGTGACGCAGGTGGTGCGCACCATGGACACCATCAGCGCCAGCTCGCGCAAGATCGCCGACATCATCAGCGTCATCGACGGCATCGCCTTCCAGACCAACATCCTGGCGCTGAACGCCGCCGTGGAAGCCGCCCGTGCGGGCGAGCAGGGCCGCGGCTTCGCCGTGGTGGCCGGGGAGGTGCGCAGCCTGGCGGGCCGCTCGGCCAACGCGGCGCGCGAGATCAAGACCTTGATCGGCGCCAGCGTGGACCAGGTGCAGGAGGGCAGCACCCTGGTGAACCACGCGGGCAAGACCATCGAGGAACTGGTGCTGTCGGTGCGCCGCGTGTCCGACATCATGGGCGAGATCACGGCCGCCACGCAGGAGCAGAGCCAGCGCATCGGCCACGTGAGCCAGTCGGTGAGCGAACTCGAGGAGATGACGCAGCAGAACGCCGCGCTGGTGGAGGAAGGCGCGGCCGCGGCCGACAGCCTCAAGGACCAGGCGGGCCGCCTCACGCAGATGGTGGGCGCCTTCCGCCTCGCACGCAACGGCGCCGATGCCGACGACTGGGAGCCGCCGGCCATCACGGCCCTGCCCGCCTCCTCCACGCCGGTGCCCGCGCCCGCCGCGCCATCGGCCAGCGCCAGCCTGGGCGCGCCCCGCGCCCGCGTGCCCTCGCTGCCGCGCGCCTGAAACCCGCGGGCGTCCGCTACCGGTCGCCCGCGCCCTGGCCCTGCAGCTGGAAGATGCTGGAGCGCAGCGCCGACAGCTCCAGCACGCGCAGGCCGCCGTATTCCACGCGGATGGCGCCCTGCGCCTCCAGCGTGGCCAGGGCCTCGTTCACCCGCTGTCGCGACAGCCCGACGAGGTAGGCCAGCTCCTGCTGCGTGATGCGCAGCACCTCGCCCACGCCAGGGTAGAGCACGGGGTTGAACAGCGACGCCAGGCTGCGCGCCACGCGCACGTCCGGGTTGCCGAAGCGGTCGATCTCGCGCGCGGCGATGAACTGGCCCAGGCGCTCGTTGAGCTGGTTCATCACGAAGCGGTTGAAGCCGATGGAATGGTCCAGCAGCCAGTGGAAGGTGTCGATGGGCAGCCCCGCCACGATGCTCTTGCGCAGCGCCTGGATGTTGTAGCGGTAGGGCTCGCGCTTGAGCGCCGTGCCCTCGCCGAACCAGCCGCCGGGCGGCACGCCGGTGAAGGTCATGGTCTGGCCCTGGGCGTTGTCGCTGCTCATCTTGAGCAGGCCTTCCACCACGCCGAACCAGTACGTCACGGGCCGGCCGACACGGCACACGTAGTCGCCCGCCTTGGCGTCCCCCACCAGCAGCGAGGCCACGGCGCGCTCGCGCTCGGACGGCTGCAGCAGGCCCAGCCAGGGAATGCCGTCGAGTTCTTCGGCCGAAGGCGGCCGGCGCCGCTGGTGCAGCGACAGGTCCTGGTGCGTGCGCGGGTCCATGGCGGGATGTCGTCCATCTAAGAAAAACGGTGGGGGCAAGCCCCGGAATGCGGGAAATCCACGACCCGGATTGTCGTCAGAAAGACAAAAAAATGCCAATTGCCGCCGGATGATGTCGCCTCCCCGGCCGCACGGCCCGGGCCACCCAGGAGACGACCCGCATGCACCGCCACCCATCCAGCATCTCGCCCACCGCCACGCCCCCGCGCGCCCCGGCCCGACCGGGCCGGCGCCGACTGCTGGCGGCGGCCATGGCGCTGCCCTGGCTGGGGCTGGGCGGCGGCGCGCGGGCCCAGGAAGGTGCGATCCGGATCGCGCAATCCACCGCCCTCACCGGCCCGCTGGGCGACCTGGGCTCGGCCATGCACCAGGGCGCCAAGGCGGCGTTCGCGGGGGTCAACGCGCGCGGCGGCGTGCACGGCCGCGCCATCGAACTGGTGACGCAGGACGACGCCTACGAGGTGCCCAAGGCCCTGGCCAACGTGGAGCAGTTCCTGGCCGACCCCGGCACCTTCGCGCTGTTCAACTGCATGGGCACGCCCATGATCGAGGCCATGCTGCCCAAGGTGGAGGCCAGCGGCATGCCATTCTTCGCGCCGTTCACGGGCGCGCAGCTCAGCCGCACCCGGAACCGCAGCGTCTTCAACATCCGCGCGAGCTACGCCGAAGAGGCCGAGAAGATCGTGCAGCACCTGTCCACCATCGGCATCCGGCGCATCGGCATCGTCTACCAGAACAACGCCTTCGGCAAAGAGGTGTTCACCGCCGCCCGGCAGTCCATGGACCGCCTCAAGCTGCCCGAGGCGTTGACCGTGACGGTGGAGAACAACGCGTCGGACGCCGGCGCCGCGGCGGCCAAGCTGGCGGGCGGCAACCTGGAGGCCATCGTGATCGGCCTGGCCGGCAAGCCCACGCTGGAGTTCGTGAAGGCGTTCCGCGCCCTGCAGCGCGGCGTGACGCTGTATGCGCTGTCGGTCATGGGCACCTCCGCCACCGTGAAGACGCTGGGCGCCGACGCCACGGGCATGGCGATCTCGCAGGTGGTGCCCCTGCCGTCGAACGCGGTGATGCCGGTGGTGCGCGAGTTCCAGGCCGCCTGGAAGGCATCGGGCGCCACGGCCGAGCCCTCGCACCTGGCGCTGGAGGGCTACATCAACGCCCGCGTGTTCGCCGAGGCGCTGCAGCGCGCCGGCCGCAACCCCACGCGCGCGGCCTTCATCGACGCGACCTGGAACCTCAGAAAGTGGGACCTGGGCGGCTTCGAGATCAGCGCCAGCACGCCGGAGCGCAACGCCTCGCGCTTCGTGGAGCTGACACTGGTGGGACGCGACGGCCGGTTCATCCGCTGACCACTACCACTTCGATAGCTGCCAGCGCTTTCCACATAAGCGCTGGAGGCCGATTTGTCTTGAAATTCCCAGGCTACTGCGACGCCACCGCATAGCGGTAGCCACGAAACGACCACACGGTGCGGCCCGGCTCGATGCGCTCCAGCAGCAGGCCCGGCGCCGCCTGCTCGCCCTCGTGCAGCACCTGGCCGTTGACGATGGCCATGCGGTAGGCCGGGTTGTTCGAGTGCGTAGCACCCGTGACCTTGAGCGCGGGCAGTTGCGCACGCACGGCATCGGGCAGGTCGCCCTGGGCGAACACGACGGTCGGCTCCTGCGCGGGGCCCTGGCCGGACGGTTCCGCTGCGGCCGAAGCCCGGGGCGCGGGCGGCGCGGCCACCGGGGCCGCGGGACGCTCGCGCGGCGGCGGAGCGGGGCGCTTGTCCACGAGGCGCGGCGCGGGGATCGGGGCCGGCGCGGCTGGCGCCACGGGGGCAAGGGCTGGCGCAGGGGCCGGCGCCACAGCAGCCGGAGCCGCAACCACCACCCGCTCCCCCGCCGGGGCCTGGCGCTGCAGGAACCACCACGTGCCGCCCGCCGCCAGCGCAGCCACGGCCAGAACGCTCAGCGCCACGCCGGCCCACAGATTGACCGGCCCGGGGCGGCCCGCCGCCGTGGCGCCGCCGGCAGCGGGCGCCTGGGTATGCAGGCCCGGCACAGCGCCCCGGCCGCGTTCGGATTCAGCGCGCCGTAGCGCATCGAGGATGTAGGACATGGAAGGTCAGCGCAGTCGTGGTTCGTTCACGCCGGTCGCGCGGTTGAGCAGCATGAGGGTCAGGGGGCCCGCCAGCCCGTCGGGCGTCACGCCCTGGGCCAGCTGGAAGCGGTGGATGCGCGACTGGCGCTGGGCGGGCGTCGCCGGCCGGCTGCCGGCGCCCGTGCCACCGCCGGCGGCGGCCAGCTGCCGGTCCAGCCAGGCGGCGCCGGCGGGCGTGTCGGCGATGTCGCCGCGCTCGGGCATCTCGGCCGGGGCGCGCCACAGCGTGGCGATGTCGCCGCGCCAGACTCGTGCCAGTTCGGCCACCGGCACGCGCAGCGTGCGGCCGCCGCCTTCGAGCGTCGCCGTGCCGGCATCCAGGCCGCTCAGCACCACCGAGACCGGGGCATCCGCACCGTCGTCCCCCGGGTAGAGCGCGAGCAGCACGGGCCGGTCGATCTGGCGCACCAGGTTCAGGCCCGCGCGGCGATTGCGGTAGCAGCGCAGGCCCTCGCGCGGCAGGGCGGCGCAGGCGTCCGCGCCCGCCGGCAGGGCCACGCCCCAGGCCGAGGCCAGCGCCTGCCAGGCGGCGGCATCGCCCGGGGACTGCGCCTGCAGGAACTGCGCCAGCGCCGAAGCCTGCGGCGCAGCGGCAGAGGCGGCCGCGGCGGCTGGCGATGAAGCCGCCGCCGTGGCCGCGGGCGCTGCCGCCAGGGAAGCGCCCTGCGGCGGCGACGGCCACACCCCCAGCGCCCAGCCCGCGGCTGCCACGGCGGCGGCCCCCGCCACGGCGCCCAGGCTCGCGAGCGCCCAGCGCGGCCAGGCCGTGGCGGCAGCGGCGGCCGGCGCGTCGAACACCTCGCGCGCCGCGCGCTGGACGATGGCGGCGTTGACCTGGCGCGCACCGGCCGCATAGGCGCCGAGCAGCGCCCGATCGCACAGCAGGTTGATGCGCCGGGGCACGCCGTGCGAGAGCGCGTGCACGCGCCGCAGGGCCCGGCGGTCGAACGGCGGCGGCCCCTGCAGCCCGGCCACGGCCAGGCGGTGGGCGATGTACTGCTGCGTCTCCTGCGCCGTCAGCGCGCCCAGGTGGAAGCGCGCGATCACGCGCTGCGCCAGTTGCTCCATCGACGGCTGCGCCACCATGGCGCGCAGCTCGGGCTGGCCGATGAGGATGATCTGCAGCAGCTTGCGCTCGCTGGTCTCCAGGTTGGTGAGCAGGCGCAGCTGCTCCAGCACGTCGGGCGCGAGGTTCTGCGCCTCGTCGATGATGAGCACGCTGTTGCGCCCCGCCGCATGCTGGGCGAGCAGGAAGGCGTTGAGCGGGTCGATGCAGTCCTTGACGGTTTCCACCCCCTCCACGGCCGGCTGGTGCGCCACGCCGAACTCGTCGCAGATCGAGCGCAGCAGCTCGCCCACGGTGAGCTTGGGGTTGAAGATGTAGGCCACGTCGCAGTGCGCGGGAATCTGCTCCAGGAAACAGCGGCACACGGTGGTCTTGCCCGTGCCGACCTCGCCCGTGAGCAGCACGAAGCCGCCGCCCGCATCCAGCCCGTAGAGCAGGTGCGCCAGCGCCTCGCGGTGCCGCTCGCTCATGAACAGGTAGCGCGGGTCGGGCGCGATGGAGAACGGCGGGTGTGCAAGGCCGAAGAACGGGGCGTACATGCGCTGGAGGATACCGCCCGCCGGCATGCAGGGTTTCACCCGAGGAGGGGTTTCCCCTAAATTGTCGTCGGCAAGACAAGATGACGTCAAAGTCAGTCCTAGCATTCGACCCAACGCGCTGACCTTTTATTTTTAGGAACCTGCAATGTTGACGACGTTCCCGCAATTGCTCCTCCAGCATGCCGCCGAGCGCCCCACCGCGCCGGCGCTGCGCGAAAAGGAGTACGGCATCTGGCAGACCCACAGCTGGGCCGATCTGGTGGGTCTGGTCGAGCAGGTGGCCGCCGGCCTGCACCTGGCGGGGCTCCAGCGCCACGAGCACATGGTGGTGATCGGCGCCAACCGCCCGCGCCTGTACGCCACCATGCTGGCCGCGCAGTCGCTGGGCGCCATTCCCGTGCCGCTGTACCAGGACGCGGTGGCGGCCGAATGCATCTACCCGCTCAACAACGCCGAAGTGCGCTTCTGCCTGGTGGAAGACCAGGAGCAGGTGGACAAGCTGCTCGAGATCCGCGAGCAGTGCCCGCAGATCGAGCGCATCTACTTCGACGACCCGCGCGGCCTGCGCAACTACGCCGAGCCGGGCCTCGATTCGCTGGACGCGCTGATCGCGGCCGGCAAGGCCCACGTGGCCCAGAACCCCCAGTGGTTCCGCGCCGAGGTGGCCAAGGCCCGCCCCGACGACGTGGCCGCGATGTTCTTCACCTCGGGCACCACGGGCAACCCCAAGGGCGTGGTGCACACGCACAGCACCCTGCTGGACCGCGCCAGCGCGGGCGCCGAGTTCGACAAGCTCACCAGCAGCGAGGAAGTGCTGGCCTACCTGCCGCCCGCCTGGATCGGCCAGAACATCTTCAGCTACGCGCAGTGGCTGGCCTGCGGCTACGTGGTGAACTGCCCCGAGTCGGCCAGCACCGTCACCATCGACCTCAAGGAAGTCGGCCCCACCTACTACTTCGCGCCGCCGCGCATCTTCGAAGGGCTGCTGACCAGCGTGATGATCCGCATGGAGGACGCGGGCGCCCTCAAGCGCAAGATGTTCCACGCCTGCATGGCCGTGGCCCAGCGCGTGGGCCCGGCCCTGATGGACGGACAGCCCGTGGGCACCCTGGACCGCATCAAGTACGCGCTGGGCAACCTCCTGGTGTACGGCCCGCTGCGCAACAACCTGGGCTTTTCCCGCGTGCGCGTGGCCTACACGGCGGGCGAGGCCATCGGGCCGGACCTGTTCACCTTCTACCGCTCCATCGGCATCAACCTCAAGCAGCTCTACGGCTCCACCGAGACCGCCGTGTTCGTCTGCCTGCAGCCCGACAACCAAGCGCGCGCCGACACGGTGGGCGTGCCCATCCGCGGCGTGGAGATCAAGGTGGCCGACAACGGCGAGATCCTGGTCAAGTCCGCCGGCCTGCTCAAGGAGTACTACAAGAACCCCAAGGCCACCGAGGAAGTGCTCACCGCCGACGGCTGGTACCACACCAGCGACGCGGGCTTCCTGGACGCGCACGGCCACCTCAAGATCATCGACCGCGTGAAGGACGTGGGCCGCATCAAGGGCGGCGCGAACGACGGCGCCATGTTCGCGCCCAAGTACGTGGAGAACAAGCTCAAGTTCTTCCCGCACATCAAGGAAGTGGTGGCCCTGGGCGACGGGCGCGAGAAGGTCTGCGTGATGGTCAACATCGACTTCGACGCCGTGGGCAACTGGGCCGAGCGCCGCAACCTGCCCTATGCCGGCTACACCGACCTGGCGCAGAAGCCCGAGGTGTACGAGCTGGTGCGCGAGTGCATAGAGAAGGTCAACGCCGACCTGGCCACGGACAGCATGCTGGCCGGCAGCCAGGTGAGCCGCTTCCTGGTGCTGCACAAGGAGCTGGACGCGGACGACGGCGAGCTCACGCGCACCAACAAGGTCCGCCGCGGCTTCATCGCCGAAAAGTACGCCGTGCTGGTCGACGCGCTCTACGCGGGCCGCGCCGAGCAGTACATCGAGACCCAGGTCAAGTTCGAGGACGGCCGCACCGGCAGCGTGAGCGCCACCTTGAAGTTGATGGACACCAAGACCTTCGCCCCCGTGAAGAAAGCCGCCTGAGAATGACCACCAAGAAGATCGGCGACGTCATCCTCGACGTCCAGAACATCAGCCTGCGCTTCGGCGGCGTGAAGGCGCTCACCGACATCTCGTTCAACGTGAAGGAGCACGAGATCCGCGCCATCATCGGCCCCAACGGCGCGGGCAAGTCGTCGATGCTCAACTGCATCAACGGCGTGTACACGCCGTCGGAAGGCTCCATCACCTTCCGCGGCAAGACCTTCGACCACATGAACTCACGCCAGGTGGCCGAGATGGGCGTGGCCCGCACCTTCCAGAACCTGGCGCTGTTCAAGGGCATGAGCGTGATCGACAACATCATGACCGGGCGCAACCTCAAGATCAAAAGCAACCTGCTGCTGCAGGCGCTGCGCTGGGGCCCCGCCGAGCGCGAGGAGATCGCGCACCGCGAGAAGGTCGAGCACATCATCGACTTCCTCGAAATCCAGGCCTACCGCAAGACGCCCGTGGGCCAGCTGCCCTACGGCCTGCAAAAGCGCGTCGACCTGGGCCGCGCCCTGGCCATGGAGCCGCAGGTGCTGCTGCTCGACGAGCCCATGGCCGGCATGAACGTCGAGGAAAAGCAGGACATGTGCCGCTTCATCCTGGACGT
>Ga0222427_100674_pt1 | contig 36951 bp, 27 predicted proteins | sample 2B20Ametagenome_FD_182890 | JGI IMG/M metagenome (GOLD analysis project Ga0222427, IMG submission 182890) | Enriched microbial communities from leaf-cutter ant dump, University of Wisconsin, Madison, United States - 2B20A (version 2) | ecosystem: Environmental > Terrestrial > Nest > Insects nest...
CTTTCATATGCTGGGTTACCTTACCAAAATTGTAATCAAATACACTTAATGCAATCTCATCCTTATTCTCAAAATTGCCATAGATGCAACCTTTGGAAAGGCCGGTAGCGCTCATGACATCATTTATGGATGTGCCAGCATAGCCATTCACATTAAAAACCGATGCTGTTTTTTCGATAATTAAACGTTTGGTATTTTCAGATTTAATCGTTTTCATCAAGCATGAATTTTAATACGGCATAAAAATATGAAAAAAATAAAACGATCGGTCTTTTTTTTGAGAAAAATAATTAATGTGACTATTAGCTAAAGTTTACAATTTTCAAGCATACCATTTCTTATATCATTTTTCACAGTTCTGTCTTATCTAAAATGATAGCAGGCTGCTTTTCGCAATGCGCTGTACAGGAGACTGTAAGTAAAAGAAGCCACATAGTTACATGTGGGTTTCTTGTAAATTGTGACCAGGTAGCTTGTGCATGATGAGTTATTTTTCATTTTTGAAGGCAAAGATAGATATCACAGCCCCCAAAACAGCACATAAGCCAAAGACCTGGAAGCTTTCATTGATGCCGATATTTATGATGAGGCTTAAGATCAGGCTCCCCAATCCGTAACCCATGAACATCACAAATGCAAAAAGACCTATAGCAACGCCTTTTCGCTCAGATAAGGTCGTGATTATTGCAGCGAAAAGGGGATGGGTCATGTCAAAGGCTAGCGACAGGGTAGCGACTAAAAGACAGGAGAGAGGCAATGGTAAGTGCATGGCCAGTAAAAGGGTGGAAAGTGCTCCAATTGTTATTCCTGTAGGAATGATTTTATTTCTGCCGTACCTGTCTGCCATCTTTCCTATCATTGGTCCCAAGAGCAGACCAGGAATCCCATATCCCAATAATGCTAATCCGACGCTTTTTTCGTCCAGGTGGTAATTGCTGAAAAAGTAATATCCGGTCCATGCAAATATTCCACTATGAAACATAGAATTGAGCAATACAAAACTGTATGTCCGTTGTCCTCTGGGCAACTTTAGGATGTTGTAGTACTCGGTAATCATATTTTTGAGCTTTGCTGCGGTTTGTTTTTTCTGAAGGAAACTTCTTCGGTTGAAAAGCAGTACGATAAAGATCAGCAGTCCCATTCCGGCAACTATCCAAAAAAGTGCCCGCCATCCGACAAAGGCAGTCAGCAACGCACCTGTGCTAGATCCAAATGCTGTTCCTGCCGCCATGAATCCAAAAAACAAACCTAAGGCATGTCCCCTTTTCTCGTACGGAAAGCAGTCTCCGATCCAACCAATTGTCGTTGGTGCCACCCCTCCGGCAATCAGCCCTGTGAGCAGCCTTAGAAAGATCAGCTGATCAATACTTTCTGCCAGACCCGTAGAGGCAGTAATTAATATGAACCCCGACAATGAAAAAATTATGACCTTAAAGCGCCCATATCGATCTGAAAGAGGTGCGTAGATCAGGGTTGAAATCCCATAGCTCAGCAGGTATGCAGGTTCGATAAAACTGACGTGCCGCACCGATACCCGAAAGAGTCCTGAAAGATGGGGAAGTATCGGAGCCACCATGAATCCTTGAAAGAAAATAATGAATGTGCCCAAAGAAAGTATCGCTACTGATGTAAAGGAAGGGATCTCTAAGGATGTTGATGTAGCATTTTTGCTGATATTATGACATGTGTTCATTGTGTTGTCTGTTTGAGCGGGGAAACGTGTGTATAATTTATTAAGGCAATTTGGAACAGCTTTTCACCTGTTTAATCTTTCTAAAAGGCATTAAGTGTCAATCTACCACGGTAGCTGTCCATGGTTGCTCACAAACTGTCCTGTAGGACCGGATTTATCGAGCGTGGCATATTTCAGGATAAGTGCTGCTGCATCCGACACATCTCCGGCACCTTTGTACCCATTGAATTCAGTGGCTGTGTATCCGGGATCAACGGCGTTAACCTTGAAGGGAGAGTCCCTTAACTGGTAGGCAAGCATGACCGTGTAGGCATTTAGTGCTGTTTTTGAAGGACCATAACCGGCATCCTTAAATTCATAGAATTCCCAATCCTGATTATCGTGTAAGGTGAGGGAGGCCAGTTCGCTGGATACATTTACGATCCGTGGATTTTTTGACTTTTCAAGTAGCGGCATCATTGCCTGCGTCAGACGGATGGCACCAAAAAGATTGGTATCAAAAATATCCTTTATGATATCGATATCTACTGTAGCGGGCGGTTGTGGCTGTTGACCACGTATACCGGCATTGTTTATCAGTGCATCTAAAGATGGACTGTACTGCAGAATGTTCCGGTAAGCATCGTTTAAACTCTGCGGGTCCCTTATATCAAGTGAAACCGGTATAATGTTTTCATAACCAGCATTTCGTAAATCTTCGGCGGCTTTTAGACCATTGTCATAATTGCGGATCCCCAGGAAAACTGTATAGCCACGTCTGGAAAACTGTTTTGCTGTTTCCAGTCCGATTCCCCTGTTCGCGCCACTGATAAGTACTGTCTTCATAATGATTGTATAAAATGTTAAATAGAGTTGATTTTTTGATCTTTCTGTCAATGTGCTATGATCCTAATAGCCACATTAAATCTGTGCATCAAAATTAAAAAAGTTACATTTGCAGTACAGGTACAGTTTAAATTAAAATAATCAATACAGATGAAAGCCTATAAGTTTGAGTTGTTCACCAATGAGATTGAAAAGAATATTCGCGAAGGTATTTTCAAGCCGGGTCACAAGCTACCCTCAGTCAGGGAAATCAAGGAAAAATATCAGCTCAGCTCCAGTACTGTGCAAATGGGCTATGAACATTTGATACTTAGTGGATCTGTGGAAAGTATTCCAAAATCCGGCTATTATGTCAGCGGCAATAAACAGTCTGGGAGTAAACCTGTTAAAACCGGCCATAATCCCGTACCCAGAGATGCGATATTCAGCAATCATCTGGCACTTACCACTTCGCTGCGGGCAGGGCGGAAAATTTCTGAATTTAACGTAGCTGCTCCCGGAGATCTTATCATTCCGCAAAAGTTATTGCTTCGGACCATGCAGCAGGTAATCAGGGAGCATGGGGCAGGTTTATTACGTTATTATCCTGCCAGTGGGCTGAGTTCATTAAAGGAAAATATTGTTGCACGCGCAGTATCTTATCAGACCAGGTTAAACTCTGAAGAACTGGTTATCACTGATGGTGCGCTGCAGGCGCTGTATATCGCACTGGCCTCAACTTGTGAACCTGGGGACGTGATTGCTCTGGAAAGTCCCTGCGTTTTTTCCGTACTTGAAGTTGTCAGAGTGCTGAAACTTAGGGTTGTCGAGATTCCCGTCGATCCGTTTATTGGCTTTGATGTAGACTTTTTCAAGAAAGCCTGTGAAAAAAATAGGATAAAAGCAGTCGTCGTCACGCCGAATTTTCATAATCCTACCGGAACACTATTATGCACGGAGCAGAAAAGGATGCTGCTCAATATTGCTCAGAAGCACAATGTAGCTGTAGTGGAGAATGATATCTACGGAGATATTTATTTTCAGGGGCTGAGACCCTCTACGATCAAGAGTTTTGATGATAGCGGATTAGTGTTGACTTATTCATCCTACGCGAAAACACTGGCGCCCGGGATCAGGCTTGGGTGGCTGAGTTCGGGAAAATTTATGGAGCGTGCCGAACAGATAAAGTTTGCCCTTGGAAGTTCCGTTTCCCCCCTGTATCAGGAAACAGTCAGCCGGCTGATTCAGGGCAGCAGTTACGACCGTCATGTGCGATCATTTCGCATGCTATTGGCAAAAAACGCCCACTTTGCCATTAATCTGCTATCTACCCACTTTTCAGAAAATATTTGTATGGCAGCACCGCAAGGGGGCTATAATCTCTGGATTAGAATGCCCGAAAATACAGACATGAAATTTTTTTATGAGCAATGTGAAAAGATCGGTGTTCGTTTTACACCGGGGTATACCTTTTCGTTTTCTTCAGCCTTTGACCAATATTTCAGGCTTGTTTTTGCCGATACGTTTTCCCCGAAACGGATAGAGGCTATCCGCTTACTCGGTCAGCGTTTAAGATAGATCCTGTACTGGTTTTATTTGAGGGAACTGTACTGTCCAGTACTGGCTGGCTTCAGTATTTTTGTGAAAAATATTGTGACTATGAGATGGATAATTTTAATTACGGCTGGAATCTTCGAGGTTCTTTTTTCTTTCTGTCTGGGTAAAGTCCGTCTTGTTGCCAGTGTCCATTTCTATTTGTGGATAGGAGCCTTTCTAATCTGTATGTCCTTAAGTTTATTGCTTTTGTTTGAGGCAATAAAGATATTTCCGTTAAGCACTGCTTATGCTGTATGGACAGGAATCGGAACAGCAGGTACTGTATTGCTTGGGGTATTTGTGTTTAAAGAACCTATTACTGCAAGCAAGATATTTTTTCTGCTGTTGCTGTTCGCATCCATCATAGGTTTAAAGCTTAATTAGCAGACCATAAATTTGTCTAAATTTTTAAAAATGAATATAATTTCAAAATTTGCTTTAGCAACAGATGAGTCTACAGATACTCTGTTGAATCTGATCATTCAATTGGCATCCGAAAAATTTGGTCCGAAACTGGAAACCCAGCAATTGAACGATTTTATCGAGAAGTATTATAACCGGAAGTATTTTGTTAGTGAGATGAACAATATGTCCAACCAGTGGATTATGGTATATGTCGACAATCAGGCTGTGGGTTATGCGCGTGTTACATCTAGGGGGAAAGTTCCGCCGGCAATCGATAAAATGCGCGCGGTACGTATAGGTGATTTTTCAATCCTTGAAAAATTTAAAGATTCCCAGATCATAGAGTCTTTATATGATAAGTGCATTTCATTGTGCAGGCATGTGGATGCGATCTGGATCAACGAATACATTGATAATCCGTTCATCGAATTTTTTGAAAGTAAAGGCTTTATAAAGGAACCCGGAATGTATGAACTGGACGATATCGGTCTACCGTCAAGCTGTCTGATCTTTAAAAAATAGATCACATTAAAAAAGTGAGATGATTGAAGCAGTGATCTTTGATATGGATGGGGTGTTGATCGATTCGGAGGCATTCTGGCTGGCAGCAGAACGGGAAGTTTTTGGATCCCTTGGGATTATTGTTACTGAGGAGCATTCATCAATAACAAGCCGAATGACCACCAGAGAAGTTACCCAATACTGGTTTGACATACAACCCTGGCTGGAGAGAAGTTTGGCTGATGTCGAACACCATGTTATCATGAGAGTTGCAGAGTTTGTTGATCTATATGGTGAAATAATGCCCGGGGTTGAACAGACTCTGAAATACTTTAAACAGGAAGGATACAAAATTGGTCTTGCGACAAATTCACCGGGAATTTTGGTGTCCAGAATTCTCAAAAAAATAGGAATTGAGGGCTATTTTAGCAGTATTCTCACAGCAGATTCTGTTGATATAGGAAAACCTGATCCCCAGATATACCTCAAGTCCGCGTCGTCCCTTTCTGTAAGCCCTTCCAAATGCCTAGTGTTTGAAGATTCCCAGGGAGGAGTTATGGCCGCTATAAATGCGGGAATGGCAGTGATCGCTGTTTCGGGGAAATACTCAGATACTTATGGCAATTTTGATCAGGCCGATAGGTGGATAAGTAATCTACTTGATTTTTGTCCAGAATATATCGAGATTATAAATAGAAGATTCAGTTAATTAAATGTAGCGGTGTCCGTCTATTGAGGTGATCCGCTGTGCTAGGATCCCATTAAAACTGGGTGAGGGTGCAATTAGATGTGCCTTTGTTCCGATGAGACAAGCTGCTGCAGCGGCAGATCCAGGTATAGTTTATACGCAGTCAGAAATGCCTGCAATCTTGAACGAGCTTCTCCGGTTTCGATTTTGCCACCCGGGAACTCCCATTTCAATGGAAGTTTCATTGAAGCCGACCGTTGGCAGATCAGTATTTTGTTGGCGTGTTGTATAATCGCACAGGTTACTTGCAGCATAGTGGTTCAAAGGTAATGATTTAGAAAAATATTATTAACTTATCCTGTGTGGGCTTGAAAAGAAGACTGAATGATGAATTACAGTAAGAATTTTTCAGTTCTGATAACTATTTTATAAAAATGATATTAAGAATTACACTGTTGATATTTGTAGCTGCCTTTTATGTTTCTGGAGTAAATGGACAGACAAAAGGGATGTTTTCTACAGGTACGAAAATCGTAATGCCCAATATTCAGGGGTATTTTGAGGAATGTGGGGTAAGCGGGACTATAGCTATTTATGATAATGGAAATGACATCTGGTTTGTATCCGATATATCGGATTGCAAGATGGAAAGGGTACCTGCATCTACGTTTAAGATCATCAATATGCTCATCGCATTAGAGACAAATACGATCAAAGACGAAAATGCTGTGGTGAAATGGCCGGGATTAATAGATACCATTAAATATGGCTATCGTCCGGATATCTACAGAGATATTTCAGTAAAAGAAGCTTTTCAGGTGTCCGCAGGCTGGGCTTTTATTGAGCTTGCAAAGAAAATAGACAGATCTACCTACCAAAAGTTTTTAGGAGAATCCGGCTATGGAAATGTTGATCTCACTGAAAAAGGAGAAGATTTTTGGAATTTTGGAGCGATGGGTATTTCTCCTATCAATCAGGTTGAGTTTTTGAAACGATTATATGATGGAAATTTGCCTTTTTCCGAGCGAAATATGGACATTGTCAAGAAGGTAATGATAACAGAGAAAGAAAAAGACTTTATAATACGGTCAAAAACTGGATGGACAAGGGAGCATAATACGAACACAGGGTGGTGGGTAGGATACCTTGAATCTGGTCAAAATGTATATTTCTTCGCGACACGAATTATACAGGACCGTAAATTCAATAGATCAGATTTTTCTAGCTGTAGGAAGGAAATTACCAAAAAGGTATTTCGGGATCTTAAAATAATGCAATAAATTACATTGTTATCGAAAGGAGTATTTTACGCCTCTTAATCCAATGTTGTATAATCCTTTGAACAAGTTGACAAAAGTGCTTTTCGTGAGGTTAATGCCCAAACTGGCGGTGGTCTATCCAAAGTAACTATATATTCCACAGTTCAAGAAAATTAATTGTATTAAATTTCATATTAAAGCCCTGCGTGACATCAGTTATTTAGGGCTTTACTACTAATTTTGATTGATAGGCTGTCATGACCATGCTTATCTCATTCGTCAACACCGTTAATATGCTACGGGATCACCGTACAATTAACGATTAACGATACCCTTTGAGATGAGATACTTATTTACTTTGATATTTAGACCTACTATTGCTATCATAACCCCGAACCCGATAAATATATAGCTGAACATATCTTCAAATCGAATGTTGATGAAAAAGGGGATGCTTTGATAATCAATAAACTCGACATTATCGTTAATGCCTGTCACTTGTGTATCCGAGTTTTCGCTGTAGTATATTTTGATATTATCACCCACACGGAGGTCATCTATCGTTTGTAGGTTTCTAACACTATTTGGCTCGTAAATCTCGAAAACATAGGGGTAGCTGTCAATTTTCAGATATCTGTAGCTTCCATGGAATCTCTTGGGAAACTCTTTATATTCTTTTGAAAAATAAGTTATTATTCCTGTTGTATTGATGTAATCGGATCGTTCTCTATTACTTTTATACAGAAGGATCAGCCCACCAATGAAAAACAATAGGGAGGTGATCATTATTTTGAAAAATTTCATTGTTATGATTCGCTCATGTGAGCTTATATTTAGTTGATCATTATAGGGCTTATTCCATCAATTTGAATTCGCCTAAATTACGTAAAATCTTGACGGTTCAAAATTTATTTTCGGATGTATTTATTGCGTTCCTACAGGTGGAATATAATAAATCGTTAAGTCCCTTAATCTGTATTTTCGGTATCTTCTTCATACCGCTTACATACATCCCCTTTTCCTCAGATAGCCACTACCACCACCATACTTTTGCTATACACATAAAAACAAACTAATATGGCAAATAATTTTTTAATTAAGGAAACGATGGCAGCTATGCGAGGCTTATCTGCTAGCGAAATCAGTGCATTACAGGCAGGAACTTACAATGGGGTTCGGTTATTGGGCTATTATGAGAAAGGGGATACACCCTTGCCAATTGATTATTATCTTTCTGATACGATAGAGGAAGATAACGGAGGAAGTGTAATCATTGCTTCAAATGTAAAACTAGAACATAAATTTATCAACTATGTTGATACTTCCTATTTTGGATGTCAGAATTCGGAGGATTTCACGACCCAATTACAATATTTATTAAACAGCTACCGTGAAGTCAGATTAGCTAATTATGTTCATTATATAAATAGCACAGTATTTCTTCCCTCGGACACGACGCTTAAGGGAAATGGAGATTCATCTGTTATTAAGGCCGCCATCAATGGCGATTTTTCTATTGAAGATACTATGATTGCAGTATTTAATTGTAACAAATCTTTATTAATCAATTTTAAAATTGATCAAAATGGAGAAGAAAGAGCAACGAGAATATCTCACAGTGTATTTTTGGCTAGTTGTGATGAGGTGACAGTAGAACACATCAGTTTTGTAAATAATGGTAGCTCAATCAAAAATGTTACTGGAGGGGTTTTATTTTTACAAGCGAAGGATACGGAAGATATGCTTCTAAAAGGCAGAATAGGATCAGTTACCAATTGTAAATTTAATAAATGTTCAATTATACAGAACACATCAGCTAAATGTAATTTTGCCATTAGAGTGCATACCAACTGGTTGGCCCAGATACCAACCGAAAATTTTGTGCACAAGGTAGAAGGCAATATCTTTAATGAATTAATTATCAAAGGTGATTTTCCCTGGGATATAGTTGAATTTGCTGGTGGGGGTACAGTTTCTAATACTGTTCAAAATTGTTATATTACTGGGAGAACTACAACAGGAATAGATTTTGATAAAGGCTGCTCTTATAATTTAGCTCAGAATAATATAATCGAAAATCTTGAAATACATCCAGATTCCGAATCTATTGTAACTGGAGGATTCATATTCTCTGCTATTTCTGACAAAGGAAATCTCAACGGCTATTCTAATAATTCAAACAAGATTATTAACAATAAAATTATTAGTTGCGGTCTCATGAATTTTCATGATACCAGAGATTGTTTATTGTATCTAAGATTTAGCACTGGTAGTTTAGTATCAAACAATACTTGTATAAATTCAACTTTTACAGGGATGACTTTAATGGATAATATCCATAATTGTATAATCGAAAATAACCATATTGTGACGAGTGGCCGTGGCGTTATAAATAACTTTAATACAAATTCAGGAAACATATCGAATGTGAGGATATTAAATAATAATTTTTCATTTGGTCTCTCAGGTATCAATTTAGTATGTGAAAATGTTATTAACCCTGTTACTGATATAATAATTGAGAACAACAATATTACTGTAAACAATTCCTGGTGTATTTTCGCAAATGCAAATACTTCAAATTTCTATATGAAAGGTAATATTTTGACAAGGGGTGATGGTGAAAAAGTTAGTATATCAACGAATAGGTTTAATTTCACTGATAATATAATAAGGGGGGGGACGCAGGCATATCATTTACGATTTGGTTATAGTGGTAGTGTTCAAAATAATATACTTAATGGATCAGGCGCTCCAGTAGTAACTCAAAACGGAGCAAAACCTTACTATTATAATAATTCTTGGTCTTCTAATTATCCGTTTTATAGATCTGATGCTGCGCTATTAACATCTCAGGCGAGCGAGAAGCCTACACAAGATTTCTTTGAAAATTCAGGAATCCGACTGACGACCATTTCATCGGGTATTGGATATCCTACGACGCAAGGAATGATTGCATCGTTCATAAAAGGAAGTAACGATACGGGGGGATGGTTACGAAGCTTCGATATATTTAAAGCTTATAATCAAGACAAATGGTATCTTAGAGGTTACAATAGTAATGGTACGCCTCGAGAATTTATAGATATGCAACCTCAGGCTACGACTACCATGAAAGGTTTAGTCAATGTGGCAGACTCATCATTAGATTCAGCGCCTTCTCCATCTGTCGTTTATTCACAGATAGAGATGCAGGCTATTCTCAATGAGCTAAGGGATTTAAAAACAAAGTTTAGAAATGCTGGGCTATTAGCTCCATGACCACTCGTTAATTTGCGGCTATGCAGACTAGCTCTTTAGCCAAATTGCTTCCCTCTGCCGGTTAGAGGGAAGCTCTTTTTGTTTTAGGGCTTTTATGTACGCAAATAGCTGCTATTATTTAATTGATGAAGCGTGAGCGGTATACTGCAGGTCAGGTCAGCTTCTACCCAGTAATAGTCAAGCAATTGATCTATAGCTATCTATATTGCCTGGGCGTGTTTTAGCGTCTACTGTTGAAATATTAATTACTTTGTTGATTATGAAGGAAGTAATTCACACTTTTTGCAATTTCGTTATAAAAAGTAAATCCCTTGTGGGTGGTAGCATCTGCATTTTTTCCGGATCCAACCTGAGATTTAGACAGGACAATTGTTTCTGAATTAGGATTATCAGGGTCAAAGAAATTATAAATTTCTCTTAATAAATTATTATCATAAGGTGGGCGCATGCGTATATGACGATGCAAACCAACGATATATGAATCAGCATATCCTAAATCATTTTCCTTCAATACTCCAGATTCGTCGCCTTCGAGTATACCGGATATTAGATAAAGCAGTGAACGAGGATATAAAAGTGGTACCAGTGTGTCTTGAATTTCAAATTCATCTTTCATTGTAAACATACGGAAACGTTTCCATGAATTAGGAAATGCAATTATGCTCTCATTAAAAAGCGAGCAACTAGCCGCTGGAGCTAAAAACACGATTGAGTTGAATTTAAGATTTTTATATTTTAATGTTGTTGACAAATTGATAGCCTTTATACATTCACAGATCGCTATTGAACCTGCGCTATGGCCAACCATATCTATCTGAAGACCATTATCTCCAAATTTTTCAACAATCTTCTCCAAAATGTAAGAGCCTGCATATTGATTACTTCCACTTTGACCATTATTAGGGAGCCACATGGTTTCTGCCTGCATTTTCATCATGCCCCAAATTTGAGAACCCGCCCAGTCTAATTTTATTTCTCTAACGGATTCTTCAACAATTGTTGGCCAAATGCCATGATCCCTTTTGTTAAAGAATCTTCGAAAACATCGAGTCGCTACTCTTGCGGCAAACCACAATAACTTCGGATTTGGTAGAAGGTTTTCGGCTGTTGGCTCAATTCCGAGCTTGACCAATTCGTCGTCTGAAAGTTCTTCATCTTCCATCATGACTTTCATTTCAGCTTCTATTTGTTCTTCACTAATTGTATTGCTGACAAATCCAGATATGTCTGTATCCAAGATAACGCTCAAAGGGGCAATTGTATCAAATCTTTCAAAAAATTTAGCATAATGATATACAGGATCTACAATGTTATCAGCTATGAATCCTTCTTCTAAAGGCGTATCAACTTTGTTTTTAAAATAATAACCTACTTTATCAATGAGCTTTCCCAAAAGAGAATCTCTCAAAACTCGTTTTAAAGCTTCCGGAAGCACCTCGAGAAATCCCGTTTCCCAAACAATGGAAATAACATGAGTATCTTGGTCACCAGAATATTGTTCACAAAATCTCTGGGCGTTTTCCATACCCATTGCTTCAGAGATTAGCCCACCGTGAAAATAAAGAAGCAATTTTTTCTTTCCATTTGATTTCATATAATCCAATATTCGTTCTACTTCCGCAGGTGTAGTACAATAATTGGCGGTGTCTTCGAATGTACCATATTTACTGATGTTTATATAATTAAGCTCCGAGAATACGGGTTGATTGATAAATCCAAACTGTTCCTGTACCTCCGGATATAATCTTATTTTCTTTGGATATTTAAACGTATTGGACTTAATACTTCCGTAAAAATCGTACAAACCTTGGGACATATAAATTGTATGTTTTCTGAACCAAGCAATCATACTCGGGTAATTGGGAGATTGTATTGTCGCAGGTCCAGCATGTTTTTCTAAACCGAGATATTTTGCTGCAATATTGGAGTTGATGCCATTATTAAGTTTGTATAATGCGATTTCAAAAGTAAGGCTATGCTCACCTTCAAGCTTTAGGTAGGTAGCTACCATCACTGCAAAACAGATTTGGGCATAGTCTCGTATTGATTCGTACAACTGCGCTTTTTCAGCGCGCTGATCCCTACTTTTTTGGAAATTGGCTACAATAATGGAGCGTTGTAACTGTTCTTCAGTAAACTCTACTTTCACGCCACTTCGTAATACAATTGAATAGTGGCCATTGTCTTTGTTGCATTGGAATATATTATCTATTCCAAAGGTCTCTATCGCAGCTTTTATCAATGCAATAGAAACACAATTGTTAGTTCCCTGTTGCCAAAATGACAACATAATATCTTTGTGATCCATAAGAAGTTGTATTTGGTTAATAATAAATATGGCAAATAAATTGATCCTACCTAGTTTTGAAAATGTAAGATTGTTTCTTTATCCCTAACAAATATTTTTCGTTGTTGTTTTTTAAATATGACTTGATTTATAAATCAGTATTTACCTTTGGTTGTCTTATTGGACGACCGATTGAGGACTTAGTCACATATCTTCAAAGTAGTTGTCTTCTATTTCTAATCTTTTCTTTTATTAAAAATTGTAAAAAACGGTATATCTACAAGAACAGATACGTTCAGTCGTGATACATTTCTATTGGTTTCGGCAATTACAGCTCCCTCGTGCTCATATTTGATGTTTCTTAGATTGGGAATATAATTATAGTGTACACCAGCAGATATCGGAAGCTTTTTAAAATTATAGAACAGTCCTAATCCCGGAGCGAAAAACTGCTCAAGTCTTAAATTAGAATACGATGTCGTATCGTTATTTAACCGTTGATTGACGATAGATCCCAGGTCTATAAAACTTACGAATGCTGTCCATTTGCCTTTAAAAAAAGTTGTAGCTATTCCAATTGGTGCGGCGAGACCTATATTACCTTTACTCTGATTTTCCTTGCTTCCATAGGCGATTTCTGTCCCACCTGTTAGACCCACATAACCATTCAGTGTGATATTAAAGTCACTGTGCCGTTTTATCGACGAACTACCAATAGGTAACGCATAAGATTCAAGCAGCTTCTCCATATCTTTGTCATTACCGACAGATGATAATTGAGCTACAAAACTTAAAGAACGGGCGTATTTTTGCTGGTCCATATAGATGTATTTAGAAAATTCAATGATGAAAAGAGGAATCGCATTTTGGTAATCTTTTTTTAGGACTGATTCCACTATGTTCATGTATCGTTCGGAAAGCTCAATCTCATCATTATTTAGCCCTATTGTCTGCGAATATCCCATAAGTTGGGTCAATGAAGCTCCCAGAGAGTTTATTGTTCCTTGAGTATTCCTAATATAATTTATAAGCTGTTGTTGATTGTTAATTTCAAAATTGCTTGTCTTCAACATATTGTATAGGCTGTTTAGCTTCGTAGTAAATGCTAATAGACCGTAAATCTTTTTTGCAGCTTCGCTATTGTTATTTCCCCTGAGTACAACTCCAATATCGGGTATATTAATCAGCTGTTGGTAAAGCAATCCATAAAAATAGCGAAGTTTATGACTTAGTTGTGTTGAGTTATTCGATGGTGACAGGACCGTGCGGTTCACCCAGATACTAGTGCCGTTGGCTTTATCCTTCATTGCTTGCGAAATAAGATCCATAGTTTGCATCAGTTGTGCTATATAAGAATAGTTGGAGGTATATTTTTCTTCTGCTAATACTGTGATAAGATCATCTAATGAAAAACCTTCTTGGCTATGAGATAGGATATGAGAACCCAACAGCAGCATATCATTTAATTTAGGATTATTGGCAATTTTAGGTGATATCAGGTTGATACTTTCAATAAAATTAAAGGGGAGCTTGTCGATATCCAGTTTTGCAGTCTGCCTTAAAAGAGTCATATCTGCACTGTAGTATGTGCCGTTTTGGTGGAGTGTATTGACCTGGTCGTATGTTCTAGGGAGTAAAGATTGAACGATCCTTTGTATATCTTCCTTTTTAGTTATTTGATCAAACATTTGATCAATTACCATGTGTAGCGTTTCTTGTTTAAATCTGCCTGCCATAAAATTTGCTACACCATTTATTACTGATGCCTGCCAGTTAATAGGTGAGAGTGCTGCTATGCCGATATCGAGTTTTTGGTATTCTACTGTGTCGTTTTTCTCCGTGCCTTGACTTCCATCAGAACCACTTGTTTCGAGCATGCTGTTAAATTCATCTCCGAAAAATGGATTTTGTCTTAATTCATATTCGGTGCCATATCTAAAAAGGATCTTCTTTATCTTCTCTCGAAACTCATTAGATGGAACATAGACGGTGTTATTATTTTGCGGTAGTGCGTTGATGCTGTCTATCTGTCGCCTGATGTCAGTTAATTGAATAGCATCAAGGTAAGTGTGTTGTTTATTAAATGTTTGTGCTTTAAGTAGCCCATAGCTAAATACAGTTAGCACTGTTAGGTAAATAATTTTGTACATGGCTCATTAGGTTAAAAATTCAATCTAAAAATAATAAAATAATTTTAAAAAGTTTGCGGCTAGGTAGAAGAGCTGTAGCGAAAAGTCAGCATAGTAATGCTCGACTATCGCGAGCCCTTTCTGTTTGGTGATATCAATATTCATCTCCTCTTAGATCTCTCTGCGAGGTAGCCTTCTTTACATTCTCAGGTTTCGATCTTTCCTTCGGGAAATTTCCTAAAGTTGGTTTATTTTGAAATTTGTTCTTAAATTAAAACTAAAGAGCTAATCTTAAAAATCACTATTATGACAAATCAAATTATCAACAAAAATTTTAAAAAATGGGCATACTGCGAATTAGTTTACGGAATGACAAAAAGTGCGTTTAAATATAAACGTTTACTGCCAATTATGTTTCTGTATTTTATGCCCTTAACCGTGGGGCCGATAATAACTACAACTTCTCTTCCGATTGATTTGATTATTTCACTCCAGATGGGGCTAATAACGATCTCTGTTTTTGGATTTATCTACTTTTTAGATGAGAAAAAGGAATTAGATGATCAATACAGAAAACGAAATAACTTATTAGATAGTGAAAATATAAGCAAGGTACTTCGAAATGCAAGAAGTGAGGAGGCAAATTTAAAATTAAATGTACTCTCTTTTGATTCGAAATCGGTATTCAAAAAGGAAATTAAGCGAATAAAAATCCGAAAAGATAATTTTAATCAATTTTTTTGGGTTTTAGTACCATTTGTTCTGACTACTCCTAAAGTTTTATTTGGTAGTGAGATTTTAACAGATAATGTGCTAATCTTTATGGAAATTATTAAATATTTTGTGCTTTTATGGGGAGTAAAAATTACATACTTTTCGATCTTGGATAAAGATCTCAATGTATTGAACGAATTGAGGCAAGTTTTCAAGATCATAAGGGAGAGAAAGAGATAAAGTATACTCAGAAAGAGAGCCTACCAGTATGTATCCTCAGCTTTTTAAAAATTGAAATTTTACGGTTTTCCGTTAAAATATATAATCAAAAATTACTTATTTTGCGCTACCGTTATTTTATGGAAGTAACCTATTGAGGCATGTATTTTTTGACTGAACAAGATCCTGACTATGTTATCAAGGGATCTAGAGATCCCCTTGGTTTCCAGGCGCTCTGGCAGCGTGTTGGACGAAAGCTTATTCCAGCGCTGTCAACAGTGTCTTCTAGTATTATTGATTTTCAGCTGTTATCATTTGCAACTTATCTGAAAAACGAGCTAAGGATAGATGAACTTCGGTATAGAAAGTTCCTTCTTCGTTTCGAAAAGGTTATGGCTGTCGTTCGTTTTAAGCTGGACAGCTCAAAGAGCTTTAATGGCATCGACAAGATACGAAAGCTTGTCAACAGCAATGGAGACCTCCTAATTATTGACGATGACCCAATCTTAGTAAATCAACGAGCATATGGTATATGGGGCAAATATAATCGCCCATTTACCGACTCTCAGGTGGAAAATCATTCCTGTTTTAAGATGATCCAGGAGGAAAAATTCATAAATAACCCCGAGCTCCAAAAATTGGTTTCAGATCTTTTGAAAGATGGAGAGATGCAGGTTAAAATAAAAGATTACCACAGGTTTTATGACTTGATCACCATAACAACCAGCGAAGAGCGCAAATTATATCGGGAGCCCCTCCTTAGGGACAATGTGTCCAATTCTTTATTACAAGTATTGGATGCGCATCCCGATTTATCCTACCACCAAGGCTTATATCCATTTATTTCTGCAGTAAAGGATAAAACGGATAGTCAACAGCTTGCACATGTACTTGATGTTATCAAAAGAACTGAGCAGATTCTTTGTCCTTTAAACCGCATATTTAGACATTTACAGACAAAGAGCATATGGGATAAAAAATCATTGGTCAGTGAGCAGCGTATCATCGATTTACAGAATCAAATAAGGATAGATATTGCCAATTTGGATACAGAGATCCAGTTGCTTTATGCAATCCTAAAATCACCTACACTTGATATGGTCCGTAAATTGGTCGAAAAAAATATAGAAATAACAGGTAAACGGAAAACATTAGGATGGATGGCGTGGGAAGGGGATACACTTCAAGTGAACCATCAGGACGGAAGATTTGAAATTTATGATTTTGACCATGAAAGCAGCTATGATAATGGTTATTTTCTGAGTTCATACCAAAGTCTATATAACCAATTGAAATAACGAATGGAAAGCCATAGATTAAAGGATCAAATAGCAGACCATATCGCTGGATATCATGTTCAGGCCATACTCGTATATAGTTTTAACTTCGATCCTCAATTCTTTGAAAACTACGTGATACCTATCTTCATAGACCAGGCAGAGTTTACCGATGTTGCCATATATAACAAAATCTTGTGGCGTCGGTATTTAAAAGAAGAAAGGATCCCCGATATTACCGTATATTGTGATTTTTATGCCAAAGACAGTAGCCAAGCGCCTGCATTAGGTTATGAAGTAAATTGTATACAGGTACCTGCGAAGGTTGGTAAAATCTGTAATTTTCACTCCAAAAATCTGTTTCTATTGCTATCAAAGAAAGGAGAGCCAGCAGTCTTTAAAAATCAAAAATTAATAGTGTTAACAGGATCGGGCAACATCACACCTAGTGGTTGGTGCGACAATTTTGAAGTATTCGCTATTGACGAAATAATACCAGACAAAAGTAGGCCCAATCCGAAGACCAAAAATCAGTTGCAGACGATGATCTCAAGTATGAATAGATACAGTCTAAAGCAAGATTTAAGTGAAGCCGAACGGAAGATTGACCATTTTTTGAAATATGTAGATACACCATTTCCTGGCGATAATAAAGATTTAAGAAGAATATTTTATTATAGTAGCAATAATTCCTTTTCGAATTTTCTCCAAAATAATATCCATAGTGAGGATATCAAAAAAATAGAAATTATTTCACCTTATTTCAGCCCCAATACCAATCTGTTACAAATATTACAAAAACAATATCATGATGCTGATATTCACATCCTGGTGCCCAGACTGAGAAGCGATGAAGTGAGTATCAGCGAATCCAGCTTTAGAGAAATGCACCAAATGAATGTTTCTTGGTGTAATTGGTTTGATTATGATAAGGCAAAAGCAGTCCGAAATCAACATGCTAAAATTTACAGATTTCATGGACAGCAAAAGGTATACACAGTTGTAGGATCGGTTAATTTTACTGTTCCAGCCTGGGAAGCATTAGAAATAGGACATACTGGGATCATAGACCCAAAGAAAAATATTGGGAATGTCGAATCAGCAATAATGTATATTGAAAATCCAGCGAATACTAACACTTTATTGAGACCATTAAAGGAGAGCGAGCTCAATAATTTAAAATTTCAGCCTGTTCAAGATATTGAGGCCAATGATGGTAATGCGGGTGATCGTAATGCTCCCAATATTACTTTTTTGCTGAACTGGAAGGAGGGCGTTTTACTGTATGAAATCAAAGATAAGTGTAGAGGTCGAAAGATCGTTTTTGAAGATATTCTCGATCAAAAAGAACTTATAAATGCTAAACAAAAGCACCTATTAAACAGAATAGATCTACAATTGCTGAGTACCAATAGCATGATTCGTATCAAAGTCAGTCAAAACGGAGGCTGCCAGAGCTACGCGTATTATCCAATACAATTACATATTGAAAACAAACCGCTGGATCTCAAGATGTCAGCACTGCAGATTCTGGATTTTTGGAATTTTTTGGGAGATAGAGACAAACAACTCATAATGAGCGACCAGTTTTCTCAGCTTGTTACTGACAATTCGGGAATTATCAACGAGGCGAAATCAACATATACATCAGTTTTAAATCATATTGCCACGTATTTCAACGCATTGATCAAGTTGGAGGAGTATTTGTTTAATCAGTTGAAAGATAGGCAGTTGTTTGTACAGGAGATTAATTATTATTTGTTGTCCGAAAATATTGATACGATTATGCACTGCCTGTCTGCGCTAGAAAGACAAGTAAAGGAAGGGGAGTTCAAGACATTGTATTGGATGTTTATGCAGATTGCTGCACATAATTTATATGGTCAAGCCGAAGAGCATCCGCTGCTGACACAAGACCGCTATGAGGAAATGCGAGCGAATATCAAGCGCGAAAAGAAAGCAATTATAAAGAAATCCAAGGCTTTAGCCGCTGAAATTCCGGGGCTGGAAGAAGAGCAAAAGTTGAGATGGTTTGAAGGTCAGATTAAAGACAAAAAGTAAATGCCTAAACATATCGATGAAATACGCGCAGTAATAGATTTAAATCCTAATAACGCGATAACCCAATTCATATGTGACCGCCAAATGCGGGTCATTCAGAGCGCCTTTAATTATCTGTCCAAATCAAACCAAAACAATATAATTTATATTGCTGATGAAGTAGGATTGGGTAAGACCTATATCGCTATGGGAATAATGGCCTTATTCCGGATATTTGAACCCCGAGAATTTCATGTGGACATGGTGATTGTGCCCAAAGCTAATCTCCAGGATAAATGGTATAAAGAGTTAGAGCTTTTTATGGCACTAAACTATCTGCCTCATTCAGAACGATCAACCAACACGATCGAAACGGGAAGGTATTCTAATAAAATTCATACAAAGCTGGGACAAATAGATGCTGAATATTCTTTTCATCTTTTGCGTATGAGTTCTTTCAGCAGCATATTGTCAAGTAGTAAAGAAGATTCTGAAGAAACTAGGTTATATTTAAAATCTCGTCTGCTGGATGATGTCTTTCAGCATGACTGCTACTGTCAAGATATTTTGGAGCAAGCTTGGAAAAAAGGCTATTTTCATAAAGAAAACAAAATTAAATTAGGCAATCTGATCGCTTACCTTCTTAATTGCATGTCTATTCCAGTATCGTGTCTTGTCGTAGATGAAGCTCATTATTATAAAAAAGGAGCATCCATAGCTGACCCTTATTTATCGATTAGAAATCAGGTGACTTCCCGTTTTTTGGGAGCAGTAAAAGATCCAGATCTATTTTCAGATTTTCCGGCTTTGGAAGGGCGAGTCAAGTTTCCGTTGGCCCAAAAAGTAATCTGTCTTTCAGCGACTCCAAAAGATGTCTGGATAGGTGAGATCAGAAATCAGCTGGATTGTTTTCTCCCCAGTCATGTGCTCTCCCATAGTTACTTCGATGAGGAGATTTTAACTAAACTGCCCCATTTTTTGATCCGTGGCAATATGGAGTATACCATTAATTCAGCATCCATATCACGTAATCAGAGTAGGGAAGAGCATCGAAAAGGTAATGTTAACAAATCTGAAGTTCCCGAAATTCTATGTATAGAGGATAATGTTGATGGCCTATTCTGGCAGTTATTACAATATAAATCGTTGAAACATCTCCAAGTTAAAAATGGTGTAGCATTTGAGATCGGTATGCTTGCCGGTTTTGAAAGTTATTTGATAGATGTCAAAGGAAAAGGTAAGGAGGAGCAGCGCGATGTTGAGTATGATCTCCCCACCAATAGCCGTAAAAATAAAAGTGAAGATGAAGAAGTGATTCGGAATATTGTGGAATCTTATACCAAAACTTTTCCAGAAAAGCTGCCTCCCCATCCAAAACAGAGCAAATTTGAAACAGAGCTCTTACAACAAATGGGCACTCATGAAAAATCGTTAACTTTTGTGCGCAGGATACATACAGTGGGTGATATGGAAAGGAGATTACTTCATTCCTATGAGCGGGAAATTGTCATCAAACAGCAACTTAGTTTTAGCGGGAGATATAAGAAATTTGGGCAATCAAAAAAAGTGATCAACCTCATAGCGCGTTGGAAAGAGAAGGGGATTGATCTACAATCCTTTTATGAAAAATTTATAGCTCGATATGCTTTTAAGAAAAAATGGCAACAGCTTACCTCCGATCATGGCAACTATGAAACCATCCAACAGTTAATAAAAAGAGTTGCGTATAGCGAATGGGAACTACAACTTGGGCTGCTAAGAGAGATTATCAACAAAGAACAAGAGGAAGATCAGAAAGTTTATCAGGCGGTATGTGATAATATTGTCCGCGGGCTGCAGAATGTTAGTTCATCTCTTGAAAGGCAGATTTTAGATCGGATAGCAGCTTTATTTCCGGCTTATCTGAGCGACCTTCTAAATGAAGATGAGAACACGCTCCAGTATAAAGAGGATACAGATCATTATTTTTTTAGTAAATACTTTTCAAAAGGCGAACCAGGATATTCCCTACGCCAGAAAATGTACCGCCAAGACTGGTTTGAATTGGATTTAGACGTATTCATCAACACATCTGGATTAGGCCATCTATCCCAACACAAACCAGAGAATAATACATCATTTCTGACCGATCTGTTACTAAGGCATTGTAGCGGTGAGATGAGCCACTGGATTCAGGAACAGGAAGAAGAAAACCCAGATCCTGCTGATTTCTCAAAAGCAATCCAAACGTTAAATGCCATCTTGCGAAATATCATGCGCCATGGAACAGGGTTATTGGCCGTTTTTGTTGCAAATAGCTATGATCAAAATTTTGCAGATAATATGTTAGAACTGCTGGTACACAAGGATGCACCCTTCCATTTTGTCTTAACGGAAATCAAAACAATAATCATGGATTTTAAGTTGCTATTAAATGTTAATTTTAGAAATAAGTCTGAACAAGAAATTAATGTCATGATGCGCTCATTAAGTCCTGTTATCGGTATCAGTGGTCAGAGTAGGCGTAACCGCAGTCTTGTCGCAGCTCAATTTCGCATGCCTGGATTTCCTTATGCACTAATTGCCACTGATATTTTGAGAGAAGGAGAGGATCTACATACCTATTGCCAGAATATCTACCACTATGGAGTAGCGTGGAATCCAAGTGACATGGAGCAGCGTACAGGTCGGATTGACCGTATCAATTCGATGAGCTTTCGTAAACTGAATACGAGCCAGGAATTGAGCTTTCCCAATAAGCTACATGTGTTCTATCCCTATTTAAGCCAATCTTTCGAGATCAATCAGGTTTCTAAACTGTTGACCAATATCAATCGGTTCATCGAAACTTTTAATACTATCGGTGAAAAACACAATTTTGACACCACAGCCAGTCTCGACGAGAAAATTACAGATAGCTCCCTGCCACCGCAAATAAAACATAAAATAGTTGCATTATATGATGTGGATAATTTTAAAACTGATTAAATTCAATTGAAATATAACAATTTGGTATAACTGAGCCATCATCTAAGGTGAGGGGTGGGGAGAGCGCATTAGCAATTCCGATGCTGATAACCAGCACAGAATTTATTGGATACGCGCTAATATTCCAGTTGATCCAATAATACCATCTGGTTGCAATCTATAAAAAGTGATAATTTGAATAACATTTTCGATAAAATGAACAATAGCTATTTCAGATAACGTGCTTATCTTTATGTCAAGACAAACGACATATAGTTTGCGGCTATGCAGACCAACTCGTTAGCCAAATTGCTTCCCTCTGCCGGTTAGGGGGAAGCTCTTTTGTTTAAATATTCATCCACAATAGGCAGATCAGCTTTCGCCCAGTCGTAGTTCCTTAATTGGGCAGCATCTACCCATATCGCCTGGGCATGTTCCAGCGCTTTTACTTCTCCTGATTTTAGGCTACATACAAAAGGGGAAAGCTGCAGCGAAAAGTCAGCATAATGATGCTCTACCATCGTAAGTGCGCTATGTATGCTAATATCAATCTCGAGTTCCTCTTTGATTTCTCGGCGTAGGCATTCTTCTTTAGATTCTCCGTTTTCGATCTTGCCACCCGGAAACTCCCATTTCAATGGAAGTTTCATCGAAGCTGATCTTTGGCAGATCAGTATTTTATTGGCGTGTTGTATAATCGCACAGGTTACTTGCAGCATAGTGGCTCAAAGTTAATGATTATCTTGTATGAAGCAATCGGTCGTAAAGAATGCCCGTTTTTAATTACTTCTATAATTAGCTGTTTTTATGTAAGTTTGGACATACCATATTGTGATGAAAGCATATAAAGAGCATATCGAAATTATTAGAGAAACTTACGGTACTCGTTTTGAGGCCTGGCGAGTGCTCATTGATCCTAAGGAGAAGTTGTATCCAGTTTATTGGAAATGGGACGAAGGTAAATTTGAGAACAGGGATTTTGCTATACTAACGATGAAACGTCGTTATCCAGCTTTAGAAATTAGATTTCAGCGTTCCTGATATGTTGATGATTTGAAAATGATTTTCTATTTTGTCTCCTTATGAACGAGGATCTGCAAGTTTATCTCAATGCTTTCGCCCGTGTGAAAAGGGCAAATACAAAATATGGATTGGCACCACATAAGCCGATCTTGCTTTTGACTTTGGTCGAACTGATCGACAAAGGTATTGTACTTAATAACCGCTTTGAAGTCAATGTCGATCTTGTGGGATTGTTTCAGGAAAACTGGCGCCTGCTGGTACGTACATCAAATCAGCCCGACTTCACGCAGCCCTTTTATTATTTGCAGTCCGACAAAGCAGCAGGGCAGGGCTTCTGGGCTCTGTATCCAAATCTCGGCTTTCAGATCAATGCGCATATCAAAAGTGTAAGGATCCTTTCGGAAATAGTAGCCTATGGTGCGTTCGAAGATAAGCTGGCTATTTTGCTCAGTGATCCCCTAAGTCGTGCTACAGTTCGTGATCAGCTGCTTTCTATTTACTTCCCGGGGGAGCGGCTAGCATACTATCAGCATAAGGAACTGAATGACGGCTTTTACCATGAAGTACAATCTTTGGTGCTGAACGAGCCCGAGGCGCAGTACAAACATATTTCTATTCAGACCGAGGAAGATGTGTTTGTCAGATCGGGGTTGTTCAAACGCTATATCCCGCAGCTCTATCAGGATACCTGCGCCATGACAGGCATGCGGATGCGGTCTACTTTCAAATACAATTTTATCGATGCGTGCCATATTGTGCCTTTTGCGGTGACGCATGATGACAGGGTGACGAATGGGATAGCACTATGCCCAAACCTGCATCGTGCATTTGATAGGGGACTGGTCAGTGTTGGAGAGGATTATACTATTATTGTTTCCGCTCATATTGATGAGCTGGCCGATCATCCTTATAGTTTGTCGAAATTAAATGGCAAATCTATTTTGCTCCCTCAGGTAAACAGGTATTATCCATCGCAGGAAAGCTTAGCTTGGCATAGGAAAAATGTTTTTAAAGGATGATTTACCTATTTCCAGAGTTTTCTGGTTTCTAAGAATAGCTCTATCTGATTCAGTACTTTAGGTAGGTTTTTCAGGATGTCCTGTGTCCAGAACCTGAATACGACGTAGTCCATGTCCCGTAGGGCTCTATTGACGCGTATATCTTTTTGCATATTGCGCTCGATCTTGGGAATCCAGAAAAGGCGATTGGACTTGATCGTGTCGCGTTTGTTTTTCCAGTCGAATCCATGCCAGAATTCGCCGTCGACAAATATTGCAAGCTTGTATTTTTTTATTACGATGTCAGGAGTGCCGGGAAGGGATTTGTCGTGTAGGCGGAAACGGATATTCTTTGACCAGAGCGCCTTTCGAAGGATGAGTTCAGGTTTGGAATTACGACTTCTGATTTTGGACATATTATAGCTACGTTTTGAAGTGGTATAAAACCCCGCAGCTTCCTCAAAGCGAGGAACATGAATCCTTTCTTTTTCGTCATCATAGTTTTCCATTATTCAAAGTTAGAGATAATGATGCATATTCTTTGATAATTTTAAGTAGACGTTACTATCAAGATTCTGTTCCCAATTCTATGATAGCATATTTTAATTCGATCAAAACGGGTAATGATAATTACTTTTCCTAGACGCTATTGTTATCTTTTATAAAGTGTCTTTTAGTTAGTTATCATTTTTTCATATTTCTTGAAAGTCTTTAATTTACATTGTTGTTTTCTTAATGAAAAAAGATTGTTCGAATTATAATTTAAGTTAAATGATAACGAAAATGTGGTAAAAGTTCACTTATATCCGATTGACTTATAGTCTAAAATTACCGAGTTTGCAATATGGATATTAAAGAGAAGATTGGTAAGCATCTTAAAAAACTAAGAACCAATAAAGGGTTGACACAGGAGAAGTTATCCTATGAGTCTGAAGTGGATAAGACTTATATCAGTGAGGTTGAAAATGGCAAAAGAAACATTTCTGTCATCAATCTCGAAAAATTGATTACGACAATGGGAAGTACTGTAAAAGATTTTTTTAACCACAATGATTTTGCATAATGTCAATTCCAATAATAGATTTATTTGCAGGTCCTGGTGGGCTTGGTGAAGGGTTTTCATCAATATATAATGAAGAGGGTGATCGAGTTTTCCAAATTAAACTTTCGATTGAAAAGGATCCTTATGCTCATCAAACATTAAGGCTGAGAAGTTTTTTTAGACAATTTCCTAGAGGCCAAGCTCCCGAAGATTATTATGAATTCGTAAGAGGAGAAATTGATATTAATGAGCTTTATAGAAGATACCCGGAACAATTTACAGAAGCAGATAATGAAGCTTGGTGTGCAACATTGGGTACAGCTGAAGAAGGGGACCCCTATGCTACCACAAACGAAGAAATTGACAGACGAATCGTTGGAGCGTTAAATGGCCGTACCGATTGGGTACTTATTGGAGGGCCTCCCTGCCAGGCCTATTCCTTGGTTGGAAGATCACGTAGGCAAGAGACTGTACTTGATGAAGACCAAGATAAAAGGGTAGGGTTGTATAAAGAGTATCTTCGGATCATAGCAGAGCACAGCCCATCGGTATTTGTAATGGAAAATGTCAAAGGCCTTCTTTCTGCTAGAACAACAGACAATGAAAGTATTTTCTCTAAGATTCTTAATGATTTAAGAGATCCCACTGTTCCATTTGTGGAAGTACTTGATGAACATAGAGTGCGTTACCGTGTGTATTCTTTATCTACACTGCCTAGACAAAGAGATTTGCTCGATGGGGAGCCTGTGTTTAATCCTCAAGATTTTTTGATTAAGTCAGAGAATTATGGTATTCCCCAAAAGAGACATCGTGTCATTTTATTAGGGATACGTAGTGATATAAATATTACGCCTGATGTGCTTACTAATCGAGAACCAATAACATTAAGGGATGTTATTGGTGGTTTACCTAAATTAAGAAGCGGCATTACTAGGTCTTTTGAATCTGCCGAATGGATTGTAGATGAGGAGGGGAAACGCAGAAAGAAAAGAAAATACGCAAAAGTAGCTGATACGTTTGAGACTTGGTCTGACGCTATCTTAGCATTTGATAGTAACTTGAATGAGAATTTAGAGAGCCAAGCTTTAAGAGCGAGGTTTGCCCATTCCTTAGGTAAAGAGTTCGTTAATTCTAATACCTATGATTTAGATAGGGAATCACCAGTACACGATTGGTTTTTTGATCCAAATTTAAGAGGTATTTCACATCACGTATCCCGAAGTCATTTATTGCAGGATATTTACCGTTATTACTTTGCTGCAAAATTTACACAGGAAAGAGGAACATTTCCAAAAATGCATGATTATGCTGCTGCAGGCAATGACTTATTGCCCGATCACGAGAATGCAACCTCAGGAAAGTTTAACGATCGATTTAGGGTTCAACAGCCTGACGATGCTGCGACTACAGTTACCAGCCATATATCCAAGGATGGGCACTATTTTATTCACTATGATCCATTTCAGGCTCGCAGTCTGACGGTACGGGAAGCGGCACGCATACAGACATTCCCAGACAATTATTATTTCTATGGTGGAAGGACGCAGCAATACCATCAAGTAGGAAACGCAGTGCCTCCCTACCTGGCCTTTCAGATAGCAATGGTGGTGTCTGAAATATTTTCTGTTATGAGGGTAGATGGTAATCTAATGAATGAAGTATTACCTGAGGAAATTTTGTAAGAGTAGGTTATAATGGATAGTAACAGAAAGTTAGCACATATAGTAGCATATTATTTATCGAGATTTGATAAGGTCGCGTTGAATAAGTTAGGGTACAAAACGGATAAAGAGGCTTTTCATAAAATAGCAGAAGCTTTGAGTATATTACCTAACTATGTCAAGTTTAGACGCGACGAATTTGATGTTGTTCATCCACATCGTAAAGGTTGGCACAAGAGGGGTATGAGTAGAGGAGTGGTTAATACTATCAATGCTTTAGCGGATTTAGATGAGTCAACAGTATATGAGCTGGTAAGAGATATTCTTTCTAAGTTTCATCAACAAGATGATCCAGAAGTCAAACAGCTGGAAAATATTGTCTCAGATGGTAATGTTAAAACAACAAGGGATATTGTTTATGTCCCTCGAGGAATTACAGGCCGTGCAGCTGAGGAATTTTTTATAGGTCAATTTAATACTGGTAAACTTCCTTTCGAAGGAAAATTAAAAGACTGTCGCGATTTAGCGACCGGATATGACTTTTCGATCGAATCGAAAACTAAAACCATTTATGTTGAGGTTAAGGGAAGAGATGCTGACGAAGGTGGTCTATTATTTACAAACAAAGAATGGGAAGTTGCAAAGCGTAAAAGAGAAGACTACTATTTATGTCTAATATCCAATGTTTCAGCTGTACCTCGGATCCAAATTCTTCAAAATCCTGCTGCGCGAATTGGAGCTGAAAAATATGTGTATACGACTATTCAAGTAAGCTGGACAGTGAGCCAAAAGATTATAAACGAAGCTTTTCGATAAATTAGATATAGAACCTTTAGCCTATGTTGACCAATACAGACCATATACAGATAAATTTCGAAGATAGTATTCCTAATCCAGAATATCTTGTCAAATCCATATCAGAGCAGGGATATACGTTAGAAAGTGCATTAGCAGACCTAATAGATAACTCTATTTCAGCTAACGCAAACAATATAGAGGTTCTGACTGACTTAGAAGGCCCTAGATTTAAACTTTTCATAGCAGATAATGGAGAAGGAATGACTGAATTGGAGTTAATTCAAAACATGAAGTTTCCAAGCTCTCTAATGGAGGCTAGTCGAGATCGTGTTGATTTAGGACGTTTCGGTTTAGGAATGAAAACTGCCTCTTTTTCGCAGACTAGAAGATTTACCGTTTTATCCAAGAAAAAAGGGACTGTCCAGTATCACGCGAGAACCTGGGATGTTGACTATTTAAAAGAAGTTGAGCAATGGCGTATTATCGTTAATTCAGATGAAGAAACTACTGCAATTTATGAACGTTTTAGTTTTCTTTCCGAACAATATTTGAATGGAGTAAAAGGCTTCGAACCCAGTACAATTATTATTTGGGATGGTCTATTCAAGTTCGAAACATATCTTAGCTACGAGAACGGACTGAAGGCCATAAAGAGAGAGATAGCCGAAGTTACATCAGATTATTTATCGCTTGTGTTCCATCGTTTCCTAGAAAATAAGAAGAAGCCATTTTCAATTAGGATAAACAATACTGTACTGCAGCCATTTAGCCCCTTCCCTTCCGATGTTGCTGATCTTAGAACATTAGTGCCTAAGCAAGCACTATTTAATGGCGAAGCAGTCAAACTGGAGGGTTATGTGCTACCAGTACGGAGTATAGACGAATCAAAACAGATAACATCGATATGGACTACCAAATTCAATAGTCTATTGGATTTAGAAGGAATTTACATTTACAGAGCGGATAGGATCATACTTTTTGGTGGCTGGAATGGACTAATTCGAAAATCAGCCAATCTTCAACTGGCGAGGTTGAAGGTAGATCTAGGGAATAAGATTGATCATCTCATACATCTTAACGTATCTAAATCACAAATTAAGATTCCGTATGAATTACGAAGTGCCTTCTATCGATACATTTCTGAGTTAAAAGAAGAGGCGCAGAAAGAGTATTTCAATAGAGGGATCAAACGGATTACTGGAAGCAACTCCAAAAGTAATACAACTCTTTTTCAAAGAAAAGCAACAAATAAAGGTGCACTTGTCGAGATAAACGAAGAGTTCCCTTTAGTTGAGACTCTCTTAGCTTCTATCAGTACAAAAGATCAATCCAATCTACGTATGCTGATACGCATGATCAATACGCAGATCAATAAGATTAGACAAGTGCATGAGGACGTTGACTTTGAGAAAATAGAAATTAATTCGTCGAGCGAAGAGCAAACTCTACTTGATACTGTAAAACATCTGATTTCTTCAGGAATACCAAAAGATGTGATAAAGGATTCAATAATCCCCAATATGGGGATAAAAGCTAATACAATACCAAAATCAATTTTAAACCTAATTCAATAATTATGAACTATATTGAGTTAATTAAGACACTTATTAAAGCGGCTTTGAAGAAGCATGAAGTTGTTATTGAAGCATCTTTTGAAAATATAAAAGGAGAGATTTTATGGAAGATGGATATAATGGACCCGGACGATTTTCAGGTACTTACAATTGAAGAAAAAGAAAGTATTTATACAACGGCCGTTAGAGAATATAAATCTGTACATCCGATTAATATTGAAGATTCAGAATCAATCGTAAAGTCAAATCACCCTTTCTGGCTTACTGAAGAGCGAAAGACAGAAATTGGCGCTAGGACGGAGAACTATCTAGAAAGATATCTTAGGTATCTTAAGCAAAAGGGAAGAGCAGATAAAGTCGTCGATTCAATACGTATGTCCTCGGAAAGTATTATGGAAAAGCTTGGAGATCCTGACTCGCTGATTCCATTTTATTGTAAAGGTATGGTGGTCGGCAGTGTTCAGTCTGGTAAGACAGGCAACTTTAATGCCGTTATCAATCGATCGGTCGACTGTGGTTATAAGTTGATCATCGTGCTTTCCGGCATCATGGAGGACCTAAGAGCTCAGACGCAGGAGCGTGTTGAAGAAGAAGTTATTGGTTATGGTATTATAGATAAGAAAAATCAGAAGAAGGGGTTAAAAGGAGTTGGTCGCATTTCAAATTTTACAGAGATTCAACTTACCACACCGACGTCTTATAAATCAGATTTTAAGAAGACCTTAAAAGAGGCTGATTTTCCTTTGGACCGAAGAAATATTCTTGTCTGTAAAAAGAACTCAGGTGTATTAAAGAATCTATTATTATGGTTGAATGAACACTTGCCAGAAGGAAAAGATAAACATGATCTTCCTTTGTTAATCGTAGATGATGAAGCTGATAACGCCTCTTTGAATAACCTTGGTAAAAAGGGAATAGAAGAAGCTAGTACAATAAATGGCCATATTCGGGCTATTTTAGCCTTATTTACAAAAAAGTCGTACCTCGGATATACAGCGACACCCTTTGCTAATGTTCTGGCAGATCGTAATAAGTTAGGCATAACGAAGTGGGTTATCAAAGATAAAATAAGTGGTGAGGTTGTTAATAGAGAGTTTTCACTGGTAGATAATATTTATCCTGATGATTTTATTGAATTATTAAAGAATCCCTCGAACTACATAGGAGCAAAACAGCTTTTCGAGACAGTCTATGATGATGAAGTGAAAAAATTACCAATCATCGAGTCAATCTATGACTATAACACCTATTTTCCGGAACGTGTCGTAGAAAAGGACGGTGTTATTCGTCCCGCGTCTGCTAGTGATAATAAGACAAGGGCAGCTAAGAAGACTGATCCTTTCCCAAGAGAGTTGCCAGAATCTCTAAAAGATGCGGTAGGGTGTTTTATATTGAGCATTGCACTACGGTACAGTAGGCAAGCCGCGATGACAGGCTCCTCTATTTCAAACCCGCATCATACGATGTTGGTTCATGTTTCTCGATTTATACCTTGGCAGAATAGAACTAAGGATAAGATACAGGAACTAATAAATGAAATATCGGGGAGGATTACTAGCGATTTACCTACATCCGAAAACTCCATTTATGGTTATTTTCAAAAGCTATGGTATAGATATTACGCGTACATTGTTGAGAATATAAAAGATCATATATCTGAAGATTACAGAGACGAATTTCTGTTACCTAGAACATTCAATGACCTGAAGCATCTTCTGGACGAGTCTATAAAAGGAATAAATGTTGTCGCTGTTAATAGCGATACTGGAGATAAATTGGTTTATGAGAAAGATCAATTTGGAAAAGGCGTAAAATATATTGCTGTTGGAGGAAATAGGTTATCCCGAGGTTTTACATTGGAGGGGTTGACGATCAATTACTTCTTGAGAAATACTAATTTTTCGGACACACTATTACAGATGGGGCGTTGGTTCGGCTATAGACCGGGTTATCTAGACTGCTGCAAGGTATTTACAACATCAGATGCAGTATCAAAATTTGATTCCACAACCCGAGCAATCGAAGAGTTGGAAATCGAATTTACAAAGATGAGACGTGAAGGCAAGCAACCAAAAGATTATGAACTGCGCGTGCGTAAGCATCCGGGCACACTCAAAATTACGAGACCATCCATTCTACAAAAGACAAATGAAGTCAAATGGTCTTATCAGGATCAACTTGTGCAGACTACCAAGTTTAATGTTTCTAGCGCAGCAGACGTATCAAACACTTGGGATGGCTTTAGAAGGTATTTCGAAGGTAAGAATTTGGAACTCAAGGACGGATTTTTATTATATCATACTGATATGAAAAGAGTATTGCAATTTCTCGATTTGCCAAATAATTACTGTGATTTTGAAATGTCCAGTATTATTAAATTCATTGAGCTTTGCGATGAGAAACATTTCTTAAAAAATTGGACTATCGCTATCAAGCTATCAGGGGCATCTAAAGTTTTTTTGGAGACAGATAAAACTGGACTTTCCGAAAAGATAGAATTGACTGTACGTACAGGACCTAAAAAAGATGATACCTATTACGGTGATTTTATCAATAAAGGTCTGTTTGCTGCAGGTAACCGATCGGCCAATATTGTATCTTCGGGAAAAGATTTCTCTTTACTTCTTACCGAACCTCAAAAAGCAGAAGCCAAACAAAAATTTATTAACGAAAAGATCGAGTACTATCTAAAAAAAGGCAAGGTAGATAGTGAAAAAAAAGCACTAGAAAAAGCAGAGAAATTAAATCCACCGGAGCGTATATATCGTGAGGAGATGTCTGATCAAGATGGGCTTATAGTTGTGTACTTGATGGATATGAAAGCAGTATATCGTGTCGATGATAAAGATCAAACAGAAGAAATGAAAGCTTCTTACACACAAAGAGGTTTTGATAAGATCCCAAAAGTGCCACTAGTTGGTATAGCCATTGGCTTCCCTAAAATAGATCCTGATCCAGGTGGCGAGTATGTAGTCGGAGACTATGATCCATCAGAAGATATCGGAGATGAGGATGATCCAGATGCTCCTATGCCATATGATAGTGAAAATGTGTAATGCCGATGAACATGGATGCATTTGTTTTGAATGAAAAATGGCAGCTTATACACCCAGATGGTGCGATAAAGATTTTACGTATAGATTCGGTTTGTAAACCAGACCTATCTATAGGAATTGATACCGATGGTAAGCGTTGTCTAACCTTAAAAGCCTTTAGTTTAAAAGAGGAATATTTGGATAAAAATGAATTTTCTAATCTTTCTATAGTCTATCTTCCCGTAGAAGATCGCATCATTATTCGCGTGCTCGATGAGTACTTCTGGGATCTTTTTAACGATTTTGTAATTTCATTATATAATAAGATATATAAGATCGAAGATGAAGAAGCATGTGTCAAAGAGTTTTTTAGAACGTTTAATCGATGGGCCTATTTCTTTGATGAAAAGCGAGGGGCCAAATTATCCGAAGAGGTTTTAATGGGGCTTTTTGGTGAGCTATGTTTTATGGATAATCTATTATCTGAGTCTTCACCAAGATTTACAATCCCAGAGATTGAGCAGAGTTGGGTAGGCCCCTATGATAAAAGACATGATTTCGAATTTCCGGATATTGATTTTGAGGTAAAAACCAAACCCGGTCGTTCACTCGATGTCAATATTTCAAGCGAATACCAGTTACAGGAGGATTTGGGGAAATCTTTAGAATTGGTCATCATTGATATTGATAAGAATTATATAGACGGAATTTCTCTTCAAGATCTAATTAATAGCATAAAAGATAAAGTGATAGCCTTCGGAGGGGATCTGTCATTCCTTATTGAAGGATTGAAGCAAAAGAATATTAGTTTTAATGAACTGGAGAGCTATGACAACTATAGATATAAAGCACATAAAATAGTCATTTATGACTGTTTGGCAGATGGATTTCCAAGACTCAAGAGAGACTTGTTATCTCAGAGTATACATAAGGTGCGTTACCAAATCCGCCTGACCAATTTAACCGAATTTATTAAACAAGAGCAATCCCTTTAATTGATATGGAGATCAGTGAACTATTAAAGTATAGAATAGATTTATTAGAAGAATGCCAAGACGACGAAAAGTTTATTTCCGAGCAGGACTTTTTGACCAATGTAATGCCTTTCCTTAATGATGCCAAGCTAGTCGATTCCGAGATTTATAACGATTCCTTTCATCTCGGGCAAAGCGATAATCTAAAGATCAACGGCTACGTGATCAATGAATCTGGTGAGCGATTACAGATATTTCTTGTAGACGAATCGTCTATTGACTTAGGTCGGCAGGAGGAAGATCTGTTGATTTCACAAAAAAGTCTTTACGATCAACAGTTTAATAGATCAGTAAAATTTGTTAATAAGGCGATAAAGAAGCATCTTGATGAAGATGTGCAAGATTCCAGTCCGGCCAAAGCTCTTGTTAATTTTTTATCTTCCACCGCCGGATTAGAACAAATCGATGTTATCGAAATATTCTTAGTATCGGCCGCTATAACTGTAGAAAAAAGAGGAGCGGAACCTCAACCAAAGAAAATCGAGTTTGATGACGATAGTATCACAGTTAAATATACAGTTGGAAAGGAGAGCCGATCCAAATCAATAAGTGTCTTTAAAAGACTTATTGATCTTAATTTTATATATAACGTCTTAATCTCGCAAGGTAATAGAGAGGTTCTTGTGGTCAACTTCGAAAATCTATATACTGAGGAGATACATCTTCTTAAAGCAGCAGACGAAGAACATTTCGAATCCTATTTATGTGTGCTTCCTGCGGCACTGATTGCAGAGTTATATCGTAAATATAGTACACGTATTCTCGAAAAGAACGTGCGGTCTTTCCTTCAGTTTAAAGGAGTCAACCAAGGTATCCGTGATACCATAAAGAAAACCCCAGAGCTTTTTATAGCTTATAATAACGGGATGACAATTACAGCGGTAGATTCAGAGCTTAACGAGAATAACGGACGGTACATTTTGAAATCTCTAACGGATTTCCAGATCGTAAACGGTGGACAGACCACAGCATCTATATATTTTTCCAAAAAAGAGGGACTGGATATATCCAAAGTACGGGTAATGGCAAAAATTAATGTAGCTAAGAATACCGATGAGGACAAGCTCAATGAATTTATATCACAAATCAGTATTTACTCCAATGCCCAGTCCAAGGTGTCATCTACTGATCTACGGTCACGAAATGAACAGCTAGTCAAGCTGAAGGCAGTTTCAGAAAGTACATTAACCCCCACAGGAAAGAAATGGTTTTTCGAACGTTTTAAGGGTGAGTTCAATACCTTGATCCGGAAAAATCCGGCAGCCAAAACTAGGATCAATAACGAGTACCCTAAAGAGAGACGGTTCTCAAAAGAAGAACTGGCTAAGTATTACATGTCTTGGGGAGACCAACCTTATATGGTCAAAAAAGGAGGAGAGAAGATCTTTAGGTCATTCATTGAAATCATCTCCGGTGGAGAAAAGAAAAAGGTACCTACTATTGACAGGGATTTCTTTGAGGAGACCATCGCTCGGATTATGCTTTTCAGAACTTTAGAAAAGCAGTATGGAGCAGGCAAAAACTCTTTAGGGCAGTTAAGATCTGCAGTAGTACCATATTCCATAGCTATTATGTATAGATACGGTAGTACAGTAATCCCGAATATGGTCTTCGATCTCGCTAAGATCTGGAAGCAGGAGCAGTTTGATGAATCATTTTTAGAGATGACCTACAGCCTCATGGATTTGATGAACAATCTGATTAAAAAGTACGCCTTGAGCGATGACTTGGGTGAGTATTCTAAGAAAGAAGAGTTATGGGATGCTATAAGCAAATCAAGTGAGATCAAACAATTTATTGAATCAGATTTATTTAAAACATCAATATCGCGTTTGTTGACATCGAAAGACGCCAAGAAAGCAACCGAAAAGGCCGCTAAAGGAGTAAAGCATGTAGACTTTTCTAAACTTTACGAAAATGTACTGATATATAGTAAGACTGCAGTATATTATCAAAAACTAGGAATTCTTTTGGGTAGGAGCTTTACAACCAATCAGCAGAATAAGTTTGACAATATCGTAGCATCGATTAATAACAAAGAAGATCTACCCGACAATCTACGGACATTTGAAATGGAATATCTAAATAATGTTCGGGTTTCGCAACCTCATATTTTTGATGAGATAGCGGTCAAAGAAGAAAGTAAATGGCTTGCTGCTTATGATTTTATCTTGTCCCGTTACAATAATTGTATAGAAAATAGTGAAGATATTAGATCTGTTTTCCAGCGAGAGCGTGAGATTTTTAAAGCCAAGAATGCTAAGTTCTATTCCGTATTGGACGAAATAGGTAATGCGCTCCATAAGGGAGAGGCTCCTACAATGAAGGGTCTTTATAGCTTATGTTCTTGCTTACAGCTGCAGTAGGGTAGGTTTTATTGATCAGACTTGAGTATTATTAGACATAACATTTAAAAATTATGATAGATATAGTTGCAAAAGCGCTGGAGTGTGTCGCCAATAGTGATGGTCATTTTTATAAATATCTGACGCCAAATGATGTTGGTAGCAACGGTTCCAACCAGAGTGGGCTGTATGTTCGTATGGACGATGGTAGGAAGTTATTTCCTAAATCTTTTAAAAAAGGGGAGAATGTCCATGCTGATATCCAGGTGGTATGGTACGACTCAAAGCTGACCTCACACTGCAATTTTATTTATTATGGAAAGGCTCTTGGTACAGAGGAGTTCAGAATCACCCGTCTCAATCGGAAGCTTATGTCGGGTGATTTTTTATTACTCGTTTTAACAAATGATGAATATATTGGTTTTGTCCTAAATGATGAGCGATCTAAAGAGTTTTTGACTAATATGCAGAGTGTTTAATAATTTATATTTTTGTTCACAAAATGGATACTTCTGATCCAGTTTACCTTTTTCGCATGGTGCATTGGCAGAATATCCAATATATTTTAACTTATATATTATTCAGTAAGAATCATCGACTTGCTGATCCTAATTATGTTAATATTGGAGACTGCAGTTTGATTGCTGATAGAGACGATTATATAGTCCCAATTTTTTGAGTATTTCAAAGAGCGACTTTCCTACTTTCAGCAGGAACTGACCCGCCCCGATTTTACCCGTAATTTTTTTGGGGAAGATTATAGAAAGAGCATGTGGATGTCTATGGACTTTCTTAGTTCTATTTCCATCTAGACAATATCTAAAGGTACAGAAGCGCAGGCTCAAAACAATGTTAATTATTGTTTTGAATTAAATAACTCAAGTGTAAAGTTCAGACGTTTTACAATAGCAAATTCCCTTTTTAAGGAATTTGCTATCAATTAATGCAATCCGCGTCAAATAAAATTGCTATCCGTTCATCTTATGATAGGTATTACTAACAATCTCGCCCTCTTCGTTGATATAGGTTTCTAAATGAATAGGCCCCTCTATTTGCGTTTCAAGTTTATCTAAACGATGAGCATTGACTTTAACTAATATCGGTTTTAATTCTATTTTCACTTCCTCAAGCTCAAGAGAGTACTGATCAAAATCTTTTTCAGCTACTTCTATTTCACTTTTGAAAGCTAGTACGCGTAGTCTTCCATCAACATCTCTCGCTTCTTTTTCCAGAGATTTTAATTTTTTAGAATAATCAAAATCGATTTGTCTACGTTTTTCTTTCTTTTTTTCTTGTAAATCGTAATATGATTTAGCTAATTCATGAATATCCATATTTGTTTTGATTTTATGATATATTGACAACTAGAATACTATTTAACTACAGTGGGGAGGTATAAATTGTGTATTGCTGTAGTATTTTTCTTTTTGCATAATAATTTATTATTTTTTATTTTTTTATTCAATTTTACTGTAATATCGTCCTTGGTTTACTCTTGCATATTCCGGTGATATTGACCCCTTTCCGGCGATACTGACCCCTCAGATTTTGGTTATCTGGGGATTATTACCAATAGCCTGACAATATTACCTTTTTTTTCTTAGACTTTCACCCTTAAGTTC